>Ga0315277_10000635_pt1 | contig 54944 bp, 34 predicted proteins | sample YL17G05_15_MG_FD_203695 | JGI IMG/M metagenome (GOLD analysis project Ga0315277, IMG submission 203695) | Sediment microbial communities from Yellowstone Lake, YNP, Wyoming, USA - YL17G05_15 | ecosystem: Environmental > Aquatic > Freshwater > Lake > Sediment | place: USA: Wyoming | collected... | reverse complement strand
CCAGCGGTATAAGATTAAAATTTTCCCGGAAGGTAAGTGCTTGATCTGCTCTCATCCGGAAAGGGAAAAATTAGATGAGTTGATAAAAACTAAGAAGGAGGAAGAGACCTGGAAAAAGATTTTACGAATGTGCAAGGAAAAGTTCAATCTGGAGATTAAGACTCCACAGATTTTGATAAATCATCAAAAAAAACATATGCTTAATTTGGAAACTTAGATTCTTCTCCCGCCGAAGGTGAGTCAGAATGATAAAAAATAAAAGGAGGTTTTATGGAGAATTCACCTGCTAAGTTAAAAGGAGAGCATTGCATCAACATCTTCATCTCCTACGAGCTTAAGGATAAGATAAGCCAACTGGCGAAAAGGTACGACCGCACTATGGCAGATGTCGTCAGGGCTTTAATCAAGATCGGGATTCCGATACTGGAAAGCCTGACCGAGGCAGAGGAGAGGATGCTTCTGGATTACATCCAGGTCCTGAGGAGATGGAGAAAGGTTAGAGAGCTGAAAGAGAATGAAGGGACTCTCGACAACGAGGGAAAAGAGATTAAGAAGTAAGAAAAGCTTAAATGCTTAAAGGCTCAAACGCTCAAAGAAATGTAGGTCAGGAGCCCCCGGCTCCTGACCTAATAAATTTGTCTCTAACAAAGTAATCATGTAGGTCAAGCATGACGAAGTCTGCTTGACAAATAGCTGACAGATTAAGAAAGCTCAAACGCTCAAAGGTTCAAAAGTCAAAAGTTGGGGTGGGAACAAAATGCTCTATCTGCTAATTTTCTTGCGAAAATTTCAAAATTTGATTTGACATAAACCTGGGGTTTTGCGTAATTAATATAGAATTGGGATTAACCTTAAACCAAAAAATAAAATGAACATTTTTTTGACTGGATTACCAGGTATTGGTAAAACTACGATTATCAAAAAGGTAATCGAGAAGTTAAATCGCTCAACCTGCGGATTTTTCACCAACGAGGAAAGAGAAGGGGAGACTAGGGTTGGTTTTAAGGTTGAGACGCTTTTCGGGATGCAGGGAGTGCTGGCGCACAAAGATTTAAAGAGTAAATACCGGGTTGGGAACTACGGCATTGCAGTAACCGGTTTTGAGAAGATCGTCTCCAGGGAACTGGAGAGGTGCTTGAGAGGAAGCAGCATCATAATCATCGATGAGATCGGAAAGATGGAGCTTTTCTCCAGAAGATTTCAGGACCTGGTCCTGGAATGTCTGGATGCCCCGAATCCGGTCCTGGGAACAATCATGTACGGACATCATCCTTTTGTAGAGAGGATCAAGAAAAGAGAAGATGTGAAGATCTTCGAGGTGACCAGGAAAAACAGGAACCAAATGGTGAGCCTGCTGGTCAGCGAGCTTGCCGGCGAGGGCAAGGCTAAGGTTTCCTCTGGGGGGAAAAAGGTTTAATTTCTGCAGTTGTAGCATTAAGAAAAACAGTGGTCAGTGACCAGTGAATAGAAACAGGGCAAAAATGCAGGTAAAAAACCTGAACTCCTGACTTGCTACTGGTGCGACATAATTTACTCTGGCTGAAAGTAACGTAGTAAATCATTATTTGTAGGGGCGACCCGCCACAGGCGGGCTCGCCCCTATTTCTAAAACAAAATACAAGGGACAGAATCCGCTACAGGCTGATTCTGTCCCTACAAAAGATATATCTTTCGTAGGGGAGGGGCTTGTTGAGTTAAGCGAAATCCCGCTTGCGGGGTCCCCTCCCGTCTTTCTATTTTTGTGAGAATTTTATTTACAGTATCTGAAGTACTCCTGCCCCGTTTATCTTCCCCTGTTTAAGCAGTTGCAGAGCACGATTTGCCTCTTTCAGAGGGAAAATAGTTACCTGCGTGCGGATGGGAATTTCTGAGGCGAGCTTAAAGAGTTGCTTCCCATCTTTTCGAGTGCTGTTAGCCACACTTCTCAGCATCTTCTCATAGAATAAATGCTCAATATAGTCCAGCTGTGGAATAGGAGTCATATAGATTCCAGCTAAGGCAAGGGTTCCTCCACGGTTTAAAGCTTCCAAAGCATAGGGGACTAATTCCCCTGCTGGTGCAAAGATAATGGAGCTGTGCAGCTTCTTTTCAGGTATTTGCTCTGCCTTTCCTGCCCAGACTGCACCCATATCTAAAGCTAATTTCTGATGCTCCAGGTTTCGGGTAAAAACATAGACCTCACATTTCCAAAAGAGTGCTATCTGGATGACGATATGAGCTGAGGCGCCAAAACCGTAAAGGCCCAATCTTTGCCCGGGTTTGATTTCGCTCAGACATAACGCACGGTAACCTATGATTCCCGCACAGAGTAAAGGGGCAGCCCCTATTGGCGAAAAGGTTTCTGGGACAGCGTAAGCGAAATCTTCAGAGATGGTCGTATATTGGGCATACCCACCGTCTGAATGATAGCCGGTGAATTTTGCTTGCTCACACAGATTTTCTCTTCCGCTCCTGCAGAATTTACATCTTCCACAGGTTGAGTTCAGCCAGGCGATGCCGACTCTATCACCAAGGTTGAAACGCTTGACTTCAGTCCCTTTTTTCTCAACTATCCCCACAATCTGATGACCCGGGATTAGAGGTGATTTAGGTAGAGGAAGCTCACCTTCGACTGTGTGCAGGTCAGTATGACAGATACCGCAGGCTTGTACTCTAACCAAAATATCCTTAAGCCCAATTTCAGGTAAGGGCACATCTTTCAACTGAAGAGGATTCTTTCCAGTTCTCTCCGGTTTTGTCAAAACCATTGCCTGCATAAATTTTTTTCTTATGCTGTAGAGGAAGGCTTTAGCCTTCCATTTTTCAAGAAAAAAACAAAGCCTGAATCACTAGCCACGTTTGTCACAATTTATCTTTTTAGAGGCTTCCTGGCAAGTCGATTCTGATCGTAGGGGCGTCTGGCAATACGCCCTACTTTTTCCCTTGCCACTTTTTCATTCTTCTGATATATTCATCAAGTATGGATAAAAAAGATAAAAATATTCGGGAGCGTAAAACCGATAAAGAGTCTGTGTGCGACAAAGAAGAGATAAAGATAATCGCCACCAACCGAAAAGCCTGGCACGAATATAGTATAATAGAAACCTATGAAGCCGGTATAGTGCTTTGCGGGACAGAGGTGAAAGCGTTAAGAGAGGGTAAGGCGAACCTGAAAGATTCTTATGCCAGAATAGATAAGGAAGAAGTTGTTCTTTTAAATATGCATATCAGCCCCTATGAAAAAGGAAACAGGTACAATCAAGACCCTACCAGACAAAGGAAGCTTTTACTGCATCGGAATCAGATAAGGAAATTAGTGGGAAGGGTAGTTGGGAAGGGACTGACACTCATCCCACTCAAGCTCTATTTCAAAGGAAGTTACGCCAAAGTTGAATTAGCCCTGGCAGTAGGAAAAAAACTGTATGACAGGCGTAAATCCATAGCCGAAAGAGAAGCAAGCCGTGCTTTAAGAAGAGCTTTAAAAGAGAGGAATAAGTGATTAAACTAATTAAGGTTATCCTGTTATTCATCTTTTTGTTTTACATTCATTCTTTTTCTTACAGCTCCACGATCATTGTAGAAAAAGGGGACCAGAAATATGAATTAGAAAGTCTGGAGATAGACAATTATCAATATATCGAGCTTACAGGTCTGAAAAAGATTTACGGAGGAGAGCTTTTCTGGGACCCCATAGGCAAAATCGTATTCTGGCAGGTAAAGGAGCATCAATTAAAATTTACCCTTTTCTCTCCATACATAATTTTAGATCAGGATATTTACAACCTGACCCTGCCGGTTGAACTTAAACAGGGTAAGGTCTTTCTTCCTTTTAAGACTTTCTGGCCTGTTCTGGAAACTATTGAGCCTCCAGAGGTGATTGCAAAAAAACAAGGGGAATATAACATCCTGGATCTCAAAGTCAGCCAGAAGCTGAACGGGATTCTTATAGAGATATATCTTTCCCAGCCCCTTAATTATGAGCTTTTCAAAAGCGAGAATAACTGGCTGATAATAAATTTCTTAGAAGGGAAAATAGATACCCTCTTCTTCTCAAATTTCAAGATACCGGATATAATCTTAGAGAGCAAAGCTTATCAATTTCAATCTGCCTCCGGGGGCTCAGCCCAGCTTTCCTTAAGGCTTTTCAAGGATTTTCCCAAGCTCTACCACTTCTTTAAATCCACCCCGGATGGGCTTTACCGGCTGCAGATAACCTTAGAGGATACTGCTGCAGTCGAACCCTCCCCTCAGGAAAACGAAGAACCAGGAAAAAATCCGATTGACATTATCATAATAGACCCTGGGCATGGTGGAGAGAATTCCGGCGCAGTTGGGCCCAAAGGAACAAAGGAGAAAGATATTGTGCTGGATATAGCCTTGAGACTGGAGAGCCTGCTGAAGAACTCCGGACAGAAGGACATGCGGGTATACCTTACCAGAAGGGATGACAAGTTCATACCTCTGGAGGATAGGGCATTATTTGCCAATCAAAAAGGGGGAGATCTGTTTGTCAGCATTCATGCCAATGCTGCCAAGAGAAGGGCAGCCGCCGGTACGGAGATCTATTTTTTAGCCCAGGCGAAAAATGATGAAGCCCGGGCAGTGGAAGCTTTAGAGAATTCAGCCATTTTATTTGAGCGTCCAAAAGGAGCTCCAGCCGACACCTCCGAACTCAATTTCATTTTGATGGATATGCTGCAAACAGAGTTCTTAAAAGAGTCAAGCGATTTAGCCCAGATCATACATGACCGGATGAAACAAAGACTGGATATACCCAGCCGCGGGGTTGATCAGGCAGGATTTTTCGTGTTGAACAAAACCTATATGCCTTCGGTTCTGGTGGAAACTGCCTTCATATCCAACCCAGAGGAAGAAAAACTTTTAAATAAAAGCACATTCCGGCAGAAGATAGCTGAAGCGATCAACCAGGGAATTTTAGATTTTAAAAATAAATATGAGGGCAAGGGAAAATGAGAGTTAGCTCGAGAGCAATCGGGATCTTCGATTCAGGAGTTGGCGGTTTGACTGTGGCAAAGGAGGTTTTCAAAAAACTTCCTTCAGAAAACGTCATCTATTTCGGAGACACTGCCAGAACCCCTTATGGACCACGCTCGGCTGAAATCGTCAAAAAATTCTCTGTCCAGAACATAAGCTTTCTTTCCACCCAGGGGGTGAAGCTGATCGTGGTCGCCTGCAACACTGCCTCAGCCGTGGCTCTGGATTATCTGAAAAGGATTTTTCAATTACCTTTAATGGGGGTGATCGAGCCTGGCTCCAGAGCTGCAGTCAAAGTCACAAAAAGCGGAAGAATAGGGGTGATAGGAACTGCAGGGACCATCCGTTCAAAATCATATACTAAGGCGATTCAGAAAATAGATAAAAAAATAAAGGTCTTTGATTATCCATGTCCTCTTTTTGTCTCTTTAGCTGAGGAAGGTTACATCAATAAAAAAGCTACTTACTTGATTGCTCAAGAATATTTGACTCCATTGAAAAAACAGAAAATAGATACTTTGGTATTAGGATGTACTCATTATCCTCTGTTGAAAAAAGTAATTTCGAATGTGATAGGTGAAAATGTCACCCTGATAGATTCGGCAGAGGAGACTGCCCTGGAGGTTAAAAAGATATTAGAACAGAAGGATATGATGAATTCGGCTAATTCTGAACCTGCATACAAATTCTATGTCTCTGATTTTCCTGAAAAGTTTATCCAGATAAGCGAAAGATTTTTAGGGGAAAAGGTCAAAGAGGTTAAGAAGATAGATATTAATAAATACTAGAAAAAACGTGAGCGTTGTTCGTGAGCGGTTCTCGTAGCAGAGTTTAATCTGTCATTGCGAGGAGGTCATCTGACCGACGAAGCAATCTCTCCACAATGAACGGATTGCTTCGACCTGCGGTCTCGCAATGACTCGATTGATACGTGGGTAAGTCAGACATTCCTGTCTGACAGGTAGAATGTGCCCGTCGGGTCCCCTGACCCGACGAAAAAAAAGGAAAAAGGAATTCAGTCTGATATAGTGAACAGACAAGAATGTCTGTTCTACCCAGAGTACGACTCTTAGGCTGTAGAGACGCATAGCCATGCGTCTCTACAGTATTTCAAATGAAACTAATCTTAGCTACACGCAACCAGCACAAGATAGAAGAGATCAAGAAAATTCTATCTGAAGCCGATGAGGAAAAACTTGCCAGGTCAGGGGACCAGGCAAGCACTAATATTGCGACTCAAAAGTTAGAAATTCTCACCTTGAGAGATTTCCCGAATGTGCCTGAGGTCGAAGAGACCGGGAAAACTATGAAGGAAAATGCGATCCTTAAAGCTAAAGCTGTTTATTCTACCACTGGAATACCTGCCTTAGCAGACGATTCAGGTCTGGAAGTAGATGCTCTGAAAGGTGCACCTGGAGTAGTTTCTGCCAGGTTTGCAGGGCAGGGATGCACATATAAAGATAATAATGTAAAACTGCTGGGTCTTTTGAAAGGGATTCCTGAGGAGAACAGGGAGGCGACTTTCAGGTGTGTGGTGGCACTGGCTCTCAATCAAAATGATGTCAGAATAGTTGAAGGTAAAGTCAGAGGAGTAATCACAGACAAAGAGATCGGGGAAAACGGTTTTGGTTATGACCCGGTTTTCTATTGCCCAGAATTGGGAAAGACATTTGCTCAGCTTACCCAAGATGAAAAAAACATAGTAAGTCACCGGGGGATAGCTTTCAGAAAGGCGAAAGAGCTAATAAAAAAATTAATGACGAATAATGAATGACGAATAAAGACTTTCAAGCGAATGTAGCGGAAGGCCTCAGCCTTCCATCATTTTTTGAGAGTAGGGGCGTATTGCAATACGCCCTTACGAGGTCTCAGCAGAGTGGCACCCTCAAACTTGTTTGAGGGTGCTGCATACGTACTCCATGCACTTTTTTAAGAGATTAAGCCTTCCAATATCCATTTTGGGGTTGACGTAAATCAAAAAAGGGGTATATTTATACGGGTAGGGGGAGTTCTAAATTAAGAATCGGTGGAAAAGAGCCGATTTCTCTATTAAAAAAAGGAGAAGATTATGAAAAAGCTCAACCTTGCCTTTTTTCTTATCCTTCTCTTGCTTTCCACCTCAATTGCCCGGACTACTGAGGTCAGCAAATCGAGTTATTATAAAACCCTGTTGGAAAGCAGGGCAAATCTGGAAAATTCAGGGTTTACCTCTCTGAACATTTTACGACAAAGATTGAATCAGGCTGAATTCAGCTATAATTTCGCAGGGGCAGGTTTGAAACCTGTTTCTCCTTTGCTTCCTGCGGGAACCCCCAAAGCTATTTCACTGCTTGGGGATTTCAGAGTTAATGAAAAGAACTATTCAGCCACTTTTTCTCAGAGAAGGCCGGACATAGCTTTGTTTAAAGACGGCAGCTTCGTCTCAGTGTGGCAGGATGAGAGAAACGGGGACTGGGATATATTCTGTCAGAAAATCAACTCCTCAGGCTTGACTATTGGCTCCAACCTCAAGATAGTTGCAGACACCAGACACACAGACCAATTGGAGCCATCCATCACCAGGGCGCTCGATAGTAATCTGGTCCTGGTCTGGGTGGATGGGGCTGAGCTAAACATCTATGGTCAAAGATATTCTCCTGATCTTTCGACTGTGGGGGATACCTTCAGGATAAACGATAGCAATATTCCTAACAGCGCTTTTGAACCTAAAGTGAAATCTTTCACTGATGGAAGCTTTGTAACTGTCTGGGTGGATATAAGCTCAGGAAACAATCTTTATGCCAGAAGATACAATTCATCTGGAAACCCTCTTGGTCCGAGCTTCAAGGTCAACAGCCAGGTCGGGATTGCTCCGCCTAAATCACCTACAGTCTCTTATGATAAGGATGGTCGATTTGTGATCGCTTGGGAAGATTATCGAAACTTAGATGCTGATATCTATTTTCAGAGGTACGATTCCTCAGGTACTGCTGCAGGCGGTAATGTCTTAGCTAACATAGATTCGCTGAGCGAAGACCAGTATTCTCCTTCCTTAGTCAAAAGGTCAAATGGAGATTTTATGATAACCTGGGTAGATACCAGGGGAGGAAAAGTCAATATCTTTGCTCGACTTTTTGATTCTTCGGGAAATCCCAAGACTTCTCCATTTAAGGTCAACTCAGATACCGGGTCTGCACAACACTGGGAGCCGAAAATCGATTCGGACACTATGAAAAATTATGCTATAGTCTGGGGGGATTACAGAAATGAGCCCGCGATATACTACCAGAAATATGACTCGACAGGTACAGCTATCAGTGCCAATACCAAGCTGAGCGACAACGGGGTGCAAGGATTCAAAGACAATCCAGCCCTTTCAATGAGAGCGAACGGTGATTTTACCTCAGTCTGGAGCGACCACAGAGGAAAAAGCTATGATATCTATTATCAGAGGGTAATTTCCGGAACTCTTTCAGGCACGAATTTCAAGCTGAATGACGATTCAACCGGGGCTGTACAGAACGAGCCAGCAATCGCGAAGGACCTGGATAAGAACTTCATCCTTGCCTGGACTGACTACAGAAATGGAAACGGGGATATCTACATTAAGAAATTTTCCCGTTTTGGGGATCTGATCTTTTCTGATCGGAGAGTCGATACCAATAACTCTTCTGCTCCCTGCGCCCAGCCCGATTTAGCAACTGATGGTTCCAGGAACATACTGGCAGTCTGGCAGGATTTCAGAGCCGGCTTGAATATCTACGCGCAGAGATTTGATCCTTCGGGTAATCCTGTGGATATCAATTTTCAGGTGAACAACTCCACGACCCTTAACAATTCCCCAGCCTGTGCCAAAGACTATGATGGAAAATCAGCTATAGTGTGGTCTGCTACCCAGTCCGGGATAAAGAATATATATGGACGTCTTTTTAACAGCAGTGGCAGCCCGGTCGATACCAGTTTCAAGGTGAATGATGATCTGCAGTCTGTGGACCATCTTAATCCTAAAGTCGGGATGGACAGCTCAGGTAATTTCACAGTTGCCTGGTATGATAAGAGAAACTCGCAGGAGAAAATCTATTTGCAGAGATATAATTCCTCAGGCGGGAAAATAGGTTCGAATTTCGCATCATATACTGATTCTTTGAACCCGATTCAAAGAGAGTTTGATTTAGGAGTGAACAGTAAAGGGAATCTGGTCATTGCCTGGACTCAGCTTGACGGAGTGAAAACCAATCTTTATGCCCAGAGATATTCCAGCTCAGGGACTCCCTTGGGGAATAATTTTCTGGTCAACGATCCTGCAGGAATACCGGCAGAACCCACAGTCTCAATTGATGATGATACCTTTTTCGTGGTGGTCTGGACTGATTACCGTTCAGGCAGTCCGCAGATCTATTCTCAGGTCTATTATTTCAATGAAGGGTTGCCTTCTGGAGGGAACTCTATAGTTGACAACGACCTGACAAATGCTCTACATTTGAGCCCGGACGTGGCTTTGTCTCCTCCCAATATTTACACTGCCTGGGTAGATAACCGGACTCCCGGAGATGGGTTTGATATTTTCGCCAATACGATTAAGTATAGGCAGACCGGGGTTCAAGAAGAAGAAGCAACTCGACCAGTGACCTTTGACCTGGGGCAGAACTATCCGAATCCGTTCAACCCGACTACTACGATTTCGTTCAGTTTAAAGGTTCAAGGTTCAACGTTCAAGGGACCACTCCGCACCACCCTGACTATATATAATATCAGGGGGGAAAGAGTCAAGACTCTGGTGGATGAAAATAGACTGCCGGGTAATTATAAGGTAATCTGGGAGGGAAAGAATGATGCAGGTAAAAAAGTTGCCAGCGGAGTTTATTTCTATAGATTGAAGGTTGGAGATAACTCTATTTCGAAGAGGATGGTGCTTCTAAGGTAAGGTTCAACAGATGGTATACCCACGTTGCTCTCAACGTGGGGGTAATTCCCGCCTTGAGGGCAAGGCGGGGTTACCGATTTGAAGTAAGATTCGTAAAGACGCATTGAATGCGTCTCTGGCTTAAAGATGTCCCAACAAGAGGAGATAATTTGTTCAAGCTTCAGGCGAATGGATATTCATTCCTCATAGCGGGTTTCTTCCTTTTCCTCGTTTTCCTTCAGCCCGCTTTTGCAGTCATACCTCTGGAAACCTCCCCATCCTGGCGGTCTCTTGAGTCAAGGGCACCTGCGGAGAGTTATTATTCTACTGGTGCGGTTTTTGGAGATATTGACGGGAACGGTTTTCTGGATCTGGTTATCTCCAATGGAAACGATATGCTCAAGGCTCCGAATTTCGTTTACTTTAATTACAATGGCAGGCTGGATACTACTGCTGGCTGGGTCTCAGCTAACTCAGAATATTCAGGGCATTGTGCCTTGGGGGATATTGACAAAGACGGTTATCTGGAGCTGGCGGTCTCCAATTATATAAATAATGGTTGGGGGAAAATAGTGATTCAGCTTTATGATAATGTGAACGGCTCGCTCTCGACTTCGCCTACCTGGTCATCTGCTGACTCGATGCACTCTTTCTCCTGTGCATTTGGAGATGCAAAAGGGGAGGGCTATTTGGATTTGGCAGTTGCTTGTGGAGAGGCTTATAATAACTTTAATGAACATAATCGAATTTATTATAATCATAACGGAGTCTTGGAGACCATTCCTTCCTGGGTTTCTGGGGATTCCGGTGCTTGCTATGATGTGGACTGGGGAGATGTCGACAATGACGGCGATCTGGATTTGGTTTTTGTCTGTGCCCGAGGAAAGGTTAAAATTTATAAGAACTATGGAGATTCGATCGAACATTTCCCCTCCTGGGTTTCCAAAAACACTGATAACCGGAACAGTTTAGCCTGGGGAGATGTAAACAACGACGGTTATCTGGACCTGGCTGTGGCAAACAATACCCAGTTGGGGGGAAACGGTTATTTTGAGGCTTATCTGAATTATGGAGGAGTTTTAGATACACTACCTGACTGGGTCTCGTCTACAAGAGGGTACGGGTCAGCAGTCTCCTTCTGCGATATGAACAATGATGGATATAAAGATTTAGCCGCAGGCAGGTGGTGGGGAAATTCGGTGGTTTACGAGAATAACGGAGGAAATCTGGGCACAACCCCTGCCTGGACCTGCAATTCTGCTTATGAAAGTGTGGTGGAGGAGATGGTCTGGGGAGATTTAGACGGAGATGGCCTGGTCAGAATAAAAAATGAGTCTCATCCGGCTGATGGTTCAAAAAAGGTTTTCTACCTGAACCACTATCCCGCTCATAAACTGGAAAAGGTAGTGGCAGACGGTAATGTTTTATCCTTAACTGACTACTGCTACAGCTTAAACTCTGGCTGGGTCTCTTTTAAAACCGCGCCTGATTCCCAGGTATCATTTGATTACAAATATTCTCTAAAACAGGACCTGGCGGTCAGCAACTGGGATCGGGAGAATTACGTTTTCTTTAATCAAAACCAGTTATATGTGAAAGGAGACGTAAACCAGGATAATAAAGTTACAGTCGCAGATGTTGTTTTTCTGGTCAATTATCTTTTCAAAGGAGGTCCCGAGCCTTATTATCTGGCTTGCGGGGACGTTAACCGGGATTGCCAAACCACAGTAAGCGATGCGGTCTACCTGGTGAATTACCTTTTCAAGGGAGGACCTCTACCTTTGTCCGGGTGCGCCAAATAATAAATAAAACGGAAAATGGAAGACGGGAAAAGGGAAATTAAAAGATAAAATCCTAAAAACAACTGTCTACTGACTAAAAAACTGTTAAAGGGTGATTAGGCGAAAAAAAGGATGGAAAAAACACAAGAAGGGTGGCACCCTCAAACTCGTTTGAGGGTGACCAAGGTTAGTATGGTTGGATGCATCCCCCTACGGGGGATGGCACCCGCTCAAAGTTCAAATTCATAGTCGGGGTGAATAAAGATGTTGAAGATGAACAAAATAATTATCATTCTCTCACTGTTTTTAATTTTAAGTTCTCAGTCTTTTTCACAATCAGGAGTTCCCACACTTAAAACTGGCTGGCCTAAATCAGCAGGGGAGAGGGTTTTCTCCTCGCCGGTCATAGGCAACATAGACGCAGATGGGAATTTAGAGATAGTAGTAGGCTCATACGACAATAAGGTATATGCCTTTAAAGCTGATGGTAGTTTGGTCCCGGGCTGGCCAAAACAGTGCGGGGGCAAGCTTTTTTCCTCTCCGGCTTTAGGAGATTTAGATGGGGATGGGGTTTCAGAAGTTGTGATTGGCTCCTGGGACATGAAAGTTTATGCCTGGAAGTGGAACGGGACTTTGCTCCCCGGTTTTCCAGTGTCGTCTGAAAACATGTTTTATTCCACTCCAGCCTTAGGTGATCTGGACCAGGATGGAAAAGATGAAGTGGTGATAGGCTCGCTGGATGGCAAGCTCTATGCCTGGAATGGAGATGGTACACTGGTGTCCGGTTTTCCGGTTCAGACTGAAGGGGCGATTTTCTCTTCTCCAGCTTTTGGGGATATTGACCAGGATACTGCCAATGAGATAGTCCTGCCGTGTTCGGACCACAAAATTTACGCCTTCAAAAAGAACGGCACACTGGTTTCCGGATGGCCCTTTACTGGAACCGATGCTTTCTACTTATCTTCTCCAGCTTTAGCTGACCTGAACAACGATGGGAAATTGGAAATAGCAGTAGGAGATCTGGCTGGGAAGCTTTATGTGTTAAAAAATAATGGAAGCGCACTTGCTGGTTTTCCACTGAGCTTAGTCGGATCGATCTTAGCTTCTCCGGCAATCGGAGACCTGGACGGGGATGGATATAAAGACATTGTGGTTAGCACCGATTCTGGCAAGGTCTATGCGATAAAAGAAGATGGGACTTTTCTTTCCGGCTGGCCAGTTCAGGTGAGCGGTCAAATTATCTCCTCACCTATAATCGCAAACATTAACAATGATAGTTCGGCTGAGGTTTTGGTCGGAACTTCAGAGGGCAGGATTTATGCTTGGAATAAAAACGGTGTTTTGCTTACTGGCTGGCCCATTATTTTAAATAACTGGGTTAATTCCACCTTAGCCCTGGGCGACTTAGAAAGGGACGGGAAAGCTGAACTGGTGGCTGGCGATGGTGATTCGCTCATCTACGTATGGGAATTGGGGAACAACTCGTATAATCAAAACCTGCTTTACTGGCCCTTATACAGGGGGGATGCAAAGAGGACTGGACTTTTTTTTGTAAAAACTGGCGCTAATCTTTATGGGGATGCAAATAATGACGGAATGGTGACGATAGCCGATGTGGTTTTTCTCGTAAATTATCTTTTCAAAGGGGGTCCTAAGCCTTCTATTCCCGCATTAGCTGATGCTAATGCAGACTGCAAAATCACCATCTCAGATGTAGTCTATTTAGTAGCATATCTTTTTAAGTCTGGTCCGCCACCTAAACCCGGCTGCGCATGATAGATTTTTATAATAAAGTCAAGATTGAATATGACCGTCGGGTCCCCTGACCCGACGTGACTAAAGATCAACTCAATCATTTAACGGAATGGTAAGCACAAATAAACTTACTCTGTTGGTCTGGAAACCAACGGAGAGCGAGGCATTGACACAGTCAATGCACTCCATACCGATTATTTTCCGCTGACGACCATCTCGGAGAACTTCAGAGTAGGGGAGGAGATACTACCTCTGAAAGTCAGATCATTGCCCACCATCTCTATTCCGTTTAACATCTCCAGAATCGTTCCGGCGATGGTGACCTGGGAAACCGGGAAGGTGAGCACACCGTCTTCTATCCACAATCCTTCAGCCATTTGAGAATAATCCCCGCTGACGATGTTCATTCCAAAACCGGCTAAATCTGTCACATAAAAACCTTTTTTAACACTGCGAATTATCTCCGCAGGGTCAGTCTGTCCGTTTTCCAGATAGAAATTCAAAGCCGAAATTCTGGGGATCGAATCATAACCGCGCGAGGCATTTCCGGTTGAGATGGTTTTCATTTTCCTGGCTGAATAACTGTTATGCAAAAAAGTTTTCAAAACTCCATTATCAAATACCTTTTTCCTCTGGGTGAGGGTTCCTTCTCCGTCAAAAGGGCGTGAGCCTAAACCCTTGGGCAGGGAGCCATCGTCCCAGACATTTAAAAGCTCGGAGCCGACTTTTTGATCAAGCCTTCCCGCCAAAAAAGTCGAGTTCTTCGAAGCTAAGTCTCCGTTTACTCCATAGGAAAGCCCGGCCAGAAATCCGGAGGAAGTAAACGGGTCAAATATAATCGGCACCTTTTGAGTGTCGATCTTCTTTGAACCGAGCATCCTAACGGTTCTTTCTGTAGCAGCCCTGCCTATTTTCTCCGGGGGCTCCAGCTCTTCTAACAGGGATTTGGCATCCCAGAAGTAGTTGGACCTTTTCTCCCCATCTTTTTCCGCTACCGGTGAGCAGGAGAGACTTATATAAGTTCTTTGAAAGCTCAAATCCGCTCCAGAGGAGTTAGCCAGGTAGACCCGTGTTTCATGATCGCGGTATTCTGCACCGTCGGAATTAGTAATTTTCTTATCCGCAGCGAAGGCCGCATCTTCCGCTCTTTTTGCCAAGTCTATCTTCATCTGCGTGGGGAAATTCTTCAACTGGCTGTCATAGATTCTTAAATCCGTAGTTTCAGGAGAGGACTCAATCTTCTCAGGCAGGCCGTTAAAATCGTCCGCACTTGAGTTCTTAGCTAAAAAAACGGTCTTTTTGACTAACTCATCTAATGCGTTCAAGCTGAAATCCGAAGTATAGGTAAACCCTAATTTTTTCTTAACAAAAAGCCTGATTCCTAATCCCCTCGCTTGAGCTTCTTTCAAAATCTCTATTTCACCTTTTCTCACCCGGATCAAAAGCTCCTTGTTTTCCTCCAGATAGGCTTCTGCCTGCTCTGCCCCGGCTTTGAGTGACTTTTTGATTATCTCTGCGAGGGTCTCTTTATATTCCATTTTTTCTCCTTTCCTGCTTCCAAGCATTCCAGCTACTTTAGTGGCGTAGATGGTGAAACCGGACTTAAGTCTGTTTGAACCCGACTAAAAATCGGTTGAAACTGGTCGCTCTCAAATTCTCTACTTAACTCACAGTTGGCTTAAATGCGGTTCCTCCTATGGTTATTTCCGAGAACTTGATGGTTGGCTGGCCTACTCCGGCATAGACCCACTGTCCGTCTTTTCCACAGGTGCCGGTGGTCTGGCAGATATACAGGTCGTTTCCCACCATCTCAATTTTCTGAATCGCCTCTGGTCCGTTTCCTATTAAAACCGCACCTTTTATCGGCCTGGTTATTTTTCCTTCCTCGATCAGGTAAGCCTCTCTTACCAGGAAGTTGAAATTCCCGGAAGTGGTATCAACTGAGCCGCCTCCCATTTCCTTGGCATAAACTCCTTTTTTAACTGACTTGATAATATCCTGAGGGTCGGTTTTACCCTGGTCTATGAAGGTATTGGTCATTCTGGGTATGGGATATTCCCGATATGAATTTCTTCTTCCGTTTCCAGTCGATTTGGTTTTCATCAGCTTAGCATTCAGAAGGTCATACATATATTCCTGCAATATTCCATCCTTTACCAGAACCTTTCTCTGACCAGGAGTTCCTTCATCGTCTATATTAAAAGAGCCGCGTCCATAAGGAATAGTCGCATCATCCACCACATTGACCACCTCAGAGGCAACTTTTGTTCCGAGCTTATCCGCCATTAGAGAGGTTTTCTTTCGGATGACATCCCCTTCCAGAGAATGACCGAATGCCTCGTGAATCAAGACCCCTCCCCAGCCTGCAGCAACCACTACTGGATTTAAACCTGCAGGAGCATCTTCTGCCTCAAGCATTATGGTTGCCTGCCTGGCAGCTTTTTTACCTGCGGTCTCAGGAGGATTTTTCTCATAATAATCGAAGTCGACCCGTCCTCCTAAGGTTGCGTAACCTTCAAACCTCTTGCTCCCATCCACTACTAAAGGATAAGCAGCTAATCTGGTGATAAACTGGTCATCTTTAGTTTTCAGTCCCTCGGAATTAACTATCATAATCTTTTTGGCCTCGTCGATATAATCAATCCTGACCTGTGCTATTCTCTTATCATAATCTCTGGCAGCCTGGTTAACCCTTCTCAAAAGGTCTATCTTTTTTGATTCAGATGCTAAAGCCACAGGCGAATTGAGCACAAAATATGGTTTGATTTTCTGAACCGAAAGATTAGCAGGTTTCTGAACACTGGCTGAGCTGGCTATGAAGGATGCAACATCTGCTGCCTCTTTCAACATAGGAAAGCTTAGATCGTCAGAGAACGCATATCCGGTTTTCTCCCCGGAGATCACCCGGATACCCCCGCCCTGGATTATGCCGTAGTTGAACGATTTGATCTTATCCTCATCCAATTGGATCTCAGTGCGGATAAGATGCTGAAGGTATATCTCTGCAAAATCACCCCCTCTGGATAAAGCTGTTTCAAGCAGTTTCTTTAATTCCCCATCTGAGAGGGTTTGTTCCAGCATATCTTTGGTCTCCTCCGTGAATCCGAATGCGCTATTAAGCCATAAAGGCGCGGTTAGCAAGGCTACTCCTCCTTTTAAAAAGCTCCTGCGGCTTACAGGATTTCGATTTTTTTCCAGCATACAAGGTTTCCTCAAAGAAAAAAAGTTCAGACTGCAATTTAACCAATTTTGCTCAAGTGTCAAGACTAAAACGTAAAGGAAAATGGGAGAAGGAAAAGAGAGAAAAGAAGGGTTCAAAAGAAGGTAGGGGCAGGCCTGTGTGCCTGCCCCTTTTTATCTGTAGGGGCAAGGTTGCCTCATCCTTTCACCATATACGATCTATATTAAAAAAGCCCCGCTCTTTTTAAAAGAGCGGGGCTTATAGAGCACATTCTATTTTTCAGCAGCCTGGGGCAGGTCCGCCTTTGAAAAGATAATTGATCAGATAAATTGCATCCCCGACATTGACCTTTCCATCACATTGTACGTCTCCGCACGACGGAATGGGTAGCGGTGGGATCCCGCCTTTGAATAGGTAGTTAATCAGATGTATGACGTCGGTCACGTTGACTTTATCATCTCCGTTCACGCTGCCTGGGACGCAAGACGGAACGAAGAATTTGAATGTCTGGGTTGACCAGGTGCCTGCGGTATTGTTGTCTTTTGCCTTGACCTTCCACCAGTAGAAGGTGCCAGGTTCAAGCTGGGGTGTGGAATAAGCCGTGTCGTTGAGATTTGGTACTATTACCGGTGCGCTGAATGTCTGGGAGGTGTCATAATACAGATCGTATTTAATGACGTCCCCTGGATCCGGGTCAGTCGTTTTCCGCCAGAAAAGATCTGCGTTGAGACTTGAAAGAGTGTCACCATCGGTCGGCAGACGCAGGCTGAAAGCCCTGGGCGGTTGAGGCACGTAAGTATTTACCCTGAAGACGTCAGTTGACCACCTGCCTGAGGTGTTAATATCTTTTGCCAGAACTTTCCAATAATAAGACTTATCATCTCTCAAGGTAACAGTTCTGGAGGTGTCTTTCAGGTTTGAAATCACGGTTTGACCGGTGAAGCTGGGATTGTCAGCATAGTAAAGGTCATAAAGAATAGAATCACCCGGGTCAGGGTCAGTAGTTGATCGCCAGAAGAAAGTTATGTTAGAATCAGCCGAGGTAGAGTTGTTGAGCGGCAAGACAAGGGTAAACGTATTAGGCTGCTGAGGATAATAGACGTGGAATCTCCAATAGGATGGAGTGCTCCAGCTCGTCGCGCTATAACTATCTTTGGCTTTGACCTTCCAGTAATAGGTGGAATCATCATATAAAGTCGGCAAGACCCTGGAAGTATCAGTGGCTGTAGTAGAGTCATAGGTTGCGAAAGTGTTGTCCCGTGAATAATAGACTATGTAAGAGATCGGGTCTGACGGGTCAGGGTCGTAAGGTTTGTGCCATCTCAAGGTCGGAGTCAGAACTGGTACCCATGCTGTATCGGATGGAGTTATCAAGGTGAATGAAGCTGGAGCGACATTCAAAGCCCTGAAGCTTCTATATGGTTCAGTGCTCCAGGCTGTAAAATTTAATCTATCTTTAACCCTGACTTTCCAATAATAGATAGTATCGTTGGTCAGCCCTGGCAAAGTATAAGAGGTATCAGTTGCTGTAGCTGAATCTGTGTAAATCAAGGAATCCAGGGACCAGAAGACTTTGTATGATAACTGGTCACCCGGGTCAGGATCAGTGGCTTTGTGCCATACAAGTTTAGGATGTAAAATGACAGTGTCCTCATTATCAGGGGAAACCAAAGCGAAAGGATTGGGTGCCTGAGGCACATAGATATAAAATCGCCAGGTAGTCTGGGTGCTCCACCTGCCAGCGGTATTGATATCTTTTGCCAGGACTTTCCAGTAATAGGTGCTATCATCGCTCCCGGTGAAGATGTAAGCGGTATCTTTCAGGTTCGAAATAATGACCGGCTGGGGAAAACCTGATCGGGAATCTATATAAAGGTCATACAAAATAGAATCACCTGGATCAGGGTCCGATGTTTTTCTCCAGATTAAGGTATCTGAAAGCTGCCAGCTCGTGTCTCTATCTGCAGGGGAGACTAAGCTGAAGGTGTTAGGTTGCTGTGGATAATAGACCCGGAAATTCCAGGTGCTGGTACTCCAGGTTGATTTACCCCATTTATCCACTGCTCTAACCTTCCAATAATAAACAGTATCGTCCTGAAGAGTCGGTAAAATCCGGGAAGTGGTGCTGAGATTGGGGATGGAATCAAAGGCACTGAAATCACTCTTACGAGTATAGTAAAGAATATACTTGATTACATCCTGGGGGTCAGGGTCAGTTGATGCCTGCCAGGTGAGAGTCGGGGTCAAGGTAGAAACAGTGGAGCCGTTTGCAGGTGAAGAAAGATTGAAAGCCGAAGGTGCGGCATTGACCACCAGAGTCTCAACGGTGGTGTGAGTCTGACTGCCTACACCCTGTACCGTCAAGACATAGGTTCCAGCAGGAGTGGAGCCGGTTGTATTCACATTCATCGTCGAAGAAGCGGTCGGGGGATTTACCGGATTAGGGGTAAAGCCTGCAGTTGCTCCGGTTGGAAGCCCGGACACAGATAATGTAAGCGGATGGGCAAAACCATATAAGTAACTTAGATTGACTGTATAGCTGGTAGAAGCTCCCACATCTATCACCCTAGAGAGAGGGGTCCCGGCGATCGTGAAATCGGGTATCGAAAAGTTGGCATCACTGGCATCTTTTGGTGAGGCATCTGTTGCATCAGAAACTCTCACCCGATCATTGGCTGAGGGGTTATTAGGAACAGTCCAGGGATATGTCCCGGTATTACCAGTGCTGGCTATGATTGTTGACCAGGAGGTTCCGGAATTGGTAGACAATTCCAGTTTGACGTTGCCTGAAAATCCGACTGACCTCCAGAGTATATTACGACTCTCACCCACGTACCAGAGCTCGCCTCCATTTGGAGACAAGACCTGAAGGGCTGCACCCAGACACCCGGGTGAATATTTAGGCAAAAACCCGTTTGCGGTAGCGGCGTCAGTAAATTCCAGTTGGTTGGTCGGAGGGATTAGAGTGGTATCGATTATTATTCCGATATCAGATTTCCAGGTAGAACCGGTGGTGAAATATATGGTGCATATAGAGCCATTTCCCGCGGCAAGAGGGGTTCCATACCACACAGCCCAGACATTGACCTTGTGATTCACAGTATCCACGTAGTTCTCATATCCAACACTGCCGGCATAAGTTGAGGCCAGGTTACTGGTGAATCTTGTTGACCAGTGAATGGAATCACATTTCACGTCCAGATTGTCCGAATTATAGAAAGATAATGGAATAACAAACCCTCCCAGAGTTGCGTCATTTATGACATAAACCTGGACTGTAATGTGCTGGCTGGGACCTGCGGTTAGCTTCTGCTCGACCCTGACAGTATCAGGAACACCAGGGTCCTGCGAAAAAACTGCCGGAGCAAAAAAGAGGACCAGCAGAGGGGCTAAAAAAACTAAAAACCTCCTTGACATAAAACCTCCATCTTTAAAATTTTAAATCAGACAAAGACTTACAACGAAGAAAGCCTGATTATTCTTACTACTCTGACCTTGTATTCTTTTCAAAAAAGCAAGCGGGAACTACTCCTTTTTCAGTATAACCTTTTCTTCGTAATTGTCAACTCCAAAAAATGACTTTTTTTAGGTTTTCGTATATATTTTTGTTATTCTGTTTTTAAAAGCACACGTGATTTTACTTCTTAACTGCAAAGAAGGAGAATGAAAAACGTTTCTCATTTCTCTTGACAAAGGGAGGAGTTGATTTAAATTGATTTCAGGAATAAGTTTAATTTTTGGTTAAGCTATTTACAATTTAAAGGAGCAATTATGAAGAAATTTTTCGGACTTTATCTTATGCTCTTCTTCTGTCTCAGCTTTTATTCATCAACTTATGCAGATAAACCCTTGCAAGCCCGGATATACTTTAAAGACAAATCGGAGATGAAGAATGTCTTAAGCCTGGATTTGGACAGGGCTTTTCTGGAATATGGCAAGTACCTGGACATAATCTCGGACTCGGCCGAAGTGGAGAAACTTAAGGCTTCAGGCTATAAGGTAGAGGTGACAATTGACGATTTAGCATCGTTTTATCAGAAAAGAATGCAGAAAGCGCTCACCATGGGCGGGTTTCATACTTATTCAGAGACCGGAGCTGCCCTGGATTCGATTCATAACCTGTATCCGGGTATAACCACCTCAAAACTCATTATCGGATATTCCTTACAGGGAAAACCCATCTGGGGAATGAAAATCTCTGATAATCCAGGAGTGAATGAAAATGAGCCAGAGGTTTTATATACTGCCTTGATCCATGCCAGGGAGCCGATCGGGATTGAGGTCCTGCTTTATTTTATGCGATACCTGTGTCAGAATTATGGCTTTGATTCCACAGTCACCTATCTGGTGAATAACAGGGAATTATGGTTTGTTCCTATAGTCAATCCGGATGGGTATGAATTCAATCGCCAGACTGATCCTTTAGGTGGCGGGATGTGGAGAAAAAACAGAAGACTCAATACAGGAGGCACTTACGGCGTAGACTTAAACCGTAACTTTGGGTATAAATGGGGTTATGATAACCTCGGCTCCTCCCCGAGTCCCGGCTCGGAAACTTACCGTGGAGCTTCTGCTTTTTCTGAACCAGAGACCCAGGTCATACGCGCACTTGCCGATTCATCTAAATTTATCCTGGCATTGAATTATCATTCTTATGGTAATTATTTTATATATCCCTGGGGGTATGATAATATCTACACTCCGGATCAGTTAGTTTTCAAATCGATAGCGGACAGCGTCAGCGTCCTGAACGGGTTCATAGGAGGAACGTCCTGGGAAGTGCTTTATCTGACCAATGGTGATTCAGATGACTGGATGTACGGCGAGCAAAACGAGAAGAATAAGATCTTCGCCTTTACCCCAGAAGTGGGTGACCAGTTTGATGGTTTCTGGCCTGACCCTTCCAGGATCAGCACTTTGTGCGAACAGCAGTTGCAGCCGAATCTTTTCATTGCATCTTTAGCCGGCAACCCTTACGTTCTACTGGCGCCTTCGGCTCCGATTCTATCTCAACTGGACAGCGTCTCCACTGATAGCTTCACCTTAACCTGGGTTTATCCAGACACTTTTAATCCAGCAGTTAGCTATTCTTTGATGGAGCTTGAAAATTTGACTGTAAAGAAATTCGATGGGGAGAGCGGTTCTTCGGGTTGGGACACAAGCGGATTTATCCTCAGCACATCTAAAAGCTATTCACCCACGCATTCCTTCTTCTCAGGCTCTGGAAATAGTTTAGACAACTATCTGACTACCTCGGATTTCATTTCTATCCAGCCAAATGACACTTTGACCTTCTGGTGTTATTATAAAATCGAGCCAGGTTATGATTATCTTTACCTGGAAGTATCGGAGGACGGAAGCGAATTTTACTCTATCCCTGGCAACATTACCACAAACGATAATCCGAACGGCCTGAATTCTGGAAACGGGATAACCGGGAGTTCTGCTGGCTGGGTAAAGGGGATTTTTGATTTGAGCCAGTTTGGAGGCAAGGATATCCTTTTACGCTTCCATTACCGAACAGATCCGGACGTATCCGACTCAGGTTTTTGGGTAGACGATATCTTCCCTGTGGCTCAATTTCAGAAATCTACTCTTTTGGCTGATACCATATCTCTGAAAAGATATCTGGTCAAAAAGAGATGTTCCGGTGTCTATTACTACAAGCTAAAGGCAAAAGATGCCCAGGGCCAGGAAAGCCTCTGGAGCAGCAGGATAAGGGTGTCTGTTGGCCTAAACTTTGTCCGGGGGGATGCAAATGCGGATGGCAAGGTGCTTTTAGGGGATATCGTTTATTTGGTGAGCTATCTTTTCAAGCATGGACCTGCGCCTGCTCCTTTGCATTCTGGCGATGCCAACTATGATGGCAAAGTCAACTTAGCGGACATAGTCTATTTAGTCAACTATCTATTCAAGGGCGGACCTGCACCATGCGTGAGTTAATATGAAACTAAAGATCATTTACTTTGGGGTTTTGCTTGTCTCCCTGTTCTTATTTTCAGTCGCTTTTGCTGATGATGCTGAATTTGCAGGTGAGGGAGAGACCGTCTGGCCGATCGAGAATAAGGAGATTGAGATGGTGGCAGAGACGGTCTTGGTGAAGTCGACAGATACAGGATGGGATGCCACGTGTATTTTCATCTTGAGAAATACTGGAGAGGCAATAAAGGTGCAAGTCGGTTTTCCGGACATGGTTGATGAGACACAGGATCTTGATCGGGCAAAAGGGACAATTCGGAATTTCAAATGCTATATAGATGGTAAAGAGGTTCGGGTTGAACATAAGCAGGGGATTAAAAATGCTTCAAATCCTGAGCGTAGCTACCCTTTTGCCTATGTCTGGAAGATGTCCTTCAAAAAAGGACAGAAAAGAATTATCAAAAACACATATAATTTTAGGGGCTTATTCAGAACTGACGGTACTAATCTATTGGCTTATATTCTGGTAACTGGGGCTTTATGGAAGGGCAAGATAGGCACTGCGGATGTGATATTTGACCTTGGGAAACACAATCCTAATTTCGCCCATTCTATCGAACCGCCGGGATATCTCATAGAGGGTAATCAGATTCATTGGACCTGGACCGACTTCGAACCTACTGCGAATATAATAATCACATTAGGGCCGGTTTTAAAAGAGTGGTATGAAGAGGTAGCTAAATTTGGTGAAAGCGACTCGGTTGAGATACTGGAGAGACTGTTGGAAAAGTCGGAATGGCTGTGGGAAAAAGGATATGCTCGAGGATCGGTAGAGGGGTTCAATTCCAAAACAGAGGCTTTGATCGACAGATTAGCTAACTTTAAGGATGTCGCTAAATATAGAGAAATGTTAAGCATCAGGAGGAAGGAAATAAAGATTGAACTGGGTTCAAGGAGATGTGTATCTCTCTTAAGAATAATGGAAAAAATGGAGGATTTAGCGCTAGTGGATTTTGATGGACTCCTTAGATGCTTAGATATATCCGAAGGCCTGGAGAATTATGCGCTGGCTAAGTCTACTGCTGAGTTCTTATTAACTGCGGTGGAAGTAAATATGAAGAACGTTTATATGATTCCTGATTCATCTGCAAGAGCAGCTCAAAGCATAAAACTGAAGAACCTTCGTTCTTTTTTGAGAGAAAAACTTGCAGACTGCAACTCTAAGTTGGGGATTAGCGAAGATAAGCAAAAGCATTAGTCAGCACACATTGGAATTTGTTTAATTAAGTGCAAAAGAATACTTTAGCAAAATCATTGGGCAAATAAATCAAAAGCGCCATCTTCTTTTAAAAAATGGCGCTTAGGTTTTTATGAACCGAAAGTTTCGCTTTCGTCTCAGGAAAAAAATAGCTATTTCTTCTTGGGCGCTTTCAGGTCCGCTACTTTTTTGGAAATCATTCCTTTTGCCCAGTCATTTGCCATCATCTTGTCGATCATCTTTGATGCCAGGGTCGTGTCGCTTACCATAGAGTTCATCATCTGGTCAATAACCGCGGGGTCCTGCATCATTTTCTGCATGACCTCGGTTTTCATCTCCGGGTTTTCCATCATCTTGGTCATCATCATGGTGGCTATCTCTTTGTTCTGCATCATCTGCTGCACTGCCTTTTCTTGACTGCAGCTTAAGGAAACCAGAACTAATGCCGGGATTAACAGGATAAGAAGCTTTTTCATCCCTACGGGGGACGAAGCCCGGTGTAGCCGTCGTAATGCTTTCATCGACTTTTTCACCTCCCTTGAATTAATTTGTTGTGTGAATTTAAACTTTAAGTATGGAGTTTGTCAAGGAAAATTAGAAAAATTTCTCCGATCCGCTATGGCGGGATGGAGAATGACAAATGACGGATGACGAATAACAAATAAAAATGAATTGGAATCTGGTTATGTGGAACTTATTAAGTAGTGAGACGATCTTGCCTCAGGAGGGATGCCCACTGCTTGTTCAAAACTAAAAGGTCACAATTCAGATATTTTGTGGACATAACTTGTAAAAAAATCTTGACAGGAATCAAAATTTAGTTTATTAAATAGTATCGTAAAATCAGAACGTTTTAACCTTTATCCAAAAGGAGGTGTCCGGATGTATAAAAAGATCAGTCTGGTGCTTCTTCTTCTCGTGCTTTTCACTTCCCTAGTATTGGCTCAGGAGAAGGAGAAATGCATAACTTGCCATCAGGTGGTGATGAAAGGTATCGTCAAGGATTGGGAGGCAAGCAAACATTCTAAGAATGGCGTGACCTGTTCGACCTGTCACGGTGACAAGCATACCTCTCCAGCAAATGCTAATTTGGCTGTGACGCCGACCATTGAGACCTGTGCCGGGTGTCACTCTCAGCAAGCTGAGCAGTTCAAAGAGGGAAAGCATGCCTTAGCCTGGATAGCAATGAACGCTATGCCCAAGACCGCGGTTCAGCCAAAAGAGATAATGGAAGGCGAGAAGGGTTGCGGAGGTTGTCATCGTATTGGATTAGACGGAGGGAAATGCGATGCCTGTCACACCAGACATAAATTCTCGATTGAGGAAGCCAGAAACCCCTTAGCTTGTGCCACCTGCCATATGGGGTTTGACCATCCACAATATGAGATGTGGTCAACTTCAAAGCATGGAATCATATACCAGATGGAGAAAGAATCAGGCAGAGCGCCGAAATGCCAGACCTGCCATATGGTCGAGGGAACGCATCGGGTGATGACTGCGTGGGGATTTTTAGGCTTGAGACTTCCAGAGGAAGATAAGAAATGGGAAGGGTGGAGAGTAACTATTCTGAAAGGTGTGGGGGTATTGGATCCACAAGGTAATCCGACTCCGAGATTAGACGTGGTCAAAGCTGGTAAAGTCGCCCGCCTGACTAAAGAGGAATGGGTTGCAGAAAGGGAGAAGATGATCAAGGTCTGTAAAAACTGCCATTCAGATTCCTACGTGAAAACTAATTTTGTCAATGCTGATGCCATCTTAAGACAGTCAGACTCGCTGATGGCTGAAGCGATTACAGTAGTTGAGGGCTTATATCGAGATGGCATACTGAAAAAACAAGCAGATTATCCTTTGTTCCCGGACCTATTGAAATTTTATGATGTGCCGACCTCAATTGAACAAAAACTTTATGTGATGTTCTTAGAGCACCGGATGAGGACCTTCCAGGGTGCCTATCATATGAACCCGGATTATATGCACTGGTACGGCTGGGCGGAGATGAAAAGGGATCTTTTTGAAATAAAGGAAGAAGCGGAAAGAATGAGAAGTAAAAAATAAAAAAGGTTTAATGGTTCAAGAGTTCAAAGGTTCAAGGGAAAAAATAAAAGAAAAAGTAAGACGTTAGATGTAGGGGCGAGGTTTTCCTCGCCCAATAGAGGTTCGGAGTGTGACCCTTCAGGGTCGTAAATGGTTCTGTAGAGACGCATGGCCATGCGTCTCTACTTTTATTTCAAAACATAAATGACCCAGGGTGCAATCCTGGTCTCATTGACCCATTTATATGGCTCATTCCCTTTGGCTAAAGGCTTATGAGTTTTAATTAATTCTAATCCAGCTTTCTTAAAAACCTCTCGATAGGATTCGTCTGTCCAGATAATATCCTCCACGGGCCTTTTATCCTCTAAGTCTGTTACGATTATTCTTACTCTGTCTCCACTTTTGGCAAATTTATTCTCAGGAAAATCTTTTATAGAAAATGACGTCCATTCATTAACATATATTTCAGGCGATGAAACCAGGTTGACTATCTTTCCTTCACTTTTCAGCAGTCTTCCGATTTCTCTGAATATCTTGACCTTCTTTTCCATCGTGGGGATGTTGTCAAATGTGAATGCAGACAGTACAAGATCGTAGGTATTTTTCTGTAACTGGCTAAAATCGCCATCATTGATAAGGCGATAATCTCCTTCAGGGTCGATTTCCCTGGCTTTCTTTATCATATCCTCTGATATGTCAATTCCTATCGCATCAAACCCAAGCTTTTGCAGAAATCTGGTAGAGCGTCCGGTGCCGCACCCAAAATCTATTGCTTTTCTTCCCTTGACGTGCTCGAATATGATTTCAGGTAAATCTCTGTAGGCTAAATAATATGTGTTATGAAACTCTAATTTAGCATAAGCTTCTGCATACTTGGCATCTTCGTAGGTATTGGAGAATTCCATAATTATTTCCTTTTTTTAATTTCTTATACGCTTACGCTCGGGTAGGAGTACAACATCTGTTTAAGCAAGTATAGGGTGTTATACAACGCAGATTATTTCAGTTTAAAGATCTTTCGAAGTTCTTTCTCAATGTCTTTATGTATAGCACACAAAGGACATTTTTTTGTCCATTTTTTGATTGCAGATTTTTTCTTATTCCGTACTGGTTCGAAGTGGTGAATTGCAAGACACTCAAGTTTCGGTGTTTGGCTTTTGGAAGTAAATTGAAAAATATCAATTCGATTTACGTCTTTAAACCAATGTATCTTGAAATGATCTGAGGGTCTGCTTCCACCTCGACCTGTCCTTCCCACATAGATACACTTCTTGTTTCCCCAAAACACATAAACACAACTTTTTAAATTTGGAAATTCTTTTCTGAACCATTTTTCAAATATTTTCTTTTTTCCCTCAACACCATGGCCTTTAATATGCCATGTTTTCTTTTTGTGCATGTGTTTCTTAAATTCAGTTTTAACCAATTCATTTGCTAAAACATGTGATGCGATTTCTTGTAGATTTGAAATTTCTTTCTTTATAAAATTTCTTGTAATTTTAGGAGGTTGGCCGGGTTTTTTCAAGCCAATCTTCGAACATAACTTGTACGTACGCTTCTGAAATAATTCATTCAGAGCATTATTAAATTTATTTACGTATGACATCCATAGTCTCTTTATTAAGTACCGTCTGTTTCTCCTTGTTGTTTAACTTCTGAATTAATTACGTTTTTGGGTGTTTGCTTTTCTCTTCGAGTCACCTTTACATCACTTTTTAATACAAAACCGAATCCACTGTACTTTTCAGACTTTGAGGGAATGTCTCTACTTACTATGAACCACTCATCTAGTGAATCCTCGTCATCATTCGCCCAACCGACAATAGATTGTCCCTTTTTTAGAATCAATACGGGGCTTCTCGGCTCTGAAGGTTTTTGAAATGGAAACTCGGGTGGATAGGAAGACGAATTCCAGATTGTTGCTTCCTCATTTGCTGGTTCGATTATGTCTTCAAAGGCCTCGTGATATGATATTAGTGTGTATCCTTCGTCTTCTTCCCTTTGAAATTTCAGAGCTATTTCGATACAGAAATTTAAGCAAAAACGTGCATTACGGACAGTCCAGTTTGCAGGATGACCATAATGTTTATCCCACCAATAAAATAATTCTCCTGTGTCTCTATGCCTGGCTATCTTTGGGGTCAGATTTTTAAATCTGTGGTAGAGGAATGGGTCTATTCCATGTTCAATAAGCTTCACTGTATGTCTGATCTTGTGTGGTTGAGTGAATTGTAATGGCGTTTCTTTTTCTTTCTGTATGTAAGGGTAAAAGAATGGCCATGGAATTGTCGAAGCCTCACAAATATGGTACATAGCATAAGCCAGTGAGATAAGGCATTCTTCTATTTTGCTTTTCTCTATTTCTTTCTCGGCTTGATCTATATAGCTTAGAACTTTTTCATTTCTTATTAAGGATTTAAGACTAACCGAAGAAAAATCTAAACCCATGTATGTTTGACAAACTTCCTCCAGAAGTGCGTTTACTGTTGTGGGGAAATGAATATTGCTTTTAGGGTCAGGAAGTATCCCTTGATGTTTTGCGCTATTTCGAATAGTATTTAAATTCCGCATCTGAGTTCTATATGGGATTGTTCTATGTTGGGAGTCTTCTTTTTCAATAAGATCATAATAATCCAGAAGGTAGCGATTGCCAGTTAACTTTGCATTGAGGTGGTCCGCCACAGCACCCAGAGCTGCCTCCACGGCATCATGCAACAGCAAAATTCCCTTAGTAAAAACCATTTGATCATTACGGCTCGCACAAGCTGATTCACCAGCTCCGTGAAGCGCTTTTGCTAAAACGATCCTTCTGTAGACTTCCATTCTAATTTCATTCGACATATTGTACCCTTTATCTTTGAAGCAAGATAGCGAATAACTCGTTCATAGGCGAAGTTAGTTCGGATATCCTTCAAATGGGGAGTCTATACGAACAAGCTCGTATATACTACAAATTTTTTATGATATCCGAAGTATTTCGCATATGCCAACTCTGGCTGAAATATATTAATACTATCCTATGACTCTTGAGTCAAGGCATTTTTGCACAATAAAGGTGTAGTAAATAGTAGGTCGGGTTACGAACTTTGTGGTGAGTTACTTTGCCTAAAGAAAAAGTCGGGCAGTTGTGTAGAGACGTATCGCATACGTCTCAGATCCTACGACAGCCTGACCTACGGATGACTGTAGGGGCGTATTGCAATACGCCCCTACCTTTATTTTTCTTCCAATGCTTTCGCAAATGCTGACCAGAAGGGGTCGACTCTTGGATGTTCTAAATGTTTTTCCCTGCCTTGCTCAACTAAAATAATTCCTCTGCTTTCAGGAATGACCTCACCCACAACTGAGGCTGGGATTTTCTTCTGAGAGAGTTTCTTTAAGAGCAGATCAACTTTTTTCTCCTTGCAGGTGATAAGCAAGGTGCCTTCGGATATTGAGGAATAAGGGTCCATTCCGAATTTGGAGCAGATTTTTTCGACCTCATCCAAGATGATTATTTTCTCTTTTTCGATTCTCATTCCCACCTTTGAAGCTTTGGCAACCTCGTATAGCCCTCCCCAGATTCCGCATTCGGTGGCATCATGCATTGAGGTGATACCTTTTTCCCTGGTGCCAACTGAGGCCGCAATTAAGGCATCTTCTACCACTGACATCTGATAAAATATCTTTTCCGCTCTGCGGCTGAATTCCTCACCAAAATATTCTCTGATTCTGTCTTTAAAAGCCAGGGCGAAAATACCGGTGGCTTCGATTGCAGCACCTTTGGTTATCACCACTAAATCTCCCTTTTTTGCCATCTGTGGGGTGACATATTCTGATTTTTTCCCCACGCTGATCACGGTTGCCCCGCCGACCATAGGATAATTGCAGCCGGTGTATCTGGCAGTGTGTCCGCAGACGATAGCGATTCCCATTTTTTTGCACTCGAGATCAATCTTTTTCCAGACTATCTCTAACTGCTCTTTGGTTATACTCAAAGGCAGATTCAAATCGATTGAAAGATAACTTGGTTTAAGGCCAGAGGTAACTGCATCCGAGCACAGAATATGGATGGCAAACCAGGCTGCCCTTTCAAATCCATATTCCGGCACGATGAAGACCGGATCAGTGGTGATTGCCATAACTTTTCCGCCACCGATGTCGATTATGCCGATATCCACCCCGTGTTGAGGTCCAACCAAGACTGATTTCGATTTTTTCCCAAGATGAGGGAAGATCAACTCATCGAATATCTCCGGCGAGATTTTGCCGATGTCTGGTAACTGATTGGACATTTGAACCTCCTGTTTAAGTTTTCGACTTTCTCATAGGGAACTGTCATTCTGATCCCCGTAGGGGAGAAGAATCTCTCGGACTAAGCTGAACATAGATTCTTCGGTCGTCCAAATGGATTCCCTCAGAATGACGATAAAAAAGATAAACCGGTGCCTGATCTGGCAACGGTTTTCTTTCTCGAATTATTCATTTTCCCTACGCTGGAATTACCCAGATCAGGTTCTAAGGGTTTTTCTCAGCCTGTCCTCCCCGTAAGGAAGAAACAAGCACCCCTATATTTCAAGGATAATTTATACAAAAATGTTTCGCTGTCAATGATTAAGTAAAAAAATAACGAATGACGGATGGCGGATAAAAACAAAAAAGGTAAATGGAAAAAGGAAGACAGAAAAACGAAAATTGGAAAAATCCTCAAAAGATGTTACCCGTAGGCGGGGCTCCCAGCCCCGCAAAAGGAGTTTTTCAGAACCCTTATCGGATGAGACGAATGATGGCTGATGGATAAAAACAGAAAAAGGAAAATGAAAAAAAGGAAGATAGGAAAATAGGCTTTTGTAGGGCAAGGCCGTCAAGGTCTTGAGACTTCAGCCTTGCTTTTCGTTGGTTTATGATAATAGAATGGACCGTTGGTCAGGAGACCAACGACCAGCGGGCTCCACTACATCTTCTGGAATGTAGGGGCGTATTGCCTTACGCCCCTACCAAACACATAAATCAAAAGTCGCCAAGATTTTTGCGGGAGCGCTGCTTGGCAACATCAGGGAATGATTTCCTCTGGGGGGTGTGAGCAGAGGTCTTGGGATCATCCCCTGGTTTCCCTCTTGGCGACTTTTCTTTCCTACGGAAACTATCCTCTACTGGTCATCCGGTAGACGGATCCGCAGGAGACGAAAGTTTCGGCTTTGGATTTTGTGTACCCCTCATCCAGGAGGGGAGAAAGCTTTTCTTTAATCTTTGAATTCTCTCCTTGTCGATTTTATCCTTACCGTTCTCCTGTCCGGTTTTAACTGATGCATCCTTAAATTCTTTAGCATCTGTAGTCTCTGCCATCATGCCTCCAGTAAATCAATCTATTCTTAAGTCATTTTTACAGATTAAAATCTCAGCCCGCAATCCAGAGAAAGCCCGACCCCTTTGCTATTATTGGGCAATAGAGCGTTTTTGTTGACTATCCCCAGGTCAAGAAATACCAACCCAAAATCCAGGCCAAAACCACCGCTTAAAGAGAATCCTTCTCTGCCACCTAAAGAGAGACCTGTTCTCAAAGGCAATAAAGTTAAAAGCTTCAGCTCTGTACCTAATGAAAGTTTAGGAGTTTTTGAAACTCCAGGACCATTTTCAAATCCCTGTTCCCAGTCAAAGGCTATTAAAATCTTTTTGGCCTGATAAGAAATACCTGCTTTGGCTATCAAAGGTAAATGAGTGACAAAAGGGTCAATGTCTTTCTGGTAATCTTCACTCAGAAACACGGAATCGTTTCCAGAATTGGAAAGGTTAAGCGAATCTATCTGAAACTGGTAGCCTCGCTCTTCGGTTTTCCGGTCCCATTTGATCCGGCTGATTGGATTTGAAAGGAATAAACCAACAGTCCATTTTCTACTCAGCTTTGCGGCAATTCCTAAATCCAGACCATAACCTTTTCCTCCCATAGCTGAATTAAGGATAAGGTCGGACTGGCCTTCCATCCCGGTTTCCTGAATTCTTACTTCGCCAGAAGCTTTCATTACCTTCTGGTAAACTATACCTTGAAGGTATTTGAAGTTCACCCCTATTCCGATTTCTTTTTCCCCTTTTCGTAAAATTGATTTGCCAAAGGAGAAAGATAGGGCAGCATAAGCATAAGCTTCACCAGAAGTCCCCTTCAAGCTGACCGTATCGTTCATCTGATTCCCGACAAGGAGAAGCTCAAATGGATCTTTCGGAAAACTCAAATCTGAAACCCCTAAGGCATAACTCACCAAAGAAAGTGAGCCGATTGATAGTCCCAGAGCAGATGCTTCTGCCTGGGCATTAAGGTCCAGGCCAGAAGATGGAACCAGGCTCAAAATATTATCTTTATCCTGATCATCCCAGAATCTTCCATTATATTCATTATAATTTTTCAGACTGAAGGAATTGTTCTCTACAAAGGCACCCAGGGAAAAAAGGTTTAGGCTGAAGCCGCGGTTGTCTTTAAAAGAAAGATTTGCCGGGTTCCACAAAGGAGCTTCATTTCCTCTGGCTAAAGCAGTATATGCTCCTCCTAAACCCAGGCTCCGGGCATTGGATAAACCCAGAGGTGCTGAAGTGTCAGCCCACAGGAGGAGGAAGACAAAAGCCAGAATAAGGGATAAGATAATTTTTTTAACCACCGTTTTTCACCTCCAGCTCTAAGCGCGACCTGATTTTAATATAGTCCGTGGATAAAAACTTGATTTTTCTGCCATTGGTACTTTGAAAGGTAATCCTCCCGCCTGTATAAAAGGGCAGGTTTTGAAAAACCTGGAGATCATTTTTGGTCAATTGAATTATATTTTCGGTTATGACCGGGTTAGTCACTAATCCAGAACTATCGGTCTGGGCAGGATTGATTGAAACGGGACCAATCAAAAGTTCTGGACTGGTATAAAGAGTGGCTGAATCCCGGCTGAAGAAAAGCTCCACTTTTGCTCCTATAGGGAGATGATTTTCTAAATCCAGATAGATTTTAGCTGAGTTGACTCTTTTTTCTAATCCATCCCTTAAGTCTTCTTGTAGGGAATTAGAATCCGGGTCTATTTGTATCCGGGTTGAATCCAGCACGAACTCAAAAGGGGAGCTTAAAATCATCTCTCCGCAGATGAAATCATTTTCGGTTACCCTGCCTGAGGTTATTCCGTCCCCGCAGGTTGCTTGTCCGGTTAAGTTTATTCGCTCAGGTATCGGATTTAAGAAACTGCTCAAGTTATTCTCTCTCAGAATGGTGATTACTTGATTGTCAGGCGCACCTGATTCTACCTGTCCTCTTATTAATAGAGATTGTCCATCTTCTCCGTTCAGGTTCAAATCTAAATAGCCAGGAAAGCCAACTCCGTTTTTTATCTTTAAATCGAGTATTGCATCAGTTAGAGAGACTGAGGAAAGTCCCTGGGGCAAATCCAGATTTACCTGCATCGGGTCGATTTGAACTAAAGTTGGCTGGATTATCCCGGAAAGAGAGGAGAAGAGGATTGTATCTGAGGAAACAGATATAGAGATGGAATCTGAGCTGCTGATGCTTACTAAATTTTCTCCACTCCCTTCAGTTTGTCCGTTTATCTGTAGGTTGATATTCTGACCTGAAGGTTGAAAAGTATAACCACTTAAAGGAATAGTCAGATCTAAAAAGCTCAAAGCTCCTATATGTCTGGATAAGGTAAGAGGTGAGCCGGAAGAAGTTAAATCCGGCAAAAGAATTGTAAGATTGGCTGGAAGATTAGTCCGGTTATAAAGCTGTAGATGTAAATTACCGCTTTTGATCCTGGCTGAGTTGATGATATTCTGGGTAGGGAGTCCGATTGCTTGAGTCTTAGAAATATTAATAGCCGGGATCTTAGCAGTGGCTGAACTGGCAAAAACGGTATCTGGAAAACAAAGGTTGAAACTGATATACTTGTCTGCCAGGGTCAATACAGTATCTCCTGGAGTATGTCCTTTATTGTTCCCGGAGAGTTTGGAAGATACCGATTTATTTGAAAGGTCAAAATCTCTTGTTTTTGTGCTATCCTGCTTTATGCCGGACTCAAATATTATGGTTGCCAGAGGGGTACCGGGAACCGAGTCTACCAACTCTACTGAGAACGAATCCAAATCTACTCCCATATGGTTTTCAACCTTGAGCCGGGCTGTTCCTCTTCTGATACTGAGTTGCTGAAGGTCGCTCAACTGTGGAAAGTTCACATCTATTCTGTAGCTGAAGGGAGGGACAACTCCCCCTGGTCCAGGATAGATATCAGATAAAAAGAGGTCAGTTTTCTGAGTGTCGGCGGATGTAAAAGGTATCTCTCCAATGGTGTCCTTAAAAACCTCGGACAAAGGAGGAAGCTCTAAGTTTTCCTTTATCCAGATGGTATCGATATCTTTTTGAATGTATATTCCCGGATTACCCAGTGAATCGAGCCTTATGGCAGGATCGTCGATTTTTTCGACCAGGGCTCTCATATCGTAAGATTTCAAAAGCAAAGGAAGATTATAGCGGCTGTTCCAGCTCGGAGCTGAGGGCTTATTTATGGAGCACTGGACCAGAGTCAAAAAGATTATAAAAAAGATAATTCCGCATAAGCACCAGAAAGCCCAGTTTACTATTTTGTCTAAAAGGCTTTTTTCTCCTCTTCTTCTCATTAGTTAGGTCCCCCAGAGATCGATGTTAAATTTTTAAGATGATTCAGAAATCTTTCGTGCAACAATTGTGCCATAAAAAGGCAAAATGACATGAATATTTCTTGAGGGCTAACCTGCTTGATGTAAATAAATTAGAGCACTTACCCACGTTGAGGGCAACGTGGGGTTACCGCAAGGAATGGGTTCATAGATTAAAAAATGTAGGAGAAAGCCAATAGTTTATTGGAGAGAAGCTACTTTAAAAATGACAAATGACAGATGGAATAACGATAAAAAAAATGACGAATGACGGATGATGAATCAAAGAAGGAGGCGTTATTTCCTCTCCTTTGAAAGGAGAGGATTAAGGAGAGGTTTGGAATAACCATGAAGAAATGGGTTGTCAACCAGTCCCCGTAAGGGACATGGTTGACCTACATCTCTTTTTTGTACGCTTTCCATCTTTTTATTGAAACTAAGAATCAAAAAACACTTTACAAAAAGGTTATATAGTCGTATAATAGTTTGATTTTTTGCAGCTAAGGGTGACAACGGGTTAAATTTGAAAAGTCCACTGAGGAAAAGATGGGTAGAGAGCTTTATTTAGGGATAGATGTAGGCTCGGTTTCAGTTAAGATCGTCCTTCTGTCCCCAGAAGGACATGAGGGCAATTCAAAACAAATCATTTATCATTCCTATACCCGGAGCGAAGGGCAGCCGTTCAAAGTCCTTTTAACTGAGCTTCAAAAATTATTTTCCGATTTTGGATCCATAGGACAAAGTTTCGACAGCAAGGAAATATCAGAAGTGGCAACAACCGGAACAGGGGGGAAGTTGGCTGCAGAACTTTTAGGGGGCAGGTTTGTCAATGAGGTTATCTCACAGGTCAAAGCTACTTCGTTACTTCATCCAGAAGTAAGAACAATAATCGAGATGGGTGGGGAGGACTCCAAGCTTCTTTTACTCAAAGAAGACAGCAAGACCGGGTCTCTGCTTTTGGAAGATTTCTCAATGAATACCCTTTGCGCGGCTGGGACCGGTTCATTTTTAGACCAGCAGGCTAAAAGGCTCAAGGTAAATATCGAAAACGAATTTGGACAGTTAGCCTTAAAGTCAAAAAATCCGCCCAGAATAGCCGGGAGATGCAGTGTCTTTGCCAAATCTGATATGATCCATCTTCAGCAGATAGCCACCCCTGATTATGACATAGTTGCAGGGTTGTGTTATGCTATGGCGAGGAATTTCAAATCAAGCATTGCTCAGGGTAAAAAACTGAAAAGTAAAGTCTCGTTCCAGGGTGGTGTAGCAGCCAACGCCGGGATGGTAAAAGCTTTTCAGGACGTATTTGAACTCGCCGAAGGCGAGCTGGTCATCCCCGAATTTCATGCGGAGATGGGTGCAATAGGTGCGGCTCTGAGTATTTTAGAAGATAAAACAGGAACAAACGGTTTCAAGGGTTTAGCTGACCTCAACTCATACCTCACTACTCCCAAGGTTCGAAAAGGGAAGGATAAACTTTATTTCAGCAATCCAGAGGATAAATCTTATTCACTTACCCAGGGATTCAAGGTTCCTGAGGGAAAAGAGATCCCGGCTTATCTGGGGATAGATGTTGGCTCGTTATCTACCAATGTGGTGGTCATCGACGAAAACAAGAAGGTTCTTTCCAGAAGGTATCTGATGACTGAAGGAAGACCGATTGAAGCGGTGAGAAGAGGATTGGAAGAGGTCGGGAATGAGGTCGGTGATAAAGTAAAAATCTTAGGAGTGGGGACAACCGGTTCAGGGAGATACCTGACCGGTGATTTCGTGGGTGCAGACATCGTTTACAATGAGATAACCGCCCAGGCAAGAGCGGCTGTCGAGTTTGATCCTTCAGTGGATACCATCTTTGAGATAGGGGGACAAGACTCTAAATATATAAGCTTAGATAATGGAATCATCGTCGATTTCGAGATGAACAAAGTATGCGCAGCAGGAACTGGTTCATTTTTGCAGGAGCAGGCAGAGAAGTTGAACATAAAGATCGAAGAGGAGTTCGGGAAATTAGCTCTGCAGGCCGATTCTCCTGTGAACTGTGGAGAAAGATGCACCGTCTTTATGGAATCCGATTTGAATGCCCATCAGCAGTCGGGGATTCCTAAAGATGATTTGGTGGCTGGGCTGGCATATTCCATCGTTTACAATTACTTGAATAAGGTAGTTGGTAAGAAAAAAATAGGAAAAAAGATCTTCTTTCAGGGTGGAGTTGCCTGGAATAAAGGGGTGGTGGCAGCTTTTGAGAAGGTCTTGGGTAAAAAAATAATTGTTCCGCCTCATCATGATGTCACCGGTGCTATCGGAGTGGCTATCTTAGCCCAGGAGAGGAACGAGTCTGAAAGGAGTAATTTCAAAGGGTTTGATCTTTCAAAGAAGCATTACCAGATCGAAACCTTTGAATGTCAGGATTGTGCTAATCATTGTGAGATCAAGAAGGTTTTGGTGGAAGACCAAAAGCCTCTTTACTACGGAAGCAGGTGCGAGAAATATGACTTGGAAAAGAAAAGCTCTAAAAAATCTGAACTGCTTGACCTGTTTGAGGAAAGAGAAAAGATTCTTTTCACTCTGTATCGGGAATACGCTGCTCCAGTTGAGAAAAAAGGTAAGATAGGGATTCCCAGGACTCTTTTCTTCTATGAATTCTTCCCCTTCTGGGCAACTCTTTTTGAGAACTTAGGGTATGAGGTGGTTTTGTCTGATAAAACCAACAAAAGGATTATCCGCCAGGGAGTTGAAACGGTTTTAGCCGAGACCTGTTATCCGATAAAGGTGGCTCACGGACACGTTCAAAACCTTTTCGAGAAGAAAGTAGATTATATCCTCTTTCCCAGCCTGATCAACCTGAAAAAAGAGCAGCCGGATATGGAGACTTACTGCTGTCCCTACGTTCAAGCCCTTCCATACATTCTCAAAGCCACTTATGATTTCAAAGTTAGAGGTACTAAGTTCCTTTCTGCGCCGGTTCACTTTCAAAAAGGGAGGACTGCTTTACTAAAAGAGCTGGATAAATTATGCCAGGATTTAAAGATCAGTAAATTAAAACTCAGGAAAGCGTTCAAGAATGCAGAGGCTTGTCAGGAGGAATTCTACAGGAGAATCCGTTTAAGAGGGGAGGAGATTCTGAAGGATTTAAAGGGGCAGAAAGCAATGGTGGTGGTAGGCAGGCCTTATAACACCTGTGATCCTTTCTTAAGTTTAGAGCTTTCTAAGAAACTAAGAGAATTGAAATGTACTGCTCTGCCTCTGGATTTCGTTCCTTTGAAGTCTCCCTTAGACAATTATGTAATGCCGAATATGTACTGGAAATACGGGCAGAAAATCTTGGCAGCATCTGAATTTGTCAAGAATACTCCGGGTGTTTTCCCTGTATATGTGACCAATTTCGGATGCGGGCCCGATTCTTTTATCCTTCATTTTTTCAAATACAATCTGGGCAGAAAACCTTTCCTGCAGTTAGAATTAGATGAACATTCGGCTGATGCCGGAATTGTAACCCGTTGTGAGGCATTCCTGGACAGTCTCAAAGGTTACAGGGAAGAGGAAAGCAAAACTCCGGTTCAAGCGCCTTATATCTTTACAAATGGCAATAAAAAAGTTCTCTACATCCCTTATATGGCTGAGCATGCCTTTGCTTTGAGAAGCGCCTTTAGAGCATGCGGGATGAAAGCTGAGGTTATACCGGAGTCAGATGAGAAAACCCTGGTCCTGGGAAGGAAATACACTTCCGGCAAGGAGTGTTACCCCTGCGTTCTGACCACAGGAGACATAGTCAAATTAGTCCAGAGCCAGGATTTCGATAAGGAAAATTCAATTATCTTTATGCCCCAGGCAGATGGCCCCTGCAGGTTCGGGCAATATCAGAACCTCCAGCGAATGATCCTGGATGAGTTAGGTTACAGGGATGTATCCATCTGTTCTCCTCATTCTAAGAACTCCTATGACCAGATTTTGAATCTGGATGATCGTTTCAAACGAACTGCCTGGAGAGGCTTAGTTGCAGTTGACCTTCTGAATAAGCTTTTATGGAAGACCAGACCCTATGAGGTAAATCCAGGGGACAGCGAAAAAGCTTACTGGGAGTGTCTGAACAAAACCTGTTCTGCGATTGAGAAAAAAGGCGATCTGGAGAAACTCACGCAAAATGTCCACCAAGTCTTTGCCAAGGTCAAAACTTCAAGCAATAGCAAAAAGCCGTTGATCGGTGTAGTCGGGGAGATATACATCCGAACAAACAGGTTTTCCAATCATGATTTAGTCAAAAAGATTGAGAAATTGGGGGGGGAGGTAAGGGTGGCTCCGATGGCAGAGTGGTTTTTTTATACTAATTTTATGTATAAAAAGAAAACCCTGTCAGAAAAAAAATATGGAGAGTATCTCAAAGCCTTTTTAAAAGACCGGGTGCAGAGAAAAGACGAGGAATTTTTCTATGAAAACCTAAGGGAGGTTTTAGAAGGAGAGCATGAGCTTCCAGTAGAGAAAATCTTAGAGCTTGCCAGTCCTTACCTGCACTACTCCTTCGGAGGAGAAGCCATCCTTTCGGTAGGCAAGTCAATCGATTTCATTAAAAAAGGTTTTTGTGGGGTGGTAAACACGATGCCCTTTACCTGTATGCCCGGAACCGTGGTCTCCGCCATATCCAAGAAGATTCGCGAAGAATATCACAACTTCCCCTGGCTGGATATCGCCTATGAAGGATTAGAGGACGTAAGCGAGCTAACCCGGCTGGAAGCTTTTATGTATCAGGCGATAGAAATGCAAAAAAAGGTTCAAATGTTCAAAGGCTCAACGGTTCAAGGGAAAAAAAGTAGCGCGACCCTTTCAGGGTGGCAAAGGAAAGCGTAGCGGAGGTCTTCAGACCTCCAGAAAGAAAGCTCAAACGCTTAAAGGCTCAAATGCTCAAAAAATAGATAAACTGTAGCGTCCGACGTTTCTGTCGGATGATTTTTTGTGGTCGTCGGGTCCCCTGACCCGACGTTAAAAAACTTGCCAGGTCAGGGGACCTGGCAAGCACGGAATGTAGATTAGGAGCTGGTATAAAATGTAGTAAGGTAGAGACGCATCGAATGCGTCTCCATAAAAATAGAGGTGAAATATATGAATAAAAGATTCCAAGCTTTAGTCGAACAAATTCTGGAGTATCGCTGGAAGGAAAATCCGGTTGAAGCCACCTATTCGGGAGTCCATAAATATGACGGTCAATTCGAAAACTTCTCACCAGCCTCCAGAAAGAATTATCATCAGAAATTAACCCAATATGCAAAAAAATTAAAGAGATTTTATTCAAAAAAAGAAAAACTTTCCGGGGATGAGCTTTTAGACCTTAAGGTTCTGCATTCCAACCTGGAAACTGAGGTTAAATATGAGAAGGAGTACCAGAGATATTTAAGGGATGCCAACTTCTTCCCTGGTTTTGTCCTTTCCGGCTGCAACGTCCTGATCTTCCGGGATTTTGCTTCGCCGGAGCAGAGAGGAAAAAGTCTTTTGCAGAGGCTAAAGCTTATCTCCGCCTTTTTAAAACAAGGGGAGAAAAACCTGAAGAAAGCCAGAAAAATTCCCCGGCTCTGGACCGAGATCGGGATGGAAACGGTTTTAAAGGGAAAACTATTTTTCAAATCCACTCTTGGGGAATTTGCTGGAAAAGTGCCTCAACTGAAAAACTCCATCTTAAAAGCAACCCAGGAGGCAGAGAAAAGCTTTGATTCATATTATGATTTCCTGAAAGAAAAGATTTTACCGGTGTCTAAAGGCGATTTTGCAGCCGGCAAAAAGCTCTTTGATTACCTTTTAGCTAACCATCATCAGCTTCCCTACGATTCAAATGATCTGGTTAAAATCGGTGAAAGAGTCATAAGAGAAACTCTGGCAGAGCTTGAGAAAATCTCCAGAAGAATAGACCCGGGCAAAGACTGGACCGAAATCGTTTCAGAGATTAGAAAATCTCATCCGACAAAAGAAAATCTCTTGAGCTTTTATCAGGAGCAGATGCAGAAAAGTCATAATTATCTGAAGGACAGAGAGCTGGTGACCTTGCCTGAGGACGAGAAGTTAGAAGTAGTTGAGACTCCAGTATTCCTGCGTCATTTGATGCCTTATGCGGCTTATATGTCTCCTGCCCCTCTGGAGAAAAATCAAAAAGGGTTCTACTGGGTCACGCCAGTTGATCCAGGTCTTCCGGCTGAGAAGCAAGAGGAACAACTCCAGGGGCATAATATCTATAAATCTGTCGTGACCACTCTGCATGAAGGATATCCGGGTCATCACATGCAATTGGTTTTAGCCAATCGCGTCGACTCCAAGGTCAGACGGCTTTTCGGCACCAATGTCTTTGTGGAAGGCTGGGCATTGTACTGCGAGGAGATGATGTATGAGCAAGGGTATTACACTGACATCCGAACAAGGCTTTTTCAATTGAAAGACCAGCTCTGGAGAGGCTGCCGGGTGGTCATCGACGTCAAACTTCATACCAAAAAGATGACCTTTGACCAGGCGGTAGATATGTTAGTCAATGTGGCTAAATTAGAAAGAGTAAATGCTATAGCTGAGGTTAAGAGATATTCTCAGGATCCGACTCAACCGATGAGCTATGCTATAGGTAAATTAGAGATTCTGAAACTCAGGGATGAGTATAAAAAGTTAAAAGGGGAGAAGTTCAACCAGAAAGAATTCCACGATAGACTCTTAAGCTATGGCTCTATCCCGGTAAAGTTAATCCGGGAAAGGATGCTTGCCTGAAGAAAAAAAGAATTCATGAAAATTATCTTATCTTTTTGGCTTCCTCAATGCTACAAATTCTATTTTCCTCCGGCTGGCGACCATTTGATGATTTTGATTCCTTCTTTGTCCGAGCAGAAAACGTACAGATTCCCTTTGTCAAATACTTGGTATCCACCCATACTGAAAGAGGTTAAAAGCGGACAATCGATCTGTTTCCAGTTCAGCGTATAGGTACCTACCAGTTTGCCTTTTTGAAACTTTTTTATAATTGAGATATCCCTGTTTGGTTCACCGTTCTTCATTTCCTGTTCAATTTCATATTCAGCATCTGTATCCATACCTAAAAGATAGCCGGAATATGTCCTGCTCCCATTTGGCAAATTAGCAGTTATTCCAAAGTAGCCCTCTTTCCAGGTAGCCTTCTGTTGAACTGAAGAAAAGGGCACATCCTTCGTTCCTATCTGGAACCTGTAATAAGAATAATCCATCTCATATTGAATAAAGACCCTGCCAGAATCATCTATCAAAATGTTCCCCTGGCCTCCCCAGTGGTAGGGCTTGTCTGTGCCCATGTCTTCGTCTTTTACTATGGGATAGGTAGCGACTAAATTACCTTTCGAGTCAAACTTTTTCACATAAGGGTTGGCAGTGCGAAAGTTGCCTGTGTAGATGTTTCCCTCATTATCAATGGTCAGGCCGGCGTAATAACCTGCTCTGACATTAGGTATAACTGCTAAAAAAGAACCGCTTGGGCTGAATCGCTGAACACGGTTGTTTATGATATCAGATATGTAGATATCGCCATTAGGGGCAACTTTGAAAGCTGTTGGACCTATTGGTATTCCCTCAGCGTTCTTACTTAACCCAAATAATCCGGGTTTTGAAGCTTCGCCATTGTCTGAAAGGTTTTTCTCGTCCCAGGGAGCAGTTAATATGATATTCGGTACATAGACTCCTTGGGGCGTGTCCTGAGCGCTGGAAGTGGGAATTAATAACACCAGCTGTAGGATAAGCATTATAGTTATTTCACGAATGCTAGACATACATCACCTCATTGACTTAAGGTTTCATTTTTTCGTAGGTAATCCGTTTTCATATCTATGATCGCTTGTTTTCCTCAGGTTTTAAGGATAGCTACAGTATCTGTTAGGACAGTTGGAACAAAGGTATGGTAAAGGGCCACCTTTGAAAACATAGTTGACAAGATATACCTGATCAGAAACGTTTACTTTGCAATCTCCATTTGCATCTCCTCGCCAAATAGGATGTGGCCGAGGGCCAAATTTAAAGACATAATTAACAAGATATACGATATCAGCTACGTCCACTTTTCCACTGCTATTGGCATCCCCAGCACGGGTGGGGTCGTAGCCGGATACCTCCTGTGTGTATCTGTACCTGTAAGGAGAATATCCCGAATAGAAGCTTGGAAGGCGCTTATGCTCGCGAGCTTCAGAGGAACTGTCGTCATCATCTATCCCTCTGAAATCGCCTGCCTCAATTACTGTCATTGAATCCGCGCGAGCCCAATTTACAAAAATGAAGGTGTGCGAGCCGGGAATAAGTAAAAAGTCTCCCTTAATCAAGTATTCAGGACCACCTGTAATCAACAACCCAACGTTCGCTAAGTTTGTAGTAGTATAATATTGATTCGTTTCCAAGGAATGCCAGACCAGACCGGCGCACTCGGTTCCAGTCGCCCAGGGCCAGCCACCACGCCCGCCCCCAGGAGGAGGTGGAGGCAAGGGACAGATATCCTTCGCGCCGGTAAGAGCGCCTGCCCACTGTCCTTTGTCTAAATTACATCTGAACTGTGTTGTGTCATCACACCCGCCCCATTCATAAGGCACACCGTAATAAGTTGAGCCAATAACGTAATCTGACTGCCAGGATTGACATTCATTCGGCGGATTGGCATTAACTTGCGGGCAAACCCATTCATTCAGTGTAAAGCCTAAAGCATTTTCTATAATGTGATTGCGATAGATAGAAGTCAACCTCCCAGTCGGCGAGTCCCGCCATTCTATGTCAATAGAGTCCAGATTATTGTTTTCATTTGTCTCCTCAACGCTGTTACCAGGGTCGACCCAAAGCCACATCGTCCAGGTCGTTCCAAAGGGCGGATTATTCTTTACCGTGAAAGTAAATGTTTCTCTTGCACCTGCATCTAATCCATAAAACGAGCACCAACAATCATCACACTCATCACAGTCATAACCGGCTTGCGGACGAGTGCCTCGGTTGTAATAAAAATTGGTACAAAAGAAATCTGCGTCCATGCCGCCTATGTTTGCGATGGTCACATCCACATATAGGGACTCGTTTACATATGGGCAATAGCCGCTCACCTGAACATCTTCGATTATCAGATCCGGGAACTGGTTCGGGTCAAGCCAGTGGACAGTCGTGGGACCTCTGACATTATTGGTCTCATTGCTCTCGTTTACATTACCGTTGCAATCGACTAAGCCATACATATTCCAGGTCCCTGGTGTAGCCGAGGTAACACTGTCAAACCGGATGAGTAAAGTGTCATTAGCGTGTAGATAATTGACATGTTTTTCTTTACTCGTAGGTGTGTATATGTCGGGTGGGGATGGAGGATTATAGTAAAGACCAACATCAAAATTGTTGGCATCTGCAGTTCCCTGATTTTTTATAACCATGTCTACTGTGATCGTGTCCCCTCTTGTCGGATAGTAATTGCTAGGGGTTATCCTTTGAACGATTAGGTCCGGGTATATAGCATTTTTTCTGAGCACTATATTGTCAACAAATGCTCCTGTGTCTGTGATTGAGATATTACTTAAAAAAATAAAGGCAATCCAGACAGAATCCCGACCACATAGATTTCCTATTTCGTAGACATTAGTCAAATCAAAATTTCCATAATTGAACCCTCCATACTTGCCGCTCCTGCTCTCTCCGTAGTACCAGTAGTCATCTGGTGAAGCCATCCAATAGAGTTTATCTCTGCCAGGCTCTGACCAAAGCCACCAGTAAAATAATAACTCAGCATCAATAGCGTTTTTCAAGCTGAAAGGTCCGTACACCATCCAAGACTCGCAGCTATCAGGGTAACTACAGTATGGTGGATCGCATCCATTAAGCCCTCCGCTCGCGCACCATGCGCTCCAATTCCCCTCATAGGGTCTAAAATAGTCATCATCCCAGTAATACTCTCCGTACAGGAAGCCATTATCGTCGAAAACGTCCCAGCCTGAATTTGGAAACACGCCTTCAAAATCTTCACTCATTATAGTAACCCAACCCGGCATGCTTGAAGATTGTACACTCCTTTTATCAGCAATACTCTTTTTGTCAATTTCTCCCCCACTTATTCTACGGGTATTTCTTTGCTTTCTAAGAATTTTAGCCGGATATCTTTGAAAAGAACTTGCCTTTTCTCTTGAAATTTGCAAAGCAGAGTCAGCTGAATTCAATCCCTGGCTTATCTTTATTTTAGCACTACCTTCTGCCTTCTTTGGCTCCTGGCTAGTAGTCTTTTTTGGTAGATAGAACAAGAATAAACCAAAGAAAAGAAAAACTAAGATTATCTTTAGCAATCGCATGCTCCCCTCCTTCCATGAGTGGTTTAATTAGATGCAGTCTAATATCTAACCTTAATTAATCTACATACTTCTTAATGTCAAGGCTTTTTTTATAAGAAATAGATTTTTTTACCTATCATATAAAGATCGTGACTTCACACAAAATACAGAACATCGTTAATAACTTAATAAAGCCTGAATGGTTACCTATAAATCGATTCTTCAGTCTAATCAGTTATAGCTTCACTGCCGATTTATATATATGGGTTATTTTGCGTAGGGGTGGAGCTTGTTGAGCTTTTGCGAAATCCCGCTCCGCGGGGCCTCCACCCGACTTACAGAAAGTTGCACCTTTTTTTGCTTGCATTTTAAACTCTTAGCCTGTTTATTTGAGGTAAAACTTTAAGGTTTTAAAAAGATGAGCCAATACCCCTGGGAGGATAAAAAAGAAGACCCGGCAAGACTGCTCAGAACCGCTATTGAGTCCAGGATAAACGAGCTTACCGAGCTGAACCGCAGGTTGAAAAAGAAAATTTTCGACCTACACACCATCTTTGAACTCAGCCGGCAGTTGAATTCTCTTTTGGACCTGGATTCTCTGCTGGAGAATATCATACTTACCTGTGTTCAGCAGTTGGAAGCCAGAGGGGCATTCATTTCAGTTCAAAGCTCACCCTATGATAAATCGCTTTCTTTTTCAAAATCCAAAGGTATAGAGATGCCAGATCGGTGGGTCCTCTTACTTGATTCTAATCTGGCAAATTACCTGACGACCAAGAATAGACCACTCTTAATGAGAGAGATAATACAGGAACTCAAGTTTCATCCGGAAGAGTTAAAGTCAGAGAATCAGCTTAAGCCTGAGGTAGTGGCACCACTGGTAATAAAAGATAGTCTTAGAGGGATTCTTCTGCTTTCAGATAAGGTTTCGGGCCTGCCCTATAAAGATGATGACCTGGAATTCCTTTCCATACTGGTCAATCAGGTAGCAGTGGCAGTGGAGAATACACTTCTTTATCAAAGCGAGAAAAAGGTAAACTCAGAACTCAATAAAGCCCAACAGCAGTTAGTTCAGGCAGAGAAATTGGCAGCCTTGGGTCAGCTTTCTGCCGCAATAGCGCATGAGGTGAATAATCCCCTGGGAATAATCAAGAACTATCTGGCGATCCTTTCCCAGTCTATGAAGAAGACTGACAAATCCTGGTCTCACTTAAAAGTAGTAAAAGAGGAGGTAGACCGTATAGCCCGCATTGTAAAACAGCTTCTGGACTTCTACCAGCCTAAATCTGAGACCAGGATTCCGACTGATATCGGTTTTCTTTTAGAGGGTACTCTGACTTTCGTAGAAGAGCAGTTTTCCAAGAATAAAATTCGTATAGTAAAAAAAATCGCATCAAATCTACCAATGATAGAAGCTTTTCTAGATGAGCTTAGGCAGGTTTTTTTGAATCTTTTGATGAACTCCAGAGACTCTATGCCCAAGGGTGGAAGAATAGAAGTCTCTGCCCGGCTGGAGAAAGACAGGATTGAAATCGAGTTGAAGGACACAGGCTCAGGTATTGAGGAGAAAGACCTTTCCCGGATTTTCGAGCCTTTTTACACCACCAAAGATAAAGGTTCAGGATTAGGGCTCTGGATCTCCAATGAGATAATCAAAAGGCACGGGGGCGAGATAAAGGTCAGAAATAGAGAGGATAGAAAAGGGACCTGCTTTAACCTGAGTTTGCCCACGGGGGACCTGAGATGAAAAGGAAAATCCAGGAAAAGATTTTAGTGGTGGATGATGAGCTGAGGATGTGTGAAAGCCTGAAGACTCTTCTGTCTAACTCCGGATATGAGGTGGAGACTGTCCAGGATGGGGAGGAAGCTATACGGCTAATAAATGAAAATAATTTTGACCTGATATTAGCTGATATAAAGATGCCCAAGGTGAACGGTGTAGATATCTTAAGGAAAGCTAAGTCAAAAGATAAGGACAACTTAGTCATCCTGATGACCGGCTATGGTTCTCTGGACACTGCAATTCAAGCGATAGAAGAAGGGGCTTATGATTATTTTCTCAAACCGATTGAGTTTCAGGATTTAGAAAGGGCGATCAAAAGAGGCCTGGAAAAAAGGAAAGTTGATTCAGAGAGAAAAAGGCTTTTGGAAGAGTTAAAAAATGCCAATGAGGAGCTTAAAAAAAGGGTAGATGAACTAAATGCCCTGTATCAGGCTGGAAGAGCCTTGAGCTCCACTGATACCTTGGAAGACCTGTTAGCTAATATCCTTTCTTTAGCCACTAAGGTCATAGGAGCAAAAACCGGCTCGATAATGTTACTGGACCCTGATTCAAAGAATCTATCCATAAAGGCAGCAATCGGACTGGATAAAGAGATTATAATGAATACCAGACTGGAGTTAGGCAAAGGGGTATCCGGCTACGTGGCAGAAAAAGGACAGCCACTTTTAGTTGAGGATATAGAAAAAGATCCCCGTTTCAAAAGAATGTCCAGAGAAAAATATGAAACCAAGTCCTTAATCTGCGTGCCGTTGAAAGTCAAGGAAAAAATTTTAGGGGTTATCAACTTGAACAATAAACTTTCAGGAGAGGTTTTTAATGCAGAGGATCTTAAACTGATTTCCACCTTTGCTTCCCAGGCGGCAATAGCTATCGACGATGCCTATAATTTCGAACAGAGCAGAAAAAAAATTGCTCAGCTTTCGGTCTTGCACCAGATAGCTTCTCGTCTTTCAACTTTGGATGATTTCGAAGAGCTTTCAGGTTTCATTTTCGAACAGCTTAAAAAGATCATGCCCCTGGATTTCTCATTCTGGTTTGATTGGGACGAAAGAAATCAAAAGGTAAGGCTTTCTCTGATGCAGGGGCTGGAAAAAGCATCCAAGGATAAAGCCGCAGGGATGGAGATCCCGGTTCTGGATCTGGACATATTTGATCGGGACAAGCTCTGCGAGAAAATTAAGAAGAGGTTGAGTGATGAAGGCGTCATTCCCCCCAAAAGCATCTTCTGCTCTTTCCCCATTCTGGCAGAAGGGGCTTTTCACGGCATACTCTGTGCCGGGAATTTCAAAAATCTACCTTTGTCCAGGGAGGAGGAGGAGATCATCTTCATAGTGGGTTCCCAGGCGGCATCCATCTACGAAAGGCAGAGAGCGATACTGAATGCTACCAGACTCCTGACCATGGGAAATATGATGTCCGAGATAACCCATGACCTGAAAAAACCTCTGACCAATTTGAAGGGAGTAATTCAACTTCTGAAAGAGGGAAAAGGGGAGAAGAAAAAAGAAGAGCTCTTAGAGATACTGGATAGGGAGATACAAAGGGCTAGCGAGCTGGTAAGAGAACTGGTCGATTTCTCCAATCCTGGCAAATATCAAACCGAGAAAAAATCGATCCTTTCACCACTGGAAAAGGGGTTGAAATTACTGGAGACCGACGTAGAGAAGAACCGGATTAAGTTAATTAAGGTCTATCCGGACAACCTCCCACCGATTTATATTAACGAAAACGAGCTTTTAGAGGTATTTATAAACGTCCTTTTAAATGCTATCGAGAGCATGTCCGAAGGAGGAGAGTTAAAAGTGGAACTGGGCAGACATTATGACCCTCAGAAGCAGGACAGTTTTCTGGAAGTCTGCATTTCTGACCAGGGAGTGGGAATTGCCAAAGAGAATCTTAACCGGATTTTTGAGCGATACTATACGACCAAGGAGGGTGGCTCAGGTTTAGGGTTATCCATAGTCGAGAGGATCGTCAAAGCCCACAACGGATTTTTAAAAGTGGAAAGCCGGTTAAATAAAGGAACGAAGTTTTTCCTTTATTTTCCCTGCAGTTGGTGATTTTCCTGGTTTTGCCGATAGAATAAATATTGAAAGCTTATGAAAGATAAAGTGAAGTTACTGGTGATAGACGATGACCCCACAGTATCCTGGCTTTTAAGCGAGGGGTTAGGGGAGGGTTATGAGATCCTCACAGCCCGGGACGGAAATGAGGGGATCAAATTTTTTTCGCAATCCAGGCCAGATCTGATCCTGCTGGACATAAAAATGCCCGGCCTTAATGGTATTCAGGTGCTGGAGCAGATAAAAGAGATGGATCGTCTCTCAGAAGTAATAATGCTTTCCGGACATGGCGAGACAAAAAACGTGGTTGAATCGATTCGTCTCGGGGCTTCGGAATTTATAAATAAACCGTTTGACGTTAAGGAAGTAGAGATTCACATCCAGAAGGTTTTGGAAAAAAACAAGTTAAAAAAAGAGTTAGACCTGCTTAAATCTGAGCTTCAGGCTAAGTCGCAATATGATAAGCTGATCGGTGAATCCCCCAAGATGTTACAGGTAAAAAGTCTTATAGAACAGGTGGCTGATTCTGATTTGACTATTTTAATCCGAGGGGAGAGCGGCACCGGCAAGGAGATAGTTGCCCGGATGATCCATAGCCTCTCCAGTCGTAAAAATGAGTATTTTGCAAAGCAAAACTGTGCGGCTATCCCCCGGGACCTTTTGGAGGCTGAGATGTTTGGTTATGAGAAGGGTGCTTTTACCGGAGCGCATAAGACCAAACCTGGCAGGTTTGAAACGGCTCATAAAGGGACTATGTTTTTGGATGAAATAGGAGAGATGCCTTTAGATCTCCAATCCAAGCTCCTCCAGGTTTTGGAACAGCATGAGTTCTTAAGAGTAGGAGGGATAAAAAATATTCAGGTGGACGTAAGAATTGTCTGCGCTACTAATCGTGATTTAGAAAAGGCTTTAGAGAGTGGACTGATCCGTGACGACCTGTATTATCGTTTAAATGAAGTCACCATCAACCTGCCGGTTTTGAGGGAAATGAGGGAGGATATCCCTTTCTTAGTTGACCATTTTTTAAAGAAATATAATCTTAATTATAAGAAGAATTACGCCCAGCTTTCTCCTAAGAGTATGAAGCTCTTACAGGAATATGGCTGGCCTGGGAATGTGCGGCAATTAGAGAATCTGATTAAACAGATTGTGGTTCGAGCAGATGAAAATATAATAGCAGAGACTATTAAAGCCACTGTGGTAACCTCTGAAACCATGGAAGAATTTGGAGCTCCGGCCGGAGAAAAAGATTATTCTCTTAAGAAAAGGGTAGCTCGGTCGACAGCTAATCAGGAAAAGAAACTGATCCTGGAGGTTTTGAACAAAACCAACTGGAATCGAAGAAAAGCGTCTGAGCTTTTAGAGATAAGTTATCGTTCCCTGCTCTATAAGATCAAAGAATACCGAATCAATGAAACCGGAGAATAAACAGCAGAAAAATTTTTCTTATGTAAGTATGTGCAAAGATTGTGAATAGAGTTGCATATAAAGTTTTATAAAAGATATAAAGTCAGAAATATTTTACCGTTTTGCAAAGAGCTTTAAGAATTTCTCAAGGATAAAGAAAATCCAAATCTCAAAATACCCTCCAGATAACCCTTTGTGTTTCTTTAAGTTACTCTTTAGACTTTTTGAACCCAAGAATTCTAAAATTTATATTTATAAAATCAAGAGCTATAAGTCAAACAGAAGACCTGTGGCATAGGTTTTGCTTTTTTATTGAACAATTAATGATTTGTTTGTGCCCCTTCGTGGAAAATTAGGTAGAAACTAAATTTTGGCTGGGATGCCGACTTCTTTTTTTAAGTAATACAACAAAGTAAAAAAGATTTTTTTAAGATAGAATAAAGCTCTTATTTAAAGGAGATTTTGGATGGAAACTTTCAGGGAGGAACATGATTTTTACCAGGAAGGTGAAGAAAGAGAGGAGATGGATCAGTTTTATAAGAATCATCGTAACTTTGGACTCAGGGCGAAACATGAGTTAAAGAGAGCGGAAAGGTATTGTGAATTTCTTTCCCTTTTAATAATCGATTTAAGCAGTCTCTCTAAATTTGCAAAGAGAGGAGCTCTCAAGAGTTATCGACGAATAGAGGTTCTCTCACAAGAGCTGGAAGCTCTGATCCAAGAAAGCGTTCGGGAGACCGATCTGGTCTCAGGTGTCGAAGACCATAGACTTCTTTTACTACTTTCAGAGACTCCTAAAGAAGGTGCTAAAAGCCTGGCTAAGAGGTTAGGGGAAAGGGTAAAATATTATATCTCTAATGCAGTCAAAACCCCTCAAGGGTGGCAGGTGCCGATGAATATCTTTTCTTATCCGGGCCGTAGAGGAAAAGATAAATTTCTGAGCTTTATTCAAGAGATAACCCAGTCGTAAATCCTTTAAATTTTATCATGCTTGACAGGGATGTCATCTGCAAGTAAGAAAGAATTCAAAAAAATTGAAATCTGAAACTTGTCTTCCGCAGATTTTATTGTATTTAATAGGCAATGAAGTTTCCCTCTCCTTTTTAAGCCGATAAATGTGTTACGGCCCTGCCGAGGCATTGCTCCTCGTAGAGGAGAGAGAAAGGGTGAGGTCAAAAAAAGAGACGCATTGCTATGCGCCTCTATAAAAAAGCGACCCTGAAAGGGTCGCACTACGAAAACCGGTTCCCCAGCCTTGCCAGCAAGGCGGGGCGATAAAAAAGTAGGGGCGTATTGCAATACGCCCCTACAAAAAAATTACTCTGGAAAAATTTTGCCAGGGTTGATTATTCCGTCCGGGTCAAATGCCTGTTTGACTTTTTTCATGAACTCGATTCCGGATTTGCCCACCTCTTTTTCCATAAACTTAGCTTTGGTTGTGCCGATGCCATGCTCTCCTGAAAGAGTTCCGCCTAACTTAAGTGTCAGATCGAACAATTTCTCGACTCCCTGCTCGACCCGGTGCATTTTCTCTTTATCTCTGGAATCGGTCATAAAATTGACGTGCAGGTTGCCGTCACCAGCATGCCCAAAGGTGTTTATCTGCACATTATAATCTTTTGACAATTTCTTGATTCCTCGGACTAACTCCGGCAGTTGGCTTGGAGGGACACAGACATCCTCGTTTACTTTGGTCGGTGCCAATCTTAATAAAGAAGCTGAAACCGACCTCCGTATTTTCCAGAGGTTGTCTTTTTCCTCTTTAGTGTCAGCAAATCTCAAGCTCTTGGCATTATTTTTCTGGCAGATTTTTATGATTTCCTCTGCTTCTTTGTGTGCCTGCTCTTTTTCTCCATCTGTCTCGATTAAAAGAACCGCCTCAGCTTTTTCCACCCGGTCGATCTGGATAAATTCTAAAACGCAAGCTAAAGTGTCACCATCGATGAACTCTAAAATAGATGGGGTGATACCTGAGGCAGTAATTTCAGCCACGACTTTTGCGGCATCCTCCATCTGGTTGAAACCGGCTAAGATGGTTTCCTCATAAGCTGGTCTTTTTAGTAATCTCAAGGCTATCTTGGTGATCAGGGCTAAGGTTCCTTCTGAACCGATTAAAATTCCGTCAAGATCGTATCCTTGATCTCCGTTCTGGTCAAGGACACCGGTGCGGATTATGTCTCCATTATAAAGGACAAACTCCAGCCCCAGCACATAGTTTTTGGTGACCCCGTATTTTCTGCCGCGCAGACCTCCGGCGCATTCAGCCACGTTTCCTCCAAGGGTCGAGGTCTTCAAGCTGGAAGGGTCAGGCGGATAAAAAAGTCCGAGCTTTTCCATCTCATCAAAGAAGTTCTGTGTAACAACTCCCGGCTCTACTATTGCATACATCTTCTCTTTGTCCACTGAGAGAATCTTATTCATCTGCTCGAAGCTGACCACGATTCCGCCCTTAACTGGTAAAGAGCCACCAGTATAACCTGAACCAGCACCTCGACTCACTATCGGGATTTTGTGAGCTGAAGCATACTTCATCACCTGAACTACCTGCTCGGTATTCTGAGGAATGACCACTGCATCCGGCATAAAGCTGGTGTTGGTGGCATCATAAGAATAACAAAGCCTTTCCTCATAAGTGGAGAGGACGTTCTTGTTGCCTAAGATTTTCTTCAGGTCTTCAAACAGGGTTTCTTTCATTTTTGCCAATCCTTTTCTGAATATAAAGTGAAAATCATTTATCTCAATTTATACGAAATAAAAAGTGGAGTGTAAAGCTTGAGCTTTACGATTTTTCAGTGTGCTGTCAACCGTCTCAGGCGGATGCCCTAATCAATGTGACCGTCGATAGAGTAGTATCGTAGCGCGAGGCCTTCAGCCTCGCATTGCGACCCTAAAAGGGTCGCGCTACGAGCCTTGTTAGTCAGGTGCCCTGCGCACCTGATAAATCAAAAGTGTCAGAGATGTTGTCGGGCAGTTTTCAACAGCCCGACCTACTGCTACTATTTACAGAAAAAAAATTTGCCAATTATTGACGAATATTATAATAGAAAAATATTATTTTCATGACATTTACTAATCATGTCATCTGTGATGAAAATCGGGCGTTTTTTATTATTTCATATATATTTTTTAAGGTTGCGGCTCAGGTGCGGCTATTTGCCGTTGCCTGCAGCCGACTTGTTATCCAATTTCTCTGGTTGACGTTCTGAGGAGGATAAGGAACAACGTATTTTCCCGGACTCGCTAAACATACTGTCCGGCACACCAGCCCGATGACCATGCCCATTGGAGATTATAACCACCCAGCCAACCGCTCACATCAAGTACTTCACCAGTAAAAAATAGCCCCGCCATCGGATGAGTTTCCATAGTCTTTGATGAAATCGCATTACAATCTACTCCCCCCAGAGTCACCTCCGCGGTTCGGTATCCCTCGGTGCCGTTTGGTTTGATGGTCCATTGCTGGAGCTGCGCTGAAATCTCCTTAAATCGGTTGTGAGAGATTGTCCGTAATGGGCTTTCTGCAAGATCGCTCGTTACCATTATCGCCACAAGACGTTTAGGTAAATATTCCGCCAACACTGATTTCACCTTCCGCTGCGGGCGTTGCTGTTGCTGTTCTTTCAGTACATCGACCAGATCAATCTCTGGTAACAGGTTTATCGTAAGCTTCTCGCCGGGTTGCCAATAGGATGACATTTGCAAGATGGCCGAGCCGCTCAAACCCCGGTGCGTAAATAAGATGTTTTCACAAAAACTTTGCCGTTTGTTACTGACCACGGCATCAACCGCGATACCGGATAAGGCTGATAGCTTTTCTTTATCCCTGGGCTGAAGAGTGAAGGGAACTAAGCCGGCACGTCGCGGCCACACCTTGATGTGAAACTGCTCGGCAATCTCATACCCCAAAGGGCTTGCGCCTATCGCTGGTATGGATAATCCACCCGTAGCAACGACTAACGACTGGCAGGTATAGTTGCCCCGACTGCTGTATACTTTGAAATGATGCTCGCCCAGATGTTCAATCTTTTCAATTTTCGAATTTAGTTGAAAAGAGATCCCAGCCTGTTCGCACTCGGATAACAGCATGTTCAGAATGTCACGGGAGCTGCCATCGCAGAAGAGTTGTCCCTGGGCTCTCTCACTAAAGGCGATATGATGCTTCTGCACCAATGTCAAAAAATCCCATTGAGTGTAGCGGCTGAGTGCCGATTTGCAGAAATGTGGATTATGGGAAATATAGTTGTCGGCATTTATGTGGTAATTGGTAAAATTGCAACGCCCGCCACCGGACATCAAAATTTTCCGTCCCGGCTTTTTTGCATGATCGATAACCAGCACCTTACGGTGACGCTTGCCAGCTTCAATTGAGCACATCAACCCTGACGCGCCAGCTCCAATGATGATAACATCTGTTTTCTCAGTCAATAGGGGATACTGTTTGATCACAAATTCTCTTGCATCAACTTATAGGAGTTCTTTTTCCAGGGGCTAACGCCAGAGTTCAGGAGTAGGTCGGGCTACCCGACGCAAGAAATGTAGTCAGGCAGTTTTCAACAGCCCGACCTACTGCTACTGACTGGAAGTACCCGAACCTTCGCTGGGGCGCGGCGGTAGCAACGTCGGCTGCACGCGCTTGTTAGCCCGCTCTCCGTGATAAGTCAAAATGGCTACGATAGATTTGACTCCAAGATACTCAAGATGCCTCCATCAACGGTTTCGTCGAATTTACGGGCAAACAAGTCTTGACTTGCCATCAAGAAATCGGCGTCTTTGGATGTGAAGTCTCTTGGACGTAACTTTATTGTTCCTAGAGGCACCCAGTCAATGGTCCTTTTATCGTCGTTCACGATAGTTCCCTTGTAGTTAGTATTCATTATTACCGTCTGAAAGAATCCTTCATCAGGTATAAAGGTGTGCCGATAGAATCTCTTAAACCTTTTGACCTCAGGGCTGTAGCATATATATTCACATAACTTCCTGCTCAAGATCATCCACTGATTTCCGATATAAG
>Ga0315277_10000634_pt1 | contig 55003 bp, 53 predicted proteins | sample YL17G05_15_MG_FD_203695 | JGI IMG/M metagenome (GOLD analysis project Ga0315277, IMG submission 203695) | Sediment microbial communities from Yellowstone Lake, YNP, Wyoming, USA - YL17G05_15 | ecosystem: Environmental > Aquatic > Freshwater > Lake > Sediment | place: USA: Wyoming | collected... | reverse complement strand
AATCATGCGGCTTGGCAACGTTATACCAGAAATAGGTCTTGGGCACAAAGGCCCCGAAAATATTAAGCGCGCCTAAATCGGGAATAATCTCAATTTTATAACAATCGATGGTTTTATCTCCAATTTTGACGCTCTCCTGCCCTCGATATTTGGTGGTAATTTTATAGAGCGTCGGTTCAATGGTCAGCAGATGAAAAATAAAATCTCTCTTTTCCTCAAAAGGATAGTTTGCCAAGGCGGTGCCAAGAAGATCTCGATCCACCAGGTCATCCGCAAAATTAAATCTTATATTTTTGCCGTTCAGGGTGCAGATCACCTTCTTTTCTTTGGCATCAAAGTATTTATCGAACGTGCCAACTACTTTCCCGCTCTGATCCTTAAAAATTAATTTCCCCTGAGTGGGGATAATTCTGGCGCCATCAACATTATAATAAGATTCGGATTTCCAGGTTTTATATTTTTTATCTTTGCCCCAGATGCCGGACCCGGTTTCCACTATATAAAGCATGGGCTTCCCCTGATGGGTAAATTTTTCAACTTTAACTTTGGCATCCCACAGATGATTTCCGCCGGCCTTATCTCTGGTAGTCAAATTATCAGTTTTGGTGCTGATGTATTTAATATTGAATATTTCAGCATAAGATAAATTTGCCAGGAAAAAAAACGCCCCCAATAAAATTACTATCATTTTAATTCTTTTATTCATTTTAGTTCCCCTCCTTAGTATAAATTATACTCTCAAATAGATTTTTATCAAGTCTGTGGTATAATATAACACCATGAAATTAAAAATCATTATGAATCCCGCGGCCGAAAAAGGCGATTGCGAGAGTACTATCTGGCCCTGCGTGGAAAAGCATTTTAAAGAGAGGAATATCACCTACGATCTGGAGCGGACTTCTTTCCCCGGGCACGGGACTATCCTGGCAAAGAAAGCGGTTGAAGACGGTTTCGACACTATCGTTTCGGTCGGAGGCGATGGATCCGCTAATGAGATCATCAACGGTATAGCCGGCAGCAACGTTACTTTTGGAATCATCCCCGCCGGGGTAGGAAATGACTTTGTCAAAATGATCGGACTTTCGGTCAAGAATACCGAAGAAGCCTGCAACACTATTCTGGAAGGTTATACCAAAAAGATTGACATCGGATTGGTCAATGAGAAATATTTTTTGAACATGGTCGGAATCGGTTTTGACGGCGAAGTCGCCGAGGCCAAGGCCAAGAGCCCAAAGTATTTTCGCGGATTTTATGCATATCTAATCCAATTATTGTTGCTTGCATTAACTTACAAACCCAAAAACATAAAAATTAAAATCGATGGAGTAAGCATCGAAGCCAATATGCTTGCCTTATCCATCGGGAATGGAAGATATGCCGGAGGAGGGTTTAAACTGACTCCTGACGCTGAGATTGATGACGGGCTATTTGATATCTGTCTGATAAAATATCCCGGCGTATTGGGTATTTTTTGGAACACCCCCAAAGTTCCTACTGGAGAACATATACATCTACCAATTACCACCATGTTTAAAGCAAATGAAATCACGGTTTCCTCTGACTCTTTATTAACAGCGCATGTCGATGGAGAAGTGGTGAAAGAAAAAACCTTCCACCTGAAAATCCTGCCCCAGGCATTAAGATTGCTGGTTAAAAAGCAAGTTTAATGGATAACACCGTTGCAAGAACCTTAATAATTTTCTTTATCGCTTTCGGGTTCGCGCTTCTGATCAATCTTTTTCTCTCGATCCGTGAGAAAAAAACCGACGTTTGGGCAAGAACCCTGGGGTGGATTGTGGTTCTCCCCATCTTTATCTTATCCGCTTATTTGGGAGGAATCTATTTTCTGGTAGTGGTCATGATTATGACCGTTATCGGAGTGCTTGAATTTTATTTTCTGGCCGAACATACCAATGTTAAGGTTTTTAAAACCACCGGAACCGTCTTAAGCGCCTTATTGCCGCTGGTGGCGTTTTTGGGCGGCAGCAAAGCTTATGAGGTCGCAGTTATTCTTTTTTCTCTGGCCATCCTGATTATACCACTCTACAAACGACAGGTGTTGAATGATCTATCGGCCGATATCCATAGCAGTGCTACCACCGTCTTAGGGATTATTTATGTCGGCTGGACTTTAAGTTATCTCATATTGATCCGAAACCTTGAAAATGGTTTCAGCTATTTTCTTTATTTTTATTTTCTTATTCTGGCAAACGATATTTCGTCATATTACGCCGGCAAATTTTTTGGCAAAAGCAATATTTTGCAGCAGATCAGCCCAAGTAAAACCTTAGAAGGGTCTTTAGGGGGAATCGTTGGGACAATTTTTGTCGCGTTCCTTTTAAGATATCTCGTTCCCACTTTTAATTACACTTATATCTTTTTACTGAGTGTGATCGTGGCGGTTTTTGGGGAGATCGGGGACCTGGTGGAATCCAGCCTGAAAAGAGAAGCCGGGGTCAAAGACGCCGGCAGACTGCTCCCCGGCTTCGGAGGCATTCTCGATCGGTTTGACAGCCTGATTTACGCTCTGCCGATCGTTTATTTCTTCCTGGTCTTCATTAAACCATGAGCGAGTTGCCAGGCTACCCTCCCCTTTCCTTTAGATTTAAAATCATTCGCTTTTTTGTTCTGCTATTATTAAGTCCTTTCAGAAAAAAAATTAACGGGATTGAAAATCTTCCTTTAGGACATCCCTTTATTATTGCCGCCAATCATGCCAGCTATGTGGATGGTTACATTATCCATGCCTATTTAAGCAAAATTATTAATAGTTATATACATTTCTTAACCTATAGGATATTTTTTAAAATACCATTGATTGGTCTTACGCTCAGGGTTGGTAAAGCCATAAGAGTGGATATGAAAGAAGAAGCAAAATCGCTGTTCATTGTTTTGCAATACTTGCAAAACGGGGAAGTAATTGGTATCTTCCCTGAGGGCAGAAGAAGCGAAACCGGTAAAATTCAAAAAGGACGGCCGGGAGTTGCGCTGCTTGCACTTAAAGCTAAAGTCCCCGTCGTACCGCTCGGCCTGGTTAATACCAACAATATCCTGCCCAGGGGAAAATTTCTGCCGCGCCTGGTGACATTTGAAATCAACATCGGCAAACCTCTGGACTTCAGCCAATACTACAGTGATTACGACGAAGCGATAAATCAAAATAATTCTGAAAAAATGACGGAAATAGAAGCAAAGGTCGTCAAATCCATCATGCTGGAGATCGCAAGATTATCCAAGCAAGAGTATCCATTTTAAAGGAGGTTTGGAATGCCTAAAGTTAGATTCAAGACTTTAATTAAGACCCCGGATTATGTGACGTTAGCTTCAGTTCTTTGCGGCATGCTTTCAATTTTCTTTGCTTCTAAATATCATTTTATCGGCGCTGCTTTGCTTTTAATGGCAGCGGCCTTTTTCGATTGGCTGGATGGCGAAGTGGCAACTTTGATTAAAAGAAAAGGAAGATTTGGATCGGAACTGGATTCTCTGGCTGACGCCGTCAGTTTTGGAGTCGCCCCGGCTCTCTTCGGCTACTTTTTGGGTTTGAACGGTTTTATTTCTATGTCGGTCCTTATCCTCTTTACCATGGCTTCGATTCTGCGCCTGGCAAGATTTAACGTAATAAAAAAATCTTATAATTATTATATCGGCCTGGCAACTACCGTTAACGCAGTCGGCCTCCCCATCCTTTACTTTCTTATCACCTTGGCAAACCTGCCCTGGTCGACGGCAAAATGGATCTTCCTCTTCTATTTCACCCTTGCTTCGGTGTTGATGGTTTCGTCAATTAAAGTTCCCACCATAAAACTTCTGAGGTTTTAAGAGGTTAATTAAGGCCGCTTCTTTTCTTTTTCTTCTTCGCGCATGCGGGCGACCATCCGTTCGCGTTTTTCTGCCATGCGGTCGAGCTTATAGACAAAAAAGAGGACTTCCGCCACCAGCGTGTAAAGCTCCGGGGGGATCTCCACATCCAGTTCCAGCTTGGAAAGCAGCTTGGCCAGTTCCGGGTCTTCGTAGAGAGGTATCTTATTATCTTCCGCGATCCGCAAGATCTCATCCGCCACCGGCCCTCGCCCGGACGCCAGCACCAGCGGCGCTTTGTCACGATCGATATCATAGCGCATCGCCACCGCTGTTTTGCGTTCACTCGGCGTGGTTTTTTCTCTGATCTCTTCTATCTCTTCTCCCGGACCTTTTATTCTCTCTTCTGCCATATAAGTTAAGCCTCGATATCTATTTTCTTCAGCAAATCTTCCAGTCGCGGAAGCATAGGGATCAAATAAGGTTTAATATTGCACATCGCCGGATCAACTTTAACCTGATAGCCGGTGATAAGAAAGTTTTTATCGGACAGTTTTTGCTGAAACTCGCCAAACTCTTTGGCAATTAAACTCCGGCCTTGCTCCCCGTAATCTTTTTCATTAAAAACGAAAATGACGTAAACTTTGTTGTCTTTAACGATCATGGAAACCACCATTTTGCCCATATTTTCGGTCTCCATTGACATGACCACCTGGGTATGGCGCGGGTCAATATGAGCTTCTTTCCCTTCTCCATCGCGTTTGATGACGATTTCAAAATCTTTGGGCGGGGAGGTCATGGCATTTGGAATTTGCTGGTAATGATAGTTCACTTCGGAGCGCCCGCTCTGTGAAAGGATCGCCTGGGCAACTAAATTCTGCATAACGCTGTCAAGTTTACCCCCAAACTCCATCATCGCCGAAGATAAGGCTTGCGCTTCGGGGCTGTCAGAGGCCGGGGCTTTTTCCTGCAGTCCCTGCAGCAGCGCTTTCAGCGCCCGCACATCATTTAAAATATTGCCGCGGTTAACCGTGCTCTTGCCGGTAAATTTATCGGAAAGGGATTGAAAAGTTTCGTCAAACTGAGAAAGCAGCGCAGTAAGCTGAGAAATGAAGGCCGCATCCATAAGCCCTTTTCCTATCCCCAGCGCGGAGGTAAGATTTCCTATCCCGTCGCGCAGAGCCAGCATCTGGGAAGCCATTGCCGGATTCTCTGAAAAATATTGCCCCAAAACCCTCACTGCCTCAGGAGAATCGATCCCTTTCATCAGGAGCAGAAGCGCGGCTTCCTGCATCGCCGGGGACTTATTGGTCCCCTGCAGCATGGTCAAGAGCTTGACAAAATTGGCGCGGGAAACTTCTACTCCGTTGCGCAGCATGAGCGAAGCTAATTTGGTATTAAAATCGTTGGGCTCAACTTGGAGTGAAAGCAGGTGTGACCTGATATCTTCTATCGTGAGCGGACGCGCTATCGATGGTGCTGGTCGTGCCGGAGCTGCCGGCGCACCTGGTCTGGCGCCTTCAGTCGGAGCCACCTCCCCCGGTCTAGCCGGAGCAACACGCGGCGGAACACCGCGCACTCCACCGGCGGTTTCTGCCTCAGAAGCTCCACCAACCGGCGCACTGGTCGGCTTTCCGGTTGGCCAGATTATTGGTTTTCCGGGGTGAACTCCTCCACCCTCGGTTGTAAACTCTCCCATACTATATATTTATCGTATTCTGAGGGGAAAAACTTGCACTCAGCACGATTTGTGCCAAAGTATTATTTCTTCTCTGATTTAGCCGCAGGAGCTGCTTCTTTAACGGGCTTCTCCTGCCTGCCGGCAGGCACGGCCTTGGGCGGTGGAGCTCCGGGAGCCGATTTTTCTTCAATTTTTTCCTCAACCACCGCTGGAGCCGCCTCTGCCGCTGCCACTTCTTCAGGGGTGGGCACCGGCGCTGCTACCACTTCTTCCTTGGTCGGTGGCGAGCAGTTGGCAACCATTTCAGAAGGATTGGTCAGGATTTCAACTTTGGCAGCTTTAGCCAGATCTGAAACTTTCAGGGAATCGCCAATTTTAAGCTCCGAAACCTCGATTTCAAACTTGTCGGGAATATCGCCGGGTAAACATTTAACTTCGACTTCGCGCAAGCCGTGGATCAGTACCCCGCCATCGTCTTTTACTCCGATCGGAATGCCGATTAATTCGATCGGGACTTTGGTCTTGATGGCCTCATCCATAACAATGTGCCGAAAATCCACGTGTATGATCTCATCCGTCAATGGCTCCCTTTGAACCACATGCGTCAAGACCGGGATCGATTTTCCTCCCGGTTCTGCGATCTTAAGCGAAATGATGGCGTTCATACCGGCTTCGGATTTCAAAATATTCTTAATGAAGGTTTTTTTGTCGATGGCAATTGCAATGGCCTTTACTTTTTTCCCGTACACGACCGCCGGGATCAACCCTTGCTGCCTCACCTTTTTCAATTTCTTACCTAATTCCGCTCTTTTTTTAGCTTCTAATTCAATTTTTTCCATAATAAACTAATTTTACCAAATTTATTCTCCCTTGTCAAAATAACTTTTAAGAATGTCCCTTGCCACATAGGCAGCCGTTCGATCACCATGTTCCCCGTGCTCCACAAAGGAAGCGATCACCAGTTGAGGATCATCTGCGGGAGCATAGCAAATAAACCAGGCGTGCGGCAGGCCAGGATTCTGAGCCGTTCCGGTTTTGCCGGCGGCGGGCAGCCCTTCGATCTTAGCGGCGATCCCGGTCCCGCGAGCGACCACATCACTCAGAGCCTGGCGGATGATCTGAAGATGGGGGGAAGAAATAGGAGCCTCGGCAATTTCCTGCGGTTTTGCCTGGTATAACACCTCGCCGTCGCGTTTCTTGATTTCAGAAACTACAAAAGGGCGCATGCGCTTTCCGCTGGCTACGGCCCCATAGAGCTCCGCCATCTGCAGTGGCGTGACCTGGAGAAAGCCCTGCCCGATACCGTAGTTGATGGAATCGCCCTGGTACCAGGGCTCATGCAAAACTTCTTTTTTCCATTCTTCGGTGGGAGTAAGCCCCTTTTTCTCCTGGGGCAGATCGATCCCCGTTCTTTCTCCCAGGCCATATTTTTGGGCGTATTCCGTTAACAGCTTTGGCCCCAGCCGACGGCCAAGTTCATAAAAAACCACGTCACACGACCAGACCAGACCTTCGATAACCGAGATCCGGCCGTGCCCGCTTTCTTTCCAGCATTTTGCATAGCGATCATTGATTTTGTAGTAACCGGGGCAGTAAATGATCTCATCCGGTTTGGCCAGCCCCTTTTCCAGCGCCGCCGTCAGGGTAACCACTTTAAAAATCGATCCCGAGGGATAGATCGCCAGGGCGCGATTCATAAAAGGATGGCGCATGCGAGATAAAGCTGTCCATTTGGCATTATTTAATGGCCCCGTAAAAAGGTTAGGGTCGTAACTGGGATGACTGACCAGGGCAAGCACCTCTCCGGTTTTTGGATCAAGGATTACCACCGCTCCCTCCCGCCCGCCCAAAGCTTTTTCGGCCGCCACCTGCAGATCAATGTCAATCGTAAGCACTGCGTCCGCGCCGGGAATGGAGTCCAAGGACTCAAGCAGCCGGGTGGGAGTTCCATAAACATCCACTTCGATCTTTTTGCCTCCATCTATGCCCCGGATCTCTTTATCATAATATTTCTCTACCCCATCCTTACCGACGATATCCCCGCGGCGATAGCCTTTTTCTTTCAGGCGTTCCAGCTCCGCCGATTCCACCTCTCCCACGTAACCCAGAACATGCGCAGCAGCGCTGCCGTAAGGATAAAAACGAACCGGCCGGCTACTAACGATCACCCCTTCCAATTCCCTTTGCTGTTCCTCGATGCGCAGGGCGGTCCGGGGATCGATATTGTCTTTGACAATAATGGGCTGGTTGGCTGAAACTTTAAACTCAACCTTCTCTCCCAGCAGGCGGCTTAATTTCTCAAGCACCTCATCTCTTTTCGCTTCATCGCCGGAGAGAAGCTGAGGCATGACCTGGACCGAAAAAACCGGCAGGTTTTCAACCAGGACTTTTCCCTTCCGGTCAAAAATAACTCCCCGCGGTGCGGTTTCCGGGATGGTTTTGGCCGCGTTTTCCAAAGCGAGTTCCCGATACTTTTCTCTTTCTGCAAATTGAAGCTGGAATAACCTTAAAAAAAGCAAGGCAAAAACCAGACTAAAAACAATAATTAAAATGGTGTTCTTTTTAATCTCCACCGATCATCCTCTTTACCACTGGAAACAGCAGCGGGACCATGAGCAAGTTATAAATCGTGGTTGCCGCCAGGCTGAATACGAGATAAGACCAGCTTAAGTCCTTTTCAAAGAAAAAGAACATAATCCCGGCCTGGGTTAACAGAATCAGAGGCGTCAGTGCTGCTACCAATCCGGCCGTTAATGAATATTCATTCCCAATAAACTCTTCTTTTAGACTGCAAACCACATTGCTGACTATTACCTTGAAGATGGTATTAACATAGATCCCGGCCGAAAAAACATCCTGCAGGAAAGCCAGGTAGCCCGAAAAAAGGGTGGCGGTATTTCTCTCCGCCAGCACCGCAAAAGCGATCACCGAAACCAGGATCAGATCCGGATACGCTCCCATAAAACTTAGGCGCGGGAAAATCACGGTTTGCAGAATTATAACCGCTAACATATAAGCGGCCAGTTTAAGGAAACGCATCTAAAGCACCAGAAAAACTTCTTCTAATCGGGAGAACTTCACAGAAGGTCTAACTTCGATCTGATAAAAAAGATCATGTTCTTTTTTGGTCGCGCGCACCACCGTCCCGATCGGGATCCCGGCCGGAAAGATGCTGGAAATCGAGGAAGTAACGATCTTATCTTCTGCCCTGATATCACCGGCAGAGCTCACATGCTTCATCAACAGCAATTCCGGCAAATAACCCTCGATCAAACCGTAATCCCGGCTCCTCTGGTCGGCGCCAACCACTCCACTGTCAGGATCGGTAATCAGCAGGACTCTGGAACTGAAGGCCGCAGTTTCGATCACTCTGCCCACCAGACCCTCCTTGACTATTACTGGCATTCCCATCTTCACTCCGGAGCTGGTTCCCCGGTTTATTTCCAGAGTCGTATACCAGGGCGAAGCTCCTCTGCCGATCACCGCGGCCGGAAGCAAATTAAAGCCGTAGCGATTACCGTACTTAAAACCAAGCGCTTGACGCAATCTTTCGTTTTCGGCCGAGAGCTCATCCTGCAGTGCCAGCTTGGGCAGAGTCAGATTTAGTTTCTGCTTCAATGCCGCATTTTCTTTCGCCAGGTTTCTCAAGTTGAGTACGGAAGAAGGTATTCCCGTCACCCCTTTCCAAAGCGAACTCACGGCAAATTGAAAAGGGTAAACAGCAGAAATCAGAATTGACCGTACGCCAAACATATTTCTGTAAGCCGACAAAGAAATCAACAAGGCCAGCAGGATGATGACTGCGGAAAGAGTATAAGTTCTTTTTTTTCTGAAAGGGGTATAGGCGGTCACGAGCTGCTTCTGGGCATTATTAAAACTTTTTTAAGGATGTCAATTTCCTCAAGAATCTTGCCGGTGCCGTAAGCCACACAGGAGATCGGATCATCCACTACATAAACTGACATATCGGTTTCCTGCGCCAGGTGTTTATCTAAGCCGCGCAGAAGCGAACTGCCGCCGGCCATCACGATCCCGCGGTCCATGATATCCGCCGCCAGCTCGGGCGGTGTCTTTTCCAGTGTCATTCTGACCGCGTCAACCACAGTAGCAACCGGCTCCGCCAGCGCATCGCGAATTTCAGAAGAAGTCAGGGTCAGCGTCTTGGGCAATCCCGTGACCAGGTCGCGCCCGCGGACCTCGATGGTTCTTTCCTCCGGAAGCGGATAAGCCGAACCAATATCGATCTTGATCTGCTCTGCGGTTCTCTCACCGATCAACAGATTATAATTTTTACGGCAGTGAGCCACAATGGCTTCATCCATTTCGTCGCCGGCGACGCGGATGGACTTCGAAACCACGATCCCACCCAGGGCCAGGACCGCAACTTCAGTGGTGCCACCGCCAATATCAACGATCATGCTTCCCTGCGCTTCCGAGACCGGCAGGTTGGCGCCGATCGCCGCCGCCATCGGCTCTTCCACGAGATAAGCTTCCCGCGCCCCCGCATGCATGGCCGCATCCAAAACCGCTCTCTTTTCCACCCCGGTGATACCGGAGGGAACACCGATCACGATCCGCGGCCGCACGAATGCCGAACGATTGTGGCTCTTATTGATAAAGTGGCGGAGCATCATTTCGGTAATTTCAAAATCAGCGATCACTCCGTCGCGCATGGGCCGCACGGCCACGATATTGGCCGGGGTTCTTCCCAGCATTCCTTTGGCTTCGTTGCCGAAAGCCAGGGCGCGGTTATTATCTTTATTAATAGCGACCACCGACGGCTCACAAAGTATGATCCCTTCACCGCGGGCAAATACCAGCGTGGTTGCCGTTCCCAGATCGATCCCCAGATCCCTCGAAAATTTACCAAATATGTAATCATATACCGACATTTGTCCTGCCTCCTTCAATCATTCGTAAAAGATCTGCGCTTTGAAGCCTTTTTTATTCAACGAGCTGATCAATTTAGCCGCGCTGCTTTTGGTTCTAAACGCACCGACTTGGACTCTCCAGCCGGAGCTGACTTTCTTCAGGCAGACATCGAAACCCTTGGTTTTTACCTGATCCGCCAGCGCCAGGGCTTTGGTTTTCTGAGAGAATAAACCGGCCTGCACCTTGTAGTAACCCTTACCGGTTATAACTGCTTTAGCAGCAGGTTTGGCAACCACCTTTTTAACAACTTTCTTTGGCACTACCGCAACTTTTTTCTCTTCCTTTTTAGCTTCCGCTGAACCGACTTCCGCCGACATAATCTCCTGCAGTTTCTGGAGCGCCTGGATGGAGGGAGGGGGTTCGGGAATCGCTACCTCAATTCTCTCCGGTAGCTTTTTCACCGGGAAGATGATCCTTTTTCCAAGCTGAAAGCTGATCCAGAAGCTGGCCACCACCACCCCAGCCAAAATCAAAAAAACCAGAATATTTTTAACTCTGGTTAGGAAATTATTCTCCTTGTGTATGAACTCTGTCTCCGGCTGGTGTTCCTTCTCCTGAAAACTTCCCTGCATATTGCTGCCGGAATACTCCTCTGCCATAAGGGTATTATTTTACTATGAATAGCAGATAACGTCAAGCTTTTTAAATTCTTCTGATTCTCTAATTGCTGGCATGGATTTAACCACCGATAAGCTTGCCCAGAACCGCGATCGAAAGGGGCAAGACCAAAGCATCCGGGACCCTTAAAAGAAAAAGCTCAATCAAAGTCGCCAGAACTGACAGGACAAAAAGCAGAAAAAGGACCTTGATAAAAAAAGCGCCGGCCATCATGGAAAAAAGAAACATGGCCAGACTTCCTTCCCAGGTCTTGGTTTTAAATAATTTAATCCTTCCGAATCCCCTTCCGATCACAGCGGCCAGCGAATCTCCCCAGACAAACATGGAGAAAGCAGCCAAAGCCAGATCAAATCCCGCTATCTGCAACGCCAGCGACAATCCCAAAAGCGCAAAGGTCGCCGGATGGACTTCATTTTTTTCATAATTTATATTCCCCCATTGACTGTAAAAGGGGATCTTGATCATCAGCCCGGCCCTTAAATAATCAAGGAAAAGAAAGAAGAGGATAAGAAAAAAAAGGAAATTTTTTAAAAAGTCCAGGCCGTATTTATTTTTTAGATACATTGAAAATAAGACCAGGAAGGTGCCGGCGATAAGCCTGCCCATTTTCTTGCCCAACTCCTCAACCAAAGCGTGGTATTTCGGAGTAACAATTTCGCTCTTCCTTCTTATATTGAGGTAGAACCCCAGCAGGTTAATAAGAATATGCCCCAAAAAACTTATCGCCAGAATTAAAAGAGCATCGATCCAGCCTGGAAAATATACCGGCGATAAAAAAATAATCGCTCCGGCCGCAAAGTCGAGCTCATCGAAGGGGACCCAATGTTGGCCCGGTTTAATATCCATTCTTCTCTTAAAAAAACTCTTGATGAGATCGCCCGCCATGGCTCCCGATCCCAAAAGCAGCCCGATGATCGACCAATTTGAATAGTCAAGTAACGCGACCGATCTTAGATAGGGGTATAAAAGAAATTGGAGATAACCGGTTAAAAGCGCCGCCATTATTCCAAGCAGCAGCCCTCCCCAGGTTTTGTGGCTGCCAAAAATCGGCTTGCCCCGGAATTGCCAACCGAAATCAATGGGGGTCAAAGCCAGGCGAGACAGCAGCGGCGTCATCAGGCGCGGGGCCATATTTGCCAGCGCCGCCGGCAGCAGCAGGTAAATGAGTTTTAGGATCAATAACAAAAAATCCACTACACCAACAATTATCGCAGAAAAATCAATTTAAATCAAGGCGCGGTAAATGATCTCCGCCACTAAAGATTTTCTAAAAGATGAGCGATCGTTTAAAAGTGAAGCAATCTTATCTCAAATCCCATCTAAACTTTTAATTTTACTGCCATCAACTAAATCCAAACTCCCAACCGTTACTACCCTGTCACCCGCTTTCAATCCCGAAATCACTTCGATGTAATTTTCACCGATTATGCCGACTTTGACGAGGGTCATATAAGCTCTGTTATCTTTTATCACAAAAACATATTCTTTGCCATCCATGATCAAGGCTTCCTTTGGGATCAAAAGCACGTTCTTTTTCCGAGCGCTTACGACCCTGACTTCTGCATAAGCGCCGTATTTGATCGGCAACTTCTGAGGATTGAAAATTTTACAGGTGGTTTCAATAAAGGTCTCATTTTCCCTTTCTACATACTTGCTTATGGCAGATACTTTCCCCTGGAGATTTATTCCCGAAAGAAAATCACCCGTTATCCACACCGGCTGTCCTACCCTGACTTTTTGGACATCGATCTCATCCATGCGGGCCTTTACTACCGATTGCGTCATGTCCGCCAGGAAAAATAATTTATTGCCCCGGGAAACCTCGTCCCCATTCTGCACCTCAACTCTTATTAAATCACCGTTTATATTGGAACTTGGTTGTATAGTTTCGGCAACATCCGCCGCATTCGCTTTGATAAAATCATAGCGGGCCTTCGCCATTTTTCTCTCCGGTTCGCTGATGACCTGCTTCAGGTTTTCTTCTGCGGTCTTCAGCTCGGCTTTCAATCCTAAAAGCTTTTCTCGCAGCTCGGGGCTGCGGATATCGCATAATACCATTCCTTTGGCTGCCCTGCCGCCCTCCTTAACCCTTAAATTAGCAATTATACCTTCAGTATTTGAAACTATGGTCTCGGTGCTTTCTGAATCGACGTATCCTGACATTTTAACCATCTCATCAACATCACCATACTTTACAACCGCCGATTCAACCGAGGTTAACTTCTCAGAGTAAAAAAGGTATGTCAATATGATGGCGGAAAAGGTCAAAATGACCAGTATTACGATCAATAATCTAGTCCAAAATCTCATTTTTATCCCTCGATCTTAAATCGTACAATAGAAGGCCATCATTATCAAGACAAAATTTCATCTTTAATTTTTTCTCCGTCATGCAGAGAAATAATCCTTTTGGTCTGGCCTGCAATTTTTTCATCATGGGTCACTAAAATTATAGTGGTTCCCCAGTAATTTAGCTCTTTAAGGATGGAAATTATCTTTTCACTGGACTTGCTGTCCAAATTTCCGGTCGGCTCGTCCGCCAGCAGAAGAGCCGGCTTGTTTATTAATGCCCGGGCGATCGCCACTTTCTGCTGTTCTCCGCCTGAGATCTCGGTAGGAGTAAAGCGGGCCTTTTCGGGAATACCGACTTCGTACAGTGCCTTCATCGCCATCCTCATACGGTATTTGGCAGAACCCAGACCGGCAAAAATCATCGGCAATTCAAGATTGCGAAGCACGGTTGAATGGGGGAAAAGATTAAAGAATTGAAATACGAAACCAATTTTGCGGCTTCGCATCTCAGAAAGTTCATCATCGCTTAAGTTTTTCACCGCGTTTCCGTCAAATAAATATTCGCCCGCTGACGGAAGATCCAAACATCCAATAATATGCAGCAGGGTCGATTTGCCGGATCCCGAAGGCCCGATCACGGACACGAACTCGCCGCGCTTGATCTCGAGATCGATCTCCCGGAGCGCCCTCACCTCCAGAGCACCACAGCGATAAATCTTGCTGACACCCCTAAGTTTGATCATTAGAATTGCCTCAGCGCCTCCACCGGTTCCAATTCCGCAGCCCGCTTGGCCGGGTAAGAGCCGGAAACCACCCCCACCGCAACCGAAAGGAAAAATCCCAGGATAATCACCCAAGGCTGATTTATAAAAGGCACCCCGATCGCCAGAGTCACCAGCTTCGAAATTCCCAATCCCAGCAGGATCCCGAGCGTGCCGCCGAGGAGGGACAGGATGATTGATTCAGTCAAAAACATTAACATGATCGAATTCTTCTTGGCGCCAATGGCTTTAGCCATTCCTATCTCTCTGGTCCTTTCGGCCACCGCAGTCATCATCACGTTCATTATCCCGATCCCGCCTACCGTCAGGGAGATAACGGCGATCCCGATGATAATTACGGTCAGCAGGCTCGATACTTCCAGCGCCATTTGAATAAAACCGCCGTATTCCGATACCATAAGTTTTGAAGGGGATCCAAAACGCTGCAATAGCGCCTGGTTCAATTGGAACCGGGCCCTGGAAATGTCTTTGATCTTTTTGACCCTGAGCTGTATAGTGGTAAAATCTCGGAATCCGGTGGCTTCCTGGAGAGTAGTGGAAGGGAAAAGCATGGTGAGTCTTCCTGGAGAACCAAAACGAAAACGCATCCTTTCAGTAACGCCGATGACTTTGTATTTTTCCCCGCCAATTAAAACAGCTTCTCCTAGAGGTATTTTCCCCCCAAAAATCTCATCCGAGAATTCGGTCTTTTCGATCACGCACACTTTTGATTTTGATTCAACGTCAAAATCAGAAAAGAATCTGCCCCCGATCACTTTTACTCCAAATACCCCCACCGCCTGGGGAATCATAACTCCCAGGGCCTTAACGATGTGATATTTCCCTTCGTGGCGGAGCGTTACCGGCAGCACAATATAGGGGGTAATATCTCCCAGTGCGCTGCACTTTTTCTTGATATATTGGATATCGGCTTTGGTTGCTGCTACATTCGGCTCATAAAATATCTTCTCTGAAGAAGGCATTTCTCCGCCCTTCGGTTTCACATAGATGGCAAGGGCATCGGCTCCCGATTCCGCCAGTTTCTGCATGATCATTTCGCTATTCCCCACCCCCAGCACCACCCCTCCGATAACGGCCGCCACTCCGATAGTTATGCCCAATATGGAAAGAAAAGCGCGAAATTTGTGGATAGTCAGGGATTCAAAGGTGAGTAAAAAATAATCTTTTATTTTCATAGCTTTAATAGTTCTTCCGCTTCGGCTAAATTTATTTTTGCTTTGGCGATAGCAAAATCAGATTGAGCCTGGAACAGATCGAGCCTGGCTTTAGTCAGTTTAGCTTGCGCCTCCAGCAGATCAACATTTCTGCCCACCCCCTCCCGGTACTCCTGCTTTGCGAGTTCCAGGTTCTCTCCTGCAAGTTCAACCTCGGTCCGCGCCTTCCGGATCCGGAGCCGGGTGGCATCAAAATATAACTGCGCCTCTTTTACCTCCGCCGCGATTTGATTTTTAATTTGTTCCTCATTAACCACTATGCCAGACAAATTAGCCCGGGCTTCTTTTACCCGGTTCGAGGTCTTTAAACCGTTAAAAACATTCCAGGAAAACATCGCATAAATATTCCAGAAATTGATATCCCGCTTTAGGCTGTTATTGGGGTAATCCGAGATGTTTTTGGATGCCGAACCATTCAAGCTAAGATTGGGATAAAATTCTGACTTCGCTAGACTGATCTCTTCTTCGCCGATCCGTTTCCGATAATTTAAAATCTTCCATTCCGGACGCTTTGCCAGTGCCAGAGCCAGCAGCTCTTCGTAGCCCGGCAGAGATGTTTCCTGTGAATTAAACTCGGTTTCTTCCAAAGTTATCGGCTCTCCGTGTTTTTTGCCTAACAACATGTTAAATGATATTTTGCTTGATTCCATTTCTTGCTCGGCGCTAATTTTGTTCAACTCCGCTTCGGCTACCCCTATTTCGGCCTGAAGCAGATCCCCCTTCCGCACCTTTCCGAACCCGTAGTAATTTCTTACCTGTTTCAGATTTACCTCAGTAAAATCTATCGATTCCAAGCTCAGATCCAGCATCCGCTTCGCCCGCAAAAGGTTGAAATAAGCCGAGGCCACCCCGTACGCAAGTTCCTGCCTCTTTCTACTCAGCTCTTCCTTCGCGATTTCAAGATTAACTTTGGCAATATTAAAGTTGGCGGTCAGTTTCCCACCGGTGAAAAGATTTTGAGAAATATTGGCGCCATAATTTATTACATTAGCTGCTTCGTCGGGATAAAGAACAAAATTTGTCCCCAAGATGGAGTAGGAAACCGGGGTCCGATAATCTTTGCCGTACTCAGCATCAAAATTAAGTTTAGGCAAATACTCCGAAAAGGATTGATTAACTTTGCCTTCCAGAGCCTTTATCCGCTCGGTTTGTATTAGGATCTCAGGATTGTTTTGCAGCGCGCTATCGACGCTTTCCTTGAGGCTCAAACCAGAACACGAAGAGCCAAGAAAAACTGCCGCAAAAATCAGAAATTTAGCGGACTGGATCAGTATAGAATTACTACGTTTTAGCATTTGTTAAATAATAACAGCCAACTATGTAAATTTCAAATCTTTTAATTCTCTTAACACTTCGGCCGCTAAATAAAGCGATCCGGCAATTACCCGATCTTCCTTTTCAGTAAGACCTAATGCTTTTTTAAGTTTAACTGCTCTCTTTCCGGCAACCGTTTTAGCCGCCCGCTGGTGGGATGAACAAGTTATTATTATCTTCTTCGCCAGGGGCTTTAATCTGGAAAGCATGGCTCTCGCATTCTTATCTTTCTGCACCCCTATCACAAAAGAAAATCTCTTGCCGGGAAACAGCGATTTCAGGCTTTTAGTCAATACCTCTATGCCAGCTGGATTATGCGCCCCGTCGATGATGGTCAAAGGTTTTCTGGAAATTACTTGAAATCTTGCCGGCCATTGGACCTTTTGCAACCCAGTTGCGATCGCAGTTTTTGAGACCTTTATGCCCGCCAGGCGCAGAGCAGCAACCGCGCAGGCTGCATTCAGCTTTTGGTGGGTGCCGATTAAGTTGCTGCTTACTGCTGACAGCTTTCCGCTGACTGCTATCAAGACTGAGCCGTTCTTTTCAGCAACTGCTTTCATCACCCTGATCGGCTCCGCCTTGGTTTCGGTCGTAACTACTGGAACTCCCGGTTTGATGATTCCGGTTTTCTCTCGCGCAATCCTGGAAAGGCTTTTCCCCAGCACTTCGGTATGTTCATAATCAATGTTGGTGATCACAGAAACTAAAGGGGTAATAACATTAGTGGCATCAAGACGGCCTCCCATCCCAACCTCCACCACCGCATAGTCAACTTTCTCTTTGGCAAAATACCAGAAAGCCACTGCCGTAATGACTTCAAAAACGGTGGGCTTTTCTCTCATCCCTTCCGCTGCCTTCCTCACCCTTCTTATGCCTTCTGAGAACTTCTTTTTTGAGATATCCCGCCCATTTATTTTTATCCTTTCGGTGTAGTCAAAGAGATGGGGAGAAGTATAAAGCCCTACTCTGTAGCTAGCTTCTTTTAAAATCGAAGCTATCATGGCGCAGGTTGAACCTTTGCCGTTGGTGCCAGCGACATGGATGGACTTGAATTTAAGATGGGGATTGCCTAACTTTTGCAGCAGAATGTTTATTCTATCCAAGCCAAGATGGATGCCGAACTTTTCGAGCGATTGAAGATATTTTAAATATCCCATTGATCAAAACAATCTGACCATCAGCAAGTTATACACGAAATCAATCACAAACCAGAGGAGCATCTGTGTCGCAGGAAAAATCAGGATGAAAAGCAGGATAAAGAATCCGTAAGGTTCCATCCGATAAATATATTCAGAATAGGGGTATGGCAAAAGGGTTTCGAAAAGTTTTGAGCCGTCGAGCGGGGGGATCGGGATCAGATTGAAAATCGCCAGCACTATATTGATCCTGACTCCAAACTGCAGAGCTTCGTTTAAGATCAGCATACCCGTTGAATCGGAATATGGCAGCAATTTAAAAACTGTCGCCAAAACCCAGGCCACAAACAAATTGGCAACGATTCCGGCCGCGCTGACGAACAAGATGCCCCTGCGCTGATCATGAAAATTATAGGGATTGATCGGCACCGGTTTTGCCCAGCCGAAAATAATGGGTGCGCCGGATAGGAAAAGCAGCAGCGGCAGAACCGTACCAAACAGATCAAGGTGCGGAATAGGATTTAAAGTTATCCTTCCCGCCAGGCGTGCGGTGGGGTCCCCCATCATTTCCGCCACTTTAGCATGAGCTAATTCATGCAAAATGATCGAATATAACAATATAAATAAAGCAATTAAACTAAATAACATATTATGCCCTCGGATGAGCCTTAAGATAAATTCTTTTCAAACGCTCACGGGAAACCGAAGTGTATATCTGCGTAGTTGAAATATCCGAATGCCCGAGCATTTCCTGCACCGAACGCAGATCAGCTCCCTTTTCCAAAAGGTGCGTAGCGAACGAATGCCTCAGGGTATGGGGCGAAGTTTTTTCTTTAATGCCCATGGCCTTAACATATTTTTTAATGATCAGCCACAAACCTTGTCGGGTGAGCCGCTCTCCGTTCCTATCAATAAACAAAGCCTCTTCATCTTTCTTGGGAAACTTCGGCCTGCCCTCTTCCAAATACTTCTTTAAAGCCAAAAGCGCAACTTTTCCCACCGGCACCACCCTTTCCTTAGACCCCTTTCCAAAACATTTTACGAACGAAACATCAAGATTAATATGTTGGATATTTAACCCAATTATTTCAGATGCCCGCATGCCGGTAGCGTACATAAGCTCCAGCAGGGCGGCATCCCTCAAAGCCAGGTAATGATTCCCCCGGGGGGCAGAGATCAGTTTAATGGTTTCGGAAATACTAAGGGCTTTCGGAAGCCGTTTCGCTTTTTTAGGCAGCTGCAAATCCGAAGTAGGATCCAGATCGATCTTATCTTCTCTCAATAAATGATGAAAAAAAGATTTCAGGCACGCCAGCTTGCGCTCGGTGGAAGAGATGGAAAACCCTTCATCATGCATATGCTCCAGATAAGATTTTACTAATTCCCTATCAACTTTTCGAGGATTATTAATCTTTGCGAACCTGGAAAATTGTTTTAGGTCTTCCTCATAAGCTTTTACGGTGTTTTCGGAATAACCCCGTTCGATTTTTATAAAATCAAGAAAATCTCTAATATGCTCTTCCACTAGATCTCGCCTTTTGCGGCCATATCCGCGATCATGACCCCGATCATAGTTTTGTTGTCTTTAATTTTGCCGGTTTTTACCAGATCCAAGCATAATTCGATATCAACCAAATCTACTTCGATGAATTCATCTTCTTCGGTCTTTTGTTTCATCAGATTCATGTCCTGCGCGAGATAATACTGAATTAGCTCATTAGAATAGCCGGGGGAAGCGTAGCCTTCCCATACTTTAGTTATCTTTTTCGCATGATAACCGGTTTCTTCTTCCAGCTCACGCCGGGCAGCATCCTCACCCTTCTCTCCTTTTTTGGGAACTCCGGCCGGCACTTCCAAAAGCACTTCGCCGGTGGCTTTTCGAAACTGTCTTACCAAGACTAATTCATTATCGCCGGTAATGGCAACAATTGCCACGGCGCCAGGATGCTCTACTATCTCGCGGGTCGACTCAATCCCATTGGGGAGCTTCACGGTGTCAACTCTCACTCCCAGCAAGCGGCCATCAAAAATGCGCTTTGTACTTATCTCTTTTTCTTTGAATTTTTCCATGAGACTATCTCCTTGATAATGTTCAAGACCGATTCGGTTCCATTGACCAGATCATTTATACGGATCTGTTCGCGGGTGGTATGGACATTATCCGCACCCACTCCCAGGATCACGGTCGGGATACCCCATTCATTAAATATATTTGCGTCCGATCCCCCGCCGGTTTGTTTTACCATTGGTTTAATCCCGGCAATTTTCATCCCGGAAACAGCCAGCGATAAAACTTTTTTGGTTTTACTTACTTCAAAAGATTTATAGACTCTTTCGACTTTTAATTTAAGGCGCGCACGGTATTTTTCACAGGCTTTAAACAGGACTCTTTCCATATGCTCAACCTGCCGGTCCAACTTTTTCAAATCATGGCTGCGGGCTTCGCCCTTTAGTCTCACCTCATCCGGTATGATATTGGTCGCTTTCCCCCCTTCGATGACGCCGATATTTGCGGTGGTCTCTTTATCAATCCTGCCCAATTTCATATTGGCAATCGCCACGCTTGCAACCTTAATGGCATTGATCCCCTGTTCCGGATGAATCCCGGCATGTGCGGCCCGCCCCATGATGGTTGCAGTCAAATTGTATTGTGAAGGAGCTTTATTGACGATCTGATCAATATCTCCGCCATCCAGGGTCAATCCAAAGTCCGCATTCATCACTTTTTCCGGCAAGGCTTTTGCTCCCACCAAACCAATTTCCTCCGCCACGGTAAAAATTACCTGCAAAGGAGGATGATCCAATTTTTCTTCCGTTAAAACTTTTAAAATCTCAAGAATAGCAGCCACTCCCGCTTTGTTGTCCGCTCCTAGTATGGTTGAACCATCGGTGAAAATATATCCTCTTTTTTCGACCGGTTTGATATTTTTGCTGGGACCAACGGTATCAACGTGGGCATTAAGCAAAAGCCTGGGACTTTTTAATCCTTTGCCTGGAACATGAACGATCAGATTCCCAACTTCCCCATTCCTCACCCTACCGGTTTGGTAGTAATTTAGACGCAAAGATCTTAATTCTTTTTCTAAATATTTAACCACTTTCCCTTCTTTCAGCGAAGGGCTATCGATGCGGGCCAGTTTTTTGAACGTTCTAATTAACCTGCGCTTGTTGATCATTTGAAATGTTCGTATCCCCCACTCTTTGGCAAATAAACCTTTCCGTGGACATCAACCAACTTCACTCCCCGCTTTTTACTAACAATTTCACCGACAATTGAAACCTTCATCTTTACTAAACCACCTGCCTGCCGGCAGGCACGGCCTAACCACCCAACCACCTTTACGGCCTTTTCCTTTGGAACAGTAAATACCAATTCGTATTCTTCTCCCCCGTAAAGTGCCTGATCTAAATTTGCGCCTTTTGCGATCGGGACCGAATCCAGCCAGATTCTAGCGCCGACTTTGCTCATCCTACAAATTTCAATAACCGAACGAACCAGTCCGTCCGAGCTATCAATCATGGAAGTTGCCATCCAGGATTTTGCGATCTTTCGCGCTTCCCGAGTTCTACTTACTACTTTCAACTTTCTACTATCAAATTTCAGAGCGGCCGGCTTTCCAAATTCACCCGTAGCCAGGATAGCGTCTCCAACTTTAGCGCCTGACCGAGTAAGTAAATTCTCCTTTTCAACTTCCCCCAGCAAGGTGATCGAAACCACAATTTCCTTAGGAGACGCAACCGTGTCTCCACCAATAATATCTATGCCATGTCTTTTCGCAAGCGAATTAATTCCAGCATAAAACTGCCTAACTTGTTCAACCAAAACTTTTTTCGGCAATCCAATCGTCACCAGAGCGTGCGTCGGCCACCCCCCCATCGCCGCGATATCAGAAATATTAACTGCGAGAGCCTTGTATCCGAGGTCGAAGAAGGAAGTGTTTTTCAGCTTGAAGTGAATGTTTTCAATGAGAGTATCAGTAGTAACCAAAAAATATCTTTGATGTTTGGATTTTGAAATTTTGGATTTGTTTGGAATTTGGAATTTGGAATTTGGAATTTGCATAACAGCGGCGTCATCCCCAATCCCGATTACAGTATCCGCTTTCTGCTTACCGCTTTCTGCCTTCTTTAGCAGTTCGATGAGGCCAAATTCGCCGATCTGAGAGAGTTTCATCAAGCATGATTATAACACGACTTAAATGATTTTTGTGCCGTTTCGCACCCAGATTTTAATTCCTAAGACCGTATCCCATTTGTCTTCTGGAAGCACGCTATATCTGAGTAAAACATTTATTTCTTCTCCTCCCTCCACGATCCCACGCAAAGCCTCAGGTAAATTAACACTAAATTTTAGGTTGGTTTTCCCAACCCTGGGCAAACTTATCTTTCTGACATCAAATCTTGCCATGCTCGCAGTGACTTCATCAATTTTCAGTCTTAATTGGTAAGCAAATATCTTTCTAGGATTTATAATTTCTTCAGAAGTTTTAATGGCGGGTTTGGTTATTAATGAAGCAACAGCAGGCTCTTCACATTTGTGCCTGGCGCCATGCCTTCCCCCTCCTATTCTCATTGGCATCTTATTTTACCTCCTTATCTTTTTCTTAAAATACGTTCGTCTAATTTTTCCAATCCCAAGTTTGCAACAAACCTGTAAAATATATCTGCCGCATGCGCAGGATAATCAAAAGAATAAAATGTCCCGCCGGGAGCAAGAGCGGTCGAAATCCCGCCCAATATCCTTTTCATATCGGTCGGCCTTTCTGTATAGAATTCAAAAAGCCCATTGGCATAAACAAAATCAACGCTGCCGGCAGGCACCGTGTTTAGATCCCTGAGATCGGCATGGTGGATTGTCACCTCGACTTCGGCATTAAATAAACTGGTTTGTTTAAGTGCGTCTCCTAAGAAATTAATATGCGGATTATACCAGTCCACCAGATGCATCCTTAAAACTTTGGGAAAAGCTTCCCGTGTCAAAATAGCTTCTTCATGACTTCTACCGATCCCACAGACCATCGCGGTTTTGACCTCACCAGCAATCCTGGATACCCTGTCCATCTTAACTTTGTAACTTCGGTACTGGTTTGAGTAGTCTGATTTAGCCGTCACATTTTCGCTCAAAACCGCATCTCGATAAACCGGGGTTTTCTCCCAGGAGTGTGGGAGTCTGTGCTTAAAGGTTATTAGCATGAACTTTTATCGTAAGAAGAAAAGCAAAATTTCAGTTGTTTTTGAGGACTTCCGAGGAAACCTTCATGGCGCATCTGCAGCCCTATTATTAGTGAAATTTCGATTTCATTATAACGATAGTAAGAAAAGGACAAATAAATGGACGTTTCCCAGATTAAATACAATCATACTACTCATATCATTCGAATATCAAACGGGCCGAACGGAGGGCTGGGGTTTTACGTTAAAATATCCGAAGGCCTTAACCTTACTACCCTGCAGGCAAAAATCATGCTGGAAAAAGCCGCCGCTATTCTTGCCAGTGCACCGTATTACAAGCTCATAAAAGGAAAAGCCATAAACGTTTTGATAGTCTCCCGGGCAGACATGGAAAATTTGGGATTCTTCGAGCCAGGAGAATGCAAAAACCCGAATTATGCTTCCCCCGAACAAACCAGGCACTACTTCCCTATTGCAAATTACAATCCTGTTTTAAACCTGCTCTTGATCAACGGTGAAGTCTTTGGCGATACGGCGGATATTATTACCCATGAATTGCTCCACGCTTATAGCACCGAAATGATTAAAAACGAGGGAGACGATATTCATTTTAGAACCGGCATAATGGAAGTAACCGAAAAAGCGGGCGTCCTCAAAGTGATGGGGAAATATTTGAATGAGGGATTGACCGAATTTCTGAGAGTTATGGCCGGTGGCGCCCCTCCTGCCGGGAGTTACGGCGTCCTTTACCGGGCGATCAATTCTCTAGCTCGTAAAATTGGGATACAAGTTCTGGTCGATGCTTATTTTAAAGGCGAAGTCACTGCTTTAAAAAGGGCGGTCGACCAATTTTACGGACCCGATGGTTACGAAAAGCTTGCCGCCTTGGCAAACTTTGCCGGATCAATCGATGGAGGGAAGCGAGATATTGACTGCTTTATCGGATTTGTCGAATTCGGATTCGAATATTTCTGTATGCAGGGATGGGGTTATTCTCTGGAAAATCGGGCCCGGGCCCCCAGAAAGCTTTTACCTAACGATCTCTCCGCAGCTTTCATGAAAGCCCTTGAAGGCACCAAGGTGGAAGTTTACACCAATTTAACTGAGGAAGAATTGAAGCTTTTCTTTCGAAATATTAACGATCCGGAATCACATACTATATATGACTATTCTTATGATGGATACATAAATTTAAAAGAGGTTGTAGCATATGAAATAAAGGGCGGAAAAAATTTTCTATCTATTAGACATATTAATAAAAACAGGATAGAATTAACATCCTTTTCTTTAGATCCAAAATACTGGGGGTCTCCTCATTTCCTAGGACATATTTCCGAAGGAGCGCGCATCTGTGAGGTCCAGATATGATTATTAGCTTCTCAGCGCTTCTGAAGAGATTTTCATGGCACAAAACTCGCCGCACATGGTGCAGGGGTCACCGGTCACGAGTCGCAAATCACGGGTCCGTTTATCATGGATTTCTTTCGCTTTAATAGGATCAATCGCTAACTGAATCTGTTTTCCCCAATTAAGTTCCTTGCGCGCCTTTGACATCTCGATATCCCAATCTTTTGCGCCGCGAATGCCCTTGGCGATGTCGGCGCAGTGGGCGGCAATACGGGAAGCAACAACCCCCTCCCTCACATCCTCCGGGGTCGGAAGTCCGAGGTGTTCGGTTGGCGTCACGTAACAGAGAAAATCGGCTCCGGCCGCTGCGGCCAACGTTCCACCGATAGCGGAAGTAATATGATCGTAGCCTGGCGCAACATCGGTCGGCAACGGGCCCAGAACGTAGAAGGGGGCACCTTTACATATTTCTTTCTGCATCTTTATCTGCGATTCAATTTGGTCGAAGGGCACGTGCCCAGGCCCTTCGATTATCACCTGAACACCAGCTTCCCAGGCCCGCTTAGTTAAATCACCAAGGATAATCAATTCCTGGAATTGGGCCTGATCTCCCGCATCAACGATTGATCCGGGACGCATTCCGTCACCCAGCGAAAGGGTAACATCATACTTTAAAGCGATCTCGAGTAGACGATCATAATATTGGTAAAATGGGTTTTCTTCGCGATTTTCCAGAATCCACTTCATCATCAGCGCACCGCCACGCGAAACCACATCCATCAAGCGCGGTTGCTTCTTTAACCTTCCGATCGACTCAAAGGTTACGCCGCAGTGGATGGTCATAAAATCAACTCCGTCCTGCGCCTGCTCTTCCACTACTTCGAACATCCCGTCAACCGTCATCCTGTTTTCAACCATCGCCTGGTAGATCGGAACCGTGCCGAGGGGTATCGGACAGGAAGCAAGTATCGTCTTTCTGATCGAAGTTATATCTCCACCGGTTGAGAGATCCATTAATGCATCCGTTTTAACTTCGAGGGCCGCCTTCAGCTTTTTGAGTTCATTTTCAATCTGCGGATAATCGGCAGAAGTTCCGATATTGGCATTAACCTTCGTTTTCAAGCCTCTGCCTATGCCGGTTGCCTTACAATTGGTGTGAAGCGGATTAAAAGGGATGGCAATTACACCTTGCGCAACTCCAGCACGGATCTCTTCCGGCGAAAGGCCTTCGTCCTTTGCCACCAGAGACATTTGCGGAGTAATTATTCCTTTTAATGCGGCTTGTCTTTGGGTCAGCATTAAGTCCTGTATTCGCGGAATTCTTCGGGAGGTCTGGCCTCGCGCGCCAGTTTCATCGCTATTTCAACCGCTTCTTTCGGCGTATGCGCGTAATGGATCTTCTTATCAATTTGTCCGCTGTGATGGATCATCTGCCAGGTCTTGATCCCCACTACCGGGATCTCGTAGCCCAGGGCGAAAGCGATCTCCGATAAAGTCCCGTATAATCCGCCAACCGCTATAACCACATGCCCGCTCTTAACCACCAATTTATTGCGCGCGTAACCGATCCCGGTCACGATCGGAAAATCGACATACGGATTGGCCTCTTCGCGTTTGCTGCCCGGCAAAATACCGATGGTCATCCCCCCCGCGCTTTTTGCCCCTTTACTGGAGGCCTCCATTACTCCCTTCAACCCTCCATTGACCAAAACCGCACCCGCTTTGGCTACCTCCACCCCCACTTCTTCCGCCAGTTTCATGACTTCGGGTGAGGCATGGCTTTCTCCAACCACTGCGATAAATATCTTTTTTTCTGTCATATATATACCTCTTGTTGAAATTATAGCACAAATTTGATAATATTTTTACCATGCCGCAAACTATATCCCTAAAAATTCTCGCCAAGCACGCCGGGCTCAAAGAAGTTTCACCCGGCCAGCTCATTAACTGTAAAGTTGATCTTGTCCTCGGGAATGACATCACCGCTCCTCCGGCGATTAAAGAGTTTCATAAAATTGGCGTGAATAAAGTCTTCGATAAGAATAAAATTTATTTGGTACCCGATCATTTTACCCCCGCCAAGGACATCAAATCCGCAGAGCAGGTGAAGATGATGCGCGATTTTGCAAAAAAATATGGGATCGTCAACTTCTTTGAAATCGGCTGCATGGGAGTGGAGCACGCGCTTCTGCCGGAAATAGGAGCCATCAAACCGGGCGATTTAGTCATCGGAGCCGACTCGCATACATGTACTTACGGCGCGCTGGGGGCTTTCTCTACTGGTGTTGGTTCGACCGACATGGCTGCGGCCATGGCCACCGGCGAAGTCTGGTTTAAAGTCCCCGAGCAGCTAAAATTCATTTATCATGGGAAGCTGCAACAGTGGGTCGAAGCCAAAGATTTGATTCTCTACACCATCGGTCAGATCGGAGTGGATGGAGCACGTTATATGTCGATGGAATTTGCCGGCCCGGTCATTAATAAAATTTCCGTTGAAGGAAGACTGACCATGGCCAACATGGCCATCGAAGCCGGTGGCAAGAACGGCATTTTTGAAGTTGATGAAAAAACCAAAGCTTATCTTAAGAAAGCTCGTGTTACGCGTTACGCATTACCCTATTCCGACCCGGACGCAGAGTATAAGGAAATTTTTGAATGGGATGTTTCGGAGGTCGAACCGCAGGTCTCCTTCCCTCATCTTCCCAGCAATATCCATCCGGTCAGCAAGAGCGGACATATTAAGATCGACCAGTCGGTAATCGGCTCCTGCACTAATGGCCGGATCGAAGACCTGAGGATCGCTGCCAAAGTCCTTAAGGGGAAGAAGCGGCATAAAGATGTCCGTCTTATAATAATACCAGCAACTCAGGCTGTCTATCAGCAAGCGTTGAAAGAAGGATTGATCGATATCTTCATGAAAGCAGAAGCTGCGGTTTCCACCCCCACCTGCGGACCTTGCCTTGGAGGTCATATGGGAATTCTGGCGGAAGGTGAAAAATCGATTGCAACTACTAACCGCAACTTTGTGGGTAGGATGGGCCATCCAAAATCAGAAGTTTATCTTTCGAACGTGGCGGTGGCGGCGGCGAGCGCAGTAGCAGGATATATCGTCAACCCGGAAGATTTATAACTAACCTAACAATTCCAGTACTATCTGGACTTCGTCACTTGTCATAAAAGAAAGAGGCCTGGCAACATTTTCTTTAATACCATCAATCTGTGATTGAATTAATTGTTTATCCGGGATTGACGGTCCTCTCGAGGCAGTATGTTTTAATTTCTCCAGCATACCTTCAAGGTATAAATAAGCAAAAACCTTCCTGGCACTCTGGCCTAAAGTATCAGTCGACAATCCTCTTGAGATCAATAAGGCTGATATTTTTATTCTTCCGAGCAGCCAGCCGAGCGACCAAAAAATTTGATGGTTGCTTGCCGGATTCCCCTTTTCGTCAAAAGGATGAATAAATATCATGTTCTTAATGTCAGGTTTAAACTCTGGCGCCTGTCTTAAAAAATTATTCACTTCGGCTCCATTGCCATTCACCATGGAGATTTCAAATCCAAAAGCCCATTCGCCATTTTCCCTGAGATAGGGCAGAAAGATGATCGATTTACAATACCTGAAATCCAATTCGTAACCCTTTCCGGCCGCGCGGAAAACTTCCATTATTACTGCGGGCATGAGCGGAGGAGCAACCGAAACTGCAATGGCTTGAGCATTTAAAGCAGTAATGTGCCGCATATAAGTGCGCGTATTTAAAGTTTTTTCATCACTTGCACTTCTGCGCACATACTCAATCAGGCGTACATCTAGACCCCCCGGGTTAAGATTAAACCTCTCCACTTTGGGCCCTAAATACCCTGCGTTTCTACAGTATAAACCGGTTCCCATCGCCTCAGGCATAAGTTGTCTCCTTTTCGTCCGAATAATTCTCGCCAGCCTGAGGCACAAATTTCAAGCAATTTAAAAATTGATACGGGGATAATTATGAGGATTGATAACTCTTTATAAGTCGATCCAAATCGTTTAGAAGCTCTCCACAATCCTGGTACCGTTTGGCGGGGTCTTTTTCCAACATTTTAAGAACGATCCTGCTTGAATCCGAAGACAATCCCTTCAAAAGTTCCGTTGGGACGGCTTTGGTTTGAATATTCAATTCTGCTGTTTTCTTGTCCTCATTCCAAAAAGGATTTACGCCGGTAAGCATTTTCAAGAATACCACTCCGAGCGAGAGAATATCCGATCTTTGATCCAGCGGCTCTCCCCGGGTTTGTTCGGGAGAAGCGTAAGACGGAGTATAAAAAACAGTTGGCCGGGAAAATGGAGCCACACTCCCCAGATCAATCAGGGTGACCTCTATTCTAACTTTTTTACCGGAACGCACTAAATTAACCATTATGTTGGAGGGCTTAAGATCGCCGTGGAAGTGCATTTGCGCATGCAAATTGCTTCGAAGCATCTCCGCTGTTTTCCGTATAATTGCCACCGCTAACTTTTCCGGAATTTTATGGCTGGTATATTTTTTCTGCAGGTCTTCCAAATCTATACCCGGTACCGGTTCCATGGCAAGAAAAACCTGCCCGTTTATCTGCTTCATGTCGCGAACTTTTACCAATCCGGGGTAATTTCCAAGCCAGGCGGCTAGCTGGCCTTCCCTGATCAAACTCTTCACCGATAATTCGCTTAAACCTTTTTTAGCAATTTTATATATCAATCCGTCTTTGCGAGATCGGTAAATATTCCCTATGCCACCGCATTTCAGGAACTGAAGTCTGAGGCCACTCACCGAACCTTTATCGGGTAAACCTTGTATCGTCATTGCTCCTTAATGGAATCGAGACAACATCTTTGATCTTTCTACATATATATCGTTAAAATGGAGGGGGAATTTCAGTTATTTCGGGGGATTAATAGATCTCTTCTCCCAGGCAATTTGAACCCGGTAAATTGGCTTGCCACCCAAATCTGGCGACCGGTCGATAAATACTTTAAATGATTTCTCGTCGCCCCCTTCCCTTTTCATCCTTTCAAATTCTTCGCAAACCGCCCGGTGGCGTATCGCTCTTGCCTTTTTGGTAAAATGGTCTCTCGCTTTGATCTCCTCGAGTTCCAGCTCCGGTAAACGTAAAACCGGAACTCTGCGCGAACCATGGCCCTGAATTAACATCAAGCTGATCAGGATCGAATCCAATGGCGAGGTTCTAAATCCGTCGAGAGCATCCAGAATCTGAGACATATTCATCACCAAATTATCGTGAATGACTATTCCTCGGTTTATTGGGTTTATTGTTCTAACTCCATTAACGGGACGTTTAAAGCAAAAAACGTCTTCTACGTTATACGGGAAATATTCAGTGTTGATCGGCCGATCATCATAAACCAATTCATATTTTATGGCTAAGGCGATCGAACTAAAATCTGCCGCCCTCGCGTATCGACCAATTTCTTTCAGATCAACCACCGATCGTGTGGAAATAGGTTTTGAAGCTTGATGCAAAATGTTTGCGACCTCATCCGCCGGTAAATGTTCAACCACGTATGGAACTGCTTTTTTCCCCGAAAATATAAATTGCTCGGGTTTTTCTTCGCGCAGTAAAATAACCGCTTTTCTTCGGCTCAGCTTTTCCACGGCCTGGTCGAACAATCCAGTCGCTTTAAATAACTTTGTAGCTCTGCCTCCGGAAATAATTTCTTCCAAATCAATAAAACCGTCTTCAACTTTTCTCAATAAATTTTCTTTAACCTTTGCAGTTTCCTGATCCAGATTTTTACTTAACCGCGAATAAGGAGTATAGGGATTATCGAGAGTTCTTTTTCTAAAGAATTCTCCTAAATATCCCAATTGTATCCCATTTAAGTTAGTTCTGACTCCCATGACAATTTATTCTCGCCTTCTTCATTGGAAAATTTCATAAGAAATGCTAAAATATGGCTGCTATGAAAGGTCAAGCCTGGAAGTTCGGCAATAATATTGATACCGACCTGATCATTCCGGCCCGGTATCTTACCACTTCCGACCCGGAAGAGCTGGCCAAATACGCCATGATGGATGCCGACTCGGAATGGGTCGACAAGATGAAAAAGGGTGACTTTATCGTCGCCGGGGACAATTTTGGCTGCGGCTCTTCCCGCGAGCACGCTCCGATCGCCTTAAAGGCCTCCGGCATTTCTGCCGTAATCGCCAAATCCTTCGCCCGGATCTTTTACCGCAACGCCATCAATATCGGCCTGCCGATACTCGAATCCCCTGAGGCCGGAGAAGAAATTAAGGAAGGCGATGAAATAGAAGTCAATCTGGCAACAGGGGAAATCAAGAACCTAACCACCGGTAAAACCCACCAAGCCCAACCTTTTCCAGAGTTCATGCAGAAGATCATTAAGGCCGGTGGGCTGATACCCTATCTGAAAAGTAAATCTAAATAGCACCAGTCACTGTATCACCAACCTCGGCCGTCGACATCCCCATATTCAATTTCATAATAATTTGAAATTTTTCGATTTTCTAGCGATTAATACTATATGGGCATTGCCTTTGGAAGCGTAGAAGCACAAAGAATATATCAATCGGTTCTATCCAGGACTTTGCCTGGAGTTAAAGCAAAGGCGGAAGAGCTTTTTAGTGAGGCTGCCAAAGGCGTAGAAGACGGCAGCAAGCTGAGCGAGGGCGAGGCCCGAGAAGTTGAGGCATCCCTCAATCAATATGACTGCGGACATCTGCATTTTCTCTGGGGAAAGCTTTACGATCACCATTCGGTTGGAAAAGCGCTGGAGGAATATCGGGATTGGTATAAATTCGGCAATTATTACCTTGACAAGAAAGCGGAAAAACTCACCGCCTCTTACGAACTGTTTGTTAATAAGCATCCTAAATCCACATTTGCGGCTGAAGCTCTTTTCCGCTTAGGCCATTTATATTTTCTGGTGATCCATCAGGACGAAAAAGCCGTCACAGCCTATGAAAATCTGGTAGCCGCTCATCCTTCGTCTCCACAGGCGACAGATGCTTTGTTCGACCTGATCAATTTATATGCTTATAATGGGAATAATGAACAGGCCTTCCATTTTTCAAAGACCTGGCTAGAAAAGAAACCTTACATACCAAGAAGGATCGATTATTCCGCGCCAAGATACAATGAGCGAAAAAGCGCCGTCCTGATGTTCCAGGCCGAATACCACAGAGAAAAAGGCAACCTGAATACCGCAAAGCAGCTTTATAGGACAATAATTTCCCGCGAAGATCATTTTTCAAATATAGCAAAAGGAGCGCTCTTCGATCTCGATCGGGATACTGAATATATAGATGAATGGCCGGAATATTTCCGGCACAAGGCACATATATTGAAGGAAAAAGGTGAGCGTTTACTATATAACAAGCAAGATCTGGATGCGGCTGAAAAAACCTTCACATCTATGTTGGTATCCGCCAGAAAAGGAAAGGATTCATCCTTTTTGCAACAGGCAGAAATGGCGCTCGCAGAGATCAGGCTAAGGAGATGCAAGTCGTTTTCTTCGGCATTAAAGGTTCTGGATGAATTGAAAGAAAAAGGAAAACTCGATGATTTCCTCAGATATCAGCATTTAGTTCCAATGCAATTCAGCGAGACTCTGCTGATCGGTGCGTTTCTAAATTCATTGCCCGAGATAAAAGAAATAAAAATTGCAGTAGTGGCCAAGATCGACAAAATTGAACGGGAAACAAAAACCCCGCGTGATTATTATATGCTGTTCTTCAGAGATGATAATGGGTGGAAGGCGGTTGACAACCACCGGGTCTTAAATCTCAATTTAGAAAATTTGCGAAGTGAAAGCCTGGAAAGCCTGATAAGAACCATTGAGAAATCAAGCGGATTTAAAATCTATCATTCATCCAGCAAGAGCAAGCTGTTCGCCTCATCCTTAAGAGAGTTTCATTTTCATGATCGGTGGCCCTACTATGAGATTTCTCTTCGGCTGGAAGAAGGAAGAATGCCGGAAGAAGCCAAAAGAATGCTGGCAATGCTGAAGACAGAATTTGAAGGCCAGGAAAATTTCAGAGAAAGATTGATCGCATTTGCCAAGGCTTTTTATAAACTGCCCAAAAATCATTTTATTAACTTAAGGGCGGTGGATTTTAAAGGGGTGAAGGATAAAAGATTAAGAGAAGCAGGCGCAGTCGGATCATACAGCAGGGATAAAAAGATCGATATCGAGTCCGCTGATTCTTCAATCCCATCCCATGAGCTCGTGCATCACTGGGACAATGCGATCGCGACCGGATATGATGGCAGAGATCTCAGCCCTGGTGATCCAAGCCTGATCTTTTATAAAATTTCCTGGGATAAATGGAGTAAAGCTGCCTGCGGATATTTAGGAAAGCCTTGCGGCGGCTGGAAAATGAAAGCTTCCGCAGTCAGGGATGATTTTTCCAGAGAGTATGGCATGAGCGATGGTTATGAGGATCTGGCCACCTCCGCAGAATCTTACATCGAAGGCAATGGGAATTTGAGCCGACTGAAAGTGAGACAACAGATGGCCAGTGGAAACTTTAAACCGGCCGCAAAATATTTGTTTAATAAATATATCCGCAGCGCCGATCCAGCAGATGGGCTCTGTTTTGAATACAGTATCTCCTCTTGGAATCCGGCATTAAGTATGAAAGAAGTTCGAACTAAGCTAAAAGCCTGGCTGGCTGCTCATCCCCGGAGCGTTGAACAAAGCACTTTGTCTGCGATCGATGAGATCGAACAAACCTACAAGGAATTCAAGTCACTTAAACGTTAGCTGCCACCGTGTCCCCTACTTCAGTCGTCGACATCCCCATCTTACCGGCAGACATCGATTGCATCTTGGTACAGGCGTACTTGATCCCTTTTTCAACATCAGCCGCAGCTTTGCTCTCCCCGATCTGATCGAGCAGCATCTGCAAAGCTCCAATCGCCGCCAGCGGATTGATGACGTTCTGGCCGGTGTACTTGGGGGCGGAGCCGCCGATCGGCTCGAACATCGACACTCCCCGGGGATTGATGTTGCCCCCGGCCGCGATCCCCATCCCACCCTGGATCATAGCTCCTAAATCGGTAATAATATCTCCAAACATGTTGTCGGTGACAATAACATCGAACCACTCCGGATTCTTGACGAACCACATGCAGGTGGCATCCACGTGGGCGTACTCGCGCTTGATCTCGGGATAATCTTTCTGCCCGATCTCGTGGAAAGCCCTTTCCCAGAGGTCCCAGGCATAAGTCAAAACATTGGTCTTGCCGACCAGGGTCAGGGTTTTCTTCTTGTTCCGCTTGCGGCAAAATTCGAAAGCATAGCGCAGGCAGCGCTCTACCCCTTTTCTGGTATTGTAGGAAACCTGGACTGCGACCTCATCCGCCGTCCCTTTGTTCTGAAATTCACCGATGCCTTTATAGAGACCTTCCGTATTCTCGCGGACTACGACAAAATCGATCTCCGCCGGGCCCTTGTCCTTGATCGGGGTCCAGACATTGGGATAAAGGATGACCGGTCGTAAGTTGATATATTGATCGAGGCCAAAGCGGATCTTCAGGAGGACCCCATGTTCGATGATCCCCGGTTTTACATCGGGGTCGCCGACCGCCCCAAGGTAGATCGCGTCAAAGGTCTTGAGCTCTTCAATATCCTGATCTGACACCAGCTTGCCGGTCTTGAGATATCTTTTGCCAGTGAAGTCGAATTCTTTAAGCTCGTAAGATAAATTGTGCTTCTTGGCGACCGCCTTGAGGACCTTGAGCCCTTCCCTGACAACCTCCGGCCCGGTTCCATCCCCTCCGATAACCGCTATTTTGTAAGCCATTTCTAAGCCCCCTTCGATTTTTCTTAATATTAACAAAATAAGTGAAATTCTGCAAGGAATTTGACGATAATTATGTGGAATGACTCCACCCAAAGATCCAATTGGAAGAACCGGAATAGCTGAACCTCCACATAAAAATGTGGGAGTCCGGCCAACCTCTCCTTCAAGAATAGAAAAGCCCAAAAGAGCTATTATCACCCCTGAACCATCAATGCCGGAACAAAACGGAGTTAAAATCGAAGTCCGCTCTCCCGATGAAGCTATAAAGCGGCTTGAAATTGAAGAAAGAGAAAGAGGCAGGGAAAAGGAATTTAAACCTTTAAAGGACCTTTATCATTCCAACCGCGGGGCATTTATCCGCGCCTATGAAGAGCTGGCAAGCAGTCAGGGAGAAACCGATGCCCTCGCGGTTTATAGGAATTTATATCAGGGATTGAAAATGTTAGCCGGCTCCGAGGTTAAGCTGGGCGCTCTTGAAGCATTGATAGCAAGAGGAAATTTGCTTATCTTCTGGCGAATTCGAGAAGGCTTGCCGCTTGACCCCCCATCACCTTCCTCGATCAGGGAATTAACTATTCAAAGAGAGTTCCAGTTCTCAGCCCTCGAAGTGCTCCGATCCCTTCTGGCAGATAAGAGCCGCCCGGCGGAAGAAATCTCCAAAATTGCAGGTACACTATCGGACCGGACCGCTTTTCAAAGATTTATTGAGGGTCTTCAATGTATATTCAGGGTTTATCAGGAACGGATCAAAAAAATCGAAAAAGAAGCTCAGGAAGAAAAGAGTGTTACCGCCCTTGCAGAAAAACGCAAAGAATTAATAAGAGAGATATTGAACAAATTCAATGCCGAGCAAATCATTGAGATCGGAAAAGCCTCCAGGCTCGCCTATGAAAAAATGTCTGAAAAAGAAACTATAACTTATGAAGAATTTTCAAAAAGAATCTTTGAAGCCTTTGAAGGGCTGGATCAAATTGCCATGGCGGATAAGCAGCGGCTTCCTCTCCCGGAAGCCCGGGTCGGTGTTATGGAAGACCTATCCTCCCCGGAAAAAAAGACCGAATTCTTTTTAGTCGCCTTCCGCTGGGGAAGACTGATAAAAAGATTTTCTGGTCTATCAGAAACGACCCTTTCCAGAAATGCCCGCATCGATTTAAACGTATATTTAAAAAACTCTTTCATGGGCATTCGCGACCAGATTCTCACGTTTTTTGATGATCCAAAGTCTCTAGAATATTTTGGGGCCGGATGTCGAGAGCTTATCGAAAAATCAAAAACAGACTTTAATAGTTTTTTGCAGCAGGAACTTAGAATTTCGGCCAGACCTAAAAAAACATCCGACCCGATCGGAAATTATCCGACGCCGGTTGAAACTATAATCGCCGCCGGAAGATTGTACGATGAAACTAAAACGGCTATAGAAACTGGCGATGATAAATCACTGACAGAAATCATTGGATTAAATCCCAAGTTTACGCCCGTTAGCTTATTGCCGGAAAATATATCCCAAATTGCCGAAGATGCAATATTAGAAGCTGGGTCAGCCGCGGTTAAGTTGCTTCTATCTATTGCGTCACAAGAAAATAGGCCGGAAATAAAGAACTTTATTCAGCAGAGAATTTTGCAAATCGGAGAATCCCATAATGAACAAGTTGCTCTGGTATTGATTAATTCTCTTCTGTCAAAAGCAGCCGTTTCGCAAAGCTACGCTTTTGAAGCAGAACTTCTGCCGCGAATAAAAGATTCTATTTCACTTCTGCTCGGCGTATATACGAAAGCACGTCCGCGCTGGTTAGATGGCAGATTCGCAAGATTTTTAAAACCATTCCTGTCCAGGGCGCTTCAGGCAAAAATCAGGGCGCTGGAGAAGCTGATCTCCGAAATGCTCGCCAACACCAAAACTCACGCCGCCGCCATCGAACGTCTGAAGTCTTTAGCCAGATTGAACCTGGGTGCAAAAATTATGGGGTCGCTATTTAATCACTTTAGTTATTCAAGCCCGCTGAATGCTGAAGAAATCGAGATGGAATCATCCGGCTCTTTGGATAAAGTTGAAAATTTGACTGCCGAGGTTAAAAAATTAGTAGAAGATAATTCCCCTCCACCTTCTGGAAATGCAAGAGCAATTGCCGCTTATCAGAAAAATGTTTTAACTCTTGCCTTAAAAATTCTTTCATTCGAAGACCTGGTGCGGGAAGGAAAATATGTTGAAGCAGAAAAAGAGCGGCGCCGAATCCTGGAAATCGCAGCCGCTGCCAATCTTAAAATTTCTAATGCGCATCTTTTGACCGGCTTTATCTACGCGGGGGCACTGCTTTCCGCAAGCGATAAAACCGAAGCCCTATCGACCGGAAATCCCGAAGCCGCGAAATCAACCGCCGCCAACCTCGAAAAAATCATCCGGGTTCTCGAAGGAGAGATCTACACGGCGGTCGGCAAAGACTACAAAGAATTAGACCGGGCGGGCCTTAAATCCGAAATCTTTCTTTACGGCATCATTATGCGGTGGGTTGACGCCCGCCGGTTAAAAGCTGCTAAAATCATAGCGGTTTTGAAAAATGATGGAGAGATTTGGGCGGCACTGGTCAAGGAGCTTGAAAACGATAATTTTGATCGAGTCGAGGAAGCCATTGGATACTTTATCAAAGGAGCCAGGATTTTGGCCGGAACTCTGCCATTCGCGGGCAGAATTCCCAGAGAAGTCAAAAATCCTTTTACTTTACAAATCCTCGGAAAAGCGCTTGAGCAAACCAAAGCCGAAATTATAGGCATTATTTTGCCCGGTATTAACAGAAAGCTTTCCTTAGACTCCTGACCGCCTGAGAAATATCCTTTGCTTCCAAGACCGCCCGAATGACCGCAAACCGATCCGCCCCGGTTTTTTTAATGCCAGGAAGCTTACTTTTATCAATCCCCCCAATGGCAACGACCGGAATTGTAAGGTGTTTAATTACTTTTCTCAAAAGTCGAAGACCAACTGGTTTAGTGCCCGGCTTGCTCGGGGTTGAAAAGATCGGGCCAACGCTTATATAATCGGCCCCCAGCTTTTCCGCCTTTACGGCTTGATTAAAGCTATGGGTGGAAATTCCCAGGATTTTATCTGCGCCAAGCTCTTTTCTAACTCGGCGGATAGAAAACTTTGCTAAATCTTCCTGTCCCAGATGCACCCCATCGGCTCCAACCCTGCGAACCAAGTCCCAATAATCATTTAGAATAAAAGTGACATTCTTTTTTTGAGCGATCTTGGCTATCTTTTTCGCCAAACGGCAATAAGCAAGTTTGCTTATAGTTTTATCCCGAAGTTGAATAATCTTTGCTCCCCCGGCGACAGCTCTGCGGGCGGTTTCAAGGTGATTACGCCGGGGATCGGTCACAACATATAGATCAAAATCCAGCTTTACCGCTTTCGAAACTCGCGGAGCGATCTGCTTTTCCAATTCATATAATTTAAAGCGAATATTTTTAAAAGCTTTACCGAAATGAGGTTTTATCAATTTAGAAAATTCTTCCAGACAGCGGACCGCTTCCTGAGCTCGTTTCATGTTGGCCTGAAAAATACTTTCGATGTTTCCTCTCCGCCCCTCACTTTCCGGATAAAATTTTCTACCGATATCTTCGACCGCCTTTCTTTCTCCGATAAGTTTTTCTGATATTCTGATCTTCTGATGTGCTTCCATCTGATACGCTGATAATCTGATAACCCTTGAAAGGCTGCTCCTCAATTCTTTTAATGCCAGGGTCAGCTTGCTGTCTTCAAGAACGAATCGACAGATCTCCTCTACCACCCGTACGCCTTCCGTGGCGCGATTAATGTTCACATCGATTATTCGATAAATTTCAGAACGCATATTTTGTCCACTGCAGGGGATCAACCCTGACGTCATGGATTGACATCCCCCAATGAAGATGCGGGCCGGACGAGATGCCCGAATTGCCCGACAAAGCAATTTTCTCGCCTTTGGCAACTTCCTGCCCCGGCTTTGTCAAAAATTTCGACAGATGAAAATATAAAGAATGGACGCCCTGCCCGTGATCGATCACGATGGTTCCGCCAAAAGCCTTGAGTTTCTCCGCAAAAACCACTTCACCATTTTCGGCAGCTTTGACGGGAGTTCCATTAGGAATAGCGATGTCTAATCCGCGATGCTGGCCGGTTCTTTTACCATTGATGTGTTCAACCGTTCCAAACCTCATGGAAACGGGGCCGGCAGCCGGCAGCATAAATTTTTGCCGCCAGTGTTGATCTCCCCCTTCAACCAATAATTTTTTTTCAATTTCCGCCCATTCTTTTTGGATCAGATCCGGCACGTACAGTTTCTTTTTGGCAGGTTTTAGTCTGAACCAGGTCGAGGCAAATTTTGTCGGGCGTACCACCACCCATTTTTCAATTTCTTGAGAAGTTCCTTCCCGCTCTTTGACGAGGATTTTAATCGGATACTTGCCTGACCGTTGCTCAGGTAGAACACCAACCAGCCCCCGAAATCTCTCCTCAACCAGGTAAAATTTAATTTTTTTACCGAGAAAAGTGGCGGAAACATTGTCAAAAGCTTCAGCCGGATCAACGTAAACGGCAAAGGTTTTTCCCTGAGAAGCAGTCAGAGGATCAAAGGCAACTGTTAATTCGGATGCACCAGCCCTGCCGATCAAGAGCAGTAAAATAACAAAAGCACGAAAAAGAAACCTCATGGGATGATTTTAACATAATTAAAAAGGACTTGACAAACTGGCCCCTTATTTACTATAATAGCAAAGCCGAAGTGAAAGGAGGGTTGGCGTTTACTTCTTCGGCAGTCTTCGAGTCTTTTCAAAATCCCTCCTGAATTCTTCTAATAGAAAAGTTCTTTGAAAATCAGGCAATGAGATTGACCCAGCACCTATATGTTTTACATATAGTGACGTTGGGTCAGACCGGCACCAATATGGTGCTGGGTTGATGCGAGTTCTCGTATCGATTCTATTTTTATAAATGATAGAGCAAATCAAACTTTTTGAGAGTTTGATCCTGGCTCAGGATGAACGCTGGCGGCGTGCCTAACACATGCAAGTCGAGCGGGTGTAGCAATACATCAGCGGCAAACGGGTGAGTAACACGTAAGTAACCTACCTCAAAGACTGGAACAACTAGTCGAAAGATTGGCTAATTCCAGATGTGTTCCGGTGGACACATGTCTACCGGAGTAAATCCCGCAAGGGGCTTTGAGATGGGCTTGCGGCCTATCAGCTAGTTGGTGAGGTAACGGCCCACCAAGGCTATGACGGGTAGCTGGTCTGAGAGGACGACCAGTCACAAGGGAACTGAGACACGGTCCCTACTCCTACGGGAGGCAGCAGTGAGGAATTTTCCGCAATGGGCGAAAGCCTGACGGAGCGACGCCGTGTGTGGGATGACGTTTTTCGGAATGTAAACCACTGTCAGGGGGGAAGATATTGACGGTACCCCCAGAGGAAGGCCCGGCTAACTACGTGCCAGCAGCCGCGGTAATACGTAGGGGCCAAGCGTTGTCCGGAATCATTGGGCGTAAAGGGCGTGTAGGCGGTCTGGCAAGTCAGATGTTAAATCTACGGGCTCAACCCGTAGCCGCATCTGAGACTGCCGGACTGGAGAATGGTAGAGGAAAGCGGAACTTCCGGTGTAGCGGTGAAATGCGTAGATATCGGAAGGAACACCAGTGGCGAAGGCGGCTTTCTGGGCCATTTCTGACGCTGAGACGCGAAAGCTAGGGGAGCAAACGGGATTAGATACCCCGGTAGTCCTAGCCCTAAACGATGTACATTAGGTGTTAAAGGTATCGACCCCTTTAGTGCCGCAGCTAACGCGTTAAATGTACCGCCTGGGGATTACGACCGCAAGGTTAAAACTCAAAAGAATTGACGGGGGCCCGCACAAGCGGTGGAGCATGTGGTTTAATTCGATGCTACGCGAACAACCTTACCTGGGCTTGACATGCTGGTAGTAGTGAACCGAAAGGGGAACGATCCCGAGCAATCGGAAAGCCAGCACAGGTGCTGCATGGCTGTCGTCAGTTCGTGTCGTGAGATGTTGGGTTAAGTCCCACAACGAACGCAACCCCTATTGCCAGTTGACAGCGTAAAGTCGGTCACTCTGGCGAAACTGCCCCGGATGACGGGGAGGAAGGTGGGGATGAGGTCAAGTCATCATGGCCCTTATGCCCAGGGCGACACACGTGCTACAATGCAACGTACAAAGGGATGCAAATCCGCGAGGAAGAGCAAATCTCAAAAAGCGTTGCTCAGTTCGGATTGAAGGCTGCAATTCGCCTTCATGAAGCTGGAATCGCTAGTAACTGCAGATCAGCGTGCTGCGGTGAATACGTTCTCGGGCCTTGTACACACCGCCCGTCACACCATGGAAGCCAGAAACACCCAAAGTGCCCTTCGGGGACCTAAGGTGGTGCTGGTGACTGGGGTGAAGTCGTAACAAGGTAGCCGTACCGGAAGGTGTGGCTGGATCACCTCCTTTCTAAGGAGTATTTCTCCTAGGTCGATCTCGCATCGTCTCCTGCCCTGAACCATCTGGTTCAGGGCTTGCCTGATTTTGAAAGATCGAAAACTAATTGACATTAATCTGCCTTTCTGTTTAAATGCCCTCATGTTGTTCCTGATTGCATTCATATTTATTTCTGTCGTCTTGCTGATTTGGTCCGTAACCGTAAATAACACCAGAGGGATCTACTTCTTCAAGCCTCTCTCAACCATTTTGATCATTCTGCTCTGTTTGTTATCACTAACCAGACCGGGAGTAAATGTTTTCTATGCAATGATCATTGCCGCCGGATTGCTTTTTTCCCTGGGGGGCGATATAGCCTTGATGTTCACCTCGGAGCGGTCATTTTTAACCGGCCTGGTGTTGTTTCTCACTGCCCACATTCTTTACAGTATTGGATTTACCTGGTTTAACGGCATTCTCCGGCAGGATTTCATATTTGTCTTGCCGGTCCTGGTGATCGGCTCCACTGCTATTTATGCTTTTCTTTACCCGGGATTGGGAAAGATGAAAATTCCCGTAAGCTTTTACGTCCTGGTTATTACTTTTATGGTCTGGCGGGCGGTTTCGACTTTATTCGGCACCGCTTTCTCTCCCCTTCAGGCAATTCTGATAACCGATGGAGCTATCCTTTTTTACCTCTCCGATGTTATTTTAGCCTTTGGCGAATTCAAGCCTCCCTTTTACTGCGCCCACACTTTGAACCTCTTAACCTACTACGCCGCCCAGTTATTGATCGCGCTTTCTGCTTCTTACTTCTAATCTAAAAAACCACTTGACAACCTTTTTATCTTGGTATACATTTGTATACCTTACATATTATAAGGAGGTAAAAGCGCTATGATACTTAACCAAAAACAGCAAGAGGTTTTCGATTACGTTAAAAAATACATTGACGATAGAGGCTTTCCCCCATCCATCCGGGAAGTCTGCCGGGCAGCCGGCTTCTCCTCTCCCCGCGCCGGACAGAAGTATCTTGAATCGCTTGAGGCACAGGGATACATCCAGAGAGAGAATAAACCTCGCGGAATAAAACTTTTAGCCGGCGTAACCGACAGGGGAACACTCCTCCCCTTCTTCGGCTTCATCGCCGCTGGAGCTCCGATCGAAGTGGTGGAGCAACGCGAGATGATGGAAGTTCCAGCCGCTCTGGTTGGGAGAAAACCCTGCTACATTCTGCAGGTCAAAGGCAACAGCATGATCGAGGACCATATTTTAAACGGCGATTTCATCGTGGTTGAAAAATGTGAAACGGCGGATGATGGTGAAGTGGTCGTGGCTTTAATTAATAAGGAAGCAGCTACGCTGAAAAGGCTCTATCGCGAAAAAGCTCGCATCCGACTCGAACCGGCGAACTCAAGCATGAAACCGATCTATGTGAAGGATGTGGCCATTCAGGGGAAAGTCCGGGGGTTGTTTAGGAAATTCTAAACTCTAAATCCTAAACAATATCTAATCACCCAAATTTGAAAATTCAAATATATTTAGAATTTAATTATTAGTATTTAGGATTTGTTTAGGATTTAGGAATTAGGATTTTACATAAAGTGGAGATAAAAGAACTAAACCAAACTATAAAGGTGGGCGCGGTGTTCAAGGGCGACCAGATCATCCCGAAGTGGTTCGCCTGGGAAGGGAGAAAGTACACCGTCAAGGAAGTTAACTACACCTGGCACGACCGGCAGGGGGCGGAAGACCTGTACTGCTTCTCGGTCACCGATGGAGCCAATAATTACGAATTATCTTTTAACGCCAAGAGGATAGTCTGGAAGTTGAATAAAATTTCTGAATGAATCGCACCATCCTCCATCTCGACATGAACTCTTTCTTCGCCTCGGTTGAGCAGGCTGCCAACCCCTTCCTGCGCGGAAAGCCGATCGCGGTCGGCGGCGGCATTGAAAAATCATCGGTGGTGGCCGCCGCCAGCTACGAAGCTAAGGCTTACGGCATCAAAAACGCCATGCCGACCTGGGAAGCCAAAAAGCTTTGCCCGCACCTAAAAATTATCATCGGTGACATGAATAAATACATCCATACTTCAAAAGAGATCACCAAAATGCTTATCCGCTACACCGACCTGGTTGAAGTTTTTTCCATCGACGAGGCCTTCCTGGACGTAACCGAGGCAAAGGATAGATTTGGCGGGGAGATCGCCATCGCCAAGGAGATAAAGGGTTGGATCCGGGAAAGGTTCCACCTCACCTGCAACATCGGCATCGGGCCCAATAAACTGATGGCAAAGCTGGCCGGGGAATTAAAGAAACCCGACGCCCTAATCGTTATCCGTCCGGAAGATATCCCGCACAAGATCGAAAACGTAAAAGTCTCCGAACTTTGCGGTGTAGGCCAAAAACTGGAAGCCTACCTGGCAGAAATGGGGATAAAAACTTTTGGCGATCTTCATTGTTATCCAAGAGAAAAGCTGATTAAGCGTTTTGGAATCGTCTCCGGGGAACACCTCTGGCACATGGGCCAGGGGCTGGACGATTCTCCCATCCTTCCCTACTACCATGAAACCGAAGCCAAATCGATGGGACACTCTTACACCCTTCCAAAATTTACTTCTGATATGGATGAAGTCAAAGGTTATCTGCTTCGGCTCTCTGAACAGGTGGGAAGAAGGCTACGGCGAGATCATTACCGGGGTAACATTATTCATGTTTCACTGGGTTTCGGAAGTTTTCAGTTTTGGGGCAAGCAGAAGAAGATCGAGGACTATATTGATGACGGATACGAGATCTATCGGACTGCCGCAAAGATCATCGACTCGCGACCCGAGACCCGAGACCGGCAACAGATCCGCTTCGTCGGCGTCTCCGTTTCAGGTTTGATCCGCAACCTTGATCAGGTAAGCCTTCTCCCCCAACGGGAATCGAATAAAATGCTTCTCAATGCGGTGGATGAAGTCAACGACCGCTATGGAGAATCCACCGTCGAGCGCGCCGCCATCATGACGTCGGTCATCGAGCATAAATCGGGCTATGTCCCATCGAGGAGCTTTCGTGGACACTGAACAAAAGCTGGAGATCCTGGGAGCAGCAGCTAAATATGATATCTGCGCATCAACTGCCGCGCCGCAGAGCCGCCCGGCCGATCAAAATTACATCGGCTCCCATGCCCCCGCCGGCATCTGCCATAGTTACACTCCTGACGGAAGATGTGTCTCACTGCTCAAGGTTCTAATGACCAACTCCTGCAGAAATAATTGTCAATATTGTGTTAATCGAGCCGGCAATGATTTTGAGCGATCGAGCTTTGAGCCGGAAGAGCTGGCGCGGCTATTCATCGAACTCTACCGCCGCAATTATCTGGAAGGAATATTTTTGAGCTCGGCCGTCCAGAGAAATTCCAATTACACCATGGAGCGGATGATCCAGACCGCCGAGATCCTGCGCTTCAGATACCGCTACCGCGGTTACATCCACCTGAAGGCCCTGCCCCGCACCTCTCCTGACCTGATCGAAAGAGGAGCGGAATTAGCGGACAGGATGTCGGTTAATCTCGAGAGCCCCAATCCCGACCGGTTAAAATTGATCGCCAGCGAAAAGAATTTCATGCTCGACTTGATCCAGCCGATCAATATCATTCAAAAACAGGTGCAGAAAGGACTCCTGAAAGCTGGGCACACTACCCAATTTGTTGTAGGCGCCGCTGGAGAAAGTGACGCCGAATTGCTTCGTACCACCAATTGGCTGTATAAGAAAAAAAGTCTAAAGCGTGCCTATTTCAGTGCTTTTGTCCCAGCAGAGAGAACGCCAATGGCAGAAGTAAAGCCTATCCCCCTTCTGCGCGAACACCGGCTTTACCAAGCTGATTGGTTAATGCGTTTCTATCAGTTCGAACTCCCCGATCTGGTGATGCAAAAAGATGGAAATTTAAGTTTGGATATCGATCCCAAGATGACTGCCGCTCTCAAAAACGCCGGTCAATTTCCGGTTGAAGTTAACAAGGCTCCATTCAGGATGTTGCTCAGAATACCGGGTGTCGGCCCGACCGCCGCCAGAAGAATATACCGGGCTAGAAAGGAGCATCGCTTTACTAATGTAAATGAATTAAAGAATATGGGAGTAGTGATAAAAAGGGCTAAACCTTTTATTCTCATTAACGGAAAAGCGCAGGGCAGCATCAAAAGCATTATGACGGTGAAACAGCTGGAGCTTTTCCAGTCGTTCACTTCCCAGCTGGCTCATAAGCAGGCACCATTACTTCTAACATGAATCAGTTAGAACTTTTTGCAATAGCTAATGAGCCTCCTAAATTCGAAGAGGAAATCCGGGGATTAAGGGGATCCGGTGACCCGGAAGCATTTAAGCTGTTCAAGAATGAGCTGTTTTTCGCATTATTGAACAAGAATCCTTCCAAATATCGCGTGATCGATCAAGTCATCGAACAATCTAAGGAAAAAGGATTAAGTTACGTCCTCTGCAAAGTTTCCAATGAAGCCAGGAAATTCCATCATCTGGCTCGGGAGGTCGGAGCAGAAAGGTACCGGGCCACCGCCTTCATGCGGCTGCAGCCCATCGAACAGCATAATGTTCTTTTTGGAGAATTTGAAATAAAACATCAAACTGGCGAGCTCATCATGCTCCACTTCATGAAGCGCTTTCCCCGCTATAACATCATAATTACCTTTGGCCATGAAGTTTATATCGGCAGGAACAACGAAATATTTAAAGAAAAAATAGATCGCAAAAAGGTAGTTTTGCCGAAAGAAAAAGATGAATTCGAAAAATATTGGCTGGCATTTTATCGTTCTCAATTTATTCCGGAACGAAAAAATCTGCGTTACTTAAAGCGGATGATACCCAAGAAATACTGGAAGTGGGTGACGGAACTAAAAGAGTTTGACCAGGAAATAGGCTATGGCTGATATCGCAGCCGAACAAGGGATAGTTAAAACCCAGGCCCACATGATCCGTCTAGCAACACCCCACCGAACCGCGCTCAAGCGCTTCACCGAGCCTACCCCCATAATAGCCCCGGTGATGGTGTGGGTCGTGCTCACCGGGATCCCAAGGAGCGTGGAGGTGAAAAGCGAGATGGCGGCGCCAGTCTCCGCGCAAAATCCGTCAATGGGCTTGAGCTTGGTGACCTTCTGCCCCATGGTTTTTACGATGCGCCACCCACCAAACATAGTTCCCAATGAGATCGCAGCATAACATGCTATTACCACCCAGAAAGGAATATAAAACTTGCCGCCCAATAACCCGGCGCTGAAAAGAAGGCTCGCAATGATACCCATGGTTTTCTGCGCGTCGTTGCCGCCGTGCCCCATACTATATAAAGCAGCGGAAAACATTTGTCCCCGCCTGAAAATTTTATCGACTTTGACCGGTGTGCTCTTCCGAAATGACCGGTAAACAATCACTGCAATTCCCAGGCCAAGTAAAAGTCCTATGATCGGAGAAACAAAGATAAATGCTACGGTTTTTAAAATCCCTTCCCACAGCAGCGATTTGGTTCCCGCTTTCACCAGTGCCGCACCAATCATTCCCCCGACCAGCGCGTGGGAAGAGCTGGTCGGCAACCCCAAATACCAGGTGATCACGTTCCAGCCGCAAGCTCCAACCAGCGTGCCAAAAATTATGCCCTTATCGACAATCGCGATATCAATAATTCCTTTGCCGATCGTGTTGGCAACATGCAGGCCAAAAAAAAGGAAAGCGGCAAAATTAAAAAAAGCGGCCCAGATTACAGCAACCCGGGGCGTGAGCACTCTGGTAGAGACAACCGTAGCGATCGAATTGGCCGAGTCGTGGAAACCATTAAGAAAATCAAAGCTGAGCGCCAGGAGGATCAAAAGGATGATGGCTAATGTCATGTTCAGGCGTGTTTAACCAGAATGGAATCTACAATGTGAGCGACGTCTTCGCAAATATCAAGAACGGTTTCCGCGTCCTGATAGATTTCTTTCCACTTGATCACGGCAATGGGATCTTTTTCTGACTCAAACAGCTCCGCCAAGAAATCATCTCTCATCGAATCCCCAACGTTTTCAAGACGGTTTACTTCGACGCACGCCTCCTGAATGGCCTTAGCGTTTTTGGTATTATTTAATCCATCGACAGCCCGGGCGACCGCCCGGATCGAATCCTCGATCACTACAGAAAATTCTACCAGCCTCTTATTAACCCCGGATATTTTATAGATCCTTAGCCGGTTCACGATCGAATTGATAATATCGATAATATCATCGATCCGAATGGCAAGGGCGTGAATATCTTCACGGTCGAAAGGCGCGATAAAAGTTTTATTTAATTCATCGATGATGGCGTGCGCGGCATCGTCTCCCTGGTGCTCCAGGTGCTCGATATTTTCGTAAGCGGCATGATCGACCTCCCCTTTCATCGTTATTTCTTTAAAACGATGCGACGCCTCAACGGCATAACTGACTTGCTCATTGAATAGTGTGAAAAAATTTACTTCTCTGGGAAATAGATTGAAAATCAAAGTTAAACTCCTTTCTTAATAAAATGGAGCCGGGGAGAGTTGAACCTTTTTATTATATCAGATAAAAAGGATTAATAAAAACAAAATAATTAATGATTTTTCATTGGCATTAAAGCAACGATTTTTTGCTTATTCATTCGGTTATTTGATTTGGTGGCATATTTTTTAACTCTTCTTCTTGTCTCCTTCTTTCTTCTTCTTGCTTTTGTCTGGCCTCATCTATATCTTTAATCAATTTAATATGTTTATGAAAAGAAGTTACATCTTGTGCTTTTAATAATCCAGGCAACGCATCTCCCCTAATTCTATTTGCCATATATGCTAAGACAGTCCCAATAATTTGAGGTTCCCCACTTTTTAGCTCGCAAAATACTGGCCCACCACTGACTCCATTTATTGCAACCCCATCAATCAAATATGAATCTTCTGCAAAGGCACTAATTCCACCAGTAAAAAAACACAATTCCGGATATGCTATTGATGGAAAACCCATCCATCCAACCTCAACACCAATTTTTTTAAATTTATCTGGGTCTATTAAAGGTAGTGTTTCTTTTGGTAAATAGTCAAGGTTTCCCGCTATAAGAATACTTGCGGAATCTCTGGCCTTATCTATAAACACTGCTCTTTCCTCAGCATTCACAAATATTTCGGTCTGGGAATTATAATGTTTGAGCTTAATAGGCAGTTTCCATTCATTCGCATGTTCTATGACATGAGCTGCGGTCGCTACGCCAAAAACCGTTTTTCTATCATTATAAGTGAATAAAAACCCAGTCCCCGATCCTTCCGGTGTTTGAATCATAAAAATATACGGTCGAATTTTTTCCACTAATACATGCCAATTCATTTTATTTCACCTCACTCTTCATATTACTAAGATGATGTGTGGGATAGTGATGCTATGTTTCCATTTAAATATTCAGCGACCTTTTGAGCCCTATTCATATCTGTACCTCTAGGAAGATCGAAACCAAGAAATCCATTTTTTAATGATGTTATATCTTCTTTGACTGGTTCTAGCATAATCCAAGGGGTGCCATCGCTACATTCCTTTACTGTGAAACTGTATCTTGCCCTTTCTGTTTTTGCCATTTTACATCTCCTGATATTTATTTTAAGAATGATAAATGGTGGAGCCGAGCGGAGTTTCCCGATGCACATTATTATACAATAATTATGAAATCATCGGGATCCCGACATTCCATTATTAAATTTATTAATGTCGTCGGGAGAACCGCTACAAAAGATTGGAGCCGGGGAGAGTTGAACTCCCGACCTCCTGAATGCAAATCAGGCGTTCTCCCAACTGAACTACGGCCCCGTAAATGGTGGGCCCAGGTGGAGTCGAACCACCGACCTTGCGCTTATCAGGCGCACGCTCTAACCAACTGAGCTATGAGCCCAAAACCACTTCATGGATTCTATCAAATTAAGGCAGTTGAAGCAAACGCATATTAATACGCAGGTTAATACCAATTTTAATGATTGAACAATTTAAGCCATCATCGTATAATTTCCGGCAATGAAGCCAGCCATTAAGATTTTCATTTTATTATTCCTGGTTTCGATCGCGGCGGGATGCGGACGGGAGCCGATCCGGCAATCTCTTTCGAAATCCATGGCCGAACTTGACCGCGCTTATATACCTGCCATTTTCTTCATGAGCCTGCAAAAACAGCGGGAATCAGAGATCGCCCTTAAAATGCTCAAAGCTAAATGGAAAGAATTCGATCAAAAATATTATGAATTGGAGCTTAAGTATGGCATAGGCATCACAGACAAACTTTGGAAAGATGACTTTAGAGCAATTGATACCCTAATAAGCTCAGTCGAAGGACGCGCTGCGGCAGAAAAATTGACCGCCGTGCGAGAAATTTTAAAAGAACTCAGACATCGGCACGGATTGGATTATTATTTAGATAAAATGATCGCATTTAACAATGCGACGGAAGAGATAATTAAATTTTTGAACGGCAAGAAAAAACTTTCTGAAACTGATCTGGGAAAACTCCAGGTCTTATCAAAAAAAGCCCAAAAAGAATGGGCGACCGTCTCCGCTTCCAGGGTCGACGCCAAAACCTTCGGTTTCGACTTAAAAAAGCCGGGTGCCATCAAAAAGCTGGTAGAAAAAGAGCAAAAATCTTTAGCTAAATTAGACCCCGCTATTGATTCCAAAGACCTGGATCAAATCGCGGGCGCGATTAAGGAAATAAAAGCCAATTTTATGCTGATTTACAGGGTTTTCGGTGATTTCAATCCGGTCTTTGAAAAAATTAGATCGGAAAAAAGGAAAAAGATTTAAAACGGAAAAATTTTCGCTTGACAACAAACGTACAAGGTATAAAATTACGGCCAGTTGATACATAATTAAGTCATGGGGGTGATAAGCAGACAAAAAGCTTCGATGAAGGTAATAAAAAAATTAAATTGGGAGGAAAATGAAATGAAAAAGATACTAGCATTGGTGATTGGAATCAGTTTAGTGGCTGCGCTGGGAATCGTGCTTAGCGGTTGCGGACAGCAGACTCCAAGCATCAGCACATCTTCAAACCAACCGAAAGGTTTAACCATCCGCGGAACCGTCTTTGGAACAACTTATTTTTGGGATACTAGTTATTCTGCATATGAAATACTGAGAGGAACTTCTCTTGCCGGCGTGGTCTTGACCCTGAGCGGAAACAGCGTTAACAAAACAACGACCACCGACTCCAAAGGAGAATACGTTTTTACTGATTTACCTCAAAATGCTGGAGGTGTTTCCCAAAGCAATACCACCGGATACACGATCGTCGCAACCAAGGAAGGCTATCAAAGGATGATGGCACCCACCGCTATAAGTAGCAGTTCGGGTCCTCTGCCGGATAATTCAGAAGTTACCTTAGACATCGATATGAAAGACCAGCCGGTTGTTCTTTCTATGTCGCCCTCTCCCGGCACAACGGTTGAAGCCGGCCCGCTTAGTGTGACCGTCCAATTTAACGAAGCGATGGATCCCACGTCGGTGCGTCCATCGATAACTGCCTCAGGCCTTAGAACTTTTGCCGTTGGTGACATATTAAGTCTAACCACCAGCTGGTCAAATAATAATAAAACTCTGGTCATAACCTCAGGTTCCTTGCTGCCAAACCAAACTTATTATTTGCAGCTTGACCCGGGTAGCACTGCAAAAGATGCAAGCGGGAATATCTTAGATTCTTTACAAGGGCCATATTATTATGATACTGGAAGCGGCGGAATATCCTGGCAAATCTACAATGGCCTTATTTATGCTTCTGGTTGGATACCAGATCCAAACAAGTACTATCGCACCGCTTCGGGAGGAGTCCTGGGTGCGCCGAGCAATATCTCAGTGACCCTGAACAATCTTTTACCGGCCGATGCTGATTTCAGTGACGTTATTACCGGTGGGAACAATGTAAGATTACACTGGGATACACCAACTTCCGGACAAATTACAGGCTACAGAGCCTACGTATCATTAAGTTCGAGCGGTCCATGGAATTTATTTGACACCATTACCGACGGCAGCAACCAATCTGATAAAACTATTAGTAGTGTGAATACAAGCATATTCGGAACCGATTCGGTTGACCCGGTTTGTTATAACAAATGGGCGTTTGAGAATAACAAAATTTATTTCAGGGTCGTTGCCTTTAATGGTGAAGGCGAAAGCAGCGCCGCGACTGCCGAAGCCCGGGAAGGAAAAGGCCCGCAAATAGACAATAAAGCCTACAGCGGACGCAGCGGAGGAGGCGGCTTTGCGGCACAGCTATTGAATAACTATTATTATCTTCCCGCTCTAACCGATGGCACCGATACCAAAGTTGCCTATATCGCCTTTTACGAGCCGATCAATGCTTTGACGGTCACAGCAACTAACTTTGCGTACAGCGCGGGCACCATCACCAAAGCTGCCCTGTTAACTTCCAGCAGCGGCAACCTGACGGCAAGCTGGGGCACAAATGTCTATTCGGTTGTTAAGCTCACATCGGACACCGCCTTTAGCGCTTCTGATCTTATAACGGTCGAGGCGGGAGTAAAAGATTTAGCCGGCAATCCAGTGGTAACAGGAACCGGAGATACCGCAACTATTCAGTAAGCTCGATTTAATCCCTCCCATCCTCTCCGAGCAAATCGGAGCTGGGTGGGAGGGATGATCGGTTCTCATCAGATAAAAAAAGTGAAAAAAATACTAGTTCTCCTTACGATTCTTGCTCTGGCAGTCCCAGCCTTGGGTGCGGTAAAAGCAAAATCCAATCCTTCAACTGCTAAGGTAACATCCAAATTTATCACAGCCGAGGCTGCAACTAAGATCCCCACCAAAGAAGTCATCGCGAAGAAGGAAATCAAATTCAAAGATTTAAAAGCAAAAGATCCCGCCTACCCTTATGTAATGAAAATGGTCGTTTCCTATGAAGCGATCTCTGGTTATCCTGACGGAACCTTTAAAGGGAAAAAAACTATTACCCGCGCCGAATTCTCCAAGATCATGACCAATTCTCTCGCTTATCTCGAAAAGCGTTTCAACTATCCCCTGGCAGAGGAACCGGCCACACCGGAAGTGAAGTTCAAAGATCTCAATGCGAAAAGCTGGGCTTATCCGTTCGTGGCCAAGCTGGTGACAAAATATAAGATCATCTCCGGCTATCCCGATGGAACCTTCCGGCCCAACCAAACCATCAACCGCTATGAACTGGCTACGGTTCTGGCCAAAACCCTCAGGCTGATCTACAGCCGGTACGAGATGACGCCTCCCTCCCCTACCAGAGAGGCTGCTATCTCCGATGTAAAACCCAAGCATTGGGCAATGAAGGATATCCAGCTTCTGCTCTATTCAAAGATCATGGGTGTTACTAAACAGAAGAATAAGGTTTTATTCGCAGGAACAAAAGCTGTCACTCGCTTTGAAGTAACTGTCTCCACCGCCAAACTGATAAATCAATCCGACACCGCCATCGCCGCTCTTCCAAAACGTAAACTGGAAGCCGCTCCATCTCGGGTTGAAATGGCTACGCAAATTTCTTCAAGACCCGAGGCTTATTTCTCCGGAGGTGCAGGAAACGTCTATGAAAGCGCTTCCGGCACCAACAACTGGATGGGCTTCAATGGATCCGCCACTTATGGGAATATTTTCCAGCTCTGGCGGCTCAGCGGCAACTATGAGGTCACAGGCAAGTATGGATTTAATCAAATCGTATATATTGTGCCCTCCGGCGGAGGCGTGGCCGGCGGAACCGTTAACGAAAATCGCTACGAATTAGAACTCAACACCATCTATCCCATTGTGAAATTCCTGGGCGTCACCGGCAAGCTTCTGGTAGGGGCAAAATATATTAATCTTAACAACCCCACCGCTCCTACCAATTTCACCGGACTTAATCTGGGAGTGGTGACTGCAGCCAATTTGTTCGGCAGAAATATTCTTGCACGAGCCTTTTATTCCTATCCCCTCGCCCGCGCCTCGGCCAGCCCGTCGATCTTCGGGCAGCCCACCCACCTTTTCGACTACGAGGCCTCGATCGACGCCGCTCTGTTCAGCCTTCCGCTCCTGCTCGGATTTTCGGGCGAAACCATGGCACTTTCGGGCGGTCCGGCCCGCTATTATAATAACTTCTTCGTACGTTATTATTTGCTTTAAAAAACCCTTGACAAAATCAGGCCCCTGCCCTATAATGTTACCCTCAACTTGATGCCGAAATACATAATAATAAACCCTGTACCATACGGTACAGGGTAAACATCGAGTTACATCAAAAGCGGTTTTAAAAAAACGCACTTTGATGTGCGTTTTTTGTTGCCTGCCTGCCGGTAGGCAGGTCTCTAACATAGAACTTTGACAACTGAATAAGGTATTAGTAAAAATAGAAATTAATTCTCGCATCGAGAAATGATCAAGTTACTGCGGCGCATAGTGGATACCTTGGCACTACAAGTCGATGAAGGACGCGATTGGCTGCGATATGCCTCGGGGAGCTGTCAAAATAGCTTTGATCCGGGGATCTCCGAATGGGGAAACCTATCCCGGTTAATACCGGGATGCCTTTAGAGAAATCTAGAGACGACAACCAGGTGAACTGAAACATCTTAGTAACCTGAGGAAAAGAAAGTAACAACGATTCCCAGAGTAGTGGCGAGCGAAATGGGAACAGCCTAAACCCTGAGATTCGTCGAGGGGGGTTGCGGGACCGCGCTGTGGGACCAAAAGATTTAGCCGAATTGAACTGGAAAGTTCAGCCAGAGAGGGTGATAGCCCTGTAAGCGAAAAATCTGATGGCCCTAGCGGTATCCCAAGTACAACGGGACACGTGGAATCCCGTTGGAATCCGGGAGGACCATCTCCTAAGGCTAAATACTCTGTAGTGACCGATAGTGAACAAGTACCGTGAGGGAAAGGTGAAAAGAACCCAGGAATGGGAGTGAAATAGAACTTGAAACTGTGTGCCTACAAGCAGTCGGAGCTCAGCAGCAATGCTGGGTGACGGCATACCTATTGAAGAATGAGCCGGCGACTTACAGTTAGTGGCAAGCTTAGGCCTAAAGCCGAGGCGTAGCGAAAGCGAGTCTGAATAGGGCGATTAGTCACTAGTTGTAGACCCGAAACCGATAGCGATCTATCCTTGGGCAGGGTGAACTTCGAGTAAAATCGGAGGGAGGCCCGAACGGGTTAACGTTGAAAAGTTATCCGATGACCTGAGGATAGCAGTGAAAAGCTAAACGAGCTCGGAGATAGCTGGTTCTCCTCGAAATGGTTTTAGGGCCAGCCTCAAGCTTATCTCTGCAGGGGTAGAGTACAGTTTGGACTAGGGTCCCGAAAGGGATTCCAAATCCTCGCTAACTCCGAATACTGCAGTTTAATTGCTTGGGAGTGAGACTACGAGGGATAAGCCTCGTGGTCGAAAGGGAAACAACCCAGACCGTCAGCTAAGGTTCCTAAATGCAAGCTAAGTGGGAAAGGAAGTGAAGTCGCTTAAACAGCCAGGAGGTTGGCTTAGAAGCAGCCATCCTTTAAAGAGTGCGTAACAGCTCACTGGTCGAGCGATTTTGCGCCGAAAACACACGGAGCTAAGCTTGCTACCGAAGCTGCGGACTTCCCGGTATTTATATCGGGATTTGGTAGAGGAGCGTTCCATTGTAGGTCGAAGTCGTGTCGCGAGGCACGGTGGACGAAATGGAAGTGAGAATGTCGGCATAAGTAACGAAAAGACGGGTGGAAATCCCGTCCGCCGAAAGTCTAAGGTTTCCTGGGGAAGGCTCGTCCTCCCAGGGTAAGTCGATTTCTAAGCCAAGGCCCCTCAAGGGGCGTAGGTGATGGCAAAACGGTTAATATTCCGTTACCGCCTGTTTTGTTAACCAGAGGGACGCAGAAGGATAACCCATAACACTTATTGGATTGTGGACCCCGAGAGCAATCGAGGGGGGTTTGGGCGACTCCACGCTGACGAGAAAAGCTCTGGGCATTGGGGCAGGCGATCGTACCATAAACCGACACAGGTGGACAGGCTGAACAAGCCAAGGCGCGCGAGATAACTCTCTCTAAGGAACTAGGCAAAATGGTACCGTAACTTCGGGAGAAGGTACGCCCCGGCGCAAGTCGGGGTCTCAGATACCAGGCTTCTGCGACTGTTTAACAAAAACACAGGTCTCTGCAAACCCGTAAGGGGAAGTATAGGGGCTGATGCCTGCCCAGTGCTGGAACGTTAAGGGGTGGCTTGCGATTATATCAAGGGCCTAACCGAAGCGCCAGTGAACGGCGGCCGTAACTATAACGGTCCTAAGGTAGCGAAATTCCTTGTCGGGCAAGTTCCGACCCGCACGAAAGGCATAACGAAAGAAGCGCTGTCTCGGAGAGAGACTCGGTGAAATTGGGATGACCGTGAAGACACGGTTTACCTGCATCAGGACAGAAAGACCCCGTGGAGCTTTACTATACCCTAGCTTTGGATTTTGATGTCGCTTGCG
>Ga0315277_10000633_pt1 | contig 55022 bp, 46 predicted proteins | sample YL17G05_15_MG_FD_203695 | JGI IMG/M metagenome (GOLD analysis project Ga0315277, IMG submission 203695) | Sediment microbial communities from Yellowstone Lake, YNP, Wyoming, USA - YL17G05_15 | ecosystem: Environmental > Aquatic > Freshwater > Lake > Sediment | place: USA: Wyoming | collected... | reverse complement strand
GACTCCCTGATCGGGACGCGAATTTCCTCCTGCGCGGAAATTCGCTCCTGTGCTCGCTCCGCTCTCCTCTCCCTCCGGTCGAGGAACCATGCCCGCTCCGCTGCGCTGGCCCTCTCAGGGAGCCCCCCGGGAGCCCCGGACTATCTTGACAAAGCTACTGAGCGAACATTACGATTCGGCCGAACGCCCGCAAGGAGACCGCCCATGAAGAAGCTCATCCGACTTTCTTCCTTCATCGTCGCCTTGGCACTGATCTTGGTGCCCGCGATCCAGGCCACAGGACAACAACAGACCGCGCCGCCGGCCCAGGAGAAACCGGTCCGGACGAAACCCGCCCCGACGCCCGAGCAGATGGAGATCCTCAAGATCCAGACCCAGATCCGCGAGCTCGAGAAGCGGGCGATGGAGCTCCAGGCGCAAATCGCCCCGGCCCGCCATCAACGCGACATGGATAACAAGAAAAAGGACGACGAGCTCATCGCCAAGCTCTGCTCCGGGCTCGTCGATTACAAGAAGATCACGTACAAGAGCCGCATCGAAGCCCTGGACATCCCGGCCTATCTCTTCCTCCCTCTCCAGCCCCGGGGGCCGAAAGGACACCCCGCCCTGGTTTGGATCCATGGCGGCGTCCATAGCAATTTCGGGAGCAGCTTCATCCCCCTGGTCCGGGCCGCCGTCGACCGCGGCTATATCGTCATCGCCCCGGATTACCGCGGCAGCACGGGCTACGGCCAGGCCTTCTACGACGCCATCGATTACGGCGGATATGAAGTCGAGGATTGCATCTCGGCCGTCGACTACCTGAAGGCGAACGTCCCCCAGGCCGATCAAGACCGGATCGGGATGATCGGCTGGAGCCACGGCGGCTTCATCACCCTCCACACGCTCATCCGCGACCAGGGCCAGGTCTTCAAATGCGGATTCGCCGGCGTGCCGGTCACGAACCTGGTCTTCCGGCTCGGCTTCAAGGGCCCCGGCTATGCGTCGAGCTTCACGACAGAGAAGCGCATCGGCGGGATGCCCTACGAGAAGCCGGACATCTACATCGAGCGCTCGCCCCTCTATCACGTGGACAAGATCAAGGTCCCGGTCATGGTCCACGTCGCCACGAACGACACCGACGTGAACTTCGTCGAGGACCAGCAGATGGTCCACGCCCTCCGCTACCACATCCCCAACCTCGCCGAGACGAAGGTCTACATCGACCCGCCGGGCGGGCACAGCTTCGACCGTCTGGTCAACGCGGAAAAGACCGCGATGCAGAACACCCCGCCGCAGCGGGATTCCTGGAACCGGATCTGGACGTTCCTCGAGACGAACCTCAAGCCCTACCTCGACGGCGAAGGAAAAGTCATCAAGGGATTCTGAGCGAAATTCGGAAGACCGATCAGCGCTCGCCGATCATATCGACCGAAAGGAGCGATCCGTTCCGCTCCAATCGCAGGGTCTTGATCTCGTAGGGCCGGAACGAAAGGGATTTTGGACCGCGGACTCCCGCGATCTCCAGACGCGCCCGGATTTTCAACCCGGCGCCTTCCCGGAGACGCAAGACGAGCGCGTCACCGTCTTCAGACCGCTTGCAGGCGAGCAAGCGGACGTTCCGCGGCTCGAGGGACAGGAACGAGCCGTTCGCCGCCGTGGTCCCGATGGGAAGATGGGCGAGGGCGAATGGCGGCGAGCTCATCCAGTCGGCCAGCATCGGCAGGCGGCGCCGGACATCGTCCGGATCCCCGGAAACAATGAGCAACCTGATCTCATGGACGCCGAGGTCGGAGAATTTCCTCGCCGGCCGGGCGGCGAGCTCGAATCCCCGCTCGTGACAGTAAGCCGCGCTCCTCAGAACGGATAAGCGGATCTCTCCATCGGCGAAATCAAATCCGGGCTGGCCGGAATCGACGATGCCGAGGGCGATCGGATGCCCGCGAATCTTTCCCTCCGCCATCAGCCAGCGCCCGTGGACGTATTCCTCGCCATCGGCCGGGAACTCTGCCGCACCTCCGAGGACCTCACCGAGCACTTGGCGTGACTTAAACGGAAGCGGAACGGCCAGCTTGAGACGGCGCCTCTCTTCATTCCAGTGAACACGGAGACGGTATTCGACGACCGGCCAGCTTGGATAAACGAACGCTTGAAGGACGATGCGGCTCCGGCCGTAGGTCCGCACCGATTCCCAGCTCGTCCGGACCGGCCCGCGGGCGATGATCCGGGGCGCGGACTTCGCTTCGAAGGTCCCGAGGACGTCCCGGTACCGATGGAGACCCGTCCCCCAGGAATCGCCGTCGTCGCGTACGGCGAGCGGCCTCGGCCACGGCAGATCGGGGTCGCGTCTACAATTTTCAATTTTTTTGGAATTTGTAGACGCGACCCCGGCCGCGACCCCGGCCGGCTCGGCCCGGATCTCGTAGTGCGCCGCCCCGAGGGCCGGGAGATCGGCCATGAAGACGACCTTGCGCCGCCAATCGTTGAACGGAAGCAAGGCTTCGGGCTGTTCTTCCTGGCTCGGGACTTCGGCCCCGTCGAGGCCGAAGAGGCGCAGATTCCATCGGCCCGTCCATAAAGGCCGGTGGCAGGACATGACCTCGACTTCGACGGGAACGGGGCCGAGTCCCGGAACCGAGTTCAAAACGGTCACCGGGATATAGAGATCCCGATGCCGGCCGGAATTCAAGGACGCGGCCGCGCCCAGCCGCAGCCGCCGGGCCGTCTCGCCGGCCGCGCCGTATCCCGCGAGAGCATCACGCTCCGCCGGTTCGGTCGAGGTTCCGGCGATGACATCATGGAAATCGTTGAAGAGATGCCCGCGCCAGGCCTCGCCCAAGTCGTCTTTCGGATAGGCCAGCCCGCGCGTCCAGAACGCCGCGGCGCGGAGAGCTTCGGCCTGGGTCAGCAAGCCGAGGCTTTCCGCGGCGGCGCGTTTCAAGCGCGAGAGCGATGTGTAGCAGCCCGTGAACGACCGCCCCAGCCCTCCATCGAATAAGGGGGCGGTGCGGGCAGCGCTCCGGACGGCGTCGCAGAACCGGTCCGGCGTACTGTGGATGAACCGGACGCGCTTTTCCCGCCCGGCGAGCTCATCGATCCGCTCGAGATCCTCGCGCGTCGCACCGCCTCCGTGGTCGCCGATCCCCCAGAACACGGGAACGTCGCGGCCGAGCGCAAGGGCCAGGGCAGCGCCTTCCGCCATCCGGCTCTCGATATTGGCGTACTCCGTATGGTAGAGCCCGACGGCGATGCGGTAGGCCGCGATCTCCGTGCCGTCGGCGCCGCGCCAGCGGTAGAGATCGGAGGGGAGCCGCAGCTCGGCCTCCTGCGGCCGCATGTGGATGTACATCTCGTAGCCGGCGAGCCGGAGGATCTGGGGCAATCCGGCGCTGTGGCCGAAGGAATCGAAATTATAAGCGACGCGCGGCTCCACGCCGAATTTATCCCGGAAATATCGCCGCCCTTCGAGGATCTGCCGGATGATGGATTCCGTCCCGGGCAGGTTGACGTCGGGCTGGAGGTGCCAGCCGCCGCTGATGCTCCATCGGCCCGCTTTGACAAGCTTTCGGATGGCCCGGAACAGGGCCGGATCCAGTTCTTCCACCCAACGGTAAAGAACGGCCTCATTGTGGCAAAAGACGAGGTCGGGACGCTCGCCGAGGATCTCGAGGGCCGCGGCGAACGTCGAGAGGGCTTCGGCCGCCCCCTCTTCCCAGCGCCACTGCCAAACGGGATCGAGGTGGGCGGTGCAAATGAGATGGACCGTTGGGGTCGCGTCTACAAATTTCAATTTTTTTGAAATTTGTAGACGCGACCCCATTCGCCGCATTCGCATTAGATTTCGTCCTTAGCGGGCAGATTCTTGTACCAGGTGAAATAGAGGACGACGGACACGCCGGTCGCGACCGCGGTCCAGATCCCGAGCTGCTTCCAATGCCGGAGCAGGGCGTAAAACGGGATGCAGGCCAGGGCGAACTGGAAGACCGCGGTGATGAATCCGTTGAGAAGGTCGATGCGCGGCATCTTGTCGTTCGCCGGGACGAGCCCGCGCTTCACCGCCTCGCGCCGGACCGGCCCCCAGAAGCCGAACGGCCGGACCCGGGAGTAGAATTTCACCAGCACGTCCATGTCCGCCGGTTTCGACATGAGCGAAAGAACGACGGTCGTGATCAGGCAGAGGGTCACGTCGATCGCGAGCGACGCCGCGGCATGGAGATGCTGGAACAGGAGGAGGCGCAAAGAAACGAGCCCCGCCGAAACCCCCATGCTCCAGACGAAGGCCCTGGCGCTGAAACGCCAGTAATGCCAGCGCATCGTCGCCGGGACGAGGATGACGGTGACGACGACGAAGACCATCATCTCCCAGGCCGTGACGATGTTGGTGAAGGACAAGCTGAAGACGAAGCCAATCAGCACGGCGACGACCGAGGCCGCCTGGGCCAACCGGACGAGCTTCTTCTGCGGCAGATTCTTGGCCCAATAGCGCTTGATGAAATCGTTGAGAACGACCGAGCTCGTGACGTTGATCATGGCGCTGATCGTGGACATGAGGGCGGCGAGCAGGATGGCCATGAAGAATCCGCGCAATCCGACCGGGAACCTCTGGAGGACGAGGGGCATGATCTTTTCCGCGTCGAACCCGGCCTGCGAGCCGAGAAAGTAGATGCCCAGGACCATGAAGGCGACGCCCAGGATCCAGCGGAGGTTGTAGCCGACCGTCCACATCCCCGCCGCGAGCGAGGCGTCGCGGGGCGTCCGGGTCGTCAGGAAGAATTGGAAATCCCAGACATTCGGGCCGGCAAGCAGACGGAAGACCATCCACAGGAACCCGGCCATAAGGATCGGGCCGAACAGGTTGAAATGCTGGTATGCGGGCGCCGTCTCGGACAGGAATCCCGACCAGAGCGTCCAGGTCGGAGCGAGGGAATGCCAACCCGGGTCCTTTGCGATGAACGACGCCGCCGGCGGGATCTTGAAGACCATGACGGCCATGATGACCGCCCCGACGGCGATGAGGAGCGTTTGAAAGACGTCCGTCAGGATGACGCCGAAGAAGCCTCCCAGGGTGACGTAGATCCCCACGACCCCGAGGACGATGAGCGTCGCCTCCCAGCGGGGAAAGGGCAGGAATTCCACGGCGAACTTGCCCGTCCCGACCGAGATGAACATGAGGTTGCAGATCATCAGGACAAGGAGGAAGATCGCCGCGGCCAGCCGGGCGGCTTCAGTGTCTCGGCCGGGGCCGAAACGGGTTTCGTTCCATTCTGCGAACGTCATGACGCCCGACCGGCGGATCCATTTCGCCTGGAAGGCCATATAGAAGCAGATCATGAACCAACCCCAGAAGATGTGAGTGGCCCAGAGCGATTTGAGGCCGAGGTAGAAGAGGGCCCCGATCATGGACATCGTCCCGCCGATGTCGATATAACTCGAACAACCCGAAAGTCCCAGCATCCACCAGGGGACATTCCGGTCGGCCAGGAAATAGGAATCCAGCCGTTTTGTCGCTCTTTTTTTGACGATGAAACCGATCGATCCGACCGCGACAAGGTAAACGGCGATGATGGCCAGGTCGAGAGGGTGGAGGTTCATGGGCCAAATATACCTCACGGTTCCGGAAAAAATCTAGAAAAAAGGCCAAAAAATCAGGTTTTCCCTCGGTTTTTCTTTCCAAAAACCAGGAAAAGTGATAAAATAGCCGGGAAAAGGAAATCTCATGCCTGTAAAAAAGACAAGACCCGCGAAGAACATCATATTCTGGGTGGCCGCCGGAGCCATCGTCATCCTGCTCTGGAGCCTTCTCCAGACGCCCAATCTGGCCAGTAAGGACATCCCCTTCAGCCAGTTTATGAACGACGTTGAAGGCAAGAAAGTCCAGGAAGTGACCATCACGGGGATCGAAGCCCGCGGCACGTACACGGACGGATCGTCCTTCAAGACGACGCTCCCGGCCGAGTATAGCGATCTGGTCAAGATCCTCCGTGAGAACTCGGTCAATATCGTCGTCAAAGACACCGCCCGGAGCCCCTGGTTTTCCTACCTCTTCACCTGGTTCCCGATCATCCTCCTCATCCTCTTCTGGGTTTTCTTCATGCGCCAGATGCAGTCCGGCGGGAACAAGGCCATGTCCTTCGGCAAGAGCCGGGCCAAGCTCTTCTCCGGACAGCAGCAGAAGAAAGCCACGTTCAAAGACGTCGCCGGGGTCGAGGAGGCCAAGGAGGAGCTCAGCGAGATCGTCGGTTTCCTGAAGGAGCCGCAAAAGTTCCAGAAGCTCGGCGGCCACATCCCGAAGGGTGTCATTCTGATCGGCGCGCCCGGCACGGGTAAGACCCTCCTCGCCCGAGCCATCGCCGGCGAGGCCGACGTCCCCTTCTTCTCCATCAGCGGCTCGGATTTCGTCGAGATGTTCGTCGGGGTCGGCGCCTCCCGCGTCCGCGACCTGTTCGAGCAGGGCAAGAAGCACGCCCCCTGCCTGATCTTCATCGACGAGATCGACGCCGTCGGCCGCCAGCGCGGCGCCGGCCTCGGCGGCGGTCACGACGAGCGCGAACAGACGCTCAACCAGCTCCTCGTCGAGATGGACGGGTTCGATTCGAACGAAGGCATCATCCTCATCGCCGCGACGAACCGCCCCGACATCCTCGACAGCGCCCTGCTCCGGCCGGGCCGCTTCGACCGCCGCATCATCGTCAACATGCCCGACGTCAAGGGCCGCGAGGAGATCCTCAAGGTCCACATCCGCAAGATCCCCCTGGACGCGGACGTGGACCTCAAGATCCTGGCCCGCTCGACACCCGGATTTTCCGGGGCCGACCTGGCCAATATGGTCAACGAGGCCGCCCTCAACGGAGCCCGGTTCGGCCAGGACAAGGTCACGATGAAGGACATGGAATACGCCAAGGACAAGGTCCTGATGGGCGTCGAGCGCAAGAGCATGATCATCAGCGACGAGGAGAAACGGAGCACGGCCTTCCACGAGGCCGGCCACGCTCTCGTCGCCGCTCTCATCCCCGAGGCCGATCCGATCCACAAGGTCACGATCATCCCGCGCGGCATGGCCCTCGGCTTGACGCAGCAGCTCCCGCTCGACGACCGCTACACCTACAGCAAGGAATACCTCGAAGCCCAGCTCTCCGTTCTCATGGCCGGACGCGTCGCCGAGAACATCTTCCTCGGCCAGACCACGACCGGCGCGGCGAACGATTTCGAGAAGGCGACCGAGATCGCCCGAAAAATGGTCTGCCAGTGGGGGATGTCCGACCTCGGGCCGCTGACGTTCGGCGAGCGCGACGACCTCATCTTCCTCGGCCGCGACCTGGCCGTGAACAAGAACTACAGCGAGAGGACGTCCGAGATGATCGACGAGGAGGTCAAGAAGATCGTCAACCGGAACTTCGAACGGGCCCACAAGCTCCTCGAGGCCAACAAGCCCAAGCTCAAGAAGATCGCCAAGCTCCTCCTCGAAAAGGAGGTCATCTCGTCCGACGAGATCAACGCCATCGCCAAAATCAAGAAGCCGAAGCCTTTCCGGGCCAAGGCCGAATCCAAGGTGCCGCCGGCCGCGGCCCCGGCACCGGCTCCGGTATCCGCTGCGGAGCCGGTGAAAGAGTAGGCTTGGCCAGCGACGTCCTCTTCCGGGTCAAGTCCAGGGAATTCGCCCTGGGCCGGCGGGCCTGGATCATGGGCATCGTCAACGTGACTCCCGATTCGTTCTCGGACGGCGGGCTCTTCCTCGACCCGGCCCGGGCGATCGAGCGCGGCCTCGCCCTCGTCGAGGACGGGGCCGACGTCGTCGACGTCGGCGGGGAGAGCACCCGGCCGGGCTCCGATCCGGTCACGCCCGACGAAGAGATCCGCCGCGTCCTGCCCGTCATCGCCGGGCTCCGGGAGCGGACGCAGGCCCTGATCTCGGTGGATACGAGCAAGGTCGAGGTGGCCGAGGCCGCGCTCGACGCAGGGGCCGATATCGTCAACGACATCAGCGCCTTCCGGCTCGATCCCCGGATCCTCGTCCTGGCCGCCCGCCACGGTGCGGGGTTTATCCTCATGCACATGAAGGGCGTTCCGCGGACGATGCAGGCCCATCCGCACTACGACGACGTCGTGGCCGAAGTCCGGGCCTTCCTGGCCGAGCGGATCGACGTCGCCGAAGCCTACGGGCTGCCCCGCGAATCGATCGCCATCGATCCCGGAATCGGTTTCGGCAAGAACCAGCCCGACAACCTGGCCCTTCTCGCCGGTCTCCGGACGCTCGCCGGGCTGGGCCGGCCGGTCGTGGTCGGAGTCTCGCGCAAATCGTTCATCGGCAAGATCCTCGACGCGCCGCCGCAGGACCGCCTCGAGGGCACCATCGCCGCCGCGGTCATGAGCTTCGTCAACGGGGCGAGCGTCCTCCGCGTCCATGACGTTCGGGCGGTGGCACGGGCGGTCCGGGTCGCCGAGGCCATCCTGTCCGCGACCGGAGGGGACGGGCCGCCCCGGGAAGAGAAGGCGGGCTATGTTCACTGACCTGCTCACCGCCCTGTCCCGGTTCACCTGGACCGATCTCGTCGACATCATCATCGTCGCGTTCATCCTGTACGGCCTCCTGCTCCTGATCAAGGAAACCCGGGCCCTGCCCCTCACGGTCGGCATCGGCCTGGTCGGCCTCGTCTTCCTCATCACCCGCTGGGGCAAGCTCGTCGTGTCGAGCTGGCTCATCAAGAACTTCGTCCCCTATCTCATCATCGCCGTCATCATCCTCTTCCAGGGCGAGGTCCGCCGCTTCCTCACCGGCCTCGGCTCGCGGACGATCCGCAAGCCGCTGGCCCTGCGCTCCTTCCAGGAGAAGATCGACGACCTCGTCGAATCCGTGGCCTACATGTCCCAGCGGAAGATCGGGGCCCTGATCGGGATCGAAAAGGAGATCTCGCTCGAGACGTTCGCCGACCGGGGCACCCGCCTGGACGCCATCATCTCCAAGGATCTCCTGGTCAGCCTCTTCTTTCCCCAGTCGCCTCTCCACGACGGCGCCGTGATCATCCGCGGCAGCGGGATCCTCGCCGCCGGCTGCCTGCTGCCGCTGCCGGCCGGCCACCACCTCCGGACCGAATTCCTGACCCGGACGCGACACTTGGCCGCGATCGGGCTCTCCCTCGAGACGGATGCCGCCGTCATCGTCGTGTCCGAGGCGACGGGCGGGATCTCCCTCGCCATCAAGGGCGTTCTGGCCGCCGTCCGGGAAACCGACGAGCTCCGCGCCCGCCTGCTGGAGTACCTCAAGACATGATCCGCTTTTTCCAAGGCCTGATCGTCCGGAACTGGGGGCTCAAGCTCCTGTCCCTGGTCCTGGCCTTCCTCCTGTGGCTCGCCCTGATGCCGGAGGAGAAGATCTTCTCCGAGAAGAGCCTGAGCGCGACGCTCGAGCTGCAGAACCTTCCCCCCGAATTCGAGATCGTCGAGAAGCCCCAGACTTCGATCGAGGTGACCCTCCGGGCCCCGAACCGCCTCCTCAGCGGGCTGACGCCGGCCGATATCCGGGCCGTCCTGGACCTGGGGCGGGCGTCGGTCAACCAGGAGGACTATCCCCTCAACCCCGAGATGATCGCCGTACCTGCGGGAGCCAAGGCCGTCCGGATTTTTCCCAACAAGGTCCGGGTCAAGATCGAACGGAGCAAAGAGAACATGATGCAGGTCCAGCCGACGTTCGTCGGCAAGCTTCGCTCCGGATGGACGGTCGAGGTCATCCCGTCCAAGGTTTTCGTCCGCGGCCCGGAAAGCAAGTTCAATCCCAAGGACCGGATCCGGACCGGCCCGATCGACGTAACCAATCTGACCCGGACCTCGGTCTTCGAGGTGGACCTCATCCTGCCCAAGCCCGAGCTGCGTTTCACCTCTCCGGCGACGAAAGCGAAGGTGACGATCACGATCCCTGAGCGGCCCTGATGAAGAAGCTCTTTGGCACGGACGGAATGCGCGGGGTCGCGGGCGACTATCCTCTCGATCCGCCGACCATCCACGCTCTCGGCCGGGCCCTGGTCTCTCTCCTTCGGGCGGAGGACCTCCCGCCCCGGGTCCTCATCGGCCGCGACACGCGCGAATCGGGGCGCTGGATCGAGGAGGTCCTGGCCCGGGGGGTCCGCGCGGCGCGCGGAACCGCCTGCTCGGCCGGCATCATCCCCACATCCGGCGTATCGTTCCTGACCCGGCAACACGCCTTCTCAGCCGGCATCGTCATCTCCGCCTCGCACAATCCCTTCCGCGACAACGGCATCAAGATCTTCTCCTCGGCCGGATTCAAGATCCCGGACGCCTGGGAGATCAGGCTTGAACAGGCCCTTCCCGGGTTGACCGGGACGGTCGTTCCCCGGTCGCCGGCCGAGGGAGCGCTCACGGACCACTTCGCCCACGATTACCGGGAATTCCTGGCCCATCGGCTCGAGGGCTTCTCCCCGGCCCGGCGGCTGAAAGTGGTCGTCGACGCGGCCAACGGGGCGGCCGCCGGCTTCGCCCCGGCGATCCTTTCCCGGCTCGGGTTCGACGTGGCGAAGATGGGCGTTTCGCCCGACGGCCGGAACATCAACGCGGCCTGCGGATCCCTCCATCCCCAGAAGCTGGCCGCCCGGGTGGTCGAACTCGGGGCGGACATCGGCATCGCCTATGACGGCGACGCGGACCGGGCCCTGTGGGTAGACGAGACGGGCCGCCTTCTCAACGGCGACCACACCCTCTTCGTCCTCGCCCGGCACTTGAGAAAAACGGGGCGGCTCTCTTCGGGGAAAGTGGTCGCCACGGTCATGAGCAACATGGGGCTCGAAATCGCCCTGGAGCGGATGGACCTGCGGCTCATCCGCACCAGGGTCGGTGACAAATACGTCCTGGAGAAGATGCGCGAGATCGGCGCCGAGCTCGGCGGCGAGCAGTCGGGGCACACGATCCTCCTCGAGGAATGCCCCACGGGCGACGGGATCCTGACCAGCCTGCGCATGCTCGAGGTCCTGGCCTCGAGCGACAAGCCTCTCTCGGCCCTGGTCAGGGGACTCCGGGAATTCCCCCAGGTCCTGGTCAACGTCCCGGTCGCCCGGAAGACCGATTTCAAGGACATCCCGGCCGTCGCCGCTGAGATCGACCGGGCCGATAAGCGCCTGGCGCGCCGCGGCCGGCTCGAGGTTCGCTACTCAGGAACCGAGCCCCTCGCCCGGGTGATGGTCGAAGGCGAAGACCTCCACGAGATCCAGGAGATCGCCCATCGCATCGGCGACGCCATCGCCGAGGAATTGGGGTGAAACCATGACCCGACTGTCCGTCAACGTCGACCACTTCGCCAGCCTCCGTCAGGCACGGAAGGCGACCGAGCCCGAACCCGTCCTGGCCGCCCTGCTTGCCGAGCAGGCCGGCGCGGACGGCATCACCGCCCACCTCCGGGAGGACCGCCGTCATATCAACGAACGCGACCTGCTCCTCATCCGCGAGGTCATCAAGACCAAGCTGACCCTCGAGATGGCCGCGACCGAGGAAATGACCGAGGTCGCCCTGAAGCTCAAGCCCGACACCGTCTGCCTCGTGCCGGAGCGGCCCGAGGAGCTGACGACGACGGGCGGCCTTGACGCGGCCGCCCATAAAAAGCAGCTCGGGCCGATCGTCAAGAAGCTCGCCGGCGCCGGCATTCGGCCGGCCATCTTCATCGATCCCGTCCCGGCCCAGATCGACGCCAGCCTCGCCCTGGGCGCGGTCCAGATCGAGCTTCACACGGGCCTTTACGCCAAAGCGAAACCGGGGAAAGCGCGGGACAAAGCCCTGACCGACGTGGCCAAGGCCGCCTGGAAAGCCGGAAAGCTTGGTCTCGTCGTGACCGCCGGCCACGACCTCGATTATCGGAACGTCGGCCGCGTCATCGCCATCCCGGAGATCACCGAGCTCAGCATCGGCTTCTCGATCGTCGCCCGGGCCGCGATCGTCGGCGTCACCCAGGCCGTCCGAGAAATGGTCGCCCTTTTGAAATGAACATCAACCTCGACCGCCTGCGGAACAACATGGAAGCCCTGGGCCGGATCGGCCGGGAAAGGGACGGCGGCATTTCGAGGCCGTCGTTCAGCAAGGCCGACCTCGAAGCCCGGTCCTGGCTCAAAGCCCGGCTGGCGGAGGCGGGACTCGCCGTCCGCGAGGACGGCGCGGGCAACATCTTCGGCCGGCTCGAGGGGAGCGGCGGGAAGACGGTCATGGCCGGCTCGCACATCGACACCGTCCTCGGCGGAGGCGCGTTCGATGGCGCGGTTGGGGTTCTGGCCGGGCTCGAATGCCTCGAGCGGATCCGGGAAGAGGGTTACCGTCTCTCCAAGCCGCTCGAGGTCGCCGCGTTCACGGACGAGGAAGGCAACCTGGTCGGCGATTTCCTGGGAAGCCGGGCTTTCGTCGGCGCCCTCGACCGTGCGGCACTCGAAAGCGGGAAGACCGCCCTCGGCGTCCCCTTCGCCGACATCCTCAGGAACACGCCGTTCACGATCGATTCCATCCTCGGCGCGCACCGCGATGCGCCGGCGCTCGAGGCCTATCTCGAATTGCACATCGAACAGGGCTCGGTCCTCGACGACGAGGGCGTGCCGATCGGCATCGTCGACGCGATCTCGGGGAAGCACTATCGCTGGTGTTCGTTCATGGGTGAACCGTGCCACTCCGGGACGGTCCCCATCGAGCTGCGGCGCGACGCCTTTCTCGGGCTGGCCGATTTCGCCCTCCGGGCGACCCGCCACGTGGCGGCCAATCACTATGGCAGCCTCGTCACCATCGGACGGGCGCTCGTCTATCCGGGCGCTTTTTCGGTCGTTCCGGGCCGGGCCGACTTCTCCTTCGAGTTCCGCAGCCGATCCGCGGAAACGCTGGCCGCTCTCGAACGGGAGCTCTTCATCCTTGCCGAGGAGGTCGCCGCGGCCCGCGGACTCGCCTTCCTGTCGCGAGTCGTGGACGCGACCCAACCCGTGACCGTGCCGACCCGGCTGACCGGGATCCTCGGCGAGGAATGCGACAAGCTCGGCTATGGCCGGATGTCCCTGCCGAGCGGCGCCGGACATGACGCCCAGATCCTCGCGGCAAAGACCGAGACGGCGATGATCTTCATCCCCAGCCCCGACGGGGCGAGCCACTGCCCGGAAGAAACCGTCCGCTGGGAGGATCTCGAAAAAGGGGCCAACCTGCTCCTGAATGCGCTGATCTCTTTGGCCTCATAGCCGCGCGGGATTCAGTCTTTTAGAAAAAAAACCTCTTCAAAGGGAACCCCGAATACACGGGCGATTTTCAAGGCCAAGAGGGCCGAGGGAATCCACTTCTCGTTCTCGACGAAATTGATCGTGGTCCGGGTCACGCCGGCCAATTCGGCGAGCTTTTCCTGCGTCAGCCCTTTCTTGGCCCGGAAAACACGCATGTGATTACCCAGGGCGCTTTCACTCATCGCGAGCCTCGCGATTGTAGAAGAGGAACGATCCGATGAGGGAAATGAGGGCGCCGAATAAAATCGAAAAGGACCCCTGGGGGATCCGGAGCCCCCGGAACATCTGATCATAAGAAAAGAACCAATCCGACGATTTCCAGAGGACGGCGAGCCCGCAGATCACGAAAAACCCGAACCGGTAGGCTTTGAACCAATTCATCCTGATCCGTTCGTCGTTCACTGCATGAAGGAGAAGGGGGTCTTTTTTGAGCTTGTTCTTGTTGAGCTTGAAGACCGCCAGCATGACGGCGCAGATGGAGAGCCAAAGGATGAGCCCGGTTTCCATATATCGGTCGGACCACCCCGAGTATCCGAGAAACCGGCTCATGAGGAACTGGATCAGGACGAAAAACGTGATGATGGAAACGACGGCCAAACCCCTCGAAATTCCCCCCCGCGCTCGGATGGACGGATTTGCGCGTGATCTCCGCTTTTGGATCCACGGCCGCAAGAGAAGGACGAGGATCATCAAGCTCCAGAGCGGGAGCGCCCAGGGCAGAATTCGATAGAACCATCCGGATCTGGCCAATAAATAAGAGGAAACGAACATTGGATACATGAAGATTTCGAACGCGACAAGCGTCCCGAGAAGCGTTATCCAGAGGAGGATTTTTCGCATCCTGTTCGTTTTTTCAATTTGATTCTCCATCGTGCCCCTCCATTAATAAATCAATTGGATATAATGTATAGCATTATATACTAATTGTCAAGTATTATTAACATTTCATTTTCTATTTCGACCTCACACAACCTCCTGAAGATTGGGCGTTCTGAAGAAATCGTATCAGACGGAGTTCAATCCTGTCCGTCCGGACGGAAAGCCCGGCCGAGCTTGACCTCGGCCCGCTTGTGCTTGTCGGCGAGCATCTTCTCCTTGGCCCGCTTGCTCCGCTTCCGCTTCTGGCGCCGGATCTTCTCGATCCTCTGACGCACCTCGCTTTCCTTGCCGAGGATCTTGGCCTCGATCTTGTCCGTCAGGATGCGCCGGGCCAAAAACCGGTTGATCGACTGCGAGCGCTCCTGCTGGCATTTGACCTCGATCCCCGTCGGGATATGCTTGAGGTAGACGCAGGTTTCGACTTTGTTGACGTTCTGGCCGCCCTTTCCCCCGGACCGGATGAACTTCTCGATGAGGTCGCCTTCATGGATGCCGAGCTTCTCCATCCTCAGGCGGAGCGCCTCTTCCTTGTCGGGATTGACCTTGAAGACCGGCATGGTCCCATTATGTTGACGGAGGCAGAGGATTTCAATAGACTTCTTTTTCCTCCGGCTTTCTGGGAAAGGAGAAGCCCATGTCCGCTCCCCGCAAAACCGTGCTGATCGGACTTATCGTTCTCGCGCTCGCTTTGACGCTTACCCTCGCCCCAGCTGCAACGGCGCGGACATCGGCCCAAGCCAAGCCCCAAGCCCAGCCGGCGACACCGCAGCTGGCGGCCAAGGCGCCCCTGACCGTCGCCGAAGCGACGAACTACGCGGCCACGTCGCGCTACGCCGACGTCATGGCCTTCATCCGCGAGATTCAAAAGAGAAGCCCCTATCTCCGCGTCGAAACCCTCTGCCGGAGCGCCGAAGGCCGCGACGTTCCGCTCATCATCGTGGGGAATCCCCTGCCGGCCTCCCCGCTCGATGCGCGGACGGAGAAGAAGGTCGTCATCTACATCCAGGCCAACATCCACGCCGGCGAGGTCGAGGGCAAGGAAGCCTCGCTCATGATGATCCGGGACATCCTCCTCCAGGCCAAGCCGCCCTATCTCGACAAGCTCGTCCTCCTCGTCGCCCCGATCTTCAACGCCGACGGGAACGAGAGGATCGCCCCGAACAACCGCCGCCAGCAGCCCGGCCCCGAGCAGGGGGTCGGCGTCCGGACGAACGGCCAGAACCTCGACCTCAACCGCGACGCCATCAAGCTCGAGAGCCCAGAGGTCGCGGGCCTCGTGACGAACGTCCTCAACCGCTGGGATCCGCTCCTCCTCGTCGATTGCCACACCACGGACGGCGCCTGGCACGAGCAGACCGTCACGTATTCCTGGCCGATCAATCCCAACGGCGACAACGCCCTGATCGAGTTCCAGCGCTCCAAGATGATGCCCGAGATCGTCAAGATCATGAAGGACAAGTACAAGACCCTGGCGCTCGAATACGGCGGATTCCGCGACTCGCGCGATCCGTCCAAGGGCTGGCAGACGCTCGACCCCCAGCCCCGCTACGTCACGAACTACATCGGCGTCCGCAATCGCCTCGGCATTCTCGACGAAAATTACGTCCACGGCGACTTCAAGACCCGGGTCGCCGGAAATTACGGACTGCTCTTAGGCACTCTCGACTATTGCCATGCCCACGCCGACGAGCTCCTAAGGCTCATCGCCGACGTCGACGCCCTGACGATCGCGCGCGGCCTGTCCCCGACGGACAAGGATGTCTTCGGCGTCGAGTTCGACCTGCGGGCCCTCCCGAATCCGATCACCGTCCTCGGCTTCGAGATGGAATCGGTCCCGCGGCCGGAACAGCCCGGAGGCCAGCCGGCCGGTCAGCGAGCGGGACAGGTTCAGCCTCCCCCGACGGGACAAGTGCAGCCCCCGCCCGCCGGGCAGAGGGGAGCCCAGCCGCCCGGGCAGAGAGCTGGGGGCGGCATGCCGCCGATGATGCAGCGGCCGACCGATAAAAAGAAGACCTACGTCGTTCCCTATTTCGCCGACTTCTTCCCCAAGCGGACCGTCCCCTACCCGGCCGGCTACCTCATCCCCGCCGCGTCGCCCGACGTCGTCCAGAAGCTCGTCCAACACGGCCTCCTGGTCGAACGGCTCGTCGAGCCGGCCTCGCTCGAAGTCGATACCTTCAAGATGAAAGAGGTCACGGGCGCCCCGCGGCTCTACCAGGGCCACCGGACCAACCAGATCAAGGGCGAGTTCATCCGCGAGAAAAAGGATTTCCCCGCCGGGACGATCTTCGTCACGACGGCCCAGGCCCTGGGCCCGCTGGCCGCCTATCTCCTCGAACCGGAAAGCGACGACGGTCTCATCGTCTGGAATTATTTCGACAAAGACCTCGCCTCGGGCGGATTCGGAGGCGGGCCGAGCGGCTTCCCGATCTACAAATTGATGAAGGCGGCCGTCCTGGTCAAGGACACGATCCGCTGATTGAAATCAGGTGACAGCCACCATAATTCGGAATTATGGTGACTGTCACCTGATTTCGCGATTTCGTCGATTTCTTATTTCTTCAGCAGGATCTCCTCGAAGAAAGCGAGGGCCGCGGGGTCGCCGCTCTGGCCGAGCCAGAAGATGGCCTTCTTGCGGATGCTCGCGGTTTTATTCTTCCGGGCGATGTCGATCAGCAGTGGGACGGATCGTTCCTTGGGGAGCTGGCTGATCGCGAACACGGCCTGGTCCTTGATCGGATCCTCTTCGGCCGATGAGCCGACGATATCGGTCAATGCCTTGACGGTCTCCGTGGATGCCTTCTGGCCGAGCCAGAAGATCGCGTTCTTGCGGAGGTCCGCGTCGGATTCGTGCTTGGCGATCCGGATGAGCTCCTCGAGCGCCTCCTTCTGCTTGGAGAGCTGGAGGGCGAAGACGACCTGCTTCTTGACCGATCCTTCCTTCTCCCGGCCATAGACGTCCTTGAGGGCGGCGAAGCTCCGGGCGTCGCCGATGTTGCCCAGCCAGAACACGGCCGATTCGCGGACCTTGGCCGGGCCGGGTCCGAGGGAGGCTTTCTTGAGAATGTCGACGGGCCGCGGCCCGAGATGGCTGCTCACGGCGAAGTGGAGGCTTTTTCGGGCCTGTTCGTCCTCCGTCGCCGCGTAAGCCTTGTCCAGGAAATCGAGGCTTTCATCGGCGGTCGCCCGGCCGAGCCAGTACACGGGCAGCCCTTCGACTTCGTAGGCCTGTTCGGGATCGAGGAGCGTGAGATCGACGAAGCCGTCGCCCTTCCCGGGATCGCGGAGTGCCAGGAGGACGGCCGGCGCGGGTTCATCCTCCGAATCTATCGACGTTCCCTGGCGGATCCTGTTCTTCTCATCGACGCGGATCCTGGCGTTCTTCGCGGCCACGGAAAATCCCTGCCCGGAACCGTCGTTCCGGCCATAGTGGACGCGATGCCGGCTTTCGAAGATGTAGGCCGTGAAATAAGAGCCTCCCCCCGATCTTCGGGCCTGAGCTCCGGCCTGGTCCATACGGACCGCGAACGCCGTGTTCTGCCCATCGAGCCGGATGATGTTCCCTTTGAGGAATTCCGGCCCGCCTCCTTGCCCGCCGGCCAAAGCAGGGGCCGCTGCCAGGACGAGAACGACCGCGGCGAGGCCTCCGCCGAATCCGATGCCGAGAAGGCGCCGCGCCTTGGACAACGCGTGTTTTCGCACGGACGTTCCTCCGTTCACTTGTCGAGGATTTCCCGGAGGTACTTGGCCGCCTCGGGACTCTTCGACTGGCCGAGCCAGAAGATGATCTTCTTCTGAAGCTGGACGTCTTTTTCGCTCCGGGCGATGGCGATGAGGGCCTGGACGGCTTGATCGCTTTTTTTCTGGCCGAGGGAGGCGATGATCTGATCCTTGGACTTCAGGCTATCGGACTTGGCGTAGATCGCCTGAAGAGGGCCCACAGCTTCGTCTCCCTTGGTTTCGCCGAGCCAGAAGATCGCCTGGCTCCGGGCTCGTTCATTCGTCTCCTTCGTCGCGATCTCGAGAAGCTTAGCCCTGGCCTTTTCGCTCTTGTTCTGGGCGATCGTCGCGACGAGACTGGATTTGAGCTTCTCGTCCGAAGCGTTGTCGTAGAGGCTCAAGAGCGCGGCCAGGCTTTCTTCGTCCTTGCGCTGGGACAGCCAGAAGGCCAACCGGCTCAGGGTTCCGGGGTCTTTTTCCGACCGGGCCATCTGGATGAGCTTGGCGGCCGCCCCGGGATCGCGATGCTGGGCCAGGGAGAAGAACAGCCGGTCCCTGACCTTGGGATCCGTCGCCGTTTCATAGAGCCGGCTCAAGGCGGCCAAGCTTTCGGGGTCCTTGCGCTGACCGAGCCAGAAGACGGCATTTTCCCGGACCTTGGGGTCGGCGTCCTTGGCCGCGATGTCGGCCAGGATCGGGACGACCTTGGGATCCTTGGATTGGCCGAGGATGAAGATGACTTGGCGCCGGAGCTCGGGGTTCTTTTCTTCCCGGGCCATCTTTTCCAGGATGGGGAAGGCTTTCTCCCGATCCATGTTCATCAGGGAGTTGAGCGCGATGAGCTTGAGCTCCGTATCGGGGTCGAGGTTCTTCGACTGGAAGCCGAAGGCGCCGGCGGGAGGGAGTGCGGCCAGGGCGGCTGCGGCTCCCTTGACGCCCTCCGCGGCCGCGGCCAGGGCCCCGGCTTCCAGGCCGCTGTTGATGTACGGGCGGTAGGATTCGAGGCCGCTCCGGTAGAGGTCCCCGGCGATCTCGAGACGAAGGACCTTGGCTTCGTCGGCCCATTCGCTGGCCGGAAATTGGGACAGGACGGCTTCGAGCTTTCCCAGGGCGCCCTTCTTCGTCTCGAGCTTGGACTCGAGGTCGGCGAGAGCGACCGCCGATTCGTTCAGGCTGTACCCCGACCAATAGAGGGATTCGCCGAGGTAGGCGCTTTTGGGATAGTTGCGCTCGAGCTTCTCCAGCGCGTCGAGAGCCGCTTTCCATTCCTTCTGATAGATGGCCTTCTTGGCCGCGTCGAAGAGGTCTTTGTCCTTGGCCGCGGCTTTCTCCTGGGCCCAGCCGAGCCCGGACACGGCCAGCAGGCCGACGATGAGAAGGGCGAGGGTTTTCTTCATGAGATGATCTCCTTGTTGGGCTTGAGGATGCGAAGCCGGAAGAGGATGTTCCTCTCCCGGATCAGGTCGCGGATCGAAGCGGCGTTCGTCCCACCGGACACGATTTCCTTAAAGACCAGGTCGAGGTCGTCGAGGAGCTCGGCCGCGGCCGGATTCGTCTCGACGAGCGCCTGGCGCAGGATGAGGTTCTGGAGGAGCAGGGCCCGGACCGCCGATTCCTCGACGGGGACCGTCCGCCCTTTTCCGTTCTCGATGCGGTGAAGGTGATCGATGAGGACGGGCGCGGCGTCTTCGAGATGGACGGAGAGGGCCTGGTCGATGGACGGGCCGGCATCGGCGACGAGCGCCCGAGGAGGGGCCGGGGCGGGCGAGAACCACGACCGGCCGAGGAAGATCCCGGCGATCAAGGCGAATACGAGAGCGGCCCCGGCGAATCCCCATCTCCAGCCGGCGGCGTACCGAGGGGCCGGCCGCGGCGCCGCTGCGAGGCCGCCCCGGATTCGCTTCCAGACCGCTTCCGCGTCGACCGCGGGAGCGTGGGCGGGGGCGTGTTCGTCGATCAAGGCGAGGGCGCGCTTCGTCTCGGACAGGAACTCGGCGCAGGCCCGGCACCCCGCGAGGTGCTCTTGGAGGCTGGCTTCATCCCGAGCGTCGAGCTCGCCGTAGAGGTCGAGGACGATCCACCGGCTCGCGATCCCGCAGTTCATGGCCGTTCCTCCATGGCGTAGCGCCTCAGCCGCTTCTTGAGCGATCCGACCGCCCGGAACAGATGCGTTTTGACCGCCCCTTCGGTGATCTCGGCGGCCGCGGCGATCTCCCGCGTCGAGTACCCTTCCCAGTGCCTCATCGTGAAGATGAGCCGCTGTTTCGGGGAGAGCCGGTCGAGAGCTTCGGCCACCCGCTCCCTGATTTCACGATTCCGGGCCGTCCGCTCGGGATCGGATTCGGGATGGCGGTCGGGGAATCCGCTCATGACCTCGTCCTCCCGCTCCGGACCGCCCTTCCGTCGATTGCGGCGCAGGGCGTCGAGGCTGCACCGGACGCCGATCCGGTTGATCCAGACCGCGAAATTGAGTCCGCGGCCGGGATCGTATGTCGCGAGGGCGCGATACGCCCGGATGAACGTCTCCTGGAGGACGTCCTCGGCGTCGGCGGGGTTCCGCAGGTACCGGAGAGCCAGGCTGTAGATGCGCCTGTGATGGGCATCGAAAAGGGACCGGAACGACGCTTCATCGCCAGCTTGGGCCGTCCGAACAAGGGTGAGTTCATCCATGATCTCGGGTTTCAGTCGTTCCATTGACTCATACGCTCAGGGCGGCGATTCCGTTGACAATTAAAAATATCACGGATCCAGGGGAAATTCCCGGGGGACGAGGCCGGCAGGGCTGCCGGCTAGTTGTGCGTCTCGCAAATTCCTTATCTAAATGGTAGCCGATATTGACGCACAACATCCGGGGGAGTTTGAGGGGGAATGGATTGATTCCCCCTCAGGGGGTCAGCGAAGCGCCGAGGGGGGAGCTTGACTCCCCCCTGGAAGTATCCCGTCTCCCAATGAATCGATCGTAAGGAACCTATGAGACGGGATACTAGGGGCGGGTTTGCGCCCTGTTCCCGGGGCTCACCGCCAAAGGATGCGAGAGACGATGATCTCCCTGAACCCGTTCGGTTTCTCCGTGAGGCTATAAAGCATTCCGGACTGAATTTTCGCCCAGAGATGCCCTTCCCAGATGACGGCCGGAAGGCTTTTTCTTCCCATCAAGCCCCCATCTTTATCGAAAATATCGAAGATGTACTCTCCGGGTCGATCTCCGGCTTCGAACGTAGCGACGAAAAGCTTCCCGTCGTCCGCCGCGGCAAGCGATTGAAAAGGCGTATGCGTTTCCGGAAAATGGACGGCTTTTCGCATGGGCTCGGGCAACGGCTTCAAGGTTCGCGCTCTGAATTCGTCCGAAACGGGAACCGCCGCGTATTCCTTCTTGATCCGGCGTCTGAGTATCCCCTCTTCGTCATAGACATGAATATCGTAGCCGCGGTCCTCGTCCGCGACGAAAATCCGATCTTTCGACGCGCTCCAGCACAACAAAGGTTCGGGAGCGGGGACCATCGACATGCTGATCTCAGCCGTCAGGGAATCGAGTCGACGGAGTTTTACGAATCGTGAATCCAGGAGATCGGCCGACCAGATCACCGTCTGCTTATCCCCTTGAAACTGTTGTTCGATTTTATGGGCGATCCAAGTATTTCCCGGCCCTGCCGTTACGCGGGCGGTAAAATCCGGAGGATATGCGCGGAGGAACATCCCCTCGTCGTCGAATTCGAAGACCCGGCCGAGATTAGAGATCAAGAGCCGATCGTTCTTTCCCATGGCAATGTGATGAGGATTCTGAAGTTCGCCTGGTCCCTGTCCCTTTCGCGCGAACGATTTCATGAACCGGCCGGTCCCGTCGAACTTGAACAGGAACTCTCCTCCTCCGGCATTTTGACGGAGAACGAAGATGTCGCCTTTCGAACCGACCTCGAAGCCCAGGATGTCGCCGATCCTGGTTTCGGTCTCTGAGTCTATCCGGAGAACCTGTTCAAGCGAAAACGGCTCGGCCGCACCGGCGCGGTAAGGGATTGCATGGCTGAGGACGACTTCGACCCCGTCCTTCATTGTCCTTTCGACAAGCTCATTGCGAGGGCCGCAAGCGATCACCCCAAATAGAACGATCACAAAAAGCAAAGATTTCTGCACATCTCCCTCGCTAGAGAGACCGGGCTCCCTGGAATCCAAAGGTCAATCCCCCGGCGATCAGGAGTGAAACGGCGGCGATCCGGGTCCGGATCATTCCCCCTCCTCGCACCCCAAGATGCGGGCGCGGCGCCCCGGCGCTATTTCTTCTTTTTCTTCGCCGCGACGAGGTACTTGCCGCAGTTCTCGCAGACGAAGATGTCGTTCGAGCCCTCGATGGCCGAGCTCATCTGGGTCGAGACGTTGATGTTGCAGCCCTGGCAGACGCCTTCCTCGACCTCGGCCACGGCGAAGCCGTACCGCTCCATCAGCTTGTCGAACCGGGCGAGGAGGGCCTGGTCGAGCTCGCCCCGGATGATCGAGGTCTGGGCCCGGAGCGTCTTGAGCTGGGCCTTGGGGGCCTTCTCCTTCTTCCACTCGATGTCCTGGAGCTTTTTCAGAAGGCTGGCCCGGCTGACGATCTTGTCTTCCTGGGGCAGGCGGAGCTCGATCTCGGCCAGGATGTTGAAGAGGGAGGTCTTGTCAGCGGCGGCGAACAGGCGCTGCCGGAACTCCTCCTTGCGGAGGAAGCTGGCCAGCCCGGCGAAGAGATGGTTGAACAGTCCGGGAAGCGCCGGGTTCCAGATGATGAGGATGATGAGCTGGGCCTTCTTCTTGTCGAGGGCGCCGAAGTCGATCCCCGCCGCAGACCGCCCCACGGCGATGGCGATGTCCCCGCCGGTCTCGACCCGGGCGTGGGGTACGGCGATGCCGTCGCCGAGGGCCGTCGAATCCAGGCTCTCCCGGTCGATGAGCCGGGTGAGCATGAGCTTCTTGTTCCGGATGAGCTTCTGCTTGGCCAGGACATCGAGCAGCTCCTCGACGGCGTGGACTTTGTCCTTGGCCTTGAGATCGGCTACGACTTGGGTTGGTTTCAGATAATCGGAAAAATGGGTGATCCCGAGGATGTCTTTCATGTAGTGTTTATGGTACCAGAAGGGGCCCCGTTTTTCAATCGGCCCTCGAACCGCGCCGCCGGATTCGTCCGGCTTCGGCCGGCGCCGGAAAGATCAGAAGCTCGTCAGATATGAGATCGAAAAGCCGCGGCCGGGCGCGTCCAGGCCCCAGGCGATGCCGCGGTAGTTTTCGTCCGTCAGGTTCTCGAGCTCGACGATGATGTCGTGCCGGCCCAAGAAGCGGAACCCGGCCCGGATATTGATGGTCGTGTAAGCCGGAACCGCCGTGAATAGGGCGGACGAGTTGACGCCGACGCCGAGAACCCGGTCCTGGATCTGGGCCAGCGTTTCGCCGGTGGCGATCAGGATGTCGTCCGCGTTCCCGAAGACGCCGTCCGCTCCCGGGCCGATCCAGCCGCGGGCCTTGGCCCCGTTGTTGAAGAAATTCTTGATGTTCGAGCGCGTCCTCATCGCTCCCGTCCTGCGGTCCTCCAGGTCCAGGCTGGAAAGGCGGGTTTGTTTCCGGACCGCGTGCAGGATGGGCTCGATCCAAAGCTTCCCGCCCGGCGCGACATACCGTAGCTTGAGGTAGAAATCGGGCCCGGGCGTCCCGCCCTCGATGTTCGGGGCAAGTCCGGTGGCGAGGTCTTCGGCCCGCAACAGCGTCAGGACGGTGTCCACGCCCAGCCGCTCGGTCAGGGTCCAATGCAGCGAATGCTCGAAACCGACGATGCGGGCGTCCCCATAGTTCGCCCGGACAAGGACCGGGGTGGAGGACGCGGGCACATAAACGGCCCCGGTCGCCGTCTGGGAGGTGATCGTCTGGTCGCCCAGGGTCAAGCCGACGGCCCCCGACGGCAGGATGAGGGCCTGGTAAGCGATATTGTCACGGATGGTATTGACGAAAAACGACGCCTCGGTCTGGAGCTTCGCTCCAGTATACCCGGCCCCGATCTCCCAGCTCAGGTTCGTCTCGGGCCGCAGCTTCTCGACGGGCATTCCGGTCGAAGCCGCCGTCCCGGCCGCGGAATCTCCGATCGTGGCCCCGAGGCCCTGGACCGCGTCGGACGAGACCTGGAATCCCGAGCCGGTCAATCCGATGGTGCCCAGGTCGGTCATGTGGGGAGCCCGGAATCCCCGGCTGATGTTGGCCGAGATATGGAAATCCTTCCACGGCGTCGCGACCAGCCCGGCCCTGAACGTCACGCTCGACGCGCTCAAGCTGTCGTCGGGCCAGAGAGTGGCGCCGTTCACGATCGGGCTCGTGGACGCCTTGGATTCGTACTTGACGGCCGAGAAGCGCAGGTCTCCGACAAAACGGAGAAGGTCGGGGACCAGGGTTACGATGTCCTGGGCATAAACGCCCAGGCTTTGATAAGTCGCGCCGTCGGGGACGCGTCCGCGCCGGACCGACGAAACGCCCGTGACGGGATTGACGCCGGTTGAGGCGGCTTTGATGTGCTCCGGGTAGAAATCGAACCCGAGTTGAAGGTTTTGACGGCTCCCGATCCGCGAGGTCGCCCGGACCTGGAATCCGTGGGCGATGGTCGTTTCCGGCTCGTGGGTGATGGTCGCCGCGGGATTTCCGTTCCCTCCCTGGTTGATGCGCTCCTCGTGCTGGGAATTGAAGGAATAGGTCGCGCTGACCTGGTCGAAGGGCCCGACGTTGGCCCGGTTGTACTTCACGTAGAACAGATCGCCGATGAAATCGGCCACGTCGGCTATGAGATTGCCATCGCCGCCGAGGAGCTGGTCATAACGCTTTCCGCCATTCTGTTGGGCCCGGGAATAGGACACGAGGACCTGGTCATCCGGAGTCGGCGACCAGTTGAGCTTGAACATCCCTCCGTATTGGCTGAATCCGGTGTCCGGCAGCCGGTCCGACATGAGCTTGTCGGAAGACAACCCGAAGAAGCGCGTGACGGCCGCATGGGAATCGATCCCCTCGCCAGGACGGAGTCTCCCGACCTGGCGGGCGGACCCGCCCACGATCAAGCCGAACTTCGAGGCGGAGTACTGGAGGATGACGTTGGCCCCCAGGCTCTTGTCCGCGGTCCCGCCCTGGATCCCGGCGTTGCCCCAATACTGCGGCCCCGAGTCGGAGAGGGCGGGCATCCGGGTCAGGAACTGGATGCTTCCGCCGAGGGCGTCGCTGCCGTACTGGGCGCTGTTCGGTCCGCGCAGGATCTCGATCGCCCGCAGGTTGGCCGGGTCGACGAGGCTCATGAACGTCGTGATGCCGCCGCGCACGGCCGAGGTCGAAAAGCGGACGCCGTCCACGAAGGTATTGACCTTGTTCCCCGTCAGCCCGCGGATGTAGATCCCGGCGATCGTCGGGCTTGTCCGCAGGAGCTGGAGGCCGGGCTCCTCGACGACGGCCTGGGCCACGACCGTTTTCGCCCGCTCCAGGATCTGCATGGAATCGATCACGTTGACCGGCTGGGACAGGGTTTGGGTCTCCTGGGCCACGCCGGCGGTCGCGGTAACCGTGACTTCGGCCCGAACGGGGAGGATCTCGAGGACGATCTCGAGCGTCTGCGCGGCCTCGGCGGTTACGGTCACGGTCGTACGGCGGTCGATGAACCCGGGATAAGAGACCGCGATCATGTACCGGCCGGCCGGAACGTTTTCGAGAACGAACCGCCCTTCCGCATCGGTCCGGGTGCCCCGGACGACGGTCTGCTCGCCGCTGAGGAGGGAGACGCGGGCCCGGGCGATCAGCTCGCCCGCCGCGTCACGGACGGTGCCGGTCACCGTCCCGGGAGCCTCGGCCGCGAAGAGGGCGGGAACGGACAGAACGCTGAGGATCAGGAGAGCCGCTGGGATGAAGGATCTGGTCGCGAGGGGGCGGAATGTCATGAATTGACCTCGATAATGAATGTGAGCGCAATTCCCGAAATGACGACTCGGAATGGTAAATCCCGCGCTGCAACTTGTCAAGCCGGCTCGTGCCACCGTGGCCCGCGACCGCGCCCGGGGTGTATAATGGGCCGCGACCTCGGGGAGGCAGGCATGAAGAAAGGCGTTTTCCTGGCATCCTTGGCCGCCGGTCTAGCCGCCGCAGGATTCGCCGTCGCGACCATGGTCACTCCGGCCGGAGACATCGTTAAAGAAGGATTTCTTTCCCCGCCCGACGCATCCCGGCCCGGAGTGTACTGGTATTTCACCGACGGCAACATCGACCGGGAAGGGATCACGGGAGACCTTGAATCGATGAAAGAGGCCGGGATCGGATATGTCCTCTTCCTCGAAGTCGATGTCGGCGTCCCGCGGGGAACGACCGGCTTGATGAGCGAGGCCTGGCAGGACCTCTTCGCCCACGCGGTCCGCGAAGCGGAGCGGCTCGGCATCCGCGTGATCATGGGCTCCGGCCCCGGCTGGGCCGGCAGCGGAGGACCGTGGGTCAAGCCGGGGCAATCGATGACTCACCTCGTCGCCAGCGCGACCGAGGTCAAGGGGCCGTCGGAATTCGACGCGGTCCTGACCGTCCCCGTGCCGAAAAAACCGTTCTTCGGAGAGGGCAGCGTCCCCGCGGACCTAGCCCGGATCCGGGAGGACTGGTACGAGGACGTCGCCGTGCTCGCCTTTCCCACGCCTCCCGTCGCGCGGGAAATCCAGGATTATGAGGAAAAAGCCCTGTTCTATCGGGCTCCCTACACGTCCCAGGCCGGGGTCAAACCCTATCTTCCGGCCCCCGCCGGTTTTCCGGAAACGCCCGGGACATCCGTGGAGATGGACCGGATCGTCGACCTCACGGACAAGCTGGGTCCCGGAGGCCGGCTCGCTTGGAACGTCCCCGCGGGAACGTGGACGATCATGCGCTTCGGCCGCAGGAACAACGGCGCGGTCACCCGCCCGGCGCCCGTGCCCGGGCTCGGCTTCGAATGCGATAAGTTCGACGCCGCGGCGTTCGATGCCCACTTCGAGGCCTATCTCGGGAAGCTGCTCCAAAAGACGGGATTGACGAAACAAGTTAAGCCTGGGGCCCCGGCTCCTGCCGCCGCACTCGCCCTCGGGAATTATCCGAGGGCGAGTACCGCGGAAGCGGATCCCCAAGCAAGGCTTGGGGCCCCTACCGCGGGCTGGACGATGATCCACATCGACAGCTGGGAGATGGGCGCTCAGAACTGGTCGCCCGATTTCCGGGCCCAATTCCGGAAGCGCCGGGGTTATGATCCGCTCCCGTATCTCCCCGCCTACACCGGGAGGATCGTCGGCAGTCTCGAACGGAGCGAACGCTTCCTCTGGGACCTGCGGAAGACGTCGAACGAGCTCATCATCGAAAACCACGCCGGCCGTTTCAAGGAACTGGGCCGCCGCTTCGGATTCGACCTCTCGATCGAGCCTTACGATATGAACCCGGCCGCCGACCTCGACCTGGGCGCCGTGGCCGACGTGCCCATGGGAGAGTTCTGGAGCGACGGGTTCGGGTTCAATTCCGCCTTCAGCTGCATCGAAGCGACCTCCATCGCCCATGTCCACGGCCGGCCGGTCGTCGCGGCGGAGTCGTTCACGGCCAACGGGACGGAAGCCTGGAAGCTCGCTCCGGGCTCGCTGAAAAACCAGGGTGATTGGGCCTTCGCCATGGGCATCAACCGGTTCGTCTATCACACGTTCGCCCACAAATCGTTCTTTAACGAGCTCCGCCCCGGGATGACCATGGGCCCCTACGGCGTCCATTGGGACCGCGGGCAGACCTGGTGGCCGATGGCCGGGGCCTATCATCGGTACATTTCGCGCTGCCAGTTCGTCCTGAGCCGGGGCCGGACGGTTTCCGACATCCTCTATCTTACCCCCGAGGGCGCGCCCCATGTCTTTCGTCCGCCGCTCTCGGCTCTCGAGGGCACGGCGGTTTTGCCTGACAAGCGGGGATATGCGTTCGACGGCTGTTCTCCCACCGCCCTCCTCGAGCTTGCCCGTGTCCGCGACGGGCGGATCGTCTTTCCCGGGGGAGCGTCCTACCGGATCCTGGTCCTGCCCGCCGTCCAGACCATGACGCCGGAATTGCTGGAGAAGATCGGGACGCTCGTCCGCGATGGGGCGGTCGTCGCCGGGACGCCGCCGCTCCAGTCTCCTTCGCTCGTCGATTACCCCGAGTGCGATCGCCGGGAAAAAGCGTTGGCCGAAGACATATGGGGCGGATTCGCGCCGCCCTCGCGGACGACCGCACGGCGGGTCGGCCGGGGCCGGATCCTTTGGGGAGGCGAGCTCGCCAAGATCGCCCAGGGAGAGATCTACCCTTCCTACGGCATCGTCGCCGCTTTCCTGGATCAGGACGGGGTCCGGCCCGATTTCACGGCCTCCGGAGCGTTCCGCTATACGCACCGGACCCTCCCGGACCGGGAGATCTATTTTGTCTCCAACCGGACGGACCTGGCGGTGACGGAAAATTGCGTTTTCCGGGACGGGACGCGGGCTGCCGAGCTCTGGGACGCGGTGAGCGGCGAGATCCGCCCGCTCCGCGGAGCGGTCCCGACTGACCGGGGGATCTCGATCGAGATCCGCCTCGAGCCCTATGGAAGCTGTTTCATTGTGTTCGCCAAGAACGGAGCCGCAGCCGCCGGGGCGGATCCGATCCTTCCCGATTTTCCCGTCTTTCGGATGATCGGCAGCCTGGACGGACCGTGGATTGTGGCGTTCGATCCGAAATGGGGGGGACCCGAACGGATCGTCTTCGACCGGCTCGAGGATTGGTCGAAGCGGCCGGAAGCCGGGATCCGCTATTATTCCGGGAGAGCGGTCTATTCGCGGGTCTTCGACCTTCCTGCGGCAGGCGCCGTTTCGGCCGGGTCGAAGATCGTTCTCGACCTCGGCACGGTCAAGGACCTCGCCAGGGTCCGGTTGAACGGGAAGGACCTGGGCGTCGTCTGGACCGCCCCCTGGCGAGTCGAAATCACGGCGGCCGCCCGGGCCCGGGACAACCGGCTCGAGATCGAAGTGGCCAACCTTTGGCCCAACCGGCTGATCGGCGACGAGGAGCTTCCCGACGATGGAGTGCGGGGCGGACGCTGGCCGGATTGGCTCCTGAACGGGACTCCGCGGACGAGCGGGCGCTTCACCTTCACGCCGAACCGCTCTTATAAAAAGGGCGATCTGCTCCTGCCGTCGGGCTTGCTCGGGCCGGTCACGATCGCCGCGGCAGCCGGCGGCGTCCGATGATGGCGAGAATTCAAACGGCGTCGTAATCGCCGAGGGTCAGATACCAGTTCCGCGCGTCGAAGACGCCCGGAGGAGGGGCCTGCGGAGCGTTCCACTGGAGCAGGATTGGAAACTCCCGCGGCATCAGGCGGCGCGGGGCGACGAGATAGCCGTTCCTGCGGAAGGCCGGAGCGGCGGGAGCGTGGCGAAACATGAGCGAAGCGGCCACATCGGCCCCCGAAGCGCGGGCATGGCCGGTGTAAGCGGCGATCAGCTGCGCCGCCGCGGACCGCCCGGCGGGTGAGGCGGGAACGAGCATGTCGACGATCATTGCCCAGGTCAGGCCGCTGAATTGGGCGATCGTCCCGACCAGGTAGCCGGCCAGGCGGCCTTCGACCCGGGCGGCGAAGATGTCGTAGCGGCGCGTCGGCGGCCGGACGAAGCGCCAGTCCAGGAATTTCGCGTCGCGAACGGCGATGTTTGTGTAATCTTTCCCGATCGCATCCCAGAAGGCGTCGAATTCGGGGCCGAATGTCGCCTCCCGTTCGATCGCGACCCGGCCCTTCCGCCACGGCCGCCGGACCGCCTTCCACAGGCCAAGAAGCGGGATCCCGGCCGCCGCGCCGGCGGCCCGAACCGGGCCCGGAAGCCCTTCTTGACACTTCATGACTTTTCCGGGATCGAGAGGCAGGATCCAGAGCGGAAACCGTCCGAGGTCCCGGTAGTTCAAATGGCGCAGACAGCCCTTCTCCGAATTCGGATTGGCGAACCCGAAAAGAAAGAGCATGTCCTTCGCCGCGGTGAATCGCGAGAGCTCGGCGTGGAGGATGATGAAGATCCCCCGGCCGCGGTGGTCCGGATGGGTGATGGCATTGACCGCGATCCCGCCCAGGACATCCGCGCCGGCAAGACGATAGCGAAGGGGAACGCCGGCGATGTGACCCGAGACGACACCCGCGCTCCGGGTCATGAGCTCATAGGCCGGGTGAACCGGATTCTCTTCATACAGCCAGCGCAGGAAGCGAGGATCGGAAAGGTCCTCCCCGGGGAAGACGGTCTCGGCCAAAGCCTGGAGCCCGGCCGGATCGGGGCGGCCTTCCAGGATGTCTCCTTTCATCATCCGCCGGGCCCGGGCGAGCGTCCGGTCGGAGATGGTACCGCGCGGGGCTGCGGGAGTCTCGCTCATGGTCCCTCTATTGTTGACGCCCCAAAGCGTCCTGTCAAGGCGCCGGGAGAGGCGCGATGGAGTCCCGAACCATTTCGTATGTCGCCCGGACGCCCGCCCGGCCGGCGGCCTTCGAAGCCAGGACAACCCCGGCCTCGGCCGCTTCGAACACGGACGCCCCCCGGTCGATGAGCTGAAGCGTCCGGGCGCAAAAGACGTCCCCGCAGCCGGTCGTATCCACGACGAGGCCGGCCCGCGGGGCCCGGACGGTCCGGGTTTTCCCGGGCGTCAGGACGAGAACGCCGTCCTTTCCCATCGTGACGAAAACGGCCCGGGCGCCGAGGTCGAAGGCGGTCTCGGCGAAGGCCGCGGTTTCGGCCCGGTCGGGCCAGCGTTCCGGCCGGCCGATGAGACAAGCCAGCTCCTGCCGGTTGGCCTGGAGATAGGCGACCCCGGAAATCCACTCCCGCCGATCGGCCAGGGCGACATAGGCCCGGTGGGACCCGATCTTCTTGTCCAAGACGAGGGAGTGCGTATCGAGCCAGATCGGGCTCGACATCCGGCTGACGATCGACCGCCAGCCGGCGAGGTCGAGATCGTATCCGGAATTGAAGACGACCAGGAGAGCGTCGAGCCCGCCCAAGCGCGGCCGGATCCATCCGGGGTCGAGGCGGGGAACGACGGAGCGAAGGACCTCCTCGCGTTCCTTGAGCCGCTCGGAATACCGCAGAAAAACCTGGTTCCCCGGGCCCGGGACATAGCGCAAACCGGCCCGATCGAGGCCCGGCCAATCCCGGACCGTCCCTTCCACGATAGGCCTGAGGTCCTCGCCGCAATGAGAAAATAGCCGGACGCTCTCCCCCAGCCCGCAAAGGACGGCGGCCTGATAAAGAACGCCTCCCAATCCCTCGAAAGAACCGCCCTCTTCGCGGACAATATGGTCCGCAGTGACGGTCCCGATCAGGCCGAAGACGGGCACCGGGGCCGTCCGCCCCTATTTTTCCAGTCCAGTTTGGAAGGAGACGATCCCCACCTTCTGGTCCGCGTTAATCATCACGTTGACCATAAGGCCGTCCTTGGTCGCTACGATCGTTCCGCCCTGGCCCGCAGTCGTCGCCATCGTAATGGTCCAGCCTCCGTCCTTGAGCTTGGCCGAATACTCGTCCAAGGCGTTGTCGCCGACATCAAGGAGATGGATCGTCCAGTTCTTGCCCTCCTCGGTCGAAGACCGGGCGACGGCTCGGACTTTGGCGTCTTCGAATTTGATTGCGGACTCGGGAAGGTCCTCGGGCCATTTCTGTTCGCCGGTCGTCAGGACGCTATCGCCTTCGGCCGTCTTGACCTTGATCGTTCCGCCCTTGAGGTCGACGTCGACCTTGCCGCCCGAAGCTTTCTCGAGGGCTTTTTCGATCCGGTTTTCGGCGACCGATTCCCGGGCCGATTTGCTCTTGCACGCCGTTCCGGCCGACACAGCGAGGCCGGCCAGGACGAAAACGGCGATGATCGCGGTCTTTTTCAGGGACATGCAGTCCTCCTTTCGTGAGCCTATTGTAAGCCAAACCAAGTGTCCCGTCTCAATATTTCCTTGAATTTCGACTTGGATTCTTCTCCGAGCCGCCTTGACGCTGCGGCGGGGATTGCGCTACGATGAATTTTTGATCTTTAGGGTCGTCCAAGGAGCGCCGTCATGAGAATCTCCCTCCGCAGAACCGCCGTCAGCCTCACCCTCTGCGCCGCCGCCGCGGGCATCGTCCTCGCCCAGGCCGCCGCGCCCAAAGCTTCCCCCCCTGTCTTGATCGCTTCGTGCGGGCAGAGCACGGCGCCGGACACGTTGAACGCGATCTTCCGGAAGGTCGGCGTTCCCTACGACGTCGTCTGGGCGGCCACGCTCAAGGACCTGGCCGCCAAGCCGTACAAAACCCTCATCATCACCATGGGGGCAAGCCTCAAGGGCATGGGCGCGGCGGGCGTCTCGATCGACGACGAGCTGAAACGGACCGGAGACCTCATCGCCGCGGCCCGCAAGGCCAAGATCAAGATCATCGGCGCGCATATTGAAGGCATGAGCCGCCGGGCCCAGGGCGCCGAGGCCGGAGACACGACGGACGAGCAGAGCATCGATCTCGTCGCGCCCAGCTCCGACATCCTCTTCATCCGCAAGGACGGGAACTCGGACAACCGCTTCACCATCATCGCCACGGCCAAGAAGATCCCGATGATCGAGTTCGAGAAAAACCTCCAGATGATCCCGGAGCTCGAGAAGATCTTCAAATAATCAGCGCCGGACGATCGTCACGTAGCCCAGCTTTTCCAGCGTCCTAGCCCAGCCCTCCACGTTCTGCAGGGTCACGCCCGGGGTCTCGGCCGCGGCGGCGTTGCGGAGCTGGAGGAGGCTCCGCTTGCCGTCGATCATGTTCCGGAGGATCGACTCGGCGGCCCCGAGCTGGTAGGACGGGAGGTCCTTTGCCTCGCGGCGCTTGGCCGCGAAATCCTGGGAATCGAAGGCGGCCTTCATCTTGTCCGTGCGGACCGGAACCAGCTTGCCCAGCCGGATCTCCTCACTCGTCAGGACGATCCGGACCGGGACGACGCCCTCGCGGCGGCAACGGGCCTGGTAGATCTGGCCGAGCTCCGCGTCGGCAGGGAGGCGCATGTCGTCGACGGCCTTGACCTGGACCTTGAGGAGCGTCTCGAGCCCGGCGTCTCCCCGGATGAAGAAGCGGATGGAATTGAGGATGTCCTCCTGCCTCAGGAAGGCCTGGTTCAGGGCGTTGTCGGCTTCCCGGTAGGCGTCGGCCAGCTTCTCTTTCCCGGCCTCGAGGACGGTCCGGACCGCCTTGGCCTTGGCCTGGCCGATCCGCTCATAGCAACGCGCGGCCACCTCGGGGATCATTCTCTCGACCTCGGCCGGTCCGGCTCCGGCCATCGCGATCGCGGAAGCCGCGCCGATGACGACGACGCGCTTGAACTGCGTCGGGTCGGACTTGTCCACGGTGTCGCGGCTGGTGTGGTACCACTGGTCCGGCCAGACGATCATCATGACGGCCGGGATCCCGAGTCCGCTCCCGACGAAAACGACGTGGTCGCTCCCGCCGCTGTAGGGATCGATGACATAATAGAATGGATCGCGCGATCCCGTCGGAGACCAGATCGGAAGGTAGGCTTCCTTGCCGTCGGCGTTGCGCTGCGTCGTGCCGACCCATTCATAAAAAGACCGGACGACGTCGTTGAGATAGGACGGGATCATCGGCGGGCTCTGGACGAGCTCGAAAACGCTCTGGTTCTTGATGAGCCCTTCGCCGACCATGTCCTGATTGATGTTGGCGAAAAAGCGCCGGGCGACGTCTGGATAAAGCCGGAGATAAGCCGACGTCCCGGACATCTCCGGGACGAAGAGGAAGCGGACCGTCCGCTTGAGAGGCGGGATCTTTCCGTCATCCATGAGCTTCCGCAGGACGCGGGCGGTCTCCAGGATGGAGACGCAGCCGCTGATATTGTCGTTCGCGCCCTGCTTGGTCACGCCCTCGTAGAGATGGGCCGTGAAAACGAGCTCTTCTTCGGGGTAGGCCGAGCCGGGGATGACGGCTTCGACCATCTGGTCCTTATAAGGGACCATTTGCGTCTTGGCCAGGCCTCGGACCTGGATCTTCGCCCCTCGCTCGAGCATGTCGCGGAGGTCGCTCCCCTGCCGCGTCGAGACTATAAAGCCGAGGGTCGGCTTCATCCCCTCGGCGTTCGAGATCGAGCTCCAGCCGATCTCGTCCGGGTCGAACTCCGGGTGGCTCGAGGTATAGGCAATGACCCCGAGGGCGCCGAGCTTCTCAACGGCGATGCGCTGGGCGCCTCCCGGCGAGCCGTTGACCAAAACGAACTTGCCCTTGACGTCCTTGCCCTCGTAGAACGTATCTCGGTTCCCCTGCCCGACATAGACCAGGTCGCCCGTCAGGTCCAGGGTCGCGCTGCCCGAGCAGAGCGACGCCGGAACCTCCTTGAGGTCGGCGATCTTGCGCTTGTTCGGCGAAACGATCCAGAGCTCGCCGATCTCCGCATCCCATGTGAGTGGGCTTCGCGTCGGCAGGTCGATGATCCGGGCGTTCGAGATCCCGTATTCCCGCAACTTCCCCAGGATGAACACGGGCTCGAAGTAGCCTTTGGCATATTCTTCGGGAAGCCGGTTGCGATAGACTCCGGCGAGGGCCACCTCGTTCTGGAAAGCCAGGTCTCCGGAGGCTTCCTGGATGATCTCCTGCATGAGGCTCAGAGGGAGCAGGGTCCTGGGAATGCCCTCGGCCGGCTGGGCGGCGGCGGTTCCGGCGGCGGCGATCACGGCGAACAGGAATGCTGCGATCTTTCTCATCGGATCCTCCAAGCCGTCTATGATATCCCTTTCCCGGCCGGGAGGGAAAGGACGGTTGAAAATCCCGTCGCTTTCGCTTACAGTTGAGCCTTCGAGGAGCGCGCCATGAGCATGACCACTTCGGCGACGATTATCCTGGCCGCGATGGTCGCCGCCTACATCCTGGCCAAGGTCCTGAAGATCTCGACCGAGCTGTCGATCTTCTTCGCCGCCCTCGTCGGCGGATTGGCCGGCGGAGCAGGAATCCCCGCCCGGCACATCGTCGAGGGCGCCTTCACTTACCTCGACATCGCCCTGATCTTCATCACCGCGACCCTGTTCATGAACCTCCTCAAGGAATCGGGCGGAGTGGCCTTCGTCGTCCGCCGCGTCCTGCAGCGGTTTCATCGCCGCAAGCTTCTTCTGTTCGGCATGCTGGCCCTCCTTCTCCTCATCCCGGGCGCGCTGACCGGGGCGGGCAGCGTGACCGTCCTGATCGTCGGCGGCATGGTCGCGACCGTCCTCGGCTACATGGGAATCCCCGGGCCCAAGGTCGCGGCCATCATCTTCATCATCGCCGGCTTGAGCGCCGCGGCGCCGCCCGTCAGCCTGTGGGCCATGCTCACCGCGGCCGGCATCAACATGCCCTACGTGGGATTCTTTTTGCCCCTTCTCATCCCATGCGTGCTCCTGGCCCTGGCCACGATCTTCATCCTGGGCCGGAAGGCCAAGCCGGCCGACCTCGACCTCGCCCTACGCGAATTGCCGGAAGCGCCGGCCGGAATGAGCTGGACCAAGGTCGGACTGCCGTTTGCCGTCTTTCTCGCCCTGGTCCTGGCCGGGCGGATCTGGCCGTTTGACGTTCCGATCATGGGCCTGCCGTTCATGTTCGCCGCCGCAGCGGTCGTGACCGTCCTTCTCTCGCCTCACAAGATCGATATCATGGAAACGGCGCGGCGAACCGTCCATCAGCTCCTCCCCCTCATCGGGACGCTGACCTGCGTCGGCATCCTCGTCCAGATCATGACCCTGACCGGCGTCCGCGGCTTGATCGCGGTGACCGTGGTCACGCTCCCGGCCATGGTCGTGATCCTGACCCTCTTCCTCACCCTTCCCGTCTCGGAATCCGTGCTCATGTGGGGGGCGGCCCCGGTCCTCGGCGTCCCCCTCGTCCTGCTCTTCAATACGATGAACCTGAACCCGGTCATCGCCCTGGCCGGGATGAGCATCATCTGGCCGCTCGGCGACGCCATCCCGCCGACGGCCATCATCGGCCGGCTGACCGCGGAGACCATCGGCATGAAGGAGAAATACCGGGAACTCCTGGCCGCCTGCCTCGTTCCCGCCGTCCTGATCATCATCGTCGGGACGCTGATGGTCCTGTTCTCGAAGAAGCTCGGCTTCCTGACGGTGTTCTGATGAAGGGAGACCGGACATGATCATCACCATCTTCTACTATCTCCTGGTCGCCTTCGTCGTCTTCCTCGCGGGCTGGAATCTCGTCAAAAGCCGGAAATGGCAGGAAGAGGTCCTCTATGTCATCGTCCTTCTCCCCTTCGTCCTCCGGCTGCTGAGGCTCAAATGAGCGCCACCGTCGTCCGCAAGATCGTCATCGCCGGTCTCGGCTGCGTCCTGGCCGGATTCGCCGGGGCCGATTTCTATCGCGGCCGGCATCGGCCCGAACCCCTGGTCATCAGCCCCTCCGTGGCCGAGGTGAAGAAGCTCAGCCAATACTTCGCCCCTCTGCGCGGCACGGCCAATGATGAGAATATCTACATTCTCGAAGGGAAGAAGCCGGGAGGGACGTTCCTCGTCATGGGCGGCTCCCATCCCGAGGAACCGGCCGGCCGTCTGGCGGCCTGGATCCTGGCCGAGAACGGCGACATGGAAGCCGGCCGGGTCTTCGTCGTCCCATCGTCCAGCCGGAGCGGGACGACCGTCACCCGGCCGAGCGGGGCTTATCCGTCCGATTATACGATCCCCACGGCCTGGGGAGGCCAGACATTCCGGATGGGCGACCGCTGGGCGAACCCGCTCGATCAATGGCCCGACCCCGAGGTCTATATCCATTACCCATCCCGCCAGCAGCTCGCCTATATGGACGTCCGGAACCTCAACCGGGCCTGGCCCGGCCGGTCGAACGGAACGCTGACCGAAAAGACGACCTATGCCCTCATCCGGCTGATCAATGAGGAAAAAGTGGACGTCGTCATCGACCTCCACGAGGCCGAGCTCCAGTACCCCGTCATCAGCACGATCGTGACGCACCCGAAGGACATGAGCCTGGCGGCTATGACCTCGATGATCCTCACCGACGAGGAGTTCAAGATGGGGATGGAGAAATCGCCCGCGGAGCTCCGCGGCCTCTCCCATCGCGAGATCGGCGACCACACGAACGCCCTTCCCCTCCTCTTCGAATCTCCCGAGCCTTTCCTCGACGCCACGCGCGGCCGGACGGACGCCAAGCTTCTTCTCGAAGGGAAGGACGAGTTCGTCGTCAGGGCGGGCAAACGCGGGCTCCTCTTCGAGAAGATCGACGAGAAGGGCTGGCCGATCGACGTCCGGGTCGGCCGCCACACCTCGGCCATCCTCCAGACCCTCTCCGTCTGGACGCAGGACCATCCCGACAAGCCCGTCATCCTGAAGAACATCCCGAAATACGCCGAGGTCATCGCCAAGGGAACCGGCGCGTTCCTTCGCGACCCGGCGAAAGCGGGGCCGAAAGAATTGGTTTTTGAATGATTCCATAAATCTCTCCGAAAGGACGACCCGTGCGCACTTTTGAATCCATCTGTCTCGGCATCCCCGACATCCTCCTCCCCAAGGCCGGCGTGAACCTGACGAAGTGGGCGGCCATCGCCTGCGACCAGTACACGTCCGAGCCCGAATACTGGCGGAAGGCGGCCGAGCTCGTCGGCGACGCCCCTTCGACGCTCAACATCATCTACCCGGAGGTCTATCTCAGCGAGAAGGATCCCGGCATCCGGATCGCCCGGATCCGCGAGCACATGGACCGCTATCTCGCCCAGGACCTCTTCGAGGAGGCGGAAGGGCTCATCTACGTCGAGCGAACCACGGGGCCCCAGCCGCGCAAGGGCCTGGTCGCCTGCCTGGACCTGGAGTGCTATGATTTCCGGAAGGGCGCGACGAGCCCGATCCGGGCGACCGAGGGGACGATCCTCGAGCGCATCCCGCCCCGGGTCAGGATCCGGGAGGGGGCTCCCCTGGAGTCCCCTCACATCATGGTCCTGATCGACGACCCGGCCAACGCCGTCATCGGCCCGCTCACGGCAGGGAAGGACCGGCTGAAGAAGGTCTATGATTTCGAGCTCATGCTCGGCTCGGGCCATCTCGCCGGATACAGGGTCGAGGACCGCACCCTCGAGAAGGGCGTTCTCGACGCGCTGGCGGGGCTGGCCGAGCCGGCGGCCTTCGCCGCGAAGTACGGCTTGCCGGCGGGCTTGCCCGTCCTCCTCTACGCCATGGGCGACGGAAACCACTCCCTGGCCACGGCCAAGACGATCTGGGATAAAGCGAAAGCCGCCGCCGCGGATCCGAGGGCCATCCTGGCGTCACCGCTCCGTTGGGCGATGGTCGAGCTCGTCAACCTCCACGACGAGGCCCTGGTCTTCGAGCCCATCCACCGCATCCTCTTCGGGATCGCCGCGGGCCGCGACATCCTCGGAGAGCTGAAAACCTTTTATCCGGGCGGGGTGAAGTTCCGTAAAACCTGCTGCCTGGAGATGATGAAAGAGGAGATCGACGGCCAGTCCGGCCGGCCGCACAAGATCGGGCTGGTCACGATCGACGGGACGGGCGTCATCGAGATCGAAGCCAAGGGCTCGAACCTTCCCGTCGGAACGCTCCAGACCTTCCTCGACGCCTTCATGAAGGGCCAGGGTGCCCGGGAGATCGACTACGTTCACGGCACGGAGCCCGTCGCGGACCTCGGCCGGAAGCCGGGAAACGCCGGATTCTATCTCCCGGCCATGAGCAAAACAGAGCTCTTCAAGACCGTTATCCTCGACGGAGCCTTGCCCCGCAAGACCTTTTCTATGGGTGAGGCCTGGGAAAAGCGCTTCTACATGGAGGCCCGGCGGCTATAAGCCCAAGACGTTTCCGAATTTCCCGTTTTTCTTACCTACCCTACCCTCCCTACAATAGGGAGGGATTCGAGAACGTCTTGGGACAGAAAGCGCGATCAAAAGAACGGGAGGTAGATCCCTAAAAAAAGCGAACGTCCGAAGATCGAAGGCTGATCGGCCCGGGTCGAATAGTCGTCCAGGTAGTCGGTGCGGAAGACGTTCCCGGCATCCAGAAGATTCGTGATCCCGAAATAGAGGATGACCATTTTCTTGAGCACGTTCACGGTCCAGCTGCCGTTGAGGTCGAGCCGGCGGTAGGCGGCGTAGCGCGCGCTCATCGCCGCTCCCCAGACCGGCGAATAGCTTCCTCCCCCGTCTTCCTGGATCCGGCCCTCGAGGGGCGTATACGGCCGCCCCGCGGCATAGGAATAGCGAAGGCCGATCGTCCCGTTCTTGAGCTTCCAGCTGAAAATCGCGGTCATCGAATGAGGGATCTCATACGGGGATGGGGCCAGGATTGGGACATCGCCTTCCGCGCGCTTCGACGCCAGAAAATTGTAGACGATGAGGAAATCGTAGCGGGCGTTCTTTTTCTTGAGGAAGATCTCCGCCCCGCGGGCGAATCCCCGGCCCGCGTCGCTCGTCCCGCCCGCCGCATCCGCCAGGATGAGATGGCGATACTCTTTGTCGTATATTGTCGCCCGAATCTCGAGAGCTTCCGTGATGCGATCATAACTCAGAGCGAAAAGGGCCGCGCTTCGCGGGCCGAGCCTCGGGTTCCGGCGGACGTCGAAATAATCCCCAAACTGGCGATAAAGGCCGGCCGATGCCCGGAAGATGTCACGTTTCGTCAGAAAGAACGCCGCGGAGGCCCGCGGATCGAAGGTCCAGCCTCGTTTGGAGAGACCGAGGTGAAGGCCGCGCCCCCCGAGCGTCACATAGACCTTGCCGGTCAGCCGGAACTGGTCCTGGAGATAGAAGCCCAGGCGCGTGCTTCGAACGTCGAACGACGCCTGGGAAATCGAGGCGACCGTCGTCGTGATCGACCGACCCTGGATGTCCGCTCCGAATTCCAGGAAGTGGCGGTCGAGGTCCCAGAGCCCATCGGCCCGCGCCTGCAGGACATCGTCACGGTTCCCGAGGCGGAGGGGCTCCGCGGGACGGTCGAAATCCATCGTATAGCGGGTGGCGGCGGCGAGAGTCTTCAGGACGAACCTCTTCGACAGGGTCGAGGTCCAGGACAGAGCGGCCAGGGTGTTTCGGGACGAGACGTCGAAATCTCCCGATTGGGAGAAACGGTAATCGTTGGACAATCCGTAAACCCGGACCTGGCTGGATTTCCCGACCCGGAAGATGCCCTTGCCGAAGGCCTGCGTCGTCTGGAATCTGCGCCCCGAGCCGCGGCTGTTCAAGCGGGTCAGCCAATCGGAGAAGCCCCGATCGTAGCCGACGACGAAGCTCCCCGTGTCGCCCAGCGGCAGCGAAGCGTAGCTGTTCAGCCCGAGGATCGAGAGGCCGACTCCGCCTTCGGCCTTGGCCGTGAGGTCCTTGGCCGTGATGTCCATAGTCCCGGACAGGGCGTTTCCGGCCCTCGGGGGCATCCCGCTCGTCGCGACGCTGAAATTTTCGACGATCTGGTTGTCGAAGATGCTGAAATAGCTCTCGTGAAGCGATTCGCTGAGAAAAGGATGGGTGATCTCGATGCCGTCGAAAAAATATCCGACCTCGTCGGGTCCGCCGCCGCGGATGAGGAGGCTCGAGGAATCAGGCATCGCGTTCACCCCGGGAAGGACTTGACTGGCATAGAGAGGATCGGCCGCCGCTCCCGGAACCCGGTAGACCTCCATTTTCGTCAGGGCGACGGTCGTTCGGCCCCGATCGTCGGAAACGACGCTGTCGGCGCTGACCGTGATCTCGCGGGCCGCGAGCGGCTCGAGCTCGAGGGCGACAGAGAGGACCTCGCCGGGCTTCGCCTCGGCGTCCGTTCGCCGGTAGCCGAGCAGGAAGACGGTCAGCTTGATCGGACCAGAGAGAGGCCGCTCGACCCGGAGCCGGAATCGCCCCTGCACGTCGGCGGAAACGCCCCGGCCGTTCGGGGCCATGACATACGCCGGTAGGGGATCTTTCGTTTCGCGGTCGAAGATCCGGCCTTCGACCCAGATCGTCTCCTGGGCCGCGGCCAGGCCGGCCAGGATCAGGGCCAGCGCGATCCGCGGCGCGAATTTTCGCATCACGGACGCCCGGCTCTTCACTTCTCGATCGCGGCGAGCTCGCCTCGGGCCCGGCCGCTCTTTGGATTGACGGCCAGGGCCCGCTTCAGAAGCTCGACGGCTTTGGCCGTGTCCCCCTTCTGTTTGTAGGCGAGAGCGGCATTCGTCAGAGCCTCGTCCTTGCCCCAGGAGGGCAGGAGGGGATCGGTGACGTTTTCCTTCTCGAAAAGGGCGATCGCCGTATTCAGGTACCCGAGCGAGCTGTCGGGCCCGCCTCCGAAGGCCTCCGGGACATAGAGCTGATAGATCCCCCGCAAAAGGTGGACCCTCGGATTCGAGCCAGCCACAGACTCGGCCCGATCGAAGTACTCGAAGCTCTGCATGCCGAGGGTCATGGCCCGGTCCGGATGATTGGCGATCTCGATCCCCAAAAAATAGCCGAATAGGGCTAGGGCCTCGGCGAAATCGGGGGCCGTCTTCGTCGCTTTTTCGAGATAGGCCTCGCCCTCGGCGATCCTGGGATCGGATTCGGCGGCGTTTCCGGCGGCCATGTGGAAGGTCGCCAGGCAGTAATCGGCCAGGGCGACGTAGTACGGGAGATAAGCGGTCCCGCTCTTGTCCTGGAGGAGACAGCCGAGGAAACGATCCCGGGCTTCGGCCATGAGACCGGCGTCCCACGTGTCGATCGCGGTCTGCAGCTGCGACTTGGCTTCGACGAGGTTTTTCAGGACGCCCGGATCCACGCGGGTCGGGCCGGCTTGTCCGAAGCTCAGGGCGGATAGGAAGGCGACGGCCAGGATCAGAACGGCGGAAGCCCTTCCCGAAGGCTTGTTGGAATACGAAATCATCATCGGCTCCTTTCCGGACGATTCATCGCCGGCGCGATCACCGCGGATTCTCCTCCCCGCCTTGGGGATGGGGGAAATAGCTCTCCAGGGCTTTGAGGTATTCCTCGAACGCTTTCCGTCCCTTCCTGGTCAGGATGCAGGCCGTCAGCGGCCGTTTTCCCTGGAAGGTTTTTTCGATCGAAATATATCGGGCCTCTTCGAGCCGGGCCAGGTGGGTGCTCAGATTTCCGTCTGTTGTCTCGGTCGCTTTTTTCAGGAAATTGAATTCCGCCTGCGAGGCGGAGGCGAGGATGGAGATGACGGCGAGCCGGACCGGAGAGTGGATCACCGGGTCCAGCGGGGCGAACTTTTCGGAGGTCACGCCTCCCTCCGCTCCCGGTCGAACTTGGCTTTGAGAACGATGACGGGGATGAGATACCCGGCAATGAACAGGAACGTATAGACCAAAGTCCTCTGCTCCGGCCGGATCAAGGACATCCCCACGGCCCCGGCCCACCATCCGAGACCCACGGTCTTCAGGAACGGCCAGTCGAAGATCCCTCCCATGACAAAGAACATGATCCCGGTGACGCAGGAGATGAGGATGGAGATGGCTTCATGGGAATACACGCCGATGGCCGGAAAAATTAGGCCGACCAGCAGGAAGCCCGCGCCGCAGGCGAAATAAAGGTGCCGTCCGGCATTCTGGATATATGTCCGGACCGGGGTCGTCCGTTGATGCCTGATCCCATAGAACACGCTGGCGATCCAGCCGATGACCGTGATCCCGCCCCAATTCAGCCATTCCCAGTGGTAGAGCTTCAAGCGGCCGAGAATGAAGCTCCCGACGAGGGCCAGGGAGATCAGGACGCCCCACATCACGAAAAGGGCGGCCGATTCGGCCGTCGCCCTCTTCGTTTTGTCGATCATGCTCTTGATGATTTGAATTTCCTGCCTGATCTCCTGATCGTTCATGTTCGCTCCTTTATGCAAAGTACTTTGTTTTACAAAGTATATATAAGGCCGAGATACCTTTCTGTCAAGAAAAGAATTCATTTATTTTTTCGGGCCGGTCGAAAGCCCTCGGAATCCCAGCCGGGCCAGGGCGGAAACGGCCAGGACAATATAAGCCAGGATCAGAACGAGCTGAACCGAACCAGCGCGACTCCCCCCCTTACTCCCCTGCCCCGCACCCGGCGCGGGCAATGGGACCGGGTCCCAGGGCAGCCCGCAGCGCTCGGCCAAGCCTTTGATGAAGAGAAGGTGAATGACCGGAACGCCTCGCGAGGCCATTTCCTGGATGACGCCCCTCTTCCCGGGCGGCGGAATCATCTTCACCTCGGTCAGGCCCGGCCGCAGCTCCAGGACGCCGGGATCGACACCCATGTTGGCCCAGCTTCCGCCGACGTTGACGAAGGCGGCGATCCGCTTTCCCGCCGCCCCCGCCTCATAGACGGCCATCCGGGCCCGCACGTTCGCGGCGAGGTCGGGCTCTTCGATGACCGGAGTTCCCGTGGCCCGGATCTTCTCCCGGAGGAAGGCCCGGCCCTCCTCCGACATGTCCGTTCCGTCGTCATTCACTCCGCCGACGGCCAGGGCCGCCGGCCGCACGTCGAAGATCCCGGCGGAGCGGAGGCAATCCAGGATCTCGAGCTGGGTGAAGGCCGGGTTGTTCGCCCCCCAATTCGACGCCCCGAGCGAGCTGATCACGACCGGCGCGGCGCCGATCGTCCGGACGGCCGCCAGCGTCGCCAGGATCATCGCCGGGAATGAGCTCGACGCGCCGACCGCGACCGCGTCGCCCCGCCCGACCCCCGCCTCTTCCAGCATCCGGACGAGGCATCCCGCGAAGTTCGGGTTCGCCGCCGTCCGCTTGGCCTCGAGCTGTCCGAGCGACGTCGTAATCGGCGAATCCTCGAGCCCGACGAGGGCCGTCCGGTTGAGATCGGTCGAGGGATCGACGACGACGCCGTGCTCGCCGGCGCAGGGCTTGAGAGCGTCGATCGCCCCGGCCATGAGCCGCGCCGCCTGGAGGGAGGCGTTCCCGGCCGGAGCCGGCCCGCCGGGGAAGACGAACCGGTCCGCGGCGTAAAACAAGACGCTGATCAGCCCCAGGGCGGAGATCCAGCGGAGGCTCGCCGGCCCGGCCTTCATCAGAGCATCCCGATGAGCCGGACGACGAAATACGTGAGAACGGTCACGGCGGCGAGAGAGGCCAGGGTCGGAAGGATCTTCTGCCGCTCGAGGTTGTTGGCCAGAAGCCCGGGGATGATCCAGCCGACGACGCGCAAGTCGAGCGAAGGCGGGGCGAGCCGGGGCCAAACAAGCAGCCAGAGCTGCCCGATCAGGGCGCCGAGGAGGAGCATCAGGACGAACCTCCGCCGGCCGTAGATCAGGAACCGCGCCGACAAGCCCTTGTAGACGGCCAAAGCGATCAGGGCGGCCGCGATCGTGGCCAGGAAGCGCTCCGGCCGGTCCATCGACAAGGCGAGGGCGGCCGGAACGATGATCCCGCCGGGGAGGATCCCGGCGATCTCGGTGAAGAGGAGGGCGAGGACGATCCCGATGAGGAGCGTGGCGAGAGTCATCCCGTTTCTCCGAATCGCCCCCAATGCTCGACGAGGGCCTCACCCGCGCCGCCCATATTGCCCAGGCCGACGACGACGCTCCTGTCGGTGAGGTACGGCCCGATCCCGGCCATGATCGCCCCGGGCGCGCGGGCGAGAAGTGCGGAAATGGTCGGCCGGTCCCGCCGGGACCATTTCTTCATCCGGCCGAGGGCCCGGGCGTGATCTCCGATGAAGACCAAGCGGTCGAACCGTTCGAAAAAGCCGGCGTCGAGCGCGTCCAGCCATTGGCGCGTCCGGTCGCCCCGGTCGGCCCGCAGGTTCAGAAGGCCGACGAGTGAGGCGGGCGGGGCACTCATTCGGCCGAGCGCCCGATCGAGAGCGGTCCGGGTGGACTCGGGCTCATTGGCCGCGAAAAGGCTGAGGCAGATGAAGGCGGTCCCGTCGGCGCGCAGGGTCCACATCTTCAACCCGCCGAAATCGGGCGCCGCGGCGGCCATTCCGCGAAGGGCCAGGCTCCGCTCGACTCCCGCCTCCCCCGAGACGGTCAGGGCGAGGCTGATGTTTTCGGCAAACTCGAGTCTTGAAAGTCCCGCGAGGTCGTCGTCTTTCGGGATGGCCCGGACCGCGGACCTTCGCTTTCCCGCCGCTTCGCGGAACGAGGGATCATCATCCCCGGCGGGAAGGAACACCACGCCGTCCTCGGGGATGGCCGCCGACAGCGTCGTGGCGATCTCAGGCTTCGTCCTGCCCATATCGTCAAGGTGGTCGAGACGGACGTTCGTGATGCCCAGGATCCGCGGCCGCAGGATCCGCCGGGATTCGACGCCGAGCGTCTCCGCCCGGATGCTCATCATCTCGGCTACGAGAGCGTCCGCGCCGAGGCGGGCGGCCCAGCGCAAGACCCGCTTCTGCTCCAGGACCGAAGGGAGCCCCGATCTCCGGATCTCCTCCTCCCGGCCGTCGGGGAAGATGAGCATCGGCCTGGAGCCGGTGGTCTTGGCCGCGACTCTCATTCCGGCCTCGCGCAAAGCCGCGGCGACGAGCCTCGTCACGGTCGATTTCCCGCGCGTTCCCGTGACGGCGATGCGGAGGGGAATCCGGTCCCGGAGGCGGGCGAGCGAGGCCCGCTCGAGGATCAGGAAGGCGAGAAAGAGGACGAGAAGCACGGCCGGGACGAGGATCTCCGTCAAGTGTCGCTTACCGCCATTGGAAATCACGCGTGGCCCGGAGGACGAGGTCGCGGAGCATCGGTCCGTAGGCCCGCTCGGGGTCCTGGGCATCGAAGATCGCTCCGCCGCCTTTAACGACGCTGACCTGGGCCACGGACTCGCGCTCGTGGGCCGTGCCTGTCCAGATGGTCGTGCCGTCGCTTAGGTCGAGCAGGCGCGCGGACAGAACGGCCTCGATGTCGGCCGAGACGCTGAGCCTCGTGATGATCGACAGGATATCCACCCGAGGCCGGATGTTCGAGACTTCAAGGGTCCCGAAGATCACGGTGTCCACCCCGTACTTCTGGCGGAGGGCGCCGAGGGCCTCCTGGGAGAAGCGGTTCGCCCCGATCTCGCGGAGGACATCCTCCTCCCGGCCGAGCTCCTTGATCCGGGCGCCGGGCTGGGATTTGAGCAGGACCTCAAGGAAGATCCGGGTCGCGTACGGAGCGATGTTCCCCTGGGCGCCGGTCCGGAATTCGCAGACCCCGATCGTGCCCATACGCTCCAGGTTGACCCGTGGCGGGAAAAGACGGAAACAGCCGACGGACGACGCCGCGAGGGCGGCAGCGAGAAGGATGACGGCGGTTTTTTTCATGTGAAGCTTCTCCCTATGGGATGAGTATAGTGAAATCGAGCGCCGGAGGCAAAACCTCCGGAGCCGAGCGCTTGATTTGTCGCTCCCCTTGATCATTCGCCAGAAAGGGGCGAGAATAACTTTCGTTTTCTCGGATGATCCGACAGGAGCTGCTCTCATGCCGAAGAAAGCCATTCTTTGTTCCTTCCTGATCTCGGTCATCGTATTTCCGATCGCCGCGGCCGCCGACGCCGAACGCCGGGTTCCGACGATCGATGACCTTCTCTCCCTCAGGTCCGCAAGCGGCGCGAAGATCTCGCCCGACGGAGCGCGGGTGGCTTACACGATCTCCGAAACCGACTTCAAGCAGGACTCCACCGTGACCCACATCTGGCTGGCGGACGTGGAAACGGGACGGAGCGTCCAGCTCACCCGGGGCGAAAAGTCCTGCTCCGGCCCCGATTGGTCTCCCGACGGGACCTGGATCGCCTTCACGAGCAGCCGGACCGGCGACAAGAACCAGATCTTCCTCATCCGGCCGGACGGCGGCGAAGCCGTCCGGCTGACGGACGCCGAAACGGGAGTTTCGGGCTTCCAATGGTCGCCGGACGGCCGGGCGATGGCCTTTACCGCGTCCGATCCGGTCTCCCAGGCCGCCAAGGACCGGAAAGAGATCCTCGGGGACTACGACGTCGTCCGGAAGGAATACACGCATACGCACCTCTGGACCCTCGATGTCGCCGAAGCGCTGAAATCGCCCCAGCCCGGCCACCGTAGGACGAAGGGGAAGGATTTCACGGTCGGCTCCGCGTCCTGGTCTCCCGACGGCAAGAGGATCGCCTTCAGCGCGACCATCAACCCGGACCTCATCCAGGGCGGGACCTCGGACATCTATCTCCTCGACCTGGCCGACGACTCCGTGAGGAAGATCGTCGGCCAGCCCGGCCCGGATACATCCCCGCAATGGTTCCCCGACGGCCGGCAGATCCTTTTTTCGTCTACCCTCGGCAAGGCGTCCTATTTCGCCGACAATTCCCGGCTGGCCATGGTCCCCGCCGACGGCGGTCCCATCCGTTCCCTGACCGACGCCTTCGACGAGAACCCGAGCTTCATCGCCTGGACGCCCGGCGGGCTTTATTTCCAGGGCCTCCAAAGAACGGACGGGCATCTCTTCCGGCTCGACCTCGAAACCTTGAAGTTCGAGCGGGTGACGGGCCCCAACGGCTTCATGGGCGGCGCCTTCACCTTCAGCCGCGATGGAAAGCGGATGGCCTTCTCCGCGGCCTCTCCGACATCGCTCAACGAAATCTGCGTCTCCGGCTTCCCCTTCCGGCCGCGCGCGCTGACGAACATGACCGCGCAGGCGGACGCGTTCATCCTCGGGACCCGGGAGGTCATTTCCTGGAAAAGCCGCGACGGGACGGAGATCGAGGGCGTCCTCATCAAGCCCGCCGGCTTCGACTCCGGCCGCAAATACGCCCTCCTGTGCATCATCCACGGCGGACCGACGGGTGTGGACCGACCCGCCCTGCTCAGCCCGGACACCCGCAATTATCCCGCCGACATCTGGGCGGCACGCGGCGCCCTGATCCTCAAGGTGAACTACCGCGGCAGCGCCGGGTACGGAGAAAAATTCCGGAAGCTCAATTACCGGAACCTCGGCGTCGGCGACGCCTGGGACGTCCTTTCCGGAGTGGATTTCCTGGTCAAAAAGGGCTGGGCGGACCCGGCGCGCGTGGGCTGCATGGGCTGGAGCCAGGGCGGCTATATATCGGCGTTCCTGACGACGTCCTCCGACAAGTTCAAGGCGGTCTCGGTCGGGGCGGGCATCTCGAACTGGGCGACATACTATTACAACACCGACATCACCCCGTTCACGATCAACTATCTCGGCGCCAATCCCGTGGACAACCCCCAGATCTACCTCAAAACGTCTCCGATGACCTATATCAAGGCGGCGAAAACGCCCACGCTCATCCAGCACGGCGAGCTCGACCGGCGCGTTCCCATCCCGAATGCCTACGAGCTCCGGCAGGGCCTCGAGGATAGGGGCGTTCCCGTCGAAATGGTCGTCTATAAGGGATTCGGCCATGGCATCACGAAGCCCAAGTCCCAGCGGGCGGTGATGCAGCACAACCTCGCCTGGTTCAACCATTACATCTTCGGAGATCCGAAGCCGGACCTGACGGTACCGATGAAGTAGAACCGCTCCGGCGCCGCGCGCGGCGCCATCGGCGAAGCCGTTCAGGCGCTCGTCACCTCGGCAGCCAGGAGACGATCAGCCCGGCGAACCCGGTCGCGGCCGGCGGGTCGAGGTTGGCCAGGACGATGACGGCGATCTTGCGCTGGGGGTCCCATTCGACCGCGGCATTGAGCCCGGGAGCGCCGCCGGCGATCATGAATCCGCCCCGCATGTCGGGCGTCGGGCCGAGCGAGCCCGCGTCCAGGGCGATCGCGTATTTCAGGAGGTCGGCCGCCGTCGAATAGCCGCCGCCCGCCGAGCTGCCGCGGCCGGGCAGGGTATCATAATTGGGCTTCCTCGAACCGGCCTTTCCGGTATAGCCGAGGGCCCGCCGATCGACGACGGCGGCTTTCGGGAAGGATTCCGTATCCGACATGCCCGCGGGTTTATAGATGTTCTCGCGGACGTAATCGTAGTAGTCCATCCCCGAAGCTTTCTCGACGATCAGGCCAAGGACGATGAAGCCCCCGTTGGAATACATGTTCCGCGCCCCCGGCTCGAAAGCGAGCGGCTTGTCCGCGAACAGAGGCAGGTAATCCCGGAGTGTCAGGATCTTCGACTTGTCCGCCGCCTCGTAGCGCTCGTTGAAGAAATCGCCGATCCCCGAGGTCATGTTCAGAAGATGGCCGACCGTGACCTTGGCCGCGGCATCGCGGTTGGGATAATCGGGAAGGAATTTCCCGATCGTGTCCTCCGCGGAGATCTTGTTCCGGGCCATGAGCTGGCGGACGGCCAGGCTCGTGAACGTTTTATTGATCGAGCCGATGTTGAACCGGGTGTCCAAGGTGTTCGGAATTTTCTTCTCCCGGTCGGCCAGTCCGTAGGCCGCCTGGAAGATCGGAGAGCCGTTCCGGGCGATCAAGACGACCCCGGAGAATTCGTCCGCGGCGGCGCCCTTCTCGGCCGCGGCCTTGACGGCGGCGATGAGGGCCGCGTCATTCGTTTTCGGGTCGGCCGGCGGGGGGCCGGCTTCCCCGGCGCTGCCAAGGTCCATGACCCGGATCCCGAGGAGGAGGAACGGCTCGGCCGTCTCGAACAGGAATTCCATGCTCACCGCAGGCCCGTTCGAGCCGCGCGCCTCGACGCTCACGGAGTCGGCCCGGACCGCGACGACCTTGCGAACCTCGAGGGTGCCGAGGCGCTCCCGCATCTGGGCATAGCGGACAATCCGCGTCTCGATCGGCACGCTCTGCAGGGAGTCCTTCGACACGTTGGCCAGGAAATACTCCTTGATCGCCGCCTCGCCCGCGTTGAACGCCTTAAAATAAGCTTCGACGCGCCGTCCGGACGCGGTGTCGGAAAGGGCCTGGGACGGAGGAGGCACGCCGGCGGCCGCGGCCGAGAGAGGGAAGGAGATGAGGATGGCGAAGAGGAGGGCTTTTCTCATTGGGATGACCTCTATTTATATTACTTCGAAGGATGCTATTTTTTCAACACCCCGGCGCGGCATTTCGTTGCGCCCTCGTCGGAGGGCCTAAGGCAAAACCCAGCCTTTTTTTGATATGATAGGGTTGTTCAGAAAAGGAGATACCCCCGCATGAAAAGAACGGGATTCCTGATCCTCACCGTCCTCGCCCTGGCCGCGGGCGTCCTCGCCTCCCAGAATCCGCCCGTCCAGAACGCTCCCCCGCCCCAGGCCAAGCCTCGCGGCCAAGCCCAGGCCCAGCCTCGCGGCCGGACGATCACCCTGGGCGATCTCACGAGCTTCGAGGTCAAGGACAACGTCGTCCAGGCGGCCGCCGGGTCGGACCTCGTCCGGATCATCTTCTACCGCGACGATCTCTTCCGGATCTGGCTCGGGCCCGAAGGGAGCTTCACGGACTACCCGACGAATCCCCAGGACGCCCCGATCGTGGTCTTCAATGGCGCGCCGATCGCGGTTCCGTTCCGCGACGCGGGGGACTATTACCGCCTGGAAACCCGCGAATGCGTCCTGCGCGTTTACAAGAGACCTCTCCGCTTCGCTCTTTTCGACCGGGACAATACCTCGGTCGTCTGGCAGGAAACCCGTCCGCTCTCCTACGGCCCGACGACGACGCAGACCCTCCGGCGCGGCGAGAGCGAGAACTTCTACGGCGGCGGGATGCAGAACGGCTATTTTTCCCATCGCGACGCCTCGGTCAACATCCGCCTGAATACCCGCGGCTGGGGCGACGGGACGACCCCCAATCCGGCCCCCTTTTATATGAGCACGGCCGGGTACGGGGTTTTCCGCAACACGATGTCCCCCGGCCGCTATGACTTCCTCCAGCCTCTCGCCCTGTCCCATGACGAGTCGCGCTTCGACGCCTGGTATTTTTACGGGCCGTCGCTCAAAAAGATCCTCGAAGGCTACACCCTGGTCACCGGCCGGCCGTTCTTTCCGCCCCGCTGGGGGCTTGAGTTCGGCGACGCGGACTGCTACAACAAGAAAGGCAGGACGCCCGACGTCATCTCCAAGGTCGCCGACGTCTACCGGGCCAACGACATGCCCGGCGGCTGGATCCTGCCGAACGACGGCTACGGCTGCGGGTACGTGGACCTCGCCGAGACGATCCAGGAGCTCCACAAGCGGGGCTTTTACACCGGGCTTTGGACGGAGAAGGGCCTGGAACGGATCGCCACAGAAGTCAGCCAGCTCGGCTCGCGGGTCATGAAGCTCGACGTCGCCTGGGTCGGGCGCGGGTATCAATTCGCCCTGAACGGCATGCGCGACGCTTACGAGGGGATCGAGAAGAACAGCGACGCCCGCGGATTCGTCTGGACGACTTGCGCCTGGGCCGGCGCCCAGCGCTACGCGACGATCTGGTCCGGCGACCAGTCGGGGAACTGGGAGTTCATCCGCTTCCACATCCCGACCGTGATCGGCGCGGGTCTCTCGGGGTTCAACGCGGCCACGGGCGACGTGGACGGGATCTTCGGCGGAAGCGCCCAGACGCAGGTCCGGGACCTCCAGTGGAAATGCTTCACCCCCGTCCTGATGATCATCAGCGGCTGGTCGAAGCAGACCAACCTGATGAAGCAGCCTTGGATCTTCGGCGAACCCTACGCATCCATCAACCGCAAATACTTGAAGCTGAAGATGCGGCTGACGCCCTACATCTACACATACTGCCGGGAAGCCTTCGACACCGGCGTCCCGGCCGTCCGGGCCATGGTCCTCGAGTTCTCCGACGACCCGGTGACGTGGTCCAAGCGGACCCAATACCAGTTCATGAGCGGCGAGTGGCTGCTCGTCGCGCCCGTCTATGAGGATTCCCCAGTCCGCAACGACATCTATCTTCCGGCCGGAAAGTGGATCGATTACGCGGATGGCCGGGAATTCAACGGGCCGGCGGCGATCAACGGCTACGAGGCGCCGCTCGACAAGCTCCCGGTCTTCGTCAAGGCAGGAGCCATCGTCCCGATGTATCCCGAGATGCTCCACGACCGGGACAAACCCAAGGATCCTGTCACCTTCGACCTCTATCCCTGGGGGAAGTCGAACTTCTCCCTCTACGAGGACGACGGCCTGACCCGGGAATACAAGACCGGGGGGTTCTCCAGGACGCTCGTCGAGATGGACGCCCCAAAAGCCCTGGATGTTCCCGGATCGGTGATCATGGTCAGGGTGAATCCGGCCAAGGGCAAATACGCGAACATGCCTCAGGCCCGGGCTTATGTCCTCGACGTCCATCTCCCGTCCCGGCCGGCGAGCGTGGCCTTGAACGGGAAGGCCCTCCCGGCGGTCGAGAAGCGCGAGGAATTCGCCAAGCTCGATGAAGGGTGGTTTTACGACACCCGGGACCGCCGCGGCGTCCTCCATGTCAAGACGAAATCCGTCGCCTTGAGCGCCGGATTCACCAGTCGGATCACACTCTAAGGATCACGCCATGGCCAAAGCGAAAGTCGCCGTCCTGCGGACGAAGCCGGAGACCGTGCTGGACGATCTCGACCGGTTGTTCGAGCTCGCCGGCGGGGCGAGCGTCCTCGACGCGTCCCGGACGACGATCATCAAGGACAACATCAGCTGGCATTACCCCTTCCCCTCGGCCAACACGACCCCCTGGCAGCTCGAGGGAACGATTTTGGCCCTGCGCCGGCGCGGCTTCCGGGACGTCGTCTGCGTCCAGAACAAGACCGAGGTCACCGACGCCTTCAAGGGCGAGGACCTGAACGGCTACAAGCCCATCTTCGAGAGGCACGGGATCCCCGTCCGCTTCAACTTCCGGACCGAGGATATGGGCTGGGTCGGCTACAAGCCCAAGGCGAAGATGCTCGTCCTGGGCAAGATCTACGGACCGGAGATTCCGATCCCCGATTATTTCGCCGGGAAGAACATCGTCCATCTCCCGACGACCAAGTGCCACATCTACACGGTCACGACGGGGGCGATGAAGAACGCCTTCGGCGGGCTGCTCAGCCACAAGCGGCACCAAACGCACACCCACATCCACGAGACGCTCGTGGACCTCCTGGCCATCCAGAAGGAGATCCACCCGGGGATCTTCTGCATCATGGACGGCACCACGGCCGGAAACGGCCCGGGGCCGCGGATCATGGAACCGGTCCGGAAGGACATCCTCCTGGCCTCGTCGGACCAGGTCGCCATCGACGCCGTCGCCTCGAAGATGATGGGCTTCGACCCGATGAAGATCAAGTACATCGCCCTCGCCGATGAAGCCGGGCTCGGGACCGGACGACCGGACGAGATCGAGATCGTCGGCGACGCCGGGGCGGCGGCCGAGAGCTGGGGATTCAAGGTCGGCGCGTCCTTCCACAAGTTCGCCGGCTGGGTGACCTGGTTCGGCCCGACCCGCTTCCTGCAGAAAATGCTGACCCGTCCGCCGATCTTATATCTCGGAAATTTCTACTCCTTCTTTTATCACGACGTCCTGCACTGGCCGCTGCATGAGAAGAAGATCTACGAGCGCTGGCTCGTCGAATCGGACTGGGGCCGCCTGTTCAAGGCTTACCGGGAGAAAGGATCGCTCGCGGCGCCCGGATCACGATGAGCTCATGCCGTACATTCTCTTCGGCAACATCATCGCCCTCGTTCTCGGCGTTCTCGCCTTCAACGAAGCCGGAAATCCCGGACGGATCGTCCTTGTCCTGCTCTTTGGGGCGACGTTCCTCGTCCCCAAGATCGTGCCCGGGCCGACGATTCCGTACCTGATGCTGGCGGCGCGCTCGGTGATCGGGATCGGCTGTTATATCTTCTATCGGTGGCGCAATTCCTAAACGATTGAGTAACCTTCTAATAGGATAAAGAGAGAAGAATTTGCTTTTCCGGCGACGCCGCGAATTGCTGTTCCTCTCCCCGTTGACCACGCCGGCAATGTACTTCCGGTCCGTTGGCCGTGTCAATTCCCGCGAAATTCGCGAAAAAGGACATCCGAAACTCGGAGAGGCACGGAACGCGGGTCAGCACGGGCCGAAAGACAACAGACGCCCGCTCCCTCCTGATCATCCATCCATGAAATATCCCCCGCTCTCCTCGGCTGCCATCAAGGCCGCCCGCTCGAAGACGCGGGCGGGAGGTGGCCTCTGGCCCGCGAAGGTCAACTCCAGGTGACGGATGATCCGGTCCACGACGGCATGCTCCGTGATGAAGGCCACGACCTTCATCGTGCCCCCGCACTTCATGCCGATACCCGACCTTTCCCTCGGCTTCCAAAAGGGTCAGCCGCTCCTCCCGGCAGTCGGGATGGCGGATCCGGGCGACCGTTTCGGTCTGTCCTCATGAGACGGAAACGGATCATGAGGGCGAACCCGCAACGCGGGTTGCCGCAGTCAAGATACCGCTCGACCACTTCCTTGACGATCGGCCGGAAATATCCGTAGGTACGCTCAAAGCGTTCCTCGTATTCCGCCACGAACCAGTCGAAATGATGGAACAGCACCCGGTAGAGAACGGCCCGCTCCGGATGTCGAGGGCGATAGACTCCCGCCATCGCGGGAGAAGAGCCTCAAGAAACGGGCCAAGGGAGCATCAAGCCGGGATTCCGGGGACGAGCGGCGGGATCCCGAAGAACGGCCGGCCGCGGTTCTCGAACGAAACGTCATCCATCGTCGACGCCTGGCCACAAAAAGGAAACGGCCGGATCGGTCCGGAGGCGGAACTCGCCCTCGGCCGCCACCTTAACTTCAGCCTCGGTTACAATCTCGAACGTTTAGCCCACGAAGGAAGCCGGACGTCCGGGCGATCGCCCAATTCCAGGACATCGGCCGCGATCCGGCCATGTATTCATACCCGGTCGATGCGAATTCGCGGGGACTGTTCACGCAGCTTCTTTTTTCCTACAAGATCAACCCGCAGACCGTTCTCTTCCTCGGATACTCGGACAACTCCCTCGGAGCCCGCGGCATCGACCTCGTCCGGGCCGACCGGACATTTGTTCTGAAGATCGGCTATGCCCTGGTAATGTGAGCCACCGGCAGCGCGCCGATCGTAGCGGTCTTCCGGACACTTTGCATCCTCCCGGTTTTTTGTGATAAAGAATATCGGAAGGGAGAAACCTCATGGAAGATTCCAATGCCGGCATTAAGAAACCGTCTCTTTTAAGCACCAAGAAAGAGCTCTTGGACGCCTATCAAAGCGCGCTCAAACTACTCGAAGAAAAAAGCAAGGCCGAGTTACGACCCCAAGCGATTGTCGAAGCGAAGAAAAAATCCGAAACCCTCCAGAAAGCCGACGAACTCTCGCTCGACGCTATCGCCGGATCATCCGCGTCCTTGAAAACGGAAACCGCCAAACTCTTGGCAACGCTGGTCGAACGTCTGGAAACTGAAATCCGAAAATACGGGACTCTCCAGGAGGCTGT
>Ga0315277_10000632_pt1 | contig 55082 bp, 48 predicted proteins | sample YL17G05_15_MG_FD_203695 | JGI IMG/M metagenome (GOLD analysis project Ga0315277, IMG submission 203695) | Sediment microbial communities from Yellowstone Lake, YNP, Wyoming, USA - YL17G05_15 | ecosystem: Environmental > Aquatic > Freshwater > Lake > Sediment | place: USA: Wyoming | collected... | reverse complement strand
TAGGAGCGACTGCTGAATTGATTCCTTCTGCCTGCAGGCCGACGCATTATTTTCTCTACACTGTTACCTCTGCTGTTGAGCCTACTCTTGTTACTACTGCTACGCGTTGTACCGTCGGCGGTAAGATACCTGATTCCCCTACAGCCTTGACACTTATACTTACATCGAACTTTGGCGCGGGAACAGATATCTGGACCGGAACCGGAGGGTATTAAGTAATAGCTTGGGACAACCCTTTTTTGCGATCTAACGTGCCAAGAGAGGGTTGTCCTTTTTGTTTGGCGGGATAGTAAAATGTGTAGACAAATAAAAAAAACCAGAGGTCAAAAGGCCTTCAGCGCGCTTAGGGCGCCGAAATTCTTATTACCCGGGAAAGCATTTACCCTGATGGAACTTATGATAGTGCTTGTGATTATCGGTATTCTGGCAACCTTGAGTATGACTCAGTATGTGCCGCTTAGGGAACGTGCCTTTGATAGCGAGGTGGAGGCCAACCTGAGATTAATTGCGGCAGGAGAGAGGATCTGGCGAATGGAAGACGCTAACAACCTATACCGGGCCTGCGCTACTACCGCGTTAGTAAATACCGATTTAAGGCTATCTCTGCCTCAAAGTAACCCGAGCTGGACTTATCAGGTTTTTACCTATGCCGGGAATACCGATTTTTGCGTCCAGGCAAGCAGGGTACCCGTTGCTCCGGTACCGGTAAGGTGGCGGCGCATATGCGCTCCTAACGTTGGGGCGAGAGGGCCTGACCCCCAGCCGCAAAATGCAGCCTGCGGTCCGTGCCCGTAAGAGAAGACAAGGCAGCTACCTGTTTTATTCTTAAGAACGGCAGCAATGCTGACGAATTTGACTCAAGATGAAACAAATTCCCCTTAAAACCGGCCCGAGAAAATCTTTTTTTCTTTTTAAGGCCCGCCCTTCAAAAGGCCTTAGCCTAATGGAAATAATCGTTGCTACGCTTATTTTTGCCTTGGTAATAGCAGGATTGATTAATCTTTTTATAGCAGCGAAGAGATTAACCCTGCATGCCAGATCGAGAATACAGGCCAGTGAAGTGGGGAAACAGTTTTTAGACCCTTTACAAATGCAGGTAAGAGAGGACCTGTGGGGAGCTAATTGTTTGGGCACCGGTGTGTGTGCGCCGGGTGCGTGGGTTCAATACAATGCCAATACGACTGTCGCACCGGTTGCCGGCACCACCCTGCGCCGCGTGGATGTTACTATAAACTGGAATGAGAACTAATCAGTCTGTCACCTTATTGGAATTAGTGATTTCCCTGGCTATTTTAGGGATTCTCGTGCTGTCTTTTACCAGCATTGATTTATTCAGCCGTTTCCACGTGATTAGCGCGGATAGGCGCGCTAAAGTACAAAATGAGGTATCGAACGCCGTAGAACATATGGCAAAACAGATAAGCCGGGGTGTTGGTAGGGTAGGGACCGCCCCGGTTATTATAAATACGCCGCCGACAGGCAATAGAATTAAAGTGAGGACCGACCAGAACTTAAACGGCTTAATCGATGACAATGCCGCTACCTGTTTTATCAGCTATAGATTTATTCCCGCGACATACGAAATCGTATTTTTTCCGCAATACTCCATAGCCGGCTGGTCGAACGTCGCTGCTAATGTGCATGTTGCCGCGCAAATAGTCGCCTGCGCCTTTACCTATAACGCCGGTAATAACCTTGTAACCGTGGATTTAACGGCATGCTGGAATCCGCTTAGTCCCCTAACCTGCGGGAACCCGGATAATCCCTCCGTCCAGATACGCACCAACATTAAAATGCCCGGCGTTTCCACTCGCTAAAAAATCCCACTACAGACTGCATAACAATTAACCTTACTGCCCGCTTTTTTGTTGCTAAAATATTTAAAATATGTTAGATTAGACATCGCAGCGGATTGATATCGGATTGATATAAGGGTAGTATTCTATAAATGGGGCTGTAGCTCAGCTGGGAGAGCACCTCGTTCGCAACGAGGGGGTCAGGGGTTCGAATCCCCTCAGCTCCACCAAAATTTTCCGACAAGGAAAATTTTGGTGGCACTCAAGCGAGCGTTAAACGCCCCGACAAGGGGCGTAGCGAGCGGAGTGCCTAAACCGACAAGGAAAATTTTGGTGGCACTCAAGCGAGCGTTAAACGCCCCGACAAGGGGCGTAGCGAGCGGAGTGCATACCATAATGAAAGAATAGATGGTCCTTACTGAATGCACAAATATTAAACAAGGAAAGCTTTTCTAGGGTAGGAGGCTAGATGGTGATGTTGCTTTTTGATTGGTTCCAATTGTTTATCTCCGAATATGCTATAATATTCCTCAAATAATCCACCGCAAATATTTCCATAAAAACATCTTTGGCATTTGCCTGTTTTGATGCGTTTCTGATTTGGATAATACCCTTTATCCTCCTGGAGAAGAAAATTTACTTTATTATGGGTCTGTTCAATGTTTGATCCTTCCTGCAAAACGGGACCGTTGGAATAAACTGCATATTCTCCAAAAATACAGGCTGGGAAGCCAAAAAATTTTAATATTAAATTGTTTTTATTAGCGAACTCTATTAAGGCAGGAGCCTTTTTTTTTAAAATATTAATATCGGCTACTAATCTATCGTAATTTCTCAGTCCCCTTCCTTCAGGGACTAAATTAGATATTTCAGCTTGTTCAATTTTTTTGAATTTTATTATAAATTTTAAAATATCCTTTAAAAAATCAATATTATATTTTGTTACTACCGTATTAGTGAAGAGGCGAGTTGGCAAATCTTCAAAATTTTTAATAGCCTTAACCAGTCTTTTAAAGCTTTCCTTATTTTTGGTATGGAAATTATGCAGAATGGCTTTATGCCCGTGGACAGAAAAGCAGATTGCATCGATAAAAGGGGCGGCCTGCTCACAAAATTTCTTATCCGAAAACCTTCCTCCGCCCGATCCAATACAAATTTTATAACCAAGATTTTTTGTTTCTTTTATTAATCTTTGGAAAAAAGGAGAAAGGGTAGGTTCGCCGCCGCTAAAATTGACGCCTTTAAAAATTCTCGTTTTTTTCTTTAAAATTGCAAAAATCTTTTCAAATTTTACAGAATATGTTTTAAATCTTTCAATACATTCGGCTGAACTGCAAAAAAGACATTTATTAGGACATTGGTAAGAAATATGAAAATCGTTATACTCCATATTAAGAATTAATCAATTAAAACGTTAAAAAATCATTTTCACAACCGCTTCTATGTTAATCATTATACTACTTTCATTGTAAAATTGTAAAAAGAAATGGAGTTGGGGGGAGTCTGAAAAAGATACTCGGCCTTTTGACTGAGTAGCGGAGTATAGATGATATAATAAACGGTAAGCTGCTGTTCAGGCAATCTAAAGTTATACACCTTATGTGTAGGAAAATTTTGCCACCAATTCAAACTAATATGCCGCATTTGCTTATAAAACCATAAGGCTATAATTTGTATCCAGAAATGCTTACTAACAAAATAATCCGCTGTTTAACGGCAACACCGCTTTGACACTTTTCCCATCTTCAGAGTCTTCATTTATCAAATTAACTCTTTGTTATATATGTAATGGTGAGCGGGTGAGGTTTTCGTTTGCTTACCTTTGTAGTATTTTAGAGCCCCACCTGTGCTTATTTATTAAACCTTTATCTTAAAGAATGCCAATATGTTAAAAATTAAGGCCTTTATGAATCAAATATGTCCTGCCTACAAAACCGCTGCTTTTCTTGAGAATTTTAGCTTACTTTACCCAATGCCAATAGTGCTTGACAACATATTGGATTTATGTAAAATAAAATTGCATAAGATCGCCTTCCGATTTTCCGTTTATGGAATGTCAGATATGCAGCAGGTATTTCTGTAACAGGATCATCACCGGGCCCGGACAATGATACCGGAACCTGTCTTAAGTTGCGTGCCGTCATAACAGAGGAACGAAAAGCATCCGGTTTCAGCTTTTAATACGCGATAGACCGTTGACAGGGGAACAAAGAACTTACCGGAATTATGCCCGTGAACGAAGATATGGCGGCTTACGGGTTTACCGATAAGCTCCGGCACGCACGCAGCAGCCTTGATTGTATCGTATCCGCGCAGAAGTATTTTATTCCAGGCAGTCCGGGGCTTAATTGGCTTCGGGTTTTCCCAGCTGCGGAATTTTCTGGGAGCGATCCCAAATATCTTACTGGCTTTTTTCTGGGTAATGCCCTGCGTGACAGCATTGTTTATGGCAGTAGCCGTGGCGTTCCGGGATGGCTTTTACCGGCGCGCTTGAAGCATTGTATTCCAGATACATGTTGAAGAGTTGTTACGGAGTGAGTTTTAAGCGTTCTTTCTTTGTGTTTGCGTTCATAATAGGTTCCAATGGTGGTCTTATGCTATTTTTTAGGCTCATTACGTCTAGGGTTAATTAACCCTGCTGTTTAAGGTCACTATCGCTGAAAAAACTGGAAGGAGAGTTAAATGGTAATATTAAAAAAAATAAATTGGGATAATATTGGTTTTTTTAGATTTAAAAAAATAGAAAATAATAAGTATCTTTTAACCAATGAAGTGTCAGAGTATATTATCCTTACGGGAAAAAATTTTAAAAAATTTTTAGAGGGTAAGACTAAAGAAGGGGATTCGTTTTATCGGCTTCTGCAGGAGCGCGGCTTAATTAGGAACAAAATTAACTTCCCTGCTTTAATATCTAAATATCAGAAGAAAAACTTGTTCCTCTGGCAGGGGCCGAGTTTACATATTATTGTAGTGACCCTGCGCTGTGACCATAAATGTGTATATTGTCAGACTTCTTCTAAGGGCGAGCTGGAGAAAGGCTTCGATTTGGATATCAGTACTGCAAAAAGGATCGTGGATACTATTTTTTACTCTCCATCAAAATTGTTGGCTATTGAGTTTCAGGGGGGGGAACCGCTGTTGAACTGGCCGGTAGTTAAATTTATTATAGAGTATAGTCAAGAAAAAAATAAGACAGAAAAGAAGAGTTTACAGTTGAGGCTAGTTTCTAATTTTTCATTAATGGATGAAGAAAAAATAAATTTTTTGGCAAATAATTGCGTGACTTTATGTACTTCACTAGACGGGCCCCAACAATTGCACAATAAAAATCGAATTTGCTCTAAGGCTAATAGCTATCAGCAGACTGTTAAATGGTTAAAGAAGGCCCAGAAGATTTATCAGAAAAAATTAGAGAATAGGCTTAGACCGGCAGCGATTGTTACTGTGAGTAAATATTCTTTAAAATATCCGGAAAAAATAATAGAGGAATATATTATGCAGGGCTTTGAGACATTATTTATTCGGCCGCTTACTCCTTTAGGGATGGCAAAAACTCTATGGGAAAAGATTGGTTATACTCCTGAAGAATATCTGTTTTTTTATAAAAGGGCCCTGAACCACATTATTTCTTACGCCTTGAAACACCCCGGCAGCCGTTTTCACGAAAATACAACCAAGGTCTTTTTAGCCAAGATATTAACAGAATTTGACCCTAACTATTTGGAGCTACGTTCTCCTTGCGGCGCGGGTATCGGTCAATTACTTTATAACTATGACGGTAAGGTCTATACCTGTGATGAGGGAAGGATGGTAGGCGAAGATATCTTTTGTATCGGAGATATCCAAAAAGATACCTATAAGAAGATAATCTCTCATCCGACAGTGAGAATTTTAACTATGGCTTCCTGTTTGGAGAATTCTGCTTGCGATATCTGTGTTTATAAACCATACTGCGGCGTATGTCCTATTTATAATTGGTCAGAATCGGGTAATATTTTTCCCCAAGTATCCTCTAATTCCCGGTGTTTGATTCATAAAGGCATATTCGATTTCTTATTCGAAAAATTAGAAAATAAGAGAATAAGGAGCCTGTTTCAAAGGTGGGCTAATTATACCTTGCCTGACGTCAAAGATTAATAACGACTATCAACGATATCAAAACCATAATCAACAACTCAATATTTTCCTTACCCGCGTTTAATTTTTTCTAATCCTAATCTTTTGTTAATAAATGGAAACAGATTATTTAACGTTAATTTTGACTCGCAAATGCAAAGAGAACTGTGCTTTTTGTTTTGTTGATAAGGAGGACATCTCTTTAAACGAAGAAAGCGCCAAGAAAATATTGGAGTTTTTTTTGAATAATGGAGGCGAAGAAAAAACAATAAAATTTTTTGGAGGCGAGCCCCTTTTAGAATTCGGCTTATTAAAAAATATTGTGAGATTTTGCACAGAAAAAAACAAAACAATTGACAAAAGAATAAATTTTATTCTTCCTACCACGGGCACTCTTTTAAACAATGATACTTTAGATTTTATTAAATTACATCAAATAGAATTAGTTATCGATTCATTGCACTTTAAGAAAATAAGAAATAAAATTTTGGAACCCCTTTTTTCTTTACCCTTCTTAACATTAACCATTAATATCTCACCTGAGTCGGCTATAAGTCTTTTTAGAGAATTTAAAAAATTTTATGCTCTGGGCTTCAGAAGATTTAATTACCTGCCTTTTTATTACATCAAATGGCCAGACAAAAGCGTAAGAACTTTAAAAAAGGAATTCGATAAGATTAAAACCTTTTATCAAGATACCCCGGGCCTTTATTTTAAGAATTGCGATTTGCAAGGAGATGTTCCTTTATTTAATTCCTGTTTAACCTGCGATGCTTCGGGAGATATTTATTCAAGCAACGCCATCCTTTTTAAGAATTTTTCAAAATTTAAAAGCAATTTTTTTATTACTAATATCCATAAGCTCGATGCAGGTAATGAACTAAAAATTGATAATAAGCGGTTATTGAGAGTGATTAAAAAATCTTTTTGTAAGCAGGCATTAAGAGACACCTTTAAAATAGATAAGATACTTAATACTTTCATCGAATCGTTAGCAAGCCCGGTAAAGGTAGCAGATGTTAAGTTAGGAAATAGTTGTAATAACCATTGTAAGTTCTGTGTCCGTAAAAGAACCGGAGAGAAAGTTGTTGATAAAACAACCAAAGACATAAGACGTGATCTTCTTAATGCCAGAAAGGAATGTCAAGGGGTAATCTTCACAGGCGGAGAAGCGGCAATCAGAAATGATTTCTTTGAGTTAATCTCTTATGCAAAAAGATTGGGTTATGAAATGATACAGATTCAGACTAACGGCAGGATGTTTGCCTATAAATCTTTCTTTCTAAAGACAATTGGAGCAGGGGCAAATGAGTTTGGAGTATCTATTCACGGCCATATACCCGAACTCCACGATTACCTTACATCTTCAAAAGGCAGTTTTTATCAAACAGTGCAGGCAATAAAAAATATTAAAGAATCTGGCCTTCTGGTATTTACTAATACGGTAATTAACAAATCTAATTACCGGCACCTTCCGCAAATCGCCCAGTTATTGGTTAATTTAGGTGTCAACCATTTCCAATTTGCCTTCGTCCATGCTTTAGGTGCAGCGGCTGAGCATTTCCAGTCGATTGTGCCACGAATTTCTATGGTAATGCCTTATGTTAAAAAGGGTTTAGATATTGGTATTAAAGCAGGGATAAGGGTAATGACTGAAGCTATCCCCTATTGCTTGATGGGTGAATATAAAGATTACATATCAGAGAAAATTATCCCTTCTACTAAAATCTTTGAGTTTTATAACGAAGTAATAGATTTCGATAAAATAAGAACAACTATTGCTAAGGCTAAAAGTGAGAGCTGTAAGAGATGTTTTTATTTTCTTATGTGTGAGGGGGTATGGCGGGAATACTCCGAGCGTTTTGGTTGGAAGGAATTTAATCCGGTCGCCAGTCATATAAGGTGAAATTATATCGGCTATTTAAATGTTCTAGTCGATTTTTTTAGTTGCAAACACTAGATAGGGAGATAACGGTGGGATATAGTCGTGATTATGAGAAGTGGCGAGAAAGACTCAATTTTTATGCTTTTATTGCCGCCCTTCTGGGTGAAGGCGACATTTATGTTCCAACAGAATTTTACAAGCCGCTTTTTATTTCGCAGGTAGTTAAGTCTTGGGAGAAGGCAGTCAATTCAATTTTGACAGGAAAAGCACCTAAGCAATTAGGAATATTTGTTTTTGTTCCCTTTTGTAAATCAAAATGTATTTTTTGTCCGTTTTTTTCTTTGCCGCTTTCCTCAAGATCCCAACTTAACAATTTTACAGCATCGCTTTTAAAAGAAATGAGTTTGTTTAAGGGGATTTTTAAGGGGGTCCAATTCAATACTGTTTGGTTTGGCGGAGGTACGCCCTCCATTTTAGAAGAGAGTCATTTTAAAAAGATTTTTGAAGCCATTTTTAAATTGTTTTCTTTGAGTAAAGATTGCCAGATAACTGTAGAGTGCTCTCCTTCGAGTCTAACTAGCGGCAAACTCAAGCTTTTCAAGTCATTAGGCGTTAATCGAATAACCATTGGATTGCAGAGTTTGAATAAACGAGTTTTAATGGAAAATAACCGTTTATTTCAAGATATAAAATACAGCCTAGAGTTGTTACAGTTGGCTAAAAAGATAGGTATTGGAGTTGTTAATGTAGATTTGATGTGCGGCTTGCCCGGAGATAACTTTGAGTCTTTTAAAGATGGACTCAAGCGCATAATTGCCATGAGGCCGGATTTGATCCAGATTAACCCATTTTTCCCTAGTTATGAGACCAATTTCTTCAAATTTGGCGGAGAATATCCACCAACAGATATTTTAAGAAGAACCCAGGAAGCAAAAACTGGAATAGGATTTTTGGAGAAAGCCGGTTATCGAAAAGTTGATGGAGCGAATTTAGGATACGCTAGAATCCCAGGAGTAGCTAATCAGCAAGAAATAGATAAAGTAGAATATAATTCTTCAGTATTAAGTTTTGGTCCCGCTTCCCACGCACATGCCTTTGCACAACTTCAATATACCAATCAATATACTGGCAGGAATTGGAATCAGAAATTATTGCCAAAATATCTCGGTATAAAACTCAATCTTCAAGAAGAAATGAGAAGATTTATTATTGTTCATTTAAGAAAGCCCATCTTAAGAGCATTTTTCCGGCAACTCTTTGGAAGAGATATAGTAGAAAGCTTTTTTAAAGAACTCCGGGAGATTCAAGGATTTGATTTATTTTATGTTGACAATCAAAAACTGCTATTTAAGATTAGAACCAGGCAAGAACAGCTTATTTTAGCCAAACATTTCTTCAATTCAAACTATTTATATAACCTTCAAAAAATTCGTAAAGTTCGTTTCAGAAAAGACAAAAATTATTTTTCGGAACTGAATAAATTAATAGATGTCACCATATGAATCTAAAGCAAAAAGAAAATTTTTTTAAGTATTTAGCTAAAAATTTTGACAGTATGGATTATCCTCCGATTATACTGTGGAAAAAGAAAAAAAGAGAGGATATAAAAGAAGGATGGCGCAAGAGAGTAAAAGAAATTTCAGCGGGAGCGGTTGATTATCCCGGTCTATATATTCACATTCCTTATTGCCAAACCAAATGTTTCTTCTGCAAATTTAGAACTCGGGTCAGCAATTCTGCAAAGATAATAGGTCAATATCTAAAATGTTTAAAAGAGGAAATAGATGAATTTTCTCCCATATTTAAGAAGATTTCTTTTAAGACACTTTACCTGGCGGGGGGCACACCGACTCTTTTCTCGGCATCCCAACTGGGTGAAATCTTAAATACTTTGGAAAGAAAATTTAACTTAAAAGAGACCTATCAAAGATTGATTGAGTCTACGCCGGCAACAATTTCGCAGGAGAAGCTGGAGATTTTAAAAAAACATAGATTTAACCGTTTGACCATCGGCGTCCAGGCGGTAGACGAAAAAGTACTCGGAATGATTAACAGAAGGAATCAAACGAAGGATATGGTCAGGCGAGTTTTTTATATGGCGAAATCCGCCGGTATAGAAATTATTAATTTAGACTTAGTAGCCGGCCTACCCGGTCAGACTACCCACTCTTTTCTCGGTGATCTGGATTTTATTTTAGAGTTGAAACCGGATGCCTTTCACCTTTATTCTTATGAAGAAGAGGACCAGGTTATTTTTTATAAAATAGGAAAAAAAATAAAAGAAAAGGACAGGATCAGAAGAGATAGAATGCTCAAATTAGCCGATAGCAAGATCAAAAGGTATGGTTATCGGCACTATCGCAATGAGCCTTATCTTTTATCTTGGCGCGCGGCTAATTTTCAGTTTCAATTTCGCTATTTTGCCAACGGCTCACTTTTAGGCCTCGGTGCCGGAGCCCTCTCATATATTCCCGGCCACTACGCCTACCATAATTCGTGGCTGGACGATTATTTGAGCTACCGTCTTAAAAAGAAATTTCCACCATGTCTGGATGCTTATCGGTTAAACAAGAAGGAGTGCAGGATAAATTACGTGATAAATAATATTAGAACGGGCGTGGATAAGAAAAAATATTTAGATCTTTTTGGTATAGACTTCGATAGAGAATTTCGCAAAGAAATTGAGTCTTTAAAAAAGCTAAACCGGTTGCAAGAAGGAAACGATAAAGTCAGGTTGATAGCCAAAGACAACCTTGAGTCTAGGGCCTATTCCAAATTTTTTTATAGTTCAAAGGTTGTTAGAGGGATAGAAAAAAATCTTAACCAACGCAATGAAAGAAACCGTTTTAAAAATGAAGCTCGACCATAAAATTATAACTCAGCCCATTGGATTTCCCGGTTCAATCTGTCTTTCTGATAAATCAAAAGGTAAAATTGGAAGAGCAAAATTGTTAAGAAATGCCAAGGCAATATCCTTAATTTTAGAAAATGAAGAAACTGCATTTATTGACTCTGAGTGTAAATTTATAAGGAGCGGTCATAGAAAGCATAGAGATTTAAAACTTATCAGAAACAGCGGTCAGTCAAAAGTTCTTCTTTTCCGCAATATTTTCAATTCGCCAGATAAAGAAGAGAACCGATGGTTTAGTCCCGGTACGCTCTATTTATCATCGAGTTTAAAAAAAGCCGGCTTTCAGGTAATTTTAAGCGATTCCAAGATTTCTCTAAAAAAGAACGAGTTTATTACCGAGAAAGACAATCTGGAAAAAATATTAAAGCAAAACCCGGATCTGAATTTTATCGGGATTTCTCTTTGCGAGGATTTCTTTGAGCAAGCTAAGGAGCTGGTTAAATTCTTGAGGGCGCGAACAAGGGCTTTTATCGGGATAGGGGGCATAATGCCAACCTTGACTCCCGAGCACGTGTTTGTTCATTTGTCAGAAGTTAACTTTTTGGTCAGAGGGGCTGGCGAAGAAGTTTTTCCTCTGTTAGCAAAAATTTTGACCGGAAAATATATTAATTCAAATTTAACAAAGAGCCAAATAGGCGCGCTTTTAAGACTTGAGGGTCTTCTTTTCCAAAATAAATACATGTTTATTTGCAGCTTTTTAAATAAAATCAATGTGGTAAAGAATTACGACCGGTCAATCCTTGATTTTAAGTTTCTTGACCAGGAAGACCTAACGGAGGGTTTGAATCTTTTTAGTTCCCGCGGGTGTTTTAATAATTGTTTTTTTTGTACTACTCCCGGAAAGGGGGGATACGTTGGTAAAAGTTTCCAAAATCTTACTATAATTCTTAAGGATTATAGTAAGAGACTTAAGGAGATTTTTGGAAACGGACTTCCTGCTCATGCTTTTAAGCTTTCTTTTAATGATGATGATTTTTTGGCTGATTGGCAAAGAGCGAAATCTTTTTTTTCGTATTTAAAAAATCAGCCGTTTCTAATAAATTTTTTCCAAACAGGGATAAACTCTTTTTTTAGGGGGGGAATATATACAAATAAGGCCAATCGAGAGCTTATTCAAAGTATCTGCCCTTCGATTTTTTCTCCGGGAAAAAGAAAGATTTATGTAGGGACGGAAAATTTCTCCGATCGGGAACTTAAGAGATTAGGCAAGGGATATAATTTTTTAAAAGTAGAAGAAGTAGTCAAGTCTTTGTCAAAAAGAAAAATTCATCAGGTCCATCATTTAATCGCAAGTAACCAATTAACCAGTCCGGAAGATATTTTAGATAATTTAGTAAAGATTGCTGTCTTTAAAGTTCTTTACGGAGAATATTTTAATATTTTAGTTCCCATCGTTCCTTATTTAGTTTCTCTATTCCCTTCTTTAAGCTATAAAATTTGCCTGAAGAAGAAGAGAGGGCAATTTTTAAATATCAGGCAAAACCTTTCGTTGAGAAATTATCCTGAATACAATTACCCTTTAGTAGAAAATGATATCCCTATTAATGAAATAACAAGAGCACTTGTTCCCATGCTTTATAAGTTATTTTCCGTTGAAAAAGATTATATTAAAATAATCGACGCGACCTTGGTTAATCTTTTGTTTTTGCAGGAAAAAATGCCTCTTCAAAAAAAAGAGATTAAACAGTTAATCGAAAGGTACAAAAATTACCCGGAGCTAATTTATAGGAAAACAAATTTCAGGATAGAAAATGACCGTAATAACTTACAGTTGATGATTACAAGAAGGTGTCAACTCCGCTGTAAATATTGTTCTATCGTCAAAAAAAATGTGGATATGGGCGAAGGTGTGTTGTTTAAAGCCATAGATTTACTTTTTACCTCTTCCAGGGATCACCTGCGCTTGGATTTTACCGGCGGGGAACCGCTTTTAAGATTTGATTTGGTAAAAAAAGGCGTGGAATACGCAAAAAGACTGGCAAAATGGAAATATAAAACAATTTCTTTCTATTTAGTTACTAACCTTATTGCTTTAACCGAGGACATGGCCGATTTCTTCACTAAGGAAAATTTCTTTTTAGAACTTTCTTTAGACGGTGAAGAAAAATTTCATAACCTTTATAAACGAACAAAAACTCCAGAAATAAATCCTTACCGCTTTACTGTTGCTCAACTGGATAAAGTTTTTTCAAGGAAAATAAACAATTATGCAGTAATGGTGACAACGCCTTCTACGGTTAAGCATCTGTGTAAAAATTTCTATCACTTATTAAAATTAGGCTTTAGAAGAATAGGCATTAATTATGCTTTGGGCCTGATATGGAACGAAATGATGCAGAAGGAATTTTTCGGGCAATTGGATTTAATCAAAAAAAAATACCGTCCCTTCATTGATCGGGGTATAATTAAATTAACTAATTTAGCATCGAGAAATGAACCAGCTATTCTCAATAGTGAAATTATGGTTGATGTTGATGGAAAAACCTATTTTTTAACCGATTTGCTTTTTGAAAGAGATGCCGGAAAAAAAATTATTGCTTTGGGGGAGTTAGGTGATTTAAAAAGTCTTAACGAGATCCCTCTTACAAAATTCCGGACCTTGAATCGTTTATTCGATTGCTATACTTCTTGTTCGACCAGGCAGATTATTGTAAATAATATAGTGACCGGAAATTTGGTGCGGGATTATTTTGAAACATGGAAAAAGAAATCGAACTAATACTGGATTCCTTTATTTCGGATTTTGATCAAAGAAAATTAGAGCTTTTGGATAGAATACTCCTTTCTTTATTACTAAAAAAAGAAGTCCTTCTCTGGAGAGGAAAAAATAGAATCCGGACACGAAAGATTGAGGAAATTTTAGACCGATATCACAGTTACCGGGATTTGCTGCGCAGGAGATTATTAAAGATGGGAGGCGTTAATAAGGACTTTCTGGAAAAAAAAATCTACTCTGCCCCTACTCGTTTGATTCTGCTTATAACTCACAGGTGTCAACTGAGATGTAAAGATTGCCGAGTCGGGAAATTTCCTGCGGTTATGAATGAAAAGATTCTATTCAGGGGGATTGATTTATTGTTTACTTCCAATCGGGATGACATCCAGCTTCAATTTTTTGGAGGAGAGCCTCTCTTGGAATTTGAACTAATTAAAAAGGCCGTAGCTTACGCAGAGAGGCTTAATGAAAGATTGAGGAAAAATCTCAAGTTCATTCTTACAACTAATGGAATTCTCATGACAAAAGAAAGGATCGATTTTTTAAAAAAACATAATTTTTTTATTGAATGCAGCGTGGACGGCGAGATTGAAAATCAACTTAAAACCAGAAAAGCCCATAACGGGAAAAATTATTACACTCAAGTAATGCGTAATTTTAAGTATCTTTTTGATTCAGATATCCCCCATTATTCTATTAGCGTTTTCATGCCCGATAATGTTTCATCTATGTATAGAAACTTTAAACACCTGGTAAACGCCGGCTTTAAAAAATTACAGATGAACTACTCGCTGGGGATTTTCTGGCCCAAAAAATCCATCAATACGTTATTTCGGCAATCGCAAAGAATATTTGAGTTTGTCAGAGAAAAAAAGGGGGTGGAATTTATAAATTTGACTTCCCTAAGGAGGGAACCGGTGGTTCTCAACGCTGAATTGACGGTAGATTGCGATGGCGGTATATATCTGGAGTCGGGAATTTGCCTTGAAGAAGACTTCTTTTCTATGAAGAAAAAATTTCTAGTAAGCTGCTTGTCTAAAGCAGAAAATATCGGCTTCTACACCACGACTCCTTTCCAAAATTTCTATCGGCTGACAAAGGCATATGCCGAAGCTTACCCTGACTTTAGAAACATCATTCTTAACAATATTTTTTTAGGTAGAATGTACGGAGAGTTCCTGAAAAGGGGATGTTGGGGCAATGTCAAGATACGGGGGGAATATCCGTGGTAAAATGCGATGCCAGTAAGTTTTGCCAATGACTATTCGAACTAAACAAAAAAATCCAGGAAAACAGCAGACATTAGACTGTCTTTTGCTGTTTCCGCCAATAGGCTTTCAATTCGTATGTCCAGAATTAGGCCTGCCTCAACTCGTTGCATATTTGAATGAGCACGGCATAAAAAGTGAAGCCTCAGACTTAAACTTCATTTTTATCAATAAGTTTATCCCCCAGAATAAAAAGATTATATCAGATAGAATAAAAAAAAGATTGGAAAATAACAGTGATAATCATTTGTTCAGCTTTCTCAATAAAGACGACTTTATCAATTTAGATATTCCTAAGTGCTTAAAATATTTTCCTGACTTAGGTAATTTTTTATTGAACGAATTGATCGGGGTTACGGCAGGTGTTTATGATATCAGAAAAAACATACAGATTATTGAAAGCTTAGACGACCATATATTTGATTTATTTTTTACTGAACACATAAAGCAGACAATCAATAAATCGGATATTGTCGGTTTTTCCATACTTACGGCCGATCAACTTATTTCTGTATTGTATTTCTCCAAATTGATTAAAAGGATCCACCCATGGAAAAAAATTATTATCGGAGGTCCCTGGTGTATATGTTCAAGATCAAATCTTAATGTTTTTAAAGGTATCTTCAAATTAGTTGATTTTGTTGTTACTGCTGAAGGCGAAATTCCTTTGAAGAAACTCATAAAATTTCTTAAGGGCGAATCTCATGGTAGAGAACTCAGCCATATCGGAGGATTGGCGTTTTTGAGGAATAATTCTCTCATTGATACAGGAGGGTCTCCCGTAGTCGATCTAAATACTCTTCCGGTTAGCAATTTTGATAATTTTGGTTTAAGCAGGCACTCCCCGAGGAACATTCCTGTTATGACGACAAAGGGCTGTTATTGGGGCAGATGTAAATTCTGTCACCATGTTTTTGAAAAAGATATAATCCGTTCAAAGAGCGCAGACAAGGTTGTTGAAGAAATAGAGCGTCTGCTGGATAGATATGGTCCACTGGAATTTGATTTTGCCGATGCCTCAACCCCCGTAGATTTACTGATGGAAATCGCAAGAAAGATTATTTCAAAAAGAATTAAACTGAAATGGAATTGCTTGATGCGCGCAGAACCCCGTATAAATATGGAGCATCTAAGAATTTTAAAACGTTCCGGGTGCACCCAGCTTTTTGTCGGTTTAGAATCTGCTGATCAAAAATTTTTAAATAAAATGGGTAAAGGCATCAATCTCAAAGCATTGGATAAATTATTAGACCTCGCTTTTTCGGTTGATTTAAACATTCGGTTATTCATCATGGCCTATCCTTTTCAGTCAAGGTCAGAATATATAAATACCTGGAATTATGTATTAGAGAGAAGAGAAAGAATATTTGGTGCTGTTCAGTTTCAGTATTTTTCTCTTGGAAGAAATACGGATATTTTTTCCCATTGCGATAAATTCAATATAAAACAACCTTCTAATAACAAATACAATATTTCTTCTTTTTCTTTGCCTTACCGATCAGTTCATGGGTTGAGCAGGGATGACTTTCTAAATATTACTTTCGAATATTCAAAAAAAATTTATGAGATGAAAGACAATTATAAAATAATCAAAAGAATCTTTTATAATAAAAATAGGAATTATCTTCTTATCCGGCCTCCCACATTAGAGGGTGCCGCTAAGTATTCAAGATTTTACTTTGGCTACAGGGAGCCTGTCAGTTTGCTGAAAATCGGAGCTTTTTTAAAAGAAAAAGATCATAGGGTCGAAATGATCGATTGTATAGGCAATGCCCTGGAAGATGATCCGAGCGAGATCCACTTTTTTAAGAAACTAAAATGCGGAAATTATGACAAGGAAAAAATCAGGAAGGACATTTATAGAAGGGGATTGACCAATGAAGAATTTAATAATTGTCTTAATAAGGTATCCACCCCCGACGAGATATTTATTACTTCGCAGTTTACCTATGAATACGAATTTATAAAGGATATTGTAAATATATGCAGGAAAAGATTTCCTACGGCGATTATATCACTGGGGGGAATATTCGCTACCTTATGCCCGGATAAGGCAAGGAGCCTTCAGTGCGATGTCTTTGTTGGTTTATTCCATCTAGTGGATAGTTATGAGACAGATCTAACGCTTTTAAATTATAAACCTGTATCTGCAGTAATAAAATTTAGTCGTGGTTGTCCTAATTCATGTAATTACTGTGCGGTATCTCTTTTAGAAGGAAGAAAAACATATTTTCGGCAAATGGATCTTGTGATGCGCGAGATAGCCGCCAAATACAAAAGATTCGGCATTCGAACATTCGAATTTTGGGAGTCGAATTTGTTCGGAACAAATAAGAATTATTTTGAAAGATTTTTGTCCGGGTTGATTCAGTCAAAACTAAACTTAGAGATCCATTTCCCGGAGGGATTGCAGCCTAATTTCATCACGCCAGGCCTGGCAAAAAAAATAAAATTAGCAAATATAAAACAGATTTGTTTAGCTTTTGAATCCAGCGATAAAGGTTTTCAAAATAAATACCGAAGGCCGTTAGGCTCACAGCAGATTAGTACAGCGGTTAGAAATTTGGTTAACGAAGGAGTTTATACGCCGTTTATAAAAGGCGAAGCTCATCATCAGGATACGGGGGGGAGAAAGGACGGGTATTTACGAAATAACGAACTTAAGGCTTTTTTGATGGTCGGTTTGCCCCAACAATCAAAAAAAGAAATTATCCTTTCAATCATTGAGCTATGGAAACATGGCGTTTATGTATGGTTTACCCCTTTTACGCCGATACCCAATACGGAAATTTACAAGGAATATGAATCCTACTTAAGGACAAAGGAGTTATCTGAATTGCACCCCATTCTTTGGCCGTTTGCCAATGAAGAACTAAGCATCAATTTTTTAGAAAATATATTTTCTTGCAATAATACAAATTCTTTTTATCAAATCACAAACAAAAATATAATTAACGAATTTCGGCTAGAACTGCAGAGATACGTAAGCGAAGTCAATATTAGTGATTTAAACCGGGAAATAAATTTTTTAACAAAGCATCCGCAGTCGGAAAGTTCATTCAGGATCATCGATTTTTGTATTAAAAAAAATCAGATAAGTTTAGAAAATCTGCAAAAAATCAGGGATTACCTGTTCTTACTGAAAAAAAATAAATCGGTTTTTTATCTTTATCGGCCCATTCCTAACTGTCTTATGGAATTCGACAGTTATTGGTACCAGTATCAGATGCCAAAAGATTGCCGTTATTGTTTGAAACAAGACTGTTCCAAGAGGGGGGTAAGCGTGCAGGGCGAGGGGCGTTGTAAGAATTGTAAATATTTGAATTCTCCCTGCAAATGCTGTTTTTATGATAGATAGAAATAATACAATATTCAAATGAGCGGGATATAATTTTTCCTGCCTTATAGCGGGGCAGCCTAACTTAACTAAATAACAATTGATTCAGTAAGGGGTCAGATATAGTAAGTTAAAATCATGAATAACTCGTTAAATCGGTTTTATAATCAAAGTTTTACATGCGGGATGAAAACAAAAAGGCTATTTACAAGACTATTGAATTTGTCCGGAAAAACTCGAGTCTGCGTCGGTCAAATATGCTGGAAGGAAAATCATTTTAAGATAGAACTAGTGAATAAATATACCCAACAACCGGTGTCCATTATAGTACTAAAGAGTTTTAAACAAGGCGAACAGCGATTATATGAAAAGTATCGATTCATGCTGTTGGAAAATAATCTCGTCATTTTATCTTCCAAAACGATTGTTCAGGGATATTTGGATGGAATCCTAAAAGGCTTTTCGGAAAATCTCAGTGAATTAGAACCGAATTTTATATTCAGTACGGTATTTAACGATAGCCATAAAGTTTATCGTGACTTTACGCAAGAGAATCGTTTCGATAATAAAGAAATATTGCAGTGTAAATCACTTTATGACTGGGGAGACGAAGGGTTCAATAACTCATTCTTTATAAATTATAGCTTCGTAATCGACCCGGGGGCCTGGATATCGCTTAGTGAGCCGGGGCAGATTTCATTGAGATGCAGCGATATTGAATGTAATAATATGGACAACCCGTTTAATTTTTATTTTTTCGACAGGGAATATACGTTTCCCAGGAGCAGAGACAATAAAAGCATAGCAAGCAGGATGTTTGAGGGAAAAGATTTGGTTCCGGAAATATGTTCCCGTTGTTCTATCGTTGACCTGAAAGAAGAAGATATTATTTTAGGGGGCGATGAAAAAATATATAACGCGCTGGACAGGATAACCCGGCAAAAAGGCGTGCCCGTTGAAATTATCTGTACATGTATGAATAGAGTTATCGGCAGCGATATCGCTTCGATTGTAGAAAAAATAAACAGGAAGAACAAAGCGAAAATAGTATATACGGAGTGCGATTCTAAAAGATATCATGTGAAAAGATTCGCAGAATTAATAGAAAATCTGATAAAAAGTAAAAAAAACCGCAGTTCAATAAATAAGTCGATTAATCTTATGGGATTTGAAGACGACCGGGGGATGAGAGAGCTCATAGGAATACTAAATGATTTTTTCGGGGTAAAATTAAATTTAATGCTGTCTCCGGAGATAAATTTGACTTCCTTGGAATATTTTCATAAGGCCAGGCTGCATGTTATAAACTCATTCGAAATCTATCGCACGCTGTTTAATGATATCTTAAAAAAAATTAATGTAGACTCTCTGGTAATTGCTCCGCCGTATGGGATAATGCAGACTATTAAATGGTTGGAGTCTATCGGAGGATATTTTGGGGTCTCGACTGATAAAAGCAGAAAATGGAACGAATATTACAATGAAAAAATGGCCGAATGGGAAATATTAACTAAAAAGGCGGGAGAATTTTCTCTGGGGTTTGTTCTCTCCAGGCAGGACGTTGAATTGATCGCAAATCCGGCAAAATATCCTTTTGGCGTACCTCTTCTATGCTGCCTAGAAGAAATGGGATTCAGGATCAATATACTGATTATATCTCAGGAAGATTTTGATAATCAAAAAAAATCAATAATGGATATACTGGTGTATAAAGATAAACATAAAATTGAATTGTTAAATAATCCGGAAGACATAGAAGGATGGATTTCTGAAACAGATTGTAATTGCGTTTATTCGGACTTCCGCCATGATACGAGAATTATCGCCAGCGGAAAGACTTCTTTTTCAGTATGCATCTTCGAAAAAGGCTTTGATGGGGCGATACGGTCCTTAAAAAAGATATTAAAGTTTTGTGAAATAGATTTTTTTAGCAAGTATCAAAGATATATACAATCAAAACCAAGGATTATAATTGAAGAAAGAGATATTGAATAAAGAAAATTTTAGAGGATTAAGCGGTAAGGCCAATCATACATATCTGAACGGCGTTTTATTGGCTCTTAATGCGATACCGGATGCCTATCTTTTGCTGGACGGGCCTCCCTGCGGATATGATAAAGTGTACTTTATCGATAGGACGCATGATTTTTTCTCGGATATAATCAGGCGAGATTCATTCCATAGGGTTTGTAATACCAACGTCCGGGCGGATCACGCAATAGTAGAAGACAGGACCGAAGAAATATCGCGATTACTTTTAAGGGTCGCCAAAGTCAAGGATTGTTCGGTGGTTTTTGTTTCTTCTTTGCCGGCAGTGACCATAATCGGCATACAGTATGAATTAATACTGAATAAGGTTCAACGGCAAACGAGCGTACCTTTGATAGAAGTGCGGTCAAAAAGTTTACAGGGAGATTGGCTGGACGGTTACGAAGAGACGCTGTTTTCGCTGGCAAAGGAAATGAGACTTAAAGAATCTCGCAAAAAGGGTAACAATATAGCGATAGTCGGTTATTTATTTGACAGAAACGAGGGCGACCATTTTGGCAATCTGTCAGAGATTAAAAGATTGCTTGGTGAGTTATCTCTTAATCTTGTTTCCGTGTGGTTAAGCGGGTGTTCTTTTAACCGCCTTTACGATATTGAGAGAGCTCAGACAATCGTATCCTTGCCGTACGGCAGAAGGGCGGCAAGAGAAATTGCCAGTAAAACAAAAGCCGATTTAATTGAATTAAATTTGCCATTTGGAATACAAAATACAAATGATTGGATTCATACAATAGCCAGGCGCCTAGGCAAGATAAGAAAGTCAAAAAGTTTAATTAATAAGGAATTAAAAGAAACTATTCCCACTATTAGCTTGGCTGTATCTAAATATTTGATAGGCAGAAACTTCTCTTTTTACGGCGATCCCTACTTAAGCTATGCTGCAACCTCCTCATTAACAGAATTAGGTATAAAAATTGAACACGCAATAATCTTTGGGACTCAACGATCAAATAAAAATTTGACTTCCTACCGAGAACTCCCGTTTAAGACTATTTATGAACCGGAATATCCGGAAATATCCGAACTAGATATGAACAATATAGATTTATGTATCGGAAATAGTCATATGCTTAATTTACTACGAGCAAGAAATAATAAGAAGCCGTTTATCGAATTTGGATATCCGTCGTTTTATTATCATTGCCTAACTCCATATCCTTTTTTGGGGTATCGGGGATTTTTAAATTTTTTAAACAGAATAGTTAATAATGTCTTCTATATTTATTAGATAGGAATCTTATGAAGAGAAGCTTTAAAATAGTAAATAAAATAGTGTTATATGGAAAAGGCGGCATCGGTAAGAGTATGATTGCCAGTAATCTCAGCACGGTTTATGCGAAAAGAAATCTGAAAGTCCTTCAAATAGGTTGCGACCCAAAACACGATTCAACGGTTAGGCTTTTAGGCGGGAAAAAAATTATCACCGTTATTGATGCGGCTAAGAAGAAAGAGATCGCTAATCTTACTAAAGAAGATATTGTTATGAGAGGAATAAATGATATTGACTGTATCGAATGTGGCGGGCCCAAACCGGGTGTCGGATGTGCGGGCAGGGGAGTATCGCTGATGTCTGAAGTATTAAGCGATTTAAACATAATTAATAGCGGAAAATACAATGTGATAATTTTTGATGTTTTAGGAGATGTTGTATGCGGAGGTTTTGCTGCTCCATTAAGGTTGAATTTCGGTGAAAAAATATTTATTGTAATTTCAGAGGAACTTTCTTCCCTATATGCAGCCAATAATATCACGCATGTGATTAAGCAGTATGAATATAACGGGATTTATTTAGGAGGGTTTATCTTAAATCTTCGAAATAATCAAGCTGATTTAAAACACGTGTATAGATTTGTAAAAAAAATAAACAGCAATATACTCGTAACTATCCCCCGAAGCGCAGAAATAGAAAACGCTGAATTTAAAAATAGAACCGTTACAGAAGAGTACCCAAATTCTATAATAGCAAAAAAATTTTCATTACTTGCAAATAATATATTAAGCTGCACAAAATATAAACGAAAAAAAATAAATTATATTGAAGAAGAGGCTTTTTATTCTTTATTTTAGAACTTTTAATGTTTTACAATATAATTGCGTGAGGCGTGATTAATAGATGAGCATATTGACTCGAAAGAAATTAAATTTTTATCGATTTTTATCAGTTAAACTTACAGATAACGACCTTTACCCTCATGTTAGATACGGCGAGATTTTTACTTTGGAGGAGATTAAAGATTTTTGGCAAAAAACAATTAAAGCCATTCTGGAGAAAAAGGCATCTCAAAAATTAGGACTTTATATCCATATTCCTTTCTGTCGTCAAAAATGTAGCTTTTGCTTCTGCGATTCTTATGTTCCTTTTTCTTACTCGGAAGTGGAAACTTATTTAGTGCTTCTAAAAAGAGAGATCAATATTTTTAAAGAAATATTCAAGCCTGTATCTTTTACATCGGTTTACTTTGGAGGGGGTAGCCCCGCATGTCTAAAAAATAAAGACCTGGAAAATTTATTTCATTTTATTTATCAAAATTTCATGATAAGCCCGCATAGTCAAATTATGTTTGAAGGGACGTCTACCGATTTGACCAAAGATGTTCTTTTGCTTTTGGTGAAAAATGGAGTTAACCGCTTAACTATCGGTGCTCAGAGTTTAGATTCCAAAGTGATAAAATTAATGCGGAGACCTCAAACAAAAGAAAGATTTATAATGGTTTATAGACTGGCTCGTAAGTTAGGAATACCATATATTAATATCGATTTGATTGCGGGACTGGAAGGGCAATCGGTGTCATCTTTTATTTCGGATCTTGAAACGGTTTTGGAACTGGGTGCGGATATGGTCCATGTTTCTGGATTTACTCCTCTGTCTCATACCTCTTTCTGCAAAGAAGGGAAAAGATTTTCCTTAGAGCAAAAGAGGAATCGGAATATAATGATTGCTGAATCAAAAAGAATCAAAACAAGTTTTTTTAGCGAAATCACTTCTGATGAACAGGGTTTATCCGAAGAGGCGGCCAATACTCAAGAAAAAGATGCAAGAGAGGAAAATTCATCCATTTTGGGGATAGGGTATAGTGCGCAGTCCCACGCCTTTGGCCAGGTATGGTATGAGCACCCCTGTGTGCTTGCTTTAAATAGTATGCCAAATTATAAGAAACTTCCCATTTTTAGAGGAGTGAGGTCTAATCCGGATGAAGAGATGAGAACGTTTATTTTTAATAATATTCAAAAAGGTTTTTCAAGAACTTTTTTTTATCAACTTTTTAAAAAAGACGCCTTTTTGGTCTTTAAGCCACAGATTTTAGAGCTAATAAAAATAGGGAAATTAAAATCAGAAGGCGATCGGATAGTTTCTCAAATTAAACACACAAAAGAGTTCTTGCTCCTTTCTAAACTTTTTTATAGCAAGGATAGACTCAAGGCTATTTTACAAAAACATAAGGATGAATATCGGGAAGACAAAGACTATCGGAAAAAATTTGAACTTCTGATTGCGGATACAGAATAAAATATTTTTATGATGGAACACATTGACTTTCATATTTCTTACCGGTGTCCTAATAAATGTCTTTTTTGCAGTTCAGCCGATTCCATTAAGAAGTGCAGAAACCATCCGCTAAAAGCAGAAGATATCCTTCAAAAATTAAAAAAAAATAAAAAAAACGGCTTCAGAAGTGTCAACTTTACCGGCGGAGAGCCGACTATATTGCCGTTTTTTCCATCTTTAGTTAAAGAAACCAAAAGATTAGGCTATCGGATCTATATAGGAACAAACGGAGGAAGATTTGAAAATAGAAGATTTTCTCTGGAAACAGCTCCTTTTTTGGATGAAGTCTGTTTTTCTTGTCATGGCCATACACCCGGGATTCATAATTTTTTGACGGCTAATAAAATAGCTTTTAAGAGACTGAATAAAGCAATGGATAACCTCTCCAAATTCTCTATTCGTTTTTCGAGTAATACGGTAGTAACAAAATTTAATATTGATTGTCTCGAGAAAGCTTTGAATTTTGTTATAGAGAGACAAATAAAGCAGGCACTAATTTCCAATTTAGCGCCTGAAGGTCGTGGATTTGCAAATTATGATAAGTTAGCAGTAAGGTTAAGCGATTTAAAAAACAAAATACCTGCTTTAATAAAAATGGCGAATAAGAACAATATTATTATTAGATTTTTCGGTTTACCGGCTTGCGTTTTAGGCGGCTTTGCTTGTTATTCAAACGATTTTTGTTGGGACGGGAGATTAAATATCGAACAGGAAAAAAATAAAATATTTTTTTTGAAAGAAGAAAGATGCCTCCTGCCCATAAGAGGAAGAATAAAGACAGCAAAATGCCGAAGTTGTCTTTATGGTAAAATTTGCGGAGGCATATTTGAGGAATATTTTAAAAGATTTGGCGATGAAGAACTCCTGCCTTTCAGAAGATAGAACTAAACAAAGAAATAAAGCCTCAGAAAAGAAAAAATATTGGCTAAGGTTAACCAATGCCTGCAATAATAATTGTATTTTTTGTTTGGATAACGAACTCCAAAATGGCACCTGCCGCAGTTTAAACGAGATCAGAAAAGAACTAAACAGCGGGATAAGGGGAGGCGCAAGAAAACTGATTTTATCAGGCGGCGAACCGACCATGCATCCTGAATTTTTAGAAATAGTAAGCCTTGCTAAGGCGACGGGCTATAATGAGACGCAGGTGGTTACTAACGGTCGGATGTTTTGTTATAGAGATTTTTTGGAAAACGCAGTAAAAAATGGCATAACCGAGATTACTTTTTCTATCCATGGTCATACAAAGAGTCTTTACGAAAGACAGTCAAGAGTCAAGGGTTCGTACAGCCAGGTCTTAACAGGACTTAGTAATGCTTTGAGAATCAAAAGGTTAATTGTCAATATCGATGTTGTAATCAACAGAATTAACTATAAATATTTGGAAGATATATTAAGACACTTTATTAAGTTAGGGGTGGGCGAGTTTGATTTGCTGCAGGCTGTTCCTTTTGGCAATGCCTGGGAAAATAGAAGTAAGGTATTTTATGATTTTAAAAAGGCGATGCCTTATCTAAAAAAGGCATTTAATCTGCAATATGAATTTTCCGATATTTACATCTGGACCAATCGTTTTCCTGCGCAATATCTGGAAGGCTTTGAGGAATTAATCCAGCATCCCATAAAACTGTACGATGAGATAAGGGGGAGAAAATATATCTTTAAAAGATTTATCGAGAAAAATAAAATAATGGCCTGTTATGGACAGCGATGCAAGTATTGTTTTTTGGAGAACTTTTGTACGGATTTAATTGAATTAAAAGAAAAACGAATAATCTTTGCCCGCAGGCATGCTTTCTGCTTAAATTCTAATCTTGAACCGTTGGCAAGATTTAAGTCCAATAGTAAAATTAACATTGTGAATTTCCTGAATTTTTATATAAAACACCGTTATTTTTTAAAAAGTTTAAGATGCAATAATTGTCGATGTTGTAAAGAATGCGATGGCGCCCCCATAGAACTTATCAGAAATAAAGGATTTAGAATATTAGAAAGAATAAATAAAATTGGAAACTGACAGAATTGCATTTATAATTTTTAACAATTTAAATTTAAATGGTGAAAATCCTATATTTTTCGGCGTAAAGAAATTCCCAACTCAACCGAGTGCTGCCGCTTTTTTTATATAGAAGAGAAATGCAGATATTCAAAAACGATAACCGACAATTACTTTTATAAGAGCTTATTTTTAAATAGATATACGGTATAAATTATTAGAGTTATGGCCTCTTTAGCTTATATTCAGGTAACCCGAAAATGCAATCAGGAATGCCGCTTCTGTTCCAATCCTCCGAACAGAAGGACGCTGTCATTGGATCAAGGTAAGAAATTAATTGATCTATATATCAAAAAGCGATTTGATGGGATAATCTTTACCGGCGGAGAGCCGACTATTTCACCTCATCTTGCAGATTTAATAAAATATGCTTCATTTAAGAAGATGCTCCATCGGATAATTACTAACGGTCAGAAGTTGGCTGATTATAATTATTTATTGACTCTAAAAGATGCGGGCCTTTATCATCTTCATCTTTCTTTCTATTCCTATAAAGAGAAAGTCCAGGCCTTTTTAACAAAAAACAAAGATTCTCTTAAAAATATCATTCAGGCTTTAAAGAATTTAGAAAAGATTGGCGGCATTACTACAGACATAAATATTACCATAAACCATTACAATGCCGATCATTTATTAGAGAATGTCGAATGGATAATTGGAAACTTTCCATTCGTGCATCATTTTGTTTGGAATAATTTGGACCCAATTATGAATAGAGCCAAAAAGAACCCCGATACTATCCCTCGATTATCCGAATTTGAATTATCGTTATACCAATCAATGGAATTTTTAGAAAAAAACAATAAGACCTTTCGCGTTGAAAGGATACCTTTGTGTTATCTTCCGGGTTACGAGCATGTTCTGAATGAAACTAGAAAACTGGTAAAGAAAGAGAAAAGAATGACCTTTTTCTTAGATAACCGGGGTTTTCTTTTTGAGAATGATTGGTCGGATAAATGGGGTTACGGAAAAGCCGAATGTTGCCGATTCTGTTCTTTAGTTTCTATTTGTCCGGGGCTATATCAAATAAATAAATTTTATTCTCCAAAGGACCTGCATGCGGTTTTTGTGGATAAGGATGAAATCATTAATAGAATTCTCTATGGAAGAAAAGAAAGTAGAACTTAATTTAGGCTTAGTTTGTAATAATTTCTGTAAATTTTGCATGAATGATGAGCCCCTGAAAAAGAGGAGATTCGTTTCATCGGAAATACTGAAAAAGGAACTGCGCGATTTTCGTAAAAAAGGTTGTAATGCAGTGGGGTTTTTGGGCGGTGAGCCAACCATTTATCCTGGCTTAATAGAGATAATAGAGTTAGCTTCAAAGATAGGCTATCAAGGAATTCATTTAGTAAGTAATGGCAGAAAATATAAAGATAGAGATTTTTTACAAAGATTAATAAGTTCAGGCGCTACAAGATTTTATGTTTCCATCCATAGTCATAGGCCTGAGATTGAAGATTTCTTGACGTCGGTTAAAGGAGGCTTCAAGGAAAAGATTAAAGGGATTTCCAATTTAGTTTTTTTAAAAAAAGGAGGGTTAATCAAAGATAATATTTTACTCAACTCCGTGATTAATAAATATAATTATCGGTATCTGCCTAATATAATTTTTTTCTTTAGAAAAAATTTCGGCTTAACTGATTTTAGGTTTAATTTTATCCAGCCGGCGGGAAGAGCTTTAAAAAATTACAACATTTTAGTCCCTAAATACTTAGAGATAAAAAAACACTTATGGGAAGCTATAGATTTATCCCGACAGCTCGGGGTGAATTTGTGCTTAGAGGCTATCCCTTTTTGTTTCTTGCATGGAGTGAAGAAGTTTGAAGAACTTATCGGAGAGTTTAAAGATGGCAAAAGGCAGGCAAGATTTGGAAGCGAACAGAGAGAGGGATTTTTTATTGAAACAAGAAGAAAAGAAACATTAAAGATAAAGGGCAAAAACTGTAAAAAATGCATATATAATGATGATTGCGAAGGTCCTTGGAAAAACTACGTTGATTTCTATGATTTTCATGAACTTAAACCCATCCGCATGGCGAATCATAGAGATAAATAAACGCTGATAGGGCCGACAGAGCAATCCGGGTTCATCTATCTTGCAACTGTGTTTATCGCGATAAACCGGGAAGCAAAATTATTATGTTAAAATCTCAACTTGTATATCTTGATGGAAAGAGTTTTTTTGATTTAGATCATAACTTTTATATTACTAATAGTTTAATCGAAGGGTACGATTATTTTGAAGAATATGGAAAATGCAATAATAAATGTATCTTTTGTTGCGACTCTGGTTTTTTAAAAAATAAAAATATTCCCCCTGCTTTATGTTCTGAAAAGAGCGGTGGTAATACTAACCGTAGGATTATGTTGGGTTACGGCGAACCTACAAGATTAGATAATTTAATTGAAAAAATTAAATATTTAAAATTAAAGTATGCTGTCGTTTCTCTAACCACCAATGGAAGACAAATGTATGATTTTAAATTTGTTAGAGATCTTGTTCGAGCAGGTTTGAATGAAGTTATATTCTCTTTACACGGATATTACCCGCAAATACATGATTATATAACTCGAATAAGAGGGTCTTTTGTCGAAACAATAAAAGGAATAAGAAATGTAATTAAAAATAATAAAGAAAATAATCTTAAAATCGCAATCAGTTACTTCTTGACACAAAAAAATGTTTTTTCGCTTTATGAGGCTATTCAATTTATGACACGGCTTGGAATAAATACCATATGCCTTAAGACGGCACTTCCCTTGGGCGATGCTAAAAAATATATAAGAAGATAATGCCAACTTATTCGACAATTTTATCCGAGTACAATAAATTAAAGACCAAATGTTGCAAAAACAATAGGCTAAGAAAACTCAGAGTATTTTTATTGCATATTCCTTTTTGCATAACTAAGAACTCCGGCAATCATCTATATTTGTTAGGCGAAACAGTTGAGTTTAAACACATTATCAATAGTAGTGTTAACGATTATATTTGTAAAAATTGTTATTTCAAGCCATATTGCATTGGAATATTTAGGGATTATGTAGAAGTCCATGGTTTAAATGAATTTGGTGTTTACGCGAAGGATAATATGATGCGGCGTTAATTAAATAAAGGTTTATCTTCCCCCGAAAAAGTTGATACAAAAAAGAGTTAACGTTAGCATAATAGCCGGCTCTTAAAAAGGATGGTGTCCAATGGAAGGGGAAGGGGGGGGCAGAAAGAAGCGGCAATATATATTCTTTTTTAAATTTACTTGACAATAATTTCCTCTCTATTAAAATATATTTGAAGATTTAGACAAGACACAGTCACAAGATTGGAAAGACGATTCCCGGGGAATAGCTGTTCCCTGGGAAGAAAAACATAAGAAAAAACGTATTGTTGTTAGAATAAATAATATTAAACAAAAGGAGGTAAGGCTTTTTTAAACAAGAGGTTGCAAAGTGCATTGTCTCTTTTATGGCAGAATATTACAATAATTAAATTTTAAAAAAAGAAGGTGAATGATGGACAAAAAAATTGTTATAGTTAAGTATGTTGCGCCAATCATATTCTCAATAATTATGGTACCTATGTTTTTTTTGAACATCGCATCTGCTCAATGGATACTTGGTTGCCCAAAAGATGAAATTGTAATGTACGACCGAAAGCCCTGTCCTGACGGTTCAGAGCCATCTGTAGTTAAAGAAGGCTATATACGCGATGGCAACATCGTTTTAGATGCGCTTTCGAAAGAAGAAAAAGATAGTCTGGGGATTATATACGACAATAAATTTGTGATTGTGGTTTATAGGTCACTTCGTTCAGGTGAAGCAAGTTTTAACCCGGGAAAGGATAGTTCTGGCAGGGCAATGGAGAGAGTTGTTGTTAATTTGGAATATGGTTGCAACGCAAAAGGCTGCCTCGCCTCTAAGAAAATATTTCCTAGTTGCAAAGAATTAGGAGATAAAGTGGTATGGATACCTAAGCATAGAGAGTCTATGAGAAGATCAATAGAAGAATCATGGCCGAAATTTTATAGCCAATTTAAACAACAAGGTTTCAATGACGAAAAAATAAAAAGTTTATGGGAAGAAGAGAAAAACAGGGTTTATAAAGAATATAATTACGACCCTAAAACTGACAAATTTAATTTTGAAAATCTTAGGCACGTCATTAATACCTCTAGAGAGTAGTTTAAAAAGATATTGCCGGATAATTGGTGCAAATGCGGGAAAAAATTTCCCGAAATAAAAAAGGACTTGAAGATGTTTCTCGGCAGTGAAGAGGCAAAGATAAGCGTAAAGAATGCCCTTTGTTTATGGGGTGGGACTGATGTTAACATAGGGTGTGGCTAATCAAGCTATAGCGGCAACGCATACTTCCTGTTATATAGATAAACGGTTACTCCTGGCAGGCATTTTTCACATGGTTCTCATGATTCCTACGGTCAGTGGCAAGGTATTCAAGTATTGACTCTCCTGCGATTTGTTCATATCCATTTATTAACATAAAATATATAGTGATAGAGCTTTTTTATTAGCAGTTCTATGTATTGTAGGTTTAATCACGATTTACTAGCGATATGTAATGACCCCCATTAGTCAAATTTTAATGAATCCTAAAGTCTGTTTAGTCCACATATCTAAAACCCATTCCAAGAATTATAGCATTAAGTTATTGCCCTTGGGCTTACTTGCGATTGCTGATTTATTATCTAAAAATAAATATGAACCATTAATACTCAATTTAGCTTTAGAGAAAATTCTGGATCCGTATTTTGATTTGACAAAATTTATTATAAAGAACAAATTTAAGATAGTACTATTTGATTTGCATTGGCATTATCAATCATACGATGTGATTCAGACTATTAGAAATTTAAAAAAAGACTTAAGAAATTTGACATTAATAGTTGGAGGATTTACAGCATCATTTTTTTTTAAAGAAATCATGGAAAACTGTAAAGAAATCGATTTTATTATTAGGGGAGATTCCGAAGTCCCATTACTTCAACTTTTAGCTAAACTCAAGAATAAAGAAAAAAATTTTGGCAATATCTATAACTTAATATGGAGAAAAAAAAATAAAATAGTGAATAACCATAATAATTATATTATAAGCAAAAAAATAATCGATAGGCTATGTTTTACTAATTTTAAATTAATACATCATTATGAAAAATACATCAGACTATTATCACCGGGACTTGGTGAATATGATAGAATACCTAAATTTTACTATGTCCCGGGTAGAGGATGTTCTGTAACTTGTTCTTTCTGCGGCGGCTCTTGCAACTCACAAAAGATCATAAATAATCGTAAAGACGTTATCTTGGTAAATATAAATTCTGTTATAAGAGATTTTAAAGAATTAAAAAAATATAATATTTATACAGTAAATATTTGCTTTGATCCTTTTCCGGATAGTAGATATTATATTCGCCTGTTTAAAGAAATAAAAAAAAATAAAATTAAAATACGTATGGATTTTGAGTGTTTTGGATTACCCACTAAACTATTTATTAATGAGTTTGCGAAAACTTTTAAAAATAGTTCGAATATTACTATTTCTCCCGAGTGTGGATCGGACAATGTAAGATTAAAGAATAAAGGAATGTATTATACAAATGACAATTTGATTCAGACTTTATTCTATCTTATTTCTAAAAAAATAAAGGTGTATTTATCATTTACTGCGGGTCTGGCTTTTGAAAAACGAGAAGATGTTGTAAAAACGCTCACATTAATCAATTTCATAAGAAATAAATTTAAGAGTATTGAAATGCATATTGGGGTTGTAGAAATAGAACCGGCATCGCCTTGGTATCTTCACAAAGAAAAATACGGGATTATTAGTAATAGAAATTCATTTATGGATTTTTACAATGTCCATAAGAGTGAATCTTCAATAGGTTATTCTACGGAGTTTTTCTCTGAAGTTGAAATTAAAAATATCAGAAGGCTTTATCAAGCAGAAAAAAACTGTATCTATAAAAAATCCGAATTCCTTAAAGTGTTAACTGACTCTTTTTTTGCATCAGAATACTTCGATTTTAATAAACTTAATAAGAATTGCAAAAAATGCAATAATTATGAAGTTTGCTTTGAAGATCAACCTTCGTAGGCCGAATTGGAGATTTTCTATAAGTGATTTTGGGGCAAGACAGGCGAGGCTCGGGAATAAAGAGCGGGAGGGCTTCTCGATCGAATAGAGAAGAAGGGATGATTTGAAGCTGAAAAGGAAAAGCTGCCAGGAGTGCGTTTTTGATCCCTGCTGCGAGGGGCCGTGGAAAAATTAGGTAAGGATTTACGGTTTCCGGCAGTTTAAGCCCATAAAGAAATATAGTACTTGACAAGCGATAGACATATATGTTACAATGAGTTAGGATATATCTTAAAGTAGGGAAAGATGGCGGTTCAGATAACGATGGAAAAATTTACCGTGAGAGTTATTTTCAGCCTTTTGATTGTCGTTTTTTCTTTGGCGGTTACCTGTTTAGCTCAGGAACAAATTACGATTACCACATATTATCCTTCACCCAACGGCAGTTACGATACGCTGGATGCGAATAACCTGCAGGCGGACAGGATAGGGGTCGGCAACGGCAATGCCATAACCGCCGCCACACACGGCAACGGTGTAGTGGATTTCCTGGGATTGGCTGCTGCTCCCGCGGGCAACGCCGGAAGCATGTATTATAACAGCGTCGCTAACGAGTTTCGCTACCACAACGGCACTGCCTGGGTGCGGTTTGATATAGGTCCGGCGCGGTTGATATTTTACGCCTTAGGCGCAGCTGTGCCCTGCGTGCCCGTCGGTACGCACGTGGTGGGCGTTCTTACCGCGGCGATGACGGGAGCGGATATGGGCTCTCCTCCCCAGTCCGGCTATATAATTTGCCATTGACCTAACCGGCAGTATATTAAAATGAAAAAAAATAACGGTTTCGTAATAGAATTAGATAAAGAATGCTATCCCAAGGAGGCAGTTATAGCTACTTGTTGCCAATTCCTGGCAAATAGCTATATTTTTTTGGAAGAGAAAGACGATATCAGGGTTACGCTGACTCCCAAAAATGGAATTGCGATAAAAAATTTGAAGGAGAAATTTAAGGAAGAATTGCTCAATAATACCCTGCGCTATAATATATCCCAGCGGAATAAAGATATACGTGATTATATCGTAAGGGCCGCTTTATTTGGCGTTCAGTCCCGCGCAGGCGCGGATGATTTATTATTTAGCGGTTTTCAAGATGGTTCGGCCTCGGATTGGAAAGACGACCCGCTGGGTATAGCCATACCCTGGGAAGAGAAGCAGGTTAAGAAGAAAGGCCGGGTTGCCAAATAATGAATATCAGGTTTAACGGTATTTTCTATCCGCCGGCTGCGGTAAAAAGGGCAATTCGCGATTACAAGGGTTTGGCCGATTTTGCTTATCGGGAAAAGTCAGGTTATGCGCTGGTATGGATAAAAAATATCCGGGACAAGGAATTAAAACCGTTGTTCAGGCGGGAATTTTGTAATTATGTTTTATCGTTAGCGGGAACGTTAAAATAATTATCGGGAAAAGAGGGTAGGTCATAGAGGTAGCCGGTTTGCTTCCGGCAGGCCGGCGTAACCAAGGAGAAGATGTCATGTCGAAAAAATTCCCCAAGATTAAAAATGATTTAAGGATGTTTCTTAGCAGCGAAGAGGCAAAGATTACCAAGAAGAACGCCATTAAGTTAGGTGCAGGGATAATTTTGACGATAGGTATGACGGAGGCGTTTCTGCAGAAGCAGGCACTGGCGCAGCATACGAACTCTTACATAGATAATGCCCCCGCAACCGGTCAGCATGTCTCCCATGGCTCCCACGGTTCCCATGGTTCCCACGGTTCCCACGGTTCCCACGGTTCCCACGGCCAGTGGTAGGCCGGATTTTAGTTTGTCCGCGATTTGTCCATTTCTAATCGATACTCATAACGCAAACTTGTCGGACGTATATCTATTGGCGGTTTTATGCATAATAGGGACGATTACGGCGTATGAAGACATCAGGATCGGTAAGGTAAAGAATAAACTAATCTTAATCGGATTTTCAGCGGGAATTATCGGTTATCTGTTGTTAGCGGGCGAAGTAGTGTGTTTTTCGGCTGTCGGGTCCGCCTATTTTAAAAAGCTCCTGATAAACATTTTTGTCTCCTGCCTGGTATCTTTTTTTATCTGGTATGCCGGGCTCTGGGCTGCGGGCGATGCCAAGGTATTTATGCTCTTTTCCTTTCTTTTTCCTTTAAGGTACTACGGTGACCGCTGGGTAATCCCTTTTTTCCCCGCGGCAAATCTTCTCGTAAATGCTTTTGTTCTTACGCTGATTTTCGTATTTCTGGAAATCATATTCAAAACGGTCAAATTTGGTTTAGGGGTTATTTTGCGCCTTATGGAACAGACCGTGGATTCAAAGAGGAGGCTTTCTTTTTTGCAATGGAAAGTTGCCGCCCGCCGGATAAAAACAAAAAAGGCGGAATATTTTAAGGTCGTTGTGACCTATTTATGTTTTTTTATGCTGTTTGATGTCGCAAGGGGTCATATCAAAGGAATCCCGGTTCTAGAGGATTTTGGTTTTATTATAATAATCCTCGTATTCCGGCCGATAAGAAATATTTTTCATAAAGTAAAATTATCACATCTCTTGTTGGTTATAGGGGCGGTGTGGATTTATAAATTCTATCTCTCCCGGGTTTCACTCAGCGACTTTTTCGTCCAATCGGCGCTTATGCTGCGCAATTACGCAGTTTTTATGCCGGTCATTTTTGTAATTTTCGGAGTTATAGATTTGTATATTAAAAGTAAAGAGGAGGTCAGGATTAACGTGGATGATCTCTCTTCCCGTATGGTACTTTCCCTGGAATCAACAAAGGCAATAAATCAGTATTTAATAAAGGAAGGCGTTGAAGAAAAATTTTATGCCGATGGTTTGACGCAGCGCCAGGTTGAATATATTAAAGGACTCTCTCTCAAAAACAACTTTAACGAAATTAGCATTTATAAGACCTTTCCTCTCGTACCTTTTGTTTTTCTCGGAGTGCTTGCTACTATAGCGGCAAAAGGGGTTATCCTGGATTTGGGTCTGCTTACCTCTGCGTTTAAAATGTTTGTCGGGAGGATGCTATAAAATGAGATGGATGTTTATGATCAAGCGGTGTGGTCAGATTATATTGTGGGTTTTTGTGTTGAATATGGCGTTTGCGTCTTTCGGCCTTGCCGATACGGTTTATCTTAAAGGCGGCCATATAGAGAAGGGCGAGATCATCGAGGATACGGCTGACTATATTGTTGTCCTAGACCCTCGGAACCTTTGGAAAAAAGTCTTTTATAAGAAGCTGATCAAGAGGATCGTTTCGGATAAAAAAATAGACCTTAAGTCGTATAAGAAGGCCGGCAGCGAGGCCAAGGTAGGGCCGGATTACGCCTTCGTAGATACAGTTTATCTTAAAGGCGGCCATATAGAGAAGGGCGAGATCATCGAGGATACGGCCGACTATATTGTTGTCCTAGACCCTCGGAACCTTTGGAAAAAAGTCTTTTATAAGAAGCTGATCGAGAAGATCGAATCTGCCAAGAGTATCGACCTGGATTCGTATACCAAGCCTCCCATGGGAATTAATACCGAAGTTCGGGAAGTGGCTAAGGCTGTGCCGGATTACGCCTTCGCCGACACGGTTTATACGAAAAACGGCCTTGTGGAAAAGGGTGAAATTATCGAAGACAGTGAGTATTATATTGTACTTCTCGTCCCTGACAGCATGTGGCAAAAAATCTTTTATAAGACGCTGATCGAAAAAATCGATTCCGATAAAAATATCGACCTGCAGTCTTATAAGAAATCCGCGGGCGAAGATAGACCGGATAGCCGGCAGGAGGACGAAGCCGCTGTCTCTCAGGAAGGCGAAAAAGGCGCCGCAAAAGAAAAACCGAAAAATGGCTTGCTCCGTTTCCTCGAGAATTTATTTCCGTTTTTAAAATGAAAAACCCAATCAAATTAATTTACAGTTTGTTTATTTTTTTTTGCCTGCTTGTTTTTTGCATTTTACTGCCCCGCGCCGGGCTGTGGGCGCAGGAAAAATTAAAGGAAGCCTCTTTTTATCAAACTCTAGAAGATAAAGCCGTGCAGTGCCTTTTATGCCCGAGGCGCTGCATCATTCCCGATAAGAAAAGAGGGTTTTGCGGGGTAAGAGAAAACCGCGCTGGGATTCTATATTCCTTAGTTTATGCCAAGCCCTGCACGATAAATATAGACCCTATTGAAAAGAAGCCTTTATTTCACTTTTTACCATCAACGGCTGCCTTTTCCATTGCTACCGTCGGATGTAATCTAAAATGCAAGTTTTGCCAGAACTGGCAGATATCCCAGGCAAGGCCCGAGGAAACGGGATATGTCTATTTGGAGCCGGCGGATTTAGTAAAGAAAGCAAAAGCGTCGGGAGCGCCTACGATTGCTTATACCTATACGGAACCGACGGTATTTTACGAGTATATGCTGGATATTGCCCGGATAGCGAAAAAAGAAGGAATAAGAAACGTGATGCATTCGGCCGGGCACATCAATGAAGAGCCTTTAAGGCAGCTGTGTAAATATCTCGACGCGGCCAATATCGACCTAAAAGGGTTTAGCGAGAAGTATTATAACGAGATGTCCCTGGGGCATTTGGATTCCGTGCTCCAGACGTTAAAGATATTAAAACAAGAGGGCGTCTGGGTTGAGATTACCAACCTGGTTTTGCCGGGATATAATGATGACGAGGGAACTATTAGGAAGATGTGCCTATGGATAAAGGAGAACCTCGGGGAAGGCGTGCCTTTGCATTTTTCCCGGTTCTGGCCGATGTACAAACTGACCGCCTTGAGTCCCACGCCGTTAGAAACGTTGGAAAAGGCAAGGAAGATCGCTTTGGGTTGCGGCTTAAGATATGTTTATATAGGCAATGTGCCCGGCAATGACGCGGAAAATACCTATTGCCCGAAATGCAATAAGACCGTAATCAAGCGCAGCGGCTATACCATACTGGAGGTTAATCTGGAAAATGGCAGATGCAAGTTTTGCGGTGAGGAGATTAGCGGTGTCTGGAATTAAATCAGGTCCCAGGCTTTTAGATTATAAAGTATTATATTTAACCTGTAGCCTGTGGCTTGTAGCATGCAGCCTATTCGCCCAGGAGGTAAAACAGCCAAACGTGGCCGGCGCTTTCTATCCGGATACCCCGCAGGAATTATCGCAAAAGATAGACGGTTTTCTGGATGCGGCCAATCCTCAACCGGTCGCAGGCGATATTTTCGCCTTGATTGTCCCTCACGCGGGTTATGACTTTTCCGGGCCCACCGCAGCGTACGCCTACAAACTGATTAAAGGCAAAGGGTATAAGACGGTCGTAATTATCGGCCCCAGCCATTACTATGGTTTTGACGGTATCTCCGTATATGCCGATGGTGTATTTCATACACCGCTGGGAGACGTTCCCGTGGACGCGGAATTTGCTCACCGTTTAATAGGCATAGGCAAAGACATAAGTTTTTCGGCAGAGGCCTTTCAAAGAGAACATTCGGTTGAGGTCCAGATACCCTTCTTACAAAGGACATTAACAGATTTCAAGATTGTTCCGGTTGTGTTCGGGCAGGTTAGTTTTGATGCCTGCCAGAATTTTGCCGGGCGTTTGGCTTCCGCAATTGGAAAACGAAAGGATGTCTTGGTGATTGCTTCAACCGACATGTATCACGGTTATGACTACAAGCAGGCAGAAGCAACTGACAGGGTTACGCTTTTCGTCCTGGAAAGTATGGATGCCGCAGACCTGTATGCAAAACTTAATAACGGAACTGCCCAGTTATGCGGAGGGACCGCTGCCGTGGCGGCAATGATTACTGCCAGGGAATTAGGCCACGATAAATTAAAGGTACTCAGATATACCGATTCTGCCGAAGTTACCGGCCGGAAAATAAAAGGTGTATGGACAGTAGGTTACGCTAGCTGCATTATTGATTCTCCTGATTCGCCTTCTGCTGTTACTGCGGCTGGTTCGGGTAGCAATAAACAAGGAGGCGGGGCTATGTTAAAAACCGGAGAGAGAAAAAGATTGCTGGATATCGCGCGTAATTCACTGCAAACTTATTTAAATACCGGCAAGAAATTAGAGGTAAACGAATCTGATCCAGTTCTAAATAATAAAAACGGAGCCTTTGTGACCCTGGATAAACACGGCCAGCTGCGCGGATGTATCGGTAATATCGTAGGCAAACAACCTCTTTACTTGACTGTAAGGGATATGGCCGTTGAGGCAGGAGTGGAGGATCCGAGATTTCCCGCGGTTACTGCTGGTGAACTTAAAGACATAGAAATTGAAATATCAGTTTTATCCGAATTAAAGAAGACTGAAGACCCGCTTTCTATAGAATTAGGGACGCACGGGGTCCTCGTAAAGCGGGGATTTAACAGCGGCGTTTTCTTACCTCAAGTAGCTACAGAAACCGGATGGTCAAAGGAAGAATTTTTATCTTATCTCTGCAGCCACAAGGCCGGCCTTTCTCCTGACGCCTGGAAAGATAAGGCTACGGAGATTTATGTATTTACCGCCGAAGTATTTTCTGAAAAAGACTACTAGTCTTAATCTTTGCTCGCCCCCATGATTCAAATCGCGATCAGTTTATTTATTTCCGGATTATTTTTCGGTTCCGGGCCGTGTATGGCCAGCTGCGGGCCGCTCTTGATATCATATATCGCCGCAACAGGAAAGAATATCGGCAGAGGCTTGGCGGCTTATATCGTGTTTTCTCTAAGCAGGATATCCGCATACCTTATTCTGGCCCTCTTGATATTTTTTCTCGGACATTTTGCCGTAGAAAGATTGGCCGGAGAATATTCCAGATACATCTCTATAGCCGGCGGATTATTTATAATATGCGTGGGCATTGTTACCGTTTTGGGCGGGCATCTGGATTGCGGATTATGGAAGAAAGCGCAGAAGATAGCCTTCGCACAGGATGCCAAGAGCGTTATTCTGTTCGGGTTGATTATAGGATTTTTGCCCTGCGCGCCGCTGATTGCCGTTTTCTCTTTTATCGGCCTGGTCTCTAAGAGCTGGCCGGCCGGTTTATTTTACGCCTTTTCATTTGGATTAGGAACGCTGGTATCGCCTTTAATCTTGCTGGTGGTTATCACGGGGTTAATTCCCCGGTTAATCAACTGTAATGCCATTATCTATCACCGTTTATTTAATATTGCCTGCGGTTTGGTGATTATTTTTTTAGGAGCGCAGTTAATATGCAGGGGGGTATATTAGATGTATAGATTTTACTGCCCCGCCCCGAAGATATCTAAAAACATGATAACCGTTGACCGCCTTGATGAAATTCATCACATAAAAGATGTGCTCAGGCTTAAAGCAGAGGATTGGGTTTCTGTCTTTGACGGCCGGGGTAACGAATATAGCGGCCCAATCAGGGAGTTGTCCTACCAGGCTATCAGCGTAGAAATCAAAGAGAAGCGGGTATCCGCAGACAGCGATATAAATATTACCGTTGCCTGCGCTGTTCCCAAAAAGCAAAAGATGGATGATATCGTAGATAAGCTTACGCAATTAGGTGTAGAGAGAATTATACCCTTAAAGACCCGCAATACGGTTGTAATTTTAGATGAAACAAAGGAAAAGATACGCCTAATGCATTGGGAGAAGATTGCCATAAACGCAGCCAAGCAGAGTAAGCGTACAATGTTGCCGCTGATTGATTCGCTGCGGGAGATAAAAGATGTTTTATCTCAGGCAGGTGATTTTGACCTTAAGATTATTCCTACACTTTCAGAGAATGCCAGGCTGCTAAAGGACGTCTTAGGCGATAAAAGATACAAAAATATTTTGACGATAATCGGCCCGGAGGGCGATTTCACGCCTGATGAGGTTAATTTGGCTAAAAAGGCAGGATGTATACCCGTATCTTTAGGCAATTTGGTGTTACGCGTGGAAACCGCTGCGGTTGCCGTAGCCGGTTTTCTCAGGTTTACTCTATCCGGCGCTGGAGCGCCGTCAAAATGAAAACGGTTAATCCCCCGGCTTCGCTTAAGGCTAATGGAGAACGTAGTCAAACCATTAAATTTTATACCTTCGGCTGTAAGGTAAATCAATACGAAACGCAGGCCATCCGGGAGCAATTTTTAACCAGTGGTTTTGAAGAAATAGGCAATGGCAAAGTTGCCGATATTTACCTTATCAATACCTGCACCGTTACACAGAAAGCGGACGCAGATTCTCTATATTACATCCGTCGGGCAAGAAGAGAAAACCCTAAGGGAAAAATTATAGTTACAGGTTGCCTGACAGAATTAGATGCGGAGAAAATTAAGGGAACCCGGGGCGCAGATTTAGTAGTTAAAAATAAAGATAAGGATAAAATATTGAGCCGGCTTATCGGACGCAATACGCAATACGCAGTACGCAATACAAGAGGGATTTCTTATTTTCAGGGCCATACCCGCGCATTTTTAAAGATACAGGACGGCTGCAATAATTTTTGTTCCTATTGCAAGGTGCCTTTGGTAAGAGGTAAGTCGCGTAGTAAGCCTCTAAGTGTACTCCTTAAGGAGGCAGGCCGGCTGGTAAAAAACGGAATTAAGGAGATAGTGCTTTGCGGTATTTGTTTAGGTTCCTACGGAAAGGATTTAAGCCCCGGGATTAGTCTTGTGGATGCGATTAACGGCCTGGCAAAGATAGAGGGACTTCTACGGATAAGGCTTAGCTCAATAGAAGCAGCTGATGTTTCGGATGAGCTGATAGAAAGGATGGCGGGGTCCAAAAAGCTATGCCGGCACCTGCATATACCCATCCAAAGCGGCGATGACGAAGTATTAAAAAAAATGAAGCGCCGCTATACCCGGGCCGGTTATACGGATTTGATAAACAAAATAAAATCCCGGATGCCATTAGTAGCCATAACCACTGATATCCTGGTAGGTTTTCCCGGAGAGTCTGATGATAATTTCCGGAATACCGCGGATTTAATCAGGGAGACAGCGCCTTTAAAGACGCATATTTTCCCTTATTCGGCAAGAGAAGGAACTTTTGCCGCCGATAATTACAAACAGGAATTAAGTCCTGGAATAATAAAGGAAAGAATCGCCCTACTTAACGATATTGCCGCTGACAGCGCGATTGAATATAAGAAGCAGTTTTTAAATAGAACTATGGAAGTGCTTATTGAGGGGCGCGTAAAGGATGACAGGTGTTACTGGCGGGGGCGCACGAATAATTATATGAAGGTTATGGTTAAAACCGCTCTTGATTTAGCGAACAAAATAATCAATTTACGGATGAAGAGGCTGGTTAAAGATTATATCCTCGCGGAATAGACGGTTACTAAAATGGCTATTTGGCATAGCATATCAGGTGTTATATAAAAGGAAGAAAGCGCTTTCCTTGACATAACCCATTATATATGCTATACTTTACTAACTTTTATAATCCTAGGGGAAAATAATATGGTTTTACAGATCATAAAACAGATGAATTGGTTAGATTTTTTAGTCATAATCCTTTTAGTTAGAATGAGTTATGCTTCTACAAAAAGCGGGTTCTTCGTTGCGCTGTTTAATCTATTGGGAGCGGTACTTGCCTGTTATCTTGCTCTGCATTATTATGCGCGTTTAGGCGATTTTTGCGGAACGTATATTCCCACTCCGCCTAATGTCCCGCTTGAGATATGGGACCTGATCGCCTTTTCGGCGCTGGGTATGCTGGGTTACGCGGTATTGATCATCCTACGGGAGGCTTTTTCCCGGTTCATAAAGGCAGAAGCGGTTTCCTTGCTCAACAAATGGGGCGCGTCGATATTAGGCGTTGCGCGGGGGTTGCTCTTGATTTCGCTGATGATATTCTTTTTATCTATTCCCGTAATAGATTATTTTACTGACAGTGTCAAGAAATCTTTTTTTAGTAAAGACCTGATCAAGGCCTCTACGTCAACTTATACTTTTTTGTGGAGTAATCTGGTTTCCAAGTTCAGTCCGCAAGATAAATTCAACGTGATAGTTTTCGAAGTGCAGAATGAAGTATTGAATCAATGAAGCTCATCGATTTGTTCAGCCTGGCGATTGAATTCGGCGGACAGAATGACCCCCGGGGGAAAGGCCGCTTCGAGTATGCCGACAGCCGCATCCTTTACGGCAGAAAGGACGCCGAGATTAAAAAGGTGATGGTCGGCATAGATATAGAAGCGCCTGAAATCCTGCTTGCGGAGAGAATCCGGCAGAGGGAAGGCCTGGATTTGGTCATTGCCCATCATCCTGAAGGGAGCGCTTGGGCAAGTTTTTACGAAGTAATGGACCTGCAGATAGATATGCTGCAAAAAACGGGGATACGCCGGACCGTAGCCGAAGCCATGGTAGAAGAAAGAAAAAGAGAGGTTGCGCGTAAGGTTTTGTCTGCGAACCACATGCGTACGGTTGATGCCGCAAGGCTCTTGGATATTCCTTTAGTCTGCCTGCATACGGTGGCGGATAACTTTGCTTCCACTTATATTCATAGGCTTCTGCATCAAAACAAGCCCAGGCGGTTACAGGACGTTATAGATATTTTAGAAAAGGTTCCCGAATACAAACTGGCTATGAAAGCAGAATGCGGTCCGCGGATTATCCTGGGCAGCCCCGGCCGCGAGGCCGGTAAAATTTTTGTGGAGATGACGGGGGGAACCGAGGGCTCGCGCAAGGTTTTTGATAAGCTTTACAAGACCGGGATAAGGACTTTGGTTTCCATGCACTTGAGTGAAGAGCATTTCCGCAAGGCCGGCGATGCCAATCTTAATGCGGTCATTGCCGGGCACATTTCTTCGGATACGCTGGGGCTTAACCTGCTTTTAGATAAAATTGAAAGGCAAGGAAAATTAGAACTAATTGAATGTTCGGGTTTTAGAAGGATAAGGCGGTAGCTGATGGCTGGGCTTATCTCTCAGGATTTGCTCGATGAGATACTTAATAAAATAGATATCGTGGAAGTGGTATCGGGTTATATTCCGCTTAAGCGCGCAGGAAGGAATTTCCGGGCGCTCTGCCCCTTTCATCAGGAGAAGACCCCATCGTTCATGGTTTCGCCGGACAGGCAAATCTATCATTGTTTTGGCTGCAGCAGCGGAGGCAACGCCTTTAATTTCCTGATGAAATATGAACGCCTGGAGTTTCCGGAAGCAGTCGAGGTACTGGCAAAGAAGGCGGGAGTTAGGCTGCCCGAGGAGAAACAGGATCATCAGGCTACGGGTGTCAGTCAGCAGATATATAAGATTATGGAGTTGGCTGAGCTTTTTTACCGGAATAGCCTCAATTCGGTTTCCGCTTCCGCAGTCAGGAGCTACCTGTTAAAAAGGAATATTAATGAAGAGGCCGCGCGGTTGTTCAGGCTGGGTTTCGCGCCTGACAATTGGGATGCGTTAATTAATGCCTTAAGAAGTAAAGGAATAAGCCTTTCCTTAATGGAAAAGGCAGGCCTGATTATCTCTAAGAGCGGCGGCGGTTATTACGACCGGTTCCGCAACCGCGTAATCTTTCCGATACTGGATGTAAAATCGAGAGTTATCGCTTTCGGCGCCAGGGTTTTACCCGGCCCGGCTGCCGGCGTAAACGACAGCCAGGCAAAATACGTAAACTCGCCGGAAACTCCGATTTACACAAAAGGAAGGAACCTTTACAACCTGAATAACGCGTTAAAGGCGATAAGGGAACTGGATTTTGCGGTTATTGTCGAGGGGTATCTTGACTGCATTCTACCTTATCAGCAGGGTTTGCATAATATCGTGGCTTCCCTGGGGACAGCGTTGACGAATGACCAGGTTAAGCTGCTTAAAAGATATACCGATAATGTGGTTATGGTTTACGACGGCGATGCTGCGGGCGAAATTGCCGCTGTCAGGTCGCTGGATATATTTGTGGAGGAGGGGGTAAACGTAAAGGTCGTAGCACTGCCGGCTGGCCATGATCCCGATTCCTTTGTGCGTAAAAACGGAATAGAGCATTTTCAGCAGCTTATCCAGGCAGGCAGCAACCTTTTTGACTACAAATTAAGGATCCTGCGGTCCCGTTATAACGCCGGCCAGATAGAAGGTAAGGCGTTGATCGCCCAGGAGATGCTGGTTACGATAAATAAGTTTAATAATGCGATTTTGAAATTCGATTATATCAAAAGATTATCCGAGGAACTGGATGTAAAAGAGGAAGCACTACGCCTGGAACTGGGTAAAATTAAGGATTACCGTCCGGCTGCGGCCGGTTCCCCGCCGGCAGCGGGGAAGGCGGTCAACATAAACCCTACGGAGAAGCTTTTGATAAAGTTAATGCTGGAAGAGGCCAGCGTCGGAAACAGGCTGAAGGACTATCTTGAGCCGGCAGATTTCCAGGATGAGCGCACCACCAAGATCGTATCGATTATGTTTGATTTGCTTGCGCAGGGGAAAAAAGTCAATTCCGGCACCTTGATAAATCACCTGGAACCGCATCAGGACCTATCGGCGGTAATTTCCGGATTAAGCTTAATGCCGGATACCTGCGGTGAGGACCGGGAGAAGGTAATCGATGACTGCGTATGCCGCCTAAAGAAACAGCGGCTTAAAACTAAAAGGGATTTTCTCCAAAGGGAAATAAAAAATGCCCAGAATATCAAGGACGACGAGCTCCTCAGGCGCCTGATGCAGGAATTCCATTGTATAACCAAAAACTTTGAGCAGCTTTATTCGGTTAAAAATAAAGCAACAGATAGAGGTGAAGATAAATGAAGAAACAACAGTCTCCCAAAAAGGGGATCGAGCGGATTATCGCCCTGGGTAAACGCAAGGGGTTCCTTACTTACGATGAGGTAAACGACCTGCTGCCTACCGATATATCGTCTACGGATGAGATTGACCAGCTTTTTGATCTCTTGGGCAGCCAGAATATCCAGCTATTGGAAAGCGGGGAAACCAGTTCCTCCATAGACAAAGAGTTGAGCCAGATATCCAAGATCGAAGCCATAGACGAGCAGATTAGGATAGAAAACAGGTTTATGCCTTTGGACGATCCGGTTAAAATGTACCTTAAGCAGATGGGTTCTATCCCGTTACTTTCCCGGGAGGATGAGATTGAGCTGGCCAAAAAGATTGAAGAAGCAGAAGATAAATTCAAGCGCGCGGTCTTATCTACTAAATTCGCCAGAGATTATATGATTACGGTAGCCGACAGTATCATTGAAGAAAAGGTGAATCTGGAAGAAATCGTCAAAGAAGATATCAGGATAAGGAGAGGTAATGTTTTGAATAAGTTCAAACGGCTGATCAAACGTTTAAAGAAGAGCCGCAGCGAATCCGCCAATCTGGCCTTACTTATACAGTTTAATTTTATCACTTCGGTGATTGAATCGATTGTCCGCAGGATGTCCAGCCTTTGCCGGGAGTTGGATTATATCGAACGGCAGCGTAAAATGCCGCACCGGTCGACGGACGATAGAAGAAGGAAAGAGTTAAACACCCGGAGGCTGTTGATTATCAGGCAACTGGGCGGGCCATACCGCATTATCAAGGAACAGCTAAAGGCGATTAAGGCAACGCATGCCAGGTTCAGCCGCACTAAGAAAAGGCTGGTCGAGGCCAACTTGAGGCTGGTGGTAAGTATTGCCAAGAAATATACCAATCGCGGTCTCTCTTTCTTAGATTTAATCCAGGAGGGCAACATCGGCCTGATGCGCGCGGTAGAAAAATTTGAATACAGGCGCGGATATAAATTTTCTACCTATGCTACCTGGTGGATAAGACAGGCAATCACGCGCTCCATTGCCGACCAGGCAAGGACGATAAGAATACCCGTGCACATGACGGAAACGATAAACAAGATTATCCGTGTTTCGCGCATCTTCGTTCAGGAAAACGGACGCGAACCCACACCTGAGGAGGTTGCCCGGAATATGCGCATGCCCCAGGATAAAGTGAAATCGATATTGAAGGTCGCCCAGCAGCCGATATCTTTACAGATGCCCATCGGCGATGAAGGCGATACCCATTTCGGCGATTTTATCGAGGATAAGAAGGCGATTTCTCCCGCCAATGCCACCATCTGTTCTATGCTGAAAGAGGAGATGGGTTCGGCCTTAAGCACCCTTACCGAACGGGAAAAGAAGATTCTTACTCTGCGCTTCGGCATTACCGACGGCTGTCCCCGCACCCTTGAGGAAGTGGGCAATATCTTCAAGGTCACCCGCGAAAGGGTGCGCCAGATTGAAGCCAAGGCGCTGAAAAAATTAAGGCACCCTACCCGCTCAAGAAGGCTGCGCACGTTTCTGGACATGACCCTCGTGCATCAGAAGGAATATTAATATAGCCTTAAACCGGTAAAAAAGGAAAGAGGAGCCTATTTTTGCAAGCGATAATAGGATGGCGCGGATAATACCTATTTCAGCAGGCATATTAATATTTATTTTTTTGGCCGTTTCGCCTCGCCTCTACGCAGAAAAGATATATTTAAAAAACGGTAACGTGGTCAACGAGGAAATATCCCGTCAGCAAAAAGGCACTATCTGGATTAAGCAGCAGGGAGGCTCAATAGGGTTTGACCTGCAGAATGTCGAGAGAATCGAAAATGACGACGGTTCGATTTCCAAATATGATTACCCTTCCTTACTTAAAGCAATCCAAGAAGATATAATAAAAAAAGAATATGACAGCGCAATAAGGCTGTGCGGGGTTTTGCTGGAGTCTTTCCCCGATAATGCCCAGATACATTATTTACGGGGTATATTAAGCCAGGAACGGGGCGATTTTTCGACGGCAACCGAAGATTATAATTTTCTTGTCGAGCACAAATCTGCCGACGCGCGGATTTTCAATAACCTGGGAACGATTATTGCTAATAATAAGAATTACAATGAGGCGATGAGTTTATTTATTAAAGCGCTGGAAGAAAACCCCGCGATGATAGAGGCCCGCGAGAATCTGGGGCAGCTTTTGATACAGACAAAGGAATACGGCCGTGCCGTGGACGAGTATAAGAAAGTGGTTGACCTGCAGCCCGATAATATAGAAGCACTATATAATCTTGGGTTGGCGTATCTGAACTCTGGTAATTTGCAAGAGGCCAAGGCCCAGTATCAGAGAGTGCTGTCTATTAAACCGGAAGATGACGATGTAAATAAAATATTGAAATATATTGAGCAAAAAAGCACTGTGATTCAGTAAGCCTCCACACCCTTGTCTGTAAAGATGTGGGGGTAAGCGACAAAGGATGTTTCAAATGTACAGTAAAAAAGGCTTTACCCTGCTGGAGATATTGATTGTAGTGGCCTTGATAGCAGCACTGTCGGCTGCTTTATTTGTTGCTTACCCCTATGTTATCAAGAAAGCTAAGAGTAAAGAGGCTTATATTAATGTAGATATGATAAGCAAAACCGAACAATTGCACAAATTTGACCAAGGCAGATATGTGGCGGCAAATAATACTGACGAGATTAACCAGATTTTGAATTTAAGCCTTGCGTCTAAGTACTATGAATATAAAGTAGTCATGCCTGAGGAGAATAGCTATCTGGTAATAGCCCAGATGATCGGCGAGGATATAGACGCATATCTTTCTGCCGGACAATTGCCGCCTGAGCCGATAGTCATTGTTATGGGGCCGGGTAAAGCTGGCGGCGACTACGGCGGATATCTAGGGTCAGGTGGGGCTGGCGACGGCGGTACCAGCGGCGGCGGTGGGACTACGGGCGGCGGTATCGTAGATGACTTAGGTGGCGGGTCAGGCGGCGGAACCGGCGGTACCAGCGGCGGCGGTGGGACTACGGGCGGCGGCGGAACCGGCGGCGGCTCAAATATAATACCTCCGCCACAAGTATATGATTCTGATGTTATGGATGCCTTCAATATGCTTAATGGCTCTGCCAACGGTCAGTACTTTTATGATTTAATACAACGCAAGAAGATTTCAGTCATATATGACGAATTTTCTCAATATGGCGTATTCGGAGCTGCAGCCTTTTGGTGGGGCGTTACTCATAATACCATATATATAAATCAAGATTTAAAAACAACTGCTCCAGGGTCTGCGATTGCCAGTCTTATCTGTCATGAGGCTACCCATGCCGATTATGATTATTACCCTGAAAAGAGGATAGCCAGCACTTTAGAGCGACACCCGGAACTGACCAGAAATGATATCAGCATTGCAAGGGACAGCCAGGGGAATGAGCGATATTATGGCATTTATGATCCCGAAACCGACCAGATTATTTCAAGTATAGCTATTTATAACTCCATAGACCAGGAGTATAATTGTTTTTTCAGCCAAATAAATACCTGGAAAGAAATAAAAGGCAGTAATACTGATTATAACAACGATGGCTGGCAGTCGGTTTATGACCAGGGTGAGGATTATATGAAATCAGAGTTGAGAAGGCCCGAATATTACGGCGGCTTGCCTGAATATTAAACTAATAGGAGATGTAATTATGACGCCTGCATCAAAAAAGATGCTTTTTACATATTTAATAATAGGGGTGATATCTATGTTGAGCGGTTACGGTTGTTCTTCCGGTTTAAAATATGAGCATTATTCCAGCAAGGATTCGGCGATAAACATTAATATGGATTATATATCGGGCTGGCTATACAGCGAACACAGAGGTTCATATGACAGTTATGCCCAGGTTACCTTCTATGAGCCACCGGATAGAAAGGAAAAGGTTTACAAGGCAGGCATAATCATAACCGTAAAAGACAGCGCAAAGGTTGAAGTTAAGCCGCCTACGGTTGAGGCTTACGCAGAGGATTTACTGGCAAAGAGAATGAAGTTTAAAGATGCCAAGGTGCTGTTAAGGTCTAAGGTCAAACTTTTGGAAACCGACGGCTTGGACATCGAGTTATCTTATAAAACACTGGATAAACTATATAACGTAGATGCTAAATTAATACCGGTAAAAGAAAGGGTGGTTATCTTGAAGAAGGATGATAAATTTTACATCATAAGATACCAAAACACAGAAGAGGATTTTGATAGATTTAGCAAGGCCTTCAGCCATATCATTAAGACATTAAAGCTAAAGGAAAACTAGGCTCTGTATTTTTGAAGTTATATTATCGGCGCGGGGTTCGAGGGTTTAGCATGAAGAAAGAAAAGGCTTTTACTTTAATAGAGATAATCGTAGGATTGGTAATCCTGGGAATATTAATTGGTATCTCAGTTTATTCTTACCACCGCTTTATAGAGAAAGCGAGGAGCGCGGAGGCAATTCTCACCGCGGGGGTAATCAGGAGTGCCGAAGAGGGGCATAAGCTGGATAAAGGCACTTTCGTGGCAGCTGATAATACGCAAGAGGTTAATGAACGTTTATTTTTAGACATAGTATCGAAATATTATGAATATAAAATAGTCAATGTAACAGACGATAATTTTTTGGTGATAGCTAAGAGGATAGGCGAAGAAGTAGACAAAGGATATTTGCCTGCGGATACGATAGTGGTGGCAATGGATAGGACAGGCATGGTTGGAGGCGGCGGATATTCAGGTGGCAGCAGCACAGGCGGCGGCTCTGGCGGAGGCGGCGGCTCTGGCGGAGGCGGCGGTAGTGACACTTGGGGTGGTATTAGCGGCGGCGGAGGCGGCGGCTCAGGAGGCGGCGGCTCAGGAGGCGGCGGCGACGGTGGTGGTGGCGGTGGTGGCGGTGGTGGCGGTGGTGGCGGAGGCGATGACGGCGGCGGTGGCGGAGGCGATGACGGCGGCGGTGGCGGCGGAGGCGGAGGCGACATCCCGATTACGACTGTTTTGAATGTGCTGCAGAGCTCCAGCGAAGGTTCCTATTTTTATAACTTGATATTGGAAAATAGCGTAACAGTTACTTATGCTGATTTAGGGGCTGGATACTTAGGTTTATGGGTTCCGCCCTGGTGGCTGCATTTTTATCCGGATGACAATGTCGTACCTAATACAATATATATAAACACCGCAGTGCAAAGCGATTGGACAAAAGAGGGTATCGCGGCAATCGCAATCCATGAGGCCCTGCATGCCGACTATGAATACGATAGGGAAAAGTGGATTGAGCTTACAATGGAGCGTTACGGGGTGGAGAGGTCTGACCTCTCCTGGTACCTGGATCCCGTTACCTTCGACGACGTTCTCGGTGACACTATTGACCAGGAGTACAACGCTTTTTGTCAGGAGGCACGCTTTTGGAAAGAGGTGCGCGGCCTTCAGCACAATGACGAGTTGGACTATATATTGAGTCTCTACGAACAGGGCGGAAGCGAGTTAATGGATGCTATTGCCTCGTCTTACGCAGGCTATCCACCTTATGAGAAGACATCCTATAAGGAGTAAAGATAAATTTTAACAGTTGTCAAAGAACATTGCTCTTTTAAAACTAGGCATAACAAAATACTCTAGCAGGGTTATAATCTTGTCCGCTATGGAGCATGCTTAAGCACATATGAGCCAGCTTTTTAGCTACGCAGATAAGCGCCTGTTTGGGCTTTTTGCCCTGGGATATCTTCGTATGATACAGGTTGCGTAACTGAAGATTATGCTTTACGCAGGCAACAGAAGCCATATAAAGAGCGTGCCTTAAATAAGCGGGGCCTTTATTAGACAGCTTGTTAGCTCTTTTGGTTTCACCGGATTCATAAATCTGCGGGAAGAATCCTATGTGCCCGATTAGCTTAACGCCGTCAGAGAATGCCTGGCCGGATTCACCTACGCAGGATAATATGGCAGCCAAGGTCCTGGGCCCTACGCCAGGTATAGTTAAAAGATTGCTTCCCGGGAAGCTGTTGATATCATCGTTCGATGTGGGAGAGAGTATTAGATTAACCTGTTCTTCTAACTGCTGAATAGATTTATCAAAGCTTTCAACCTGGGTTAGCAATATATTAAGCGTTATGGCGCGTGATTCCTGGCAGCGGCCGGAATAGACTGAGGTTTTTGCTATTGAGATTAAATTCTCAATCTCTTTGACATTGAAGTTATTGCCTTTTATGGAACGGACTATCTTCTCGATATGCTTAGGCTTGGCAATAGACAAATGTTTTGCCGTAGGGAAAACCTTGAATATCGCGATAGAGGCTATAGCAAAAGGGTTCTTTAGGGCAGTTTGCTTATATTCCGGGAAGATGATAGTAAGTAGAGCCAGCACCTGCCTTTGGTAATTTTTGTGGTCTTTGATAAATTCGTATCTGAGCTTGGTTAATTCTCTTAAGGTTTGGATTTTATCTTCCGGTACATAACTGGAAGCAAATTCATTGGATCTTAACAGTCCGGCAATGACAAAGGCGTCAATATCGTCGGTTTTAGCCTTTTTGCGCAGGGCTTCGCGGAATTTATTGGTTTGATGAGGGTTTAATACGATAACTCTAAAGCCTTTGTCAGTGAAGAAGCAATAAAGATTCTCCCAACTGTTGCCGGTAGCTTCAAGGCCAAAGATAGAATTATTGGGACTAATAGACAGCTCTTTGAGCTTGCTTAATACTTTTTCAAAATCAGCAGTGTTATTCTGGAAGGAGATGCCGCCTGATAGCCGTTCGCCGTTATCGTCAAGTATTACAAGACGGTGCGTATCTCTTGCAACATCGATACCAAGATAAAACATAAATCCTCCTTTCGGGAATTCCGCCAAAGGCGGATCAGCCTAAGGCTGAAGAAAGTTTGTTCTTTTAGATAGTCGGGATAGATCTTCTTGCTTTATTTAACATATACCATATCCTGGAATATAAATGGTGGCAGAGGCGTTAACCTCACCCCATATCATCCTAAATAAATGGTTCCAGTTAAATAAGCAGGAAGCAGCAGTCTTTATTGAATGGTTCTGCCGTAGGCAGGCCATAAGGAGCTTTGCAGGCTGTCATCCCTGCTAAAAAAGAACACGGGTTACACATAGAAATATTTTAGCACATTATTAACCAATTCGCTCTAGGATATCTAGGGTGAAGATTATACCAGGAGGTAACATGATCAAGACGATTGAAGGCAACTTAATTGCCAAAGGAAAGAAGTTCGGGGTGATTGCCTCGCGCTTCAACGATTTTATGACCAAGGAGCTGCTCAGCGGCTGTCTGGATGCGCTCTTAAGGCACGGCGCAAGCGAAGGCGATATCAATGTGTTTTGGGTGCCGGGCGCATTTGAAATACCTACGATTGCCAGCCGGATTTCAAAAAAGAAATCGTTCGACGCATTGATTTGCCTGGGGACGATTATCCGCGGCTCTACCCCGCATTTTGAATTCGTGGCAAGCGAATGCGCAAAGGGTATCGCTAGGGTATCGCAGGATTCGGGACTGCCGATAATCTTCGGCATCATCACCGCCGATACCATTGAACAGGCGATTGAGCGCGCGGGAACCAAGGAAGGCAATAAAGGCCGCGATGCGGCAATTAACGCCATTGAAATGGTAAATTTAATTGATAAGCTGGCGGGTTAGTGCCTTAACGCTTAAATCGACGGAAGGCTGGAATGAGGAAACGGACACGCGCAAGAGAATTTGCCCTGCAGATTCTTTATCAGATTGATATTACCGGCAACAGCCTCAAGGATATCCTGGATACCTTCTGGAAATATCCGGAAGAGCAGGACGCCGAGCCGGTGATACAGGATTTTGCCGCTTCCCTGGTCAAGGGAGTTATAGATAACTTAGGCCCCATCGACCAAAAAATAGCCCACTACGCTACTAACTGGCAGCTTAAACGCATGGCAGTGGTGGACAGGAACATCCTGCGCCTTGCCAGCTTCGAAATCCTGTTTTTAAGCGATATCCCCGCTAAGGTCTCCATAAACGAGGCAGTCGACCTCGCCAAAAAATTTTCTACCGACGAGGCAGGGAAGTTCGTCAACGGCATACTCGATAAGATAAAAAACGAGAAGAAGGAATGAAATTCGCCGATTTACATCTGCATACCGTATTTTCCGACGGTACTTACACTCCCCGCGAGCTCATTAACTTAGCCGGCGATTTAGACATAGCTATCGTGGCCGTGACCGACCACGATACCGTTGAAGGAATTGCCCCGACAATCGAGGCGGCGAAGGATAAAGATATTGAAGTCATCCCCGCCATAGAGCTGACTGCCGAGCATCAGGGGCGGGAAATCCACATCTTGGGGTATTTTATCGAATACGGGAATAAAACACTGATTAAAGAATTAGCTGTTTTGAAAGAGAACAGGTTAGAACGGCTGAGCAAGATGTTGCACAAGCTTAAGGAGATGAACGTCGACATTAAAGCGGAACAGGTATTGAAGATATCCGGCGCAGGCACGGTGGGCAGGCTGCATCTTGCCCGCACACTTGTTGCGGAGGGCTTTGTGAATTCGATATACGAAGCCTTCGGGAAATATATCGGGGAGCATTCGCCGGCCTACGTCTGCGGCTTCCGTTTTAATCCCGCGGAGGCGATAAAACTGATCAGGGACTACGGCGGTATTGCCGTATTGGCGCATCCTTATATCCTTAAAAAGGACGATTTAATATCCTTATTTGTTGAACAGGGCTTGCGGGGCTTAGAGGCGTATTATCCCGAACACAGCAAAGCGATGACCAGGCATTATAAAGACCTGGCAGATAAATACGGCCTCTTGGTCACCGGCGGCTCGGACTGTCACGGTAGCGCTAAGGCCGAGGCACAGCTCGGCTCAATAAAACTGCCGATTGACTTTGTAGAAAAATTAAGGCAGGAAAAAGAAAAGGACAAATGAAACGCAAGCACGAATATTTTATGGGTTTGGCGATGAAACTTGGCCTTAGGGCGAAGGGATTGACTTCGCCTAATCCCTTAGTGGGCGCTTTGGTAGTGAAAAATACCAGGATTATCAGCAGGGGGTTTCATAAGAAGGCGGGGTCTGCGCACGCCGAGGTTGTCGCCTTAGATAAAGCAAAGGGAAAAGCTAAAGGTGCCACTCTCTATGTAACCCTGGAGCCCTGCTCTCATTACGGCAGGACGCCGCCGTGCGTAGACAAGATAATTAAAAGTGGTATTAAGAAGGTAATCGTGGGCATGCTGGACCCTAACCCCAGAAATTTCGGTAAGGGGATAGAGATGTTGAGGCGGCACAATATCGAAGTAGAATGCGGCTGCCTGGAGAGTAAATTGAAGAATATGAATGAGGTGTTTATAAAATATATTACCCGGAAATTGCCTTTTGTAACGATTAAGGTCGGCCAGTCGCTTGACGGCAAGATTGCCACATACCGTTCGGACTCCCAGTGGATAACCGAGGAGTGCGCGCGGGAATACAGCCGCCGCAGGCGCGGATACTACGATGCGATAATGGTGGGGGTGAATACTATCCTGCGCGATAATCCCAAGTTGGACGCCTTAGGCTCTTCCCGGCAGCCGGTAAAGATTATCGTAGACAGCCAGTTAAGCATTCCCCATGACGCCAATATATTCCAGCGCGAAGGCAAGGTGATTATTGCTACCTTGCTTACCGAGGCGGGACAGGAAACGGAAAACAGGGGTATACTTGCCGAAAAGGCAAAGATTTTAGAGATCAAGGAAAAAAACGGCCAGGTGAATTTGCGCAGCCTGTTGAAAAAACTTGCGGGTTTAGAAATTACCAGCATACTCGTGGAGGGCGGAGGCAATCTCATCGGTTCTTTGTTCGACGATGCCCTCGTTGACAAGGTGCTATTCTTTATTGCCCCCAAGATAATCGGAGGAAAAGATGCCGTAAGCTCGGTTATGGGCAGGGGCATCGCGAGGATAGACGAGGCGATTAGGCTGGAAAGGCTGCGTTTTGAACGTATCGGGGAAGACTTTTTGGTCGAAGGGTATGTGAAGTATCCATGTTCACGGGGATAATCGAAGAATTGGGAACGGTTAAAGATATTATCAAACGGCAGGGCATAGCCGTATTTCAAGTCAAGGCAGACAGGGTTTTGGAAGATATACAGATTGGAGGCAGCATTGCGGTTAACGGCGTGTGCCTGACGATAATAGAGAGAAACCGCGATTATCTGGGTTTTGAGGTAATGGCTGAAACGATGAAGTCAACCAATCTGGGGCAGGCGAAGGTTTCTCATAAGGTAAACCTTGAGCGCGCATTGAAGGTGGGCCAGAGGCTCTCCGGGCATTTTGTCACCGGCCACGTTGACTGCATCGGCCTGGTGCGCAAGAGAACGCATAGGGCCGGTAATTTATGCTTTGAGATTGCCGTTTCCCAGGAATTCATGAAATACGTGCTAGCCAAAGGCTCGGTAGCTGTTGACGGCATAAGCTTGACTATTGCCGGAAAACGGGCTAATTTATTCACGGTCAATATAATACCGCACACCTTTGCCAATACTACCTTGGGTTTTAAAGGCCCTTCGGAAAAGGTGAATATCGAATTCGATATTCTTGCCAAAAGAGCAAATGCCGGGTAAATTATTGCCAACCTTTTTAATTTCTGTTATACTAATCTGATA
>Ga0315277_10000631_pt1 | contig 55119 bp, 51 predicted proteins | sample YL17G05_15_MG_FD_203695 | JGI IMG/M metagenome (GOLD analysis project Ga0315277, IMG submission 203695) | Sediment microbial communities from Yellowstone Lake, YNP, Wyoming, USA - YL17G05_15 | ecosystem: Environmental > Aquatic > Freshwater > Lake > Sediment | place: USA: Wyoming | collected... | reverse complement strand
CCGGGGATGCGATCAATGACCATACGGTTTTTCAGGATGCAAAGGGGAATTGGAGAATGATCGGGATTGTCAGCCGGGGGAATGGTTTGGTGGAAACCCTGTTGACTCCGGCTTTTGCGCACGCGGTTTCGCCTTCGCTCAATCAGGAGATGAAGGAACTGCCCGTGATTTTCGCCGATTATCCTGACACGCGACCAAAATGGGCGCCACATATAATAAAGGACACTGGTGTTTATCATCTTTATGCGGGTCCGAACAAAATCCGTCATTACACTTCTTCGGACGGGGTCAACTGGACTTTTGATTCTTATGTGATTGATCGGCCGTTTTCCAATCTGCGGGACACAATGGTGATAAAAATAGGCGAGCGCCTGTGGCTGATGTATGCGACTGACTCCCAAAACACGATCTCGGTGTTTGAGTCAACCGATCTGGAAAAATGGGAATGGAAAGGCACGGCCTTCAAGGCGATCAAGCCGGCGCCGGTCTATCCGAAATGGATTGACATCTCAGCCTGCGAGTCTCCATTCGTGATTTATTACAACGGATATTACTACCTCTCGGTCTGCCTCACGGCTTCCAATCAGCCGTCATCATATTCCAACACGGTGATCATCCGCTCTAAAAATCCGTATGACTTCGGAGTGTACAGCGGTGCGCAGACAGGAGTGTCTGCGCCACGAACACAGACCGCAGAGTATGTGACCACTTTATCCGCTCACGCCGCGGAATATATCCAGGATCAGGACGGCAACTGGTGGATCACGAGCTGCGGCTGGCACGGCGGGAAAACCCCGCAGGGATTTGAGCCGGGCACGCTTTCCATTGCGCCGTTGAAATGGATTAAACCATAAGCCGGTTTATGGCATTTTTAAGAGAGCGGTAAATTCTTTGACTTCATTCGGATAAAAGTGCTAGTCTTATCTGAGAGTGAAATATTCAAGGAGGGAAAAATGAAGAGAATCTTAGTAAGTTGTTTTTTATTTTCAGGAATTCTGATGATTTCAGCCGGGAGCCCGGCCAAAGAGAAGGCTGATTTAAAGCCGGTCGGGATCAAGGTTTACCATTTTGAGATTCAGGGCAGGACTGCGCCGGTCGCGGTCTGGTATCCGGCAATAAAGGCCGGCGAAAAGCCCTTTGATTACAATGACCAGGTGAAGGGAGTTGCGTATCTGGACGCGGAGCCGGAGCGAAATGGCGCGCCCTACCCTCTTATTGTTTTCTCGCACGGAATGGGCGGGTGCGGGTATCAGTCGGTTTTTTATGTGGAGAATCTGGTGCGGGCCGGCTATGTGGTAGCGGCAATGGATCACAAGGACGCGGCAATGTGCGCGATGGAGGGCAAGCCGAGCATCAGCACGGGCAAGATTGTGCTTGCCACGCTTAAAGGCGGAGGCGATTTGAGCACCACGGTGATGATCCTTTTCCAGGATAAAATTTCCAGCATGGACTTCAGCTATCGGCCCAAGGACATTTCCGGATTGATTGACCGGGCGCTGGAATTAAACCAGACCGATCCCGCGCTTAAAGGCATAATGGATCCGGAAAAAATCGGCGCCAGCGGCCACTCGCTCGGCGGATACACCACCCTGGCGATTGCCGGCGGGGTCTATGACTGCGTTGACCCGGGCAAAGCGCCGGAGGAAACCTGCCAAAAATTTAACGAGCTTTGGGCGAGAAGAGGCAAGCTCAAGCCGGGAGAATTTGATCTCGCGGCAATGGGAGAAAGCGTCTGCTGTCTGGAGGGTCTGAAGGGAAAGAGCCTGAATTTTGGAGATCCGAGGGTGAAAGCCGCGCTTTCACTGGCGCCGGCGATTTTCTTTCCCGCCGGAGCCTTCGCGTCGGTCAAAATGCCGGTGATGATTATTACCGGGTCCGGAGATTTTGAAGTGCCGTTTCCTCCCATCCAGAAAGCGTATGACGAGCTGGCAGGTCCCAAATATGTCCTGGAACTCAAGGCGGTTGACCATATGACCGTCACGGATGTGGCTTATGAAATTGGAATCGCCAGAATTGTGCTTCCCGGGTTCCGGAGCCAATATAAAATGAAAAAAGAAATCTACGAGAATTTCTCCGCCCGCTTCTTTGACGCTTATCTCAGAGGCGATCCGGCCGGCCTGGAATATATCCAGCAGGCCCGCTATCCGCTGGTCAGGCTTCAGGCAAAGCCTTAATCCTGATTTGAGATCGGATGAAAGTTTTCCCCTCCCCTGCGGGGATAAAAATGTTTGGGTAACAGACCCCGAGGACTTATCCCGAAATTATTTTATGCTCGGATTATACCCGAACAGGAAGTTAAGATTGGCCTGCCAGCCTCCCTGGAGGTCTCCGTCCAGCACCTCCATATCATGGTATTCAAATTCATCATCGTCCAGGTTGAAATACAGATACCCGCCGGTGAGCTGAAGCCAGAAATACTTGGTGGGCGCCAGCCAGATCCCGGCATAGGGAAGCGCCATATAGGTGCCTTTGGTTTCAGACCATTCATCGTCGCCGCCTAAATCCGACCCATTCGCGGCAATGGTAACTCCAATGGCTCCGAGCATGGTTCCGGCCAGGATCCCGAAGTTATTGTTCAGGGCGTGGTTATACTCCAGCAACAAGCCGCCGCCGGCGAGGTTAATCTCCGCGCTGAGATCATCTCCGTTAACATCGTCCTCCGTAAAATTCTTGATCCCGCTGAAGCCGAAGCCGCCCATCCGGAAATCCTTGTAAATGAATCCGCCCAGACCCCCGACGGTCACCAGATAATTATCAAAATGATCAATGTCCCGGTCCTCGGTCAGTTTGTCCAGCGGGGAAAGGTCAATACACAAATACCCCGCAAAGGGACCGCCGAATCCTCCCAGGTTGGGATTCTTTGCCTTCTGCTTTGCCGGCTCAGCAATTTCTTTCGCCTTTTCCGGTTCCGCAGTAGCGCCTTTGGCCAAGTAAATGCCGTCATTTAAATCAAAGCTCAAATCCATCTCCGATTGAGCCAAGCCATTTCCGGCAATGAGCAGAATCCCCAGTCCAGCGCACAGCCATAAACAAGCCTTCTTTTTCATTTTAGCCCTCCTTGATAATATTTATTGATAGGATAGCCGTTCTAGTGCTATAAAGCAAAGAAAAAAACAGCCATTTCTTCGGCCAGATCGCAAATGGGAATTCCGCTATGGCCTAACCCTCAGATATCTCAACGAATTTTCTTTGATCGGATAAATGACCAATCCCTGATAATCCGGGATATATTTGAAATCGCCGCCAGGCTCAAGGCTGATTTCAGGCCGGGAAGAATAAATCCGGCCGGGCAGATAAATTTCCGTGGGCAATTTAATTTCCGGGTTTTCCTGCCAGGACAGCTCTAGCTTTTTGGTTTCCGGATCAAAGGAAAATTTCCGGATGACCCCGCCAACCGCCCGGGGATAGGGCCGGTCCAGAACCAGCGCCTTGCCTCTCACCGAGCCGTCCGGCGCGAGGATGGAAGTGTTTTCCAGGTTCCAGATGGTCTGACTCATTGAGGCTTCCCAGAAAGTTCCGGAAAGATTTAGCTCGTCAAAAACCGCATACAACTCGCCGATATATTCCGGAGCATTTTTAAGTTTCGGCGAAATCCCGTATTCCGTCACCAGCACCGGCGCATTCCAGAAATCGCCGAGCGCCCGGTCTCTCTTCAAGCCTCTTCTCATCAACCACTGATCCCCGCCCGGGCTCAAGGCGATTCCGAAAGTGCCGGTGTCATAATAATGCGGGGCCAGCACCAGATTCTTGAGCTCGGGCTTTTTCAAGTTCAAATTCCAGGCTCCCTGATTTTCCAGCGGGCACAAATCCGCAAAAATCAGATACCTTTGCTCAACCGATTGAACCGCCTCGGCAACCTTCCGGTAAAGCGCAAACAACCCCTCCTGATACCATTCCGGATAATTCGCCATTCCCCGGAAGCCGGGAAACGGCTCGTTCACCGGCTCAAATCCGAGCACGGCCGGCTCGTTTTTGTATCTCTCGGCCAGCATCTTGAAAAATGCCGCATAGCTATCCACGATCCCGTCTTCATTGGACCAGAACCGATCCGCGGTCGTGGCCACCGGATTAGTAAAATATCGGAGCGACCAGAGTTTGCAATCAGCGTGTTGAGGCTGGTTCCGGTATTGCTCGGAAAGCGCCCAGTCCGGAAGGCCGTCCCCGCAAAGGCGCCGGGAGTATAAATCCTGGTGGCTGTCAATGATGATATAGATCCCGCGCCGGCTGAATGCCGAAACCATCCGGTCATATTTGCGAAGATAGTCTTCATCATATTGCCCTCGCACCGGCTCCCCGGCTTCGTAAATGATGAGCAGGCGCACCACATTAAAACCAAGCGCCTGAATCTGATCCGCATATTTCTCCAGCGCGGTTTCAAAATCCGGGTCCGGGTCAAAAGGATAAAAAGGAGGCAACTTGCTCCGGCCCCCGGCATTTACTCCCCGCAGAATCACTTGCCTCCCTGCCGAATCCACCAGCCGGTCCTGCTCAACTTGAAGCGGGAAAATACTCGCCGGGCGATCTTCCGCGCCGGCAATTTTTACGGCCAGAAGCAAGCAGCCTGCGACGAGATAGTTCAAATATACCTTTTTTCCCATTAAATACTCCTTCTCGTTCTGATAAATTCTTACCCCATTTTCGGCTTTCATTCAACTGCCTCAAATTTGACATTTCCCGGCCGGTTGATAATCTGAAGTAAAATGTCGCGCGATTTTTTCCGGCGTGATTTTAGTAATGAGGAAAAAGGTTAATCAAAAGATCAAACCTGAATTCCAGAAGGATTTTCAGGCGGGCGGATGAAATGGCAATGGTGTTGGAATGAGCAAGAAGAAATTTTTGGTTCGCTTGATCGCGGTGATGTGCCTGATCGCGCTGTTCCAGCTCCTGGTCAGCGAGATTCTGGTGTTTCAAGTAATTCATCCCACCTTTAAAGATCTGATTACCATGCTCACGCTTCCCGGTCCGGTGCTGGTGATCTTTCTCTCGGTCTTTTTCCTTTGCGTTTATTTTTATATCCGGAAGATTTTGCGGTTTCTTGATTTATTGAGCCAGGGCAAAGGGTTGGAGGAAAAATTTGTTCAATCGGTTCAGGATCGGCTGGTAAATTTTCCGTATTTTATGGCGGTTTTCGCCTATCCGTTCTGGATCGGCGGGGCCGCGCTGGCGACCTGGATCATCTGCCAAAGTCTGAACTGGCCGATGGTTTTCAGTCTTTATGGATTGTTTGGCGGGATGATCAGCTCGCTGATCTCAACCCCCGTGGCGATTTACGGATATGCCTGGGTGATGACGCCGGTGATTGAGCAAAGCGTGAACTCCGTCTCCGGCCTGGAGCCGGCCCGGACCGCAGGAGTTAAAATCTCGGTGATGACCAAGCTGACCATTACCGTGCTCTCTTTGATCATTGCGGTCTCGGCTTATATGGGAATCGTGGGTTATAAGCAGGCGAGCAACATTTTTGAAAATATGGAGCGGATGGAAGAGCTGTTGCCCGAGCCGGTCAAGGCCGGCCTTTTGAAAAAAATGGAAAAAACCGTTGAGCCGCGTCCGAAATCGTCTTCTTATTACCATTCCCAGATCGGCAACCTCCGGATTTTTTACCTCAGCACCATGGCCCTGGCCATCATCGTTTCCCTGATCCTGAGCATCGCCTCGGCCCATTTTATCACCAGCCCCCTGCGGGTGCTCAGGCGCTCGGCCTTGCAGGTCAAGGAAGGAGACTATAACCAGCCGGTTTATGTGATTACCAATGACGAACTTTCCGAAATGGCGTCCTCGTTTAACCAGATGATGCAAACCATTGTCTTCAACCTGATGGCAATGGAATCCGTGGTGGAAAAATTGAAAAACGGCCTCCGGCAAATTGATGAGACGGTCCTAACCATTCTCGCGGTCAGCAACCAGCAGGCCGGGGGTTCCGTGGAGCAGGCTTCTTCGCTCCAGGAGACCTCGGCGATCGCTCAGGAAATCGCGAGCACGGCCAAGGAGATAGAAGAGAGGGCGAAATTGATGGACAATGTTGCGTCTTCCACCCTGGAGAGTTGCCAGGGCGGGGAGGAAAAGCTGGAACGCTCGCAACAGGAGTTTTTATCAATCTCTTCGCAAATGGAGGCGATCCAGAGCGCAATGGCGGAGTTGGGAGTAAGGTTTAAGGAGACTTATCGGATCGTGGATCTAATCGGGGATATTGCGGAAAAAACGGAAATCCTTTCCCTCAATGCCAGCATAGAAGCGGCCGGAGCCGGCGCCGAAGGCCGAAGGTTCCGGGTGGTGGCGGATGAGACCCGCCGGCAGGCGCTCCGAAGCGCCGAGGCAATGAAGCAGATCAAGGATCTGGTGACCATCATCCAGCAGGCCACGATGGAAAGCGCCAATGTCACCAAAGCCGGCCGGGACAAGGTGGCCTCGGGCGGGCGGACTATTGAGGAAGCCCTTTCCGCCCTGAAAACCATTTCCAATTTCGCGGAGTCAACCCTGGCCTCATCAAAAGAAATCGCCATTTCCACTGTTCAGCAGACCCGGGCCTCCGAACAACTGGCAACCTCGGTCTCGGAGATTTATACCCTGGCGAAACAAATAGAAAAAGGAAGCAAAGAAATCAATTCGGTCATTACCAACCTCCAGCATTTTGCAGAATCTCTCCGCAAGACCATTCAAGAGAAAAGCTGAACCCTAAAACCAAGGAGCGTTGATTTTGAAGAAATTGGGGTCAGGGCTTGACAATTGACAATTGGCTGCAGAGATGAATGGAACAAAATTACTAAATTTAATGATCGGCATAATAAGCGGGCTGATCTTTTTGTCCGGCAATTCTGTCCAAGCCGATGAGCTTTTCTGGCGGCTGGTTGCTCCGCCGAAGTTTAAGGAGGAGATTCCGTTTCATCAGCCGGTGTTGGATGAGGAGGGAAAGCTTCTGCCCTGGACCAGCTACGACCGGGTGATTGGTCTGGCAATGGGGTTTATTGAAAATTGTCCGCGCGATCAAATCACCGGCCTGCCCTGGTATGAACAATACTGCGACTTTCGCTATCAGAAAATGGAGCCGGAACAATGGCCTCATAATCCAGCCGGGCTGTATGGGATGATGGTGGAAACTATCATCCGGTATTATCCTTACACGGGCGAGCAAAAATGGATTGAACTAGCCCGGCATCCGCTGGATCATCTGATCGCGGAGTCCACGCCGGATGACTATCTTTGGCCCAATGTGCCTTATGCGAGCGCGGATAATTCCGGCCATTACCGCGGAGGGTCAAAAGAAAAAATTGATGGCATAGAGCCGGACAAGATCGGCCAGGCCGCGGTCGGATATTTACGGTTTTATAAATTGACCAACGAGAAAAAATATCTGGAGGAGGCGGTTCATTGCGCGAATGTTCTGGCGGAAAAAATTCGGCCAGGCGATGAGTTACATTCGCCCTGGCCGTTTCGGGTCAATGCGAGGACCGGGAAAATCCTGGAGCAATATACGAGCGAGGCGCTCTGGCCGATGGCGCTGTTTGACGAGTTGATCGCAATGGGCCTGGACAAAGATGGCAATTATGCAAGAGCGCGGAAAATCGCCTGGGAATGGCTCTTGAAATATCCGATGAAAAATAACCGCTGGAAGGGATACTTTGAAGATGTGATCCGGGATCCCGGCAACTGGAACCGCGATCAATATACGCCCGGGGAAATTGCCAGATACCTGATGAATCATCCGGAGCTGGACCCGGGCTGGAAAACCGATGTGCCGGCTTTGCTCGGCTGGATCAAAACGACCCTGGGCGATGACCGGCCCAAATGGTATGGCGCCACCGCGATCCGGGAGCAGAGATTTTGTATGCAGGTGGCGAGCAGTCATACCGCGCGCTATGCATCTCTTAATGCAATGTGGTATGCGCTCAGCGGAGACGAGGCTTACAAGGAAGAGGCGCTCCGGAGTTTTGCCCTGGCTACCTATCTGGCGCGGGAGGACGGGATCGTGGTTTTCAGTATTGTTGACCAGGATGTCTGGTTTTCCGACGGATATTTTGACTATGTGCCGCATTTCCTGGACGGAATGGCCGCAATCCCGGAAATCGCGCCTGCTGATCAGGATCATCTGCTCTTTTCATCCTCCCTCGTGAATAAAATTTCCTACCAAGCGGGACTCGTCAGCTATCACACCTTTGAGCCGCAGGGAATGGAAATCCTGCGCCTGACTTTTGAGCCGGGCAAAATTTCCGGGGAGGGGAAAGATTTGCCTTTGCTTAAATCCGGGGATTCCGGCGGAGGATACACTTTTGATCCAGCTCTGAAGGTTTTGAAAATCTATCGCGAAAATTCCCGCCAAATAACCATCCTAAAATAAATCCCATAAATATCAGCCGACTCAAACTGCGGCAAACCCCTCCTCTCCTACCTCTATCAATATGACTCCCTGGGCAGGAAATCCTCGGAAATCTTCTCCATCCGATCCCTTAAATGGCAGACCTCTTTCAACTATAACCTCTCCGGACAATTGACCACTCTGGAATATCCCGATGGCGCTGTCCTTGCCTATCAATATGATAATACCGGCAATATCAAATCCGTCCTGGATCAGGACCAAATCTATGCCACCTTCGGCGATCCCAATGCCTCCGACCCCAATCAGAAAATCGGCTACAACTCCCTCGGCCAGATCACCAAAATCCTCTATGGCAATGGTCTCGCCGACACTTTCACCTACTACGACCAGAACCAGGACCCCGCGCATCCCAACTTCCGTCTCAAAAACATCTCAACCGCCCAAACCCAAAATCCCAGCTCCCAACTCCTGAACCTTACCTATCAATATACCGATCCCGATCAACCCGGAATTATTACCCCCAACATCACCGCCATCCTGGACCCAAATTTCGGCGACCAGCATTTCTCATACGACTTCCTCAACCGCCTCACCCAGGCCCAGCAGACTCAATCCCCCAACAACCAGGACCAGCCATATCCCATCCAGAACTATTCCTACTCCAACTCCGGGAACATCCTCCAGAAGCCCTACAAAGTAGGAGAGAGCTGGACCAATCTCAATTACAGCTATTCCGCCGATCATCCCCATGCGGTCACTTCCGGCTTGGATGCGCAAGGAAACGGCTTCACTGCGGAATATAATGAGAATGGATCTATGGTGAAGAAAGAGGAAATTTTCGGCGGGAATGTGAACTCCACCAAGACCTTTTTATACGATGGCTATGAGCGATTGGTCTCGGTCCTGGTTGAGGGCCAAAGAGTCTCGGACTCCATCTATCATTTGACCGGAGGCCGGCTCTTTGAAGGACAGATCAGCAGTATGACCAGCACCAGCGGATTTCTGGAAGGGACGATGAGCATAAATCCATATTACGAGCTGAAGATTTCATCGGGTCATAACATCTTCATCGTGAAAAACATCTTTGCCGGCGGCAAGATGGTGGCACAAAGGATCACCGAGGCAACGGACATTCATCAGGCCGCAACCGGATGTTCAATGATTAGCGATAGATTTGCAGTAGCCAGCCCCAGGCAGTTCTTCCTCGGCATTGCCATCCTGTTCATTCCGACCCTGCTGGTCATCATAGCGGTAACCGGTGGGTTTACCTCAGAGAGCTTCAAAAAGCATCCCTACCGCAATCTCATCGCCATCCTCATCGCTCTCTCCATCCCCATCCAGTTCCATTTCCTGCCTCCCAATGCGGGTCTTCTGGCTCAGGCTGAATACAAAAAGTTGCTTTCCAAAAATCTTTATGATATGCTGAAAATCGTGTATGGCAATACCGAAATACCGCCTCTCAAAGGAGAGAATGATCCAGGGACTGCATTCGCCCTGGGAATGACGGCAATGATCAGCGAAGACAAGCGGAAGCGGCGCAAGCTTCCCATAACTCTCAATGACGCTGTTGCTCAGACTTCTCTCCCTATTGACGAAATCCTCTACTTCCACCGCGACCATCTCGGCTCTCCAAGAGTAATCACCAGGTCAGACGGTTCCGTTTGGAAGAGGACAGACTATTTGCCGTTTGGCGAATTGTTCAGGGACACGGTGATCAATGATTTTAATCTACCTGGCTATGCCAATCCCAAAGTTTCTTACACTGGACAGGAGCGGGATGAATCCAGCGGGTTATATTATTATGGAGCGAGGTTTTATGATGCGGATTTAGCGAGATTCATTCAGGCTGATAATATCGCTGATTTTGCCAAGCCCCAGGCTGTTAACCGATATAGCTATGTATTGAATAATCCTTTATCTTATATTGATCCTACAGGTAATATCTATATAGAACATGGCGGTTATTTTGCTGATGTAGGACTTTGGTACTTAAGTTTTGGCCGTGCTTTCGCCATGCCTGATATCAGTATTACCATGACTGTTGAAAAACAAATTAAACAAACTAAACAGCCGCCCACACCTGAAGGCCTATCAAATGAAGCTATGGATGAAATAGTTAAGAATGTCGCCGCGGCAAATGGATTAGATTTTAATGCTAAGGAATATCAAATGAATGTAGAATTGAATGATGGCTTAACTAATGATGAATTGGATAATGCATTAGCCAATGATAAATTAAATACTGATAGAAGTTTTCCTGATTTGTATATTACATGGGCTAAAAGCAATGTGCCCGTGTTGTTCCCGCGAAACTATCAGCTTGTTGCAGGCGAATACGCAAATCCTGGCCTTATATCAGAACTAAAAAGCAGCTACGTTTTCAGAAAGGCTATGAATCAGGTTTACATACCGTGGCTTTTAAATGATACAGTTAGATTTGATGACTCTTCTTCTTATGGAACAAAGGGTACCTTAATAGCTATAACTTCATTTGATACACATGCCTTTATTACGGGAGGAATAAGCTATATAGCAAAAGTTGATCCGCAAGGAAATGTTTCTTGGCATGTAATGAATATTACATATTGGCGATCAGGGACAGGAACATTCACCGGAATTCAATTTATCCCGCATAATTGGGGCCCACAATTCAGACAGGATTATTATTTTCACACTTCGCTGTATGAATATATGTCAACGTTAAGTCCAAAATAGATAGCAATTACGTATGAAAAAATTATTTACATCTGCTCTTTTAAGTAATTTTATTTTTGTTAGCTCTATATATTATTTAACGCCACTTGCGGCGATGATGGCATCATTAATATTTGGCTATGAACTTCCTGCTATTGTAGAAGCGCTTCCCTTAATTATTATAGGCCCATTTATTTTGTTTATATTTTATACAATTGCATATATATTAAATATACTTCCTATTCATGCTATTTTTTATATTGCCGGAATAATGAATAATCGCCGCTATATATATTTCAAAGTAATCGTCTTTTCTATATTTTCATTGGGCCTAAATATTTATTCTAAATTTATCTTAAAGGTCTTAACGCATATAGATCTCACGCAGACATATTTCTATTATTTTGATATTTGCTTCGCACTAGCATCATTCATTTATGCGTATCTGTATTATGGACCAGGCAGCGATGTCCGGTTGGGTCAGGCAAAAACATCAGGGGCCAACGGTGTCAAAGCGCGGCATTAAACAATAAAAATTAGAGAAAATAGAACTACTCTTAATTACAGCTATTCCTCCAATCATCCCCATGCGGTCATTTCCGGCCTGGATGCGCAAGGAAACGGCTTCACTGCGGAATATAATGAGAATGGATCTATGGTGAAGAAAGAGGAAATTTTCGGCGGGAATGTGAACTCCACCAAGACCTTTTTGTACGATGGCTATGAGCGATTGGTCTCGGTCCTGGTTGAGGGCCAAAGAGTCTCGGACTCCATCTATCATTTGACCGGAGGCCGGCTCTTTGAAGGACAGATCAGCAGTATGACCAGCACCACCGGATTCCTGGAAGGGACGATGAGCATAAATCCATATTACGAGCTCAAGATTTCATCGGGTCATAACATCTTCATCGTCAAGAACATCTTTGCCGGCGGGAAGATGGTGGCGCAAAGGATCACCGAGGCAACGGACATTCATCAAGCCGCGACCGGATGTTCAATGATCAGGGACCGCTTGGCAGTGATGAGCGGCAGACAGGTCCTGCTCGGCTTGGCGATCCTCTTCATTCCCGGCCTGCTTATCTTCATCGCTTTCACCGGCGGTTTTAGCTCCAACTCCTTCCGCAAGCATCCCTATCGGAATATGGCCGCGATCATCATTGCTCTTTTGCTCCGGCTGCAATTCTCTTTTGCAAATTCCTTTTGGTTGTGCCAGAATTTTCGCGGATGAGCAAGGGGAATAAAAATTGAGAGGGATTGAACTTCTCGTCCGGGCGCTGAAATCTTCCGGAGTGAATTTCTGCGTCCTGGCCCAGGCGCGGGGTCTGGAGGATTTTTCCCGCGCTCTTTCCGAGCAGGGTATTGAATTTTTATCCCCGATCAGCGAAACCGCCTCAACAATGATTGCAGACGGCTATTCCCGGGCCTCGGGCAAACCCGCGATCATCATCACCCGGGGAGAGGTTCCCAAGCTGATCACCGGCATCGGGAGCGCCTGGGCGGACAAAACCCCGATAATTCTGATCTCCATTATTCCAGACGCCAATGAAAAATTTTCTCCAGCCTTCAGCCGACCGACTCCTGATTTCAAGGAGCTGTTCCAGCCGGTCACTAGATTCCAAGCCCGCATCAGTCGTGCCGAGGAAATTCCGGAACTATTGATCCGCGCATATCGGGAAGCGATATGCTTCCGGGGCGGCCCGGTATTTCTGGAACTTGTTGAGTCGGCCTTGATGGAAGATTTCAGTTTTGGTCCGGAGCAGTTGCAACCGATGGAATCAAAACTTAAAGGCGCGGCCGAGCCGACAAGAAGCAGTGCTGATCCAGATCGGATAGAAAAAGCTTTGGAAATGCTTTCTTCGGCAAAACGGCCTTTGATTTTTTCCGGCGGCGGAGTGATTCGCGCTCGGGCCAGCGCCGAGCTTAATCAATTGGCCGAGCAGATGCAGATTCCGATGATCAGCTCAATGGGCGGAATGGGATCGGCTTTACCGGAGAATCCAATGTATATCGGTCCCCCCAGCTACCTCTCCGGCGAGGCATTTCACCATGCGATCAAACAGGCGGATGTGGTTCTGGCAGTGGGCTGTGTGTTTTCCGGCCTGGACGGATTCGGACTGCCCCCGGTCTGGTCCAACTCCATTCGCTTCATCCAGATCAATATTGACCCGGAGCATATCGGTTTTAACCCCAAGGCCGAGCTTTCCATTCTGGGAGATGCCCAATTGATCCTCAATCAAATGCTTGCTCAAGCCAAAAATTATCCGGTCCCGCGTTCCAGAAAAAGCTGGATCGCCAAACTCCAGCGCCTGAACCAGGAACACCGACAAAGAATCATTGACGAAGCATCCCGGGATTGGGAAAAGATTCATCCGGCCAGCCTGGTCCTGGAAATGAGCAAGTTCTTGAAAGAGATGCCGGATTTTTATGTGGTGCTGGATGGAGGCAACACCTGCCTCTGGGCAGGAATCCTGGTGGATCTCCCTGGACCGGGCCGGGGATTTTTCCCGACCGGGATGGGAACCCTGGGAAGCGGTATTCCCATGGCAATTGGAGTGAAAAAAGCCGTGGGAAACGCCCGGGTGATTCTGGTCAGCGGGGACGGCTCTTTTCTTTACAACCTTCAGGAATTGGAAACCCTGCGCAAGTATCAAATCCCGATCCTGGTGATTATTTTTAATGATTCAGCCTGGAATATGATTCGGGCCGGCCAGGTAAGTTTTATCGGCGAAGTTTATGGCACGGATTTGCCCGAGGCTGATTATGGAAAAGCGGCGCGAAGCTTCGGCTGTTTCGGGGCAAAGGTAAAAGAAAAATCAGGAATTGAAAAAGCGATCCGGGACGCATTAGATTCCGGACTCCCCGCGGTGATTGATGTGGAGATAGACCCGGATTCCATTCCGGATTCCCTGATCAGCTTTGCATTAGTGGAATTTGAAGGAGCGCCTATGGGCATAACCGGAACGCTTAAGTCCATTATTTCCGGCAAGCAGAAATTGGACCTCCGGCTCTGGAATCAGGTTAAATATATTTTCAAGATTTCTTAGTCCTTCGGTTCATAAGTTCAGTGACGAACTTATTTACTCAGGACTTAGTGCTGAGAGAGCAAATCAGCTTGGGCGAGCAGAGAAAATATGTCATAGTATTTGCGAACCGAAGCACTTAAGACAAAAATGACTACTCTTAATGGCAGTGAACTTTTGGTAAAAGCCCTGGAGGCCCAGGGCGCTGAGAAGATTTTTTCTATTCCCGGCGGGCAGTTGATGGCCGCGTATGAGGCGATCCGGACCAGCCCGAACCTGGAGTTGATTGTGCCCAGGCAGGAAGGAGCCGGCGCTTTAATGGCGTGCGGATATGCTTTAAGCAGAGCCGATCCGGGCGTGGTCATTTCCACCGTGGGCGCCGGAGTGATCTATGAGCTGGCTGGATTGATTTACGCCTGGGAGGAGCGGATTCCGCTTATTTCCATTGCTCCCCAGGTCCAGAGCTGGCGGATCAAGCCGATCCAGGAAAACCTGCAAGCCATTGACCAGGACGAGCTTTATGCCCCGATCACCAAATTTCATTCCATTATGTATCATTATGACCGGATTCCTCAACTTGTGGCAAGGGCTTATAAAATCGCGCTCGCGCCGGAGCCGGGCCCGGTTCATCTGGATTTGCCCATGGATATTGCCTTTCAGAAAAAATCTTTGAGCCGGTCCCGCATGAAAACTATGATCCCGGCCGCGGACAAAACCAGATTTATTGGAAAGCAGGCGGCTGATCCCAAAGAGATGCAAAAAGCCATCAGACTGATCCGGGAAGCAAAAAGGCCCCTGGCTTTTCTGGGAAGGATGCTCGCGCGCTCAGCCGATGGCCGAAAGGCATTGGAGCAATTTCTGGCCAAAACCAAAATTCCTGCTTTAAGCTCCGGGCCGGCTTTCTCCGCGCTTTCAGGAAAAAATGCTTTTTTTCTCGGAACCGTTGACCTTTATGAAAATGAGCAATCGTTTGAGCTCATCAGTCAATCTGATCTTTTGCTCTTTTTGGAGCCGGATGAGGAGATCATAAATTTTTATCGGAAAATTTCTCCGCGCCTGAGTTCATCCCCCGTCATTCAGCTTTCCAGCTATCCCTTGCTCTTTAACAGTTTTGCTTTGATCTCATCCGCCCTGGCAGGAAGTCCGGAATTGATTCTGGAACAAATTGCGGAAGAGCTCGCGCCCCAGGCGGACCCGGAACGAAATCAATGGCTGGAAAAGCTTTGCCAGGACCGTTCCCGCATTTTTCAAATGACTCAGGCCGGCCTGATTGAACCCCGGCAAAAAGACCTGCGGCATAGCCTTGAGATCATCAACCGGGTTCTGAAGCAAGGGGATTTTGTCGTATGCGAAGGCCGTGAGATCGTGTCTTCAGCCAAACTGTATCTGGAAAATTACCAAGCCGGCAAGGTAATTTTTCTGCCCGAGAATGTTCCGGCCGGGGCCGGGTTCCCGCTCAGCCTCGGGATCAAGGCCGGTTCAAATCAATCCCGGGTGTTCCTCCTGACCGATCGCAAAAATTTCAAGTATCATTGCCGGGAGCTTCAAACCGAGGTCAGGTATCAGATGGGAATTTGCACCCTGGTTTTTCCGGACCAGGAAATTTTGGCTGAAACCGAGCCGGACCTGAAAGCTCTGGCGCAAAGTTTCGGCGTCAAGGGTTTCTCCATCCAGGAGCCGGTTGAGGAAATCAATGAGAAATTATTGGGAGAAGCGGTTGAGTTGGAATCCGGTTCCTTGCTGGAAATCCGGGGGTTTTAATAATAAATAATTTTCACCGCCAAGGCGCAAAGGCCGCAAAGAATTGTGTAGGGGCACGGCTTGCCGTGCCCGAATTTGAATTTTCTGTATTTCAACCGCATTATTTGGCTAAAATTTCGCCCAAGAAAGAAGGAGAGATCAATGAAATATTTTCAAGATAAAGTGGCAATTGTCACCGGCGCCGGGTCCGGAATCGGGAAGGAGCTGGCAAAAGAGCTGGCGCGCCAGGGCGCGAAATTGGCGGTTACAGACATTGTGCCGGAGCGGGTGGACCAGGTTGTGAAAGAGTTGAAAGAGATGGGAGCCGAGGCAAAAGGTTATCCGGTAGATCATTCCGACCTGGCTAAGGTCAAGGATTTTGCGCAAAAGTTTTTCTCGGATTGGAATGAGATAGATGTCCTTTGCCTGAACGCCGGGGTCGGCTTGGGAGGCAAAATTGAACAGCACACCATTGAAGACTGGGAATGGATCATCAACAATAACCTCTGGAGCGTGATCTATATGCTTCAGCTTTTCCTGCCTAAAATGATTGAGCGCCAGGCGGGAAAAATCCTGATCACCGCCAGCGGCGCCGGCCTGATCGGAATTCCCGGAACCACTCCTTATTGCACCACCAAATTCGCATTGGTCGGATTGGCGGAATCTCTCCGCGCCGAGCTTTCCAAATATCAGATCAATGTCAGCGTTCTCTGCCCGGGAATTATCAATACCAATATCGTGCGGGACAGCAGGCTTTATCTTGCTGATGAATCCGGGCAGAATTTGAAAACAAAGTTCACGGATTTTTATCAAAGGTTCGGCGCAGATCCCGCCAAGGTGGCCCGGGACGGAATTCGCGCGCTCCGCCGCGGCCGCGGGATTCAACCCTCTCCTTTGCATATGTGGCCGTTATATATTTTAAAGCGGATCTCTCCGGCGCTTTATCAATATCTTGCCGGCTTGACCTGGAGAAAAGGATGGCTGGTGTGAAATCGGGGCAGAGACACGGCTCTGCCCGTACACGGTGAAGGGTGAACGGTTCACGGTGAACGGTGCATGGTGCGTGATGAAGGGTAGCGTCAGGGCTTGTCCCTGACCATTTGGAGATAAAATGCAATTCGCAGAGTTATTGAGCGCAAAAAATTTCAGAGAAGCGGTCCACAGTCTGGCGCGCGATTTCCGAACAAAACACGCTCTGGGAAAAATTCATCAGCTCGGCCTGGTGGTGCCGGAGGTTGAGCAAGCCGCGAAAGCGCTTGAGGCAAAAGGCATCGGTCCTTTTTTTATCGCCTCGGGAAGTCCGGTTCTCTGGAATGAGCGAGGGGTTGACAAAAAATTCCGGGGAAAAATGGGCTTGGCTTATCATCAGGGATTGGAACTGGAACTGCTGGAGCCGGGACAAGGCTCGGACTTTTACCGGAACCATCTTGATCCCAAAGGAGGGATTGTGATCCAACATCTGGGCTTCCTGTGCAAAGATGTGGATGAAAGCGCGAAGAAATTGGAAAGCGCTGGCTTTCCGACTTGGGTCAGAGGCAGGCTCAAATCCTTTCCGCTCACAACCGAGTTCGCTTATATGGACACTATCTCCGAGACCGGCTTCATTATTGAATTCATCTCCTGGCGATTGCTCGGAATCCCTTTCTCTCCTCCTCCAAGCCTGATTCATACCCTGGGCCGACTGGAAAAATGGTCCGGCAAAAGATCCATATCGCTTTGATCAATTCTTCACTGCAAAGACGAAAAGGGCGCAAAAAATTCTCCCCGTTCCACCTAGCTTGGGATTTTTTGACAATCATCAGGAAATTTTGGAAAATTGAGCTATGACCAGAAAGCTAAGGGGCATCAAGGGCAAGGATGCGGTTAAAGCCTTTTTGAGAGCCGGTGGGGAGATCAGGCCGGGGAAGGGAGACCATATCAACCTCAAAATGCCCAATGGGATGATCGTGACTATTCCGGGGACCGGGGAATTGAGGATCGGATTGCTTCAGGCCGCAATTAGGAAGGCCGGGATTAGCGAAGAACGATTCCTTGAGCTATTATAGTAAAGGAGAGAAAAAATGGAATATACCGTTATACTCCATAAGGCTGAAGAGGGCGGGTATTGGGCTGAGGTCCCGGCGCTGGGGAGTTGTTTTTCCCAGGGGGACACCATGGAGCAAACCCTGGCCAACATCAAGAAAGCCATTGAATCCCATTTGATCGCACTGCGCTCCGAAGGCAAACCCGCGCCCGAGGACGATGTCCTGGTCTTCGCCAAAGTCAAGGCGGCTTAAATTCCAATTCAGTCCAACCGCAAACGCATCCTTCTTCGCTCCCGCGTATCCGCGGGACTACGAAGGACAAGAAGGGCGCAAAGAATTCTTGGGGCGCAGGCATCCCGCGTATTCGCGGGACCTGCGGACAATCCAAACCCCTTAATTGATGATTGAAGACCGGACCACTGAAACATACTCATAAGAATTTACTTTGCTTTGGCATCAATAGAGCACAGCGATATTTTGAAATCCCTTTTAAAGTTGGTTGATCAAGACAAGGTTTATTATCCATTTTAGAGGCAAAGCCAGCTATAAAGCGTAGCACCGAATCGAAAGATTCATTGGCTTTTTCATCAGAAGTCAAGACTCCAAATGCACCTTTAAGACCAAGAGATTCATCATCTTTTAAAATCCCCATTAATCTTTTGGCTAAATTGACACTCTCGCCAAATACACTCCACTCCCTATACCCGCTTCCGCCTATTTGGCCTAAGTAAATATTACCAAAAGACAATCCCAATCTTAAAGGATATTCTGCGCCTAATTCAACTTGAAAATCACATATGGCTCCTATAAGTATGCCCATTATTAAATTGGCGGGCACATATTCTTCTTTATCTCTATCCGGTATTATAAACATTATTTCATCTCCAATTGTTTTATCAATAAGGCAATCAAGATCTAGAGCGATATTCACAAAACCATCTAAAAATGGCATAAGATAATTTGCGACATCTTTTGGGTTTTTGCCTTTTACTCTCTCTGAAAAGTTCTTTATATCTAAGAATCCGATAAATCCATAGAACTCTCTATTTCCATAGTTATCAATGAAGTCCTGCCCACCTTCATTAAGTTCTAATGCTTTTTTTTCAAATTTGGGCTCGGTTAATTCTTCTAATCTTTTTTCTCCATAACGATAGGCCAGCCAGTCAGATAAATTTTTGCTTATAATCATTTTGACCTGCCTCTTTAATCTATGGGCCAAAGCCGATCACATCTACTGGAACATTGCTATCTGTCGTTGTCCCGTCCCCAAGTTGACCATAATCGTTATTCCCCCAGCACTTAACCGCGCCAGAGGAAGTGAGGGCGCAGGTGTGCCCCATTCCGGCCGAGATTTCGTCGATGCCTGAGGAAAGACCCAATACATCCACCGGAACATTGCTATCAATAGTAGTCCCATTCCCGATTTGACCATAATAGTTATACCCCCAGCATTTAACCGCGTCAGTGGAAGAGAGGGCGCAGATGTGTCTACCCACTCCATCCGAGATTGCGCTCACTCCAGAGGAAAGACCAGAGACATCCACCGGAACATTGCTCTTACTATTAGTGCCATTCCCGAGTTGACCATCATCGTTATAGCCCCAGCACTTTACTCCGCCACCGGTGGTAAGGGCACAGGCATGAGAATCACCGACAGATATTGCGCTCACTCCAGAGGAAAGACTAGAGACATCCACCGGAACATTGCTCTTACTATTAGTGCCATTCCCGAGTTGACCATAATAGTTATACCCCCAGCACTTAACCGCGCCAGAGGAAGTGAGGGCGCAGGTGTGCAACCCTCCAGCAGAGATTGCGCTCCCTCCAGATGAAAGACCAGAGACATCCACCGGAACATTGCTATCAGTATTAGTCCCATTCCCGAGTTGACCATCATCGTTATAGCCCCAGCACTTAACCGCGCCAGAGGAAGTGAGGGCGCAGGTGTGATGCCCACCACCGGCAGAAATTGCGCTTACGCCGGAAGCTAAGCCGGAAACATCCACTGGAACTTTGCGATTAGTAGTTGTCCCATCCCCGAGTTGACCAGCCGCATTGTATCCCCAGCATTTAACCGCTCCGGAAGAGGTAAGAGCGCAGGTATGAACACCACCAGCAGATGTTGCACTTATTCCCGAAGCCAAGCCAGAAACATTAACCGGAACATTGCTATCAGTAGTAGTCCCATTCCCTAATTGACCAAAATCGTTATTCCCCCAGCACTTTACCCCGCCGCCAGAGGTAAGGGCGCAGGTATGCCACGCACCAGCCGAGACCGAAGAGGCAATCCATCCACCTCCAATAATTGTCCAAGAATACCTGGCCGGTGTTTTATCCCAGGAATTATTTTTGAGATTTTTGGCTTTGACCTTAAAGGTATGCGCCCCTTCTGCCAAGGAAGTGTAGGTCTTAGGCGAGGAACATTTTTTCCAATCCTTTTTGTCAATCTTGCATCGGAAGGAACAGCGTTTTTTATTGCAGGAGAAGGTGAAATCCGCGGTGGTGGAATCTGAGGGATTTGGCGGGTAGCTGTCAATGACGGTATCCAGCGGAACCGCGGCGAAGCTGGCATCATTGTCAAATACCTGTTCTTGTCCGGCTTGATTTTGTCCAGTCCCTGATTGTTCCTGTCCGCAAGCAAAGAAAATCTGCAGAAGGATAATTACTGAAACCGCCCTTAATGTCTTCCCCATCCCCCTCATTGGATTCCCCCTTTATTCCGTTGGTTATACCCCTATCCCCTTTTCCGATTCATAAGCTAATATATTCTTACCAAATCCTTTATCTTCTGTCAAGCAAAAACAAGGGGCTCGTCCCTGCACCCAATCCTTCTTATATTCTCCGCGTCCTCTGCGTCTCCGCGGCGAACGAAAGTGTTTTTACTTTTTGGAGATTGGCTCATAGGAGGAGATGACTTTTTTCAAGTCCGCGATCAGGGCCGGGAGGTCGTTTTGAACGGTATCCCACAGGATGTCCAGGTCAATGACATCATAAGTATGAATAATGACATTCCTCATCCCGACGATTGACTTCCAGGGAATCTCCGGATATTGCTGGCGGGTCTGCCGGGAGATCTGCGAAGCGGCTTCCCCGATCACCTCCACCAGATACATCAAGGCATATTTGAGGATTTTGTCAGTTTCCAGGTCAGCGGCACTTTTTCCCTCTACAATGCCCAGAGCCTCGTCAGCGTAAAAAGCCATATCGCTCAATCGGGCGAGATCATCTTTTTGCTTCATATTGCACCAGGGACTGGTTGAGGATTTTGGATCGCAGTTCGGGTCGGAAGAATTTGGGTGTGTTCAAATCAACTTTTCTTCCCAAAATTTTCTCCAGCTCAATTTTCATCCCGGCAAAGCGGATCAATCCCACACCGGCGTCCGGCTCAAACTCCACCAGGACATCCAGATCGCTGTTTGGTCCGAAATCCTCGCGCAAGACCGAGCCGAACAAGCTCAGCTTGCTGATCCGGTTGCGCCGGCAAAATTCCGCGATTTTTTTGGGGTCGATTTTGACTTTCGGGCTCATCAGAAAATTATAGCCGATTTTTTCTGATCATCAAATAACTTTTGCCTGGTGATTCTGGCGGTCTTTGCGGTGAACAAGGGTCGCAGACTCTTGACCCGATTTTTTCTCTGCGCCTCTGCGGTGAAGATTGAATTGAATTAATCGCAGACAAGAGTGTCTGCGCGCCAAGATTGCGACTGAAGTCGCCCGCACAGTATTGCTATTGTTCACTCGCTTTTGTCTATTGGCTTTTCGCTGTTCGCTTTCTGATCCTTGCGGGCCTTGACGATGGAGGCGATGATGGCAAGGGCGAGGATGGATACAATCACCGAGAGGGCGATCCAGGCCGGAAGTTTGTAAAACTCGGACAGGAGCATTTTAGCGCCGACAAAGACCAGGATGATGGAAATTCCGTATTTCAAATAATGGAACATCCGCATAATTCCGCTCAGAGCGAAGAAGAGGGAGCGCAGTCCCAGGATGGCGAAGACATTGGAAGTGTAGGCGATAAAAGAGTTGAGGGTGATGGCCAGAACCGCGGGGATGGAATCCACCGCGAACACCACATCGGTGGTCTCAATCACCAGGATCACCACCAGGAGCGGAGTGGCGAGCCATTTCCCCGCTTGCTTGAGCAAAAATTTGCCGTCCTGGTAATCCTTGCTCACCGGCATAAATTTACGGAACAGACGGAGCGCGGGATTTTTCTCCGGATGAATCTCCTCGCCAGTGGCCATCAGCATCCGGATGCCGATGAAGATCAGGAACGCGCCGAAGATATAGATTACCCAGTGAATCTTCTGGATCAAGGTCACTCCGGCGAGGATAAAACTGATCCGCATAATCAGGGCGCCGAGGATGCCCCAGAAGAGAACCTTATGCTCGTATTGCGGCGGCACCCGGAAATAGGAAAAGATAATCAGGAACACGAACAGGTTGTCCACGCTCAGGGAGTATTCCACCAGATAAGCGGTCAGGAATTCCACCGCCTGGGTGGGTCCGCGGACAAAATAAACCCCGAGACAGAAAAGCAGCGCCAGCGACACCCACATCGCGGTCTGGAGCAAGGCTTCCCGCGGCTTGATGATATGGGATTTGCGGTTGAGCACGAACAAATCCAGCGCCAGCATCGCGATCATAAAAATAATAAACCCGATCCAGAACCAGATTTCTCCGGACATCAATTTTCTCCCAGCAATTTCATCATTGACTCAGATAGAATGATAAATAAATTTGGCGGCAAAGCAAAGCTGATAGGCTGATAAGCTGACAAGAAAATACCTTATCGTGCGAGGGACTTTAGTCCCGATTCCTTTTCGTGCGAGCGACTTCAGTCGCGATTCCATCTACCGTGTACCGTTCACCGCGACCTTGCCCTCCCCACCGCTTCCTGCCAGCCTTGATAAAGCTTTTTCCTTTCCGCGGCTCCCATTTTCGGCCGAAAAATTTTGTCGGTCTTTCTTAGTTTATTGATCACTCCCGCATCCTTCCAGAGTCCGACCGCCATTCCCGCAAGGTATCCCGCTCCCAAGCCGGTGGTTTCAAATTTTATTGGCCGGTTGACCGGCACTCCGAGAAGGTCGGACTGGAATTGCATCAGGAAATTATTCTGGCAGGCTCCTCCGTCCACCCGCAGTTCCTTGATTTTCGCGCCGAGGTCTTTTTCCATTGCCAGAAGCAAATCGCGAGTCTGATAGGCAATGCTTTCCAGCGCCGCCCGGATGATGTGATTCCGATTGGCTCCCCGGGTGATCCCCGTAATCGCTCCCCGCGCGTTCATATCCCAATAGGGCGCGCCCAGGCCGACAAACGCCGGCACGAAATAAACGCCCGCAGTGTCCGCAACGCTTTTCGCAATCGCCTCGGTCTCGCTTGCCTTGGCAATTACCTTGAGCTGATCCCGGAGCCACTGGATCGCGGCGCCGGCAATGAACACCGAGCCTTCCAGCGCATAAGCCGGCTGACCGTGGGCGTCGCAAGCCAGCGTGGTCACCAGGCCGGATTTGGACTCCACGAATTTATCGCCCAGGAAGCTGAGCATAAAACAGCCGGTGCCGTAAGTGTTTTTGGCCAGGCCCTTTTCAAAGCAGCCCTGGCCGAATAAGGCGGCCTGCTGATCGCCCGCATCTCCGGCAATGGGAATTCCTTTCGGAAGCTCCGGGCAAGAAGTGTATCCGAAAAGACCGGAGCTCGGCTTGACCTCCGGCAAAAGCGTGGCTGGAATCCCGAGAATGTCCAACAATTCCTCGTCCCATTTCTTCTTCACAATATTGAAGATCAGGGTCCGGCTGGCATTGGTAAAATCAGTCGCGTGAACCCTTCCGCCCGAAAGATTCCAGATCAGCCAACTGTCAATGGTCCCGAAAGCCAGCTCTCCTTTTTTCGCGCGTTCCTTCACGCCTTTGACATTATCCAGAAGCCACTTGATTTTGGTCCCGGAAAAATAAGCGTCAATCACCAGACCGGTCTTTTTTCTAAATTTTTCCGAGAGACCCTTTTGTTTTAAGCTGTCGCAGATTTCAGTTGTTCTCCGGCATTGCCAGACAATCGCATTATGCACCGGCGCGCCTGTTCTTCTGTCCCAGATTACCGTTGTCTCTCTCTGATTGGTGATCCCGATCGCGGCGATTTTGTTCGCGCTGATCCCTGACTTTTTGACCGCCTCCCGAATAACTTTCACGGTCACCTTCCAGATTTCCTCGGCATTGTGCTCCACCCAGCCCGGCTTGGGAAAAATCTGCCGGAACTCGGAGTAGGCGCTTCCGGTGATTTCTCCCTTCCGATCCAGCAGGAACGCCCGACTGCCCGTGGTCCCCTGGTCAAGGCAAAGAATATAATTACCTGCCATATCAAACCTCCGCTACAATTTAATTTATTTCATTCGTGGTGCGGACACTCCTGTCCGCACAAACTTTACTGTGCGGGCGACTTTAGTCGCGCTTTCATTTATTTCGCGCAATCAATAATCTTCTGCCACGCTCTTAAAAAATTCTCCCCCAGGATTTTTTGGATCTCCTCGTCGGTGTAGCCGCGCCGTTTAAGCTCCGCGGTGAGATTGGGAATCCGGCTGGCGTCGCCGAGCTCTCTGGGAACAATCACATCTCCGTCCCAGTCCGACCCGAGCGCGATCACCTCCACGCCCGCGATCTTCTTGAGGTAGTCAATATGGTCCACGACCAGGCCGACATTACAGGGCTTTTTCCCGGTCGGGTCCAGATACCCGCAATGATAAATCACTCCCACCACCCCGCCTCGCTCAGCAATGGCTTTGATCTGCTCATCCGTGAGATTACGGGGATGATCGGCCAAAGCGCGCGCTCCCGCGTGGGTATCTATCACCGGGCAGTTGGTAGTTTTCAGCGTGTCCCAGAAGGTATCCTGGGAGGTGTGGGCCAGGTCAATCATCATTCCCATTTTCTCCATCTCTTTTACAACCTGCTTTCCGAATTCGGTCAAGCCCTTGAAGCCGGCATCGCGCTGGTCGCAACAGGAAGTTGCCCAATCCAGATTTTTTGAATGAGTGAGGGTCATATACCTGGCCCCGCGATCATAATACTCGCGCAGGTTGTCCAAATTGTTCTTAATCCCCTGCCCTCCTTCCAATGCCAGCAAAATCGCGATTTTTCCGGAGGCGATGATCTCGCGCGCTTCTTCAGGCGAATGAGCGATCGCCAACGCATCGGAATTTTCCTGAATCATCTCCTCGATCGCGCTCAGGCTTCGGCGCGTGAACGCGGCCGCGCCCGGTATCTTATTATTTTTGGGAGAGGGACAGATCGCCATATTGAACAAATCCACTCCGCCTTCCCGCATCCTGGGAATATCAATGTCCGAGAACATCGGCGCCACTCCGGCCAGCCCCCAGTCCACGGTGTGATGATATTTTTTCATATCATATCCCAGATAGGTGATCAGAAACTGGGTGTCGGCGTGAAGATCAACCACCATCGCATCCTGGTGCAGTTTCATCACTTCCGCGGGAATCGCCTGGTCCCCTTGAACCGAAAGAGCAAAAGCCAGGATCAATGAAAAGAAAACGCCCGTTAAAATTTTCCCTCCCGTTTTCATCAAATCCTCCCTGAAAATAAATTCGGATTGTTATCATGCCACAAATCAAACCCCCGGGCAAGTTTTCCCCGCTCCCTTTTCCCCGCGATTTCCCCCCGGCGCGCAAGCCTGAAAACGCGCGGAGAGTTTTTGAGAATCCGGGTTGAATTCCGGTATGATATTGGTATAATAATGGTATGAAGGAGGTATGCCAATGAGGAGCGCGCAAAAAATCGCCATCAGTCTTCCGACGGAATTGATGGAAAAGGTGGAGCGTGTAAGGAAACAGGCGAAAAAGTCGCGGAGCGCTTTTATCCGGCTGGCGCTGGAGCGGGCGCTCAAGGAGCTGGAGCGGAAAAAGTTGATTGAGCGGTATCAAGAGGGCTATCGGGAGCATCCGGAGAGCGAAGAAGAAATAGAAGCCGCGGCGAGCGCAGCCGCGGAGCTTTTTCAAGAGGAGCCGTGGAAATGAGGCGGGGAGAAATCTGGTGGGCGCGTCTGCCCAAGCCGGCCGGGAAAAGGCCGGTGGTTTTGCTCTCCCGCGATGAGGCATATCTGGTCCGGGAATTGGTCACGGTGGCGCCGGTGACCACCCGGATCCGCGGCATTCCGGTGGAAGTTCCTCTGGGGAAAAAAGAAAAACTGCCACATTCTTGCGTTGCCAATCTGGACATCATCACCACGATTCCCAAAAGGCTTTTAGCGGTAAGAATCAGCCAGCTCTCCCCGGAAAAAATGACGGAACTGGATGCCGCGATCAAGTTCGCGCTCGGACTGGATGGCTGAGCAAAAAAATCTGATTGCATTTCTCCAGGTTCTGGCTTGGTCCAGATCTGAGAACAAAAGAAATGGTGGAGGATAGGGGATTCGAACCCCCGACCTATGCGTTGCGAACGCATCGCTCTCCCAACTGAGCTAATCCCCCACCGAGGCTGGTAAATAGTATACGCGGGAAATCATTAGTTGCAAGAATCCTTTCGCGTTGATGTCATCTCCCATTGTGATTATAATATGAGTGAGATGAGGGCGAAGATTCAGATCGACCGGGAGAAAATCGCGGAATTCTGCAGACGGAACCGGATCCGCAAGCTGAGTTTGTTCGGCTCGGTCCTGCGCGATGATTTCGGCCCGGAGAGCGATGTGGATGTATTGGTGGAGTTTGAGACGGATGCGAAATTCGGTTTGTTCCGGATGGCCGGAATGGAGATAGAGCTTTCCGAAATGCTGGGTCGGAAGGTGGACCTTCGGACGCCGGAGGAATTGAGCAGATATTTCCGGGAGGAAGTCGTCCAGTCGGCCGAGGTTCAGTATGCAGAAAGATGACCGCATCCGTTTTCTGCATATGCTGGAAGCCGCCAAGGAAGCGCTAGGTTTCGCCAAGGATAAAACCGAGCTTGACCTGAGTAGAGACCGCATGTTGATTCTCTCGCTGGTGAAGGACATTGAAATCATCGGAGAAGCCGCCTCCAAGATCAGCAAGGAATGCCAGGATCAATATCCTGAAATTCCCTGGCGTCAGATCACCGGAATGAGGAATCGGCTGATCCATGTATATTTTGATATTGATTTCAGACAAGTTTGGCAAACTATTGCCTCAGACTTGCCCGAATTGGTCGTCCAATTGGAAAAAATCATTTCGCAGTCCGGCTCTCCCTAACCAGCTCAAACTAAAAGAAATAACCAAAAGCGGACTTTGAATTTGGGCTCAGGTTCTTATACTTCCAGCCCAAACATCCAAGAGGTTTGACAATTTTCCGCAAGTCATCTAAAAATGGAAAGAGGATGAGATTTTGAGCGGACGCATAAAATATCTGGCTGAGGGCGAAAAGCTGGAGATCCAGATCAAGATGCATGCCCCGTTTTTAGGAAGACTACCCCTGATTTCAGGAGGACTATCTCTAATTTTTGTTGTGTCGGCTTGGCTGATTTGGACCGCAGGCGGAATTTTTGTTATCACCATTCTATTCTCAGGAGAGAATATCCAAGATATAATTCCAACCATAATCTGGCTTGCGTTCTGGCTCTTTAGTGATTTATTGATTTTTCATTTTATCCTCTGGTACTCCTTTGGAAAAGAAATAATTAGAATAGACTCTGGATTTCTCTTGATCAGGAAAGATATTTTTGGAAGGGGACAGGAAAAGAGCTTTCAGCTTGACCAGATTCTCGACCTACGATCAGTTGGCACATTTACGAATAAAAATTCTTTTTCTGAATGGTTGAATTTAATGGGGCTTTCCGGCGGCAATATTGCTTTTGAGTATCAAGGAAAAACTTATCGTTTTGGAATCTATTTGCTTGAACGGGAAAGCCGAGAGTTGGTTGATAAACTGAAACCTCTTATTCCCAATAAATCGGCTGAGCCAAAATCCAAAATGAGCAAAAGAATCAGCTATCTGGATCAGGATGGCGCGATTGAAGTTCAAATCAAAACCAAGAAACAATACTTTCTGTTAGTGTGGATAGCTATTTTTTTGACCGCTTGGACTTCGGTTGGCTGTGGCGCTATTTACAGCATTATATATGGCAAAGGTACTGACAAGCCTGAAGATATAGTTTTTGCAATTATATGGTTGGGCGGTTGGCTTGTTGGAGAGTTTTGGTTGGGATATGAATTTTTCTGGAGGGCTTTTGGCAAAGAAATAATCAAAACCACTTCCGACTCTCTTGCGATCAGACGAGAGATTCTGGGACTGGGACGAACCAAATCTTTTAAGCTGAACCGGATTTCCAATCTTCGCATAGCCGGTTTATTTATGGGAGAGCCTGCGGTTTTTAAGTCTTCAGTGGTATCCGGTCTTTCGGGAGGAAATATTTCTTTTGACTATAATGGCAAGACCGAGCGCTTCGGGATTTTTTTGAGCGAGCCGGAGGCGCGCGAGGTGGTGGAAAAGATCAAGTCGTATCTTCCCGCGAATAAATAATGAAAACCTGGCTCGGAATTGATTTCAGCGGGGACCATTTGAAATGGCGCCCGAGATGCACCAGAAGCAATGTCTGGATTGCGGTGCATCGCTGAAGGGCGGAAACCTGGTGGGCAGACACCTGGATGGGCAGACACTTGGGTCTGCCCGTACCATAAATTATTGAATCAAGGTTGCCTGGGATTTGGCCTGGGGCGGGAAGTTGAAATTCCACATCTGGGCGATTTTGGGGTTGATATATAATTTGGCCGGAGCGGTTTTTTCCTTGCCGGCTGAAGATTTTTGATTCAGGACTTGCGCGGACAGAGTTGCAAGTTCGTTGACCAATTGGGAAGATTCCGGGGCATAACCCGCGATGGCGCCTTTTTCTATGAAATCCAGGGAGGTTGCGAAGATGGGTATTTTTTTCTGAAAGCAGGACATAAAAATATAGGGGAAGGTATCCGGGGAAATTACTCCCGGATCGTCCAGCATCAGATAAACATCCATCTGGCCGGCCAGCTGGGAGAGGGAGGGAGGGATTTCTTTGATCTGGGTGACCGGGAGGGCCTGAAAGGCAAATCCGGCTCTGGTGGCCGCGGCTTGCAGTTCCGAAATTTCTTTACTGGTGTATAACGGATTATAGATGATTCCGATTCGTTTCCGATCCGGGAGCGCGGTTTTCAAGCTCTCAATGATTTTGTTTGCCGGGGGATGCACGGAGATGCCGGAAATTTTATTGCCGGAGAGTTTTATTCCCCGGACATTGTTGGCGGCGACATAAACCACAGCGCAGCCTTGACAATATTCTTTCGCCACTTTTGCGGCCAGGCTTCCGATGGCAATGAACAAATCCGGTTTGCTTTCCTCCAATCTCTTGCCCAGCTTCCGGGCTTCATCTTCCAGGCCGGCCAGATTATATTCCTCAAAAGAGAAGGCGGAATTTTTCTTGAAACCCTGGACGATTTCCAGGTAGTCGGGCTGATTGGAGGACACGACGAGCATTACTTTGGCCTGAACCAGTCCGGGGCAAAGAATGACGATTAAACCGAGGAACAGATTGCTGGTTCTCAATTTCATTCTCTCACCCCTGCCTTCCAACCGGATGATTATCCTCAACCCAGTCTTTGACCAGGACTAAAATCCTTGCCACCATTTCCCGGGTTTTGTTGTAATTAAGGGCCAGATTGAGAATCTCCGCGGAAGTATAATCGGGCGGCGGACTCAAATAGAAAAAGGTCAAGACCGTGCCTTCCCCTTCGGGCCGGAGCGAGAGCTGAAATCTTGAGTCTCCGGAATAGTAATAATTAAAGAGATATTTCCCCAGATTATAAGGCCCCTGAATGAGATCATAGTCCAGGGAGCCAATCTGGATCGGGCACGGCCCGGGCTCAAATTGATAAAAACATTCGCTGATCCGGGCGCCGGTCTGCTTTTCAAAATAGCTCCAGAATTCCGGATCCTTGAGCGATTCCATCACCTGCTCGGCAGGACGGTCCAAAAAGATGTTGGCAATATGTCCGGTAAAAATCGCCTCGTAAAATTCCCCCCGGATGCCTTTGGCCAAAAGCTCGCTCGCGTTCAAAGCCGGATCAAAATGCGCCTGGATCTCAGCCAGCGCGGTTTCAAAGCCCTTGGCGATCAAATCATAAATATTGATCAATTTGGCCAATTCTTTAAAAGTGGCGTCCCCTTCTTCCAGCATTTCACAGCTCATCGTGAGCCGGGTGCCATCCGGCTCCTCTTTCATCTGGAATCGGAAAATGATGATGGCTTTTCCGCCCTGGGAGGCATACCAGATTTCCTCGCCGGTCTGATGATAGATCAGGATGGCTTTGATCCGGAAGGAAAATCTTAACACCTTGATTTCATATTGAGCCGTGTCGCCAAGGTTCTGGAATTTCTGGCCGGAAACTTTTTCAATCTTGGTCAGGCCCGCGGTCATCTCCATTATTGAGGGGTCCATCAGATATTGCTCCAGGGTCTTGGGATCGGTCTTGACCTTGACCGTGGTGCGATAGCCTTTGATCTGGGTGGTGTAGGGCTCAATCTGAACCAGCCCTTTTGGCGCTGGCTTGATCTTTTTCACGCAACTCAGGGACTGGAGCAAGACCAGGATGATTCCGGCGATCATCAATCTCCTCATCAGTTTTCTCCCTCTTGGAATCGCCATAAGAAAAACCTCAACTTTTGATCCCTCTTTTTTTATCAAGATTATCCCGACTTGTCAAAGCCGGTTGGAAACTGACCGTCTAACACTTTTATTCTAGTAAAATCAAGGGGTTCATTATCCGCGCCGAAGGCGCTTTGGAGTGCGACGCCAGCGGCGTCGCTTTGGGAAAAGCGGTGTCGCTGACACCGCACTCCAAAGCGTCCCGCTCCGCTGGACGCAACTGGTTTGAGATCAATAAAAATTATGCTACTCTTTCCCCGGGTAAACCGAATCAAAAATTGTCCAGAAAGGAGAAGCCAATGAAAAAAATTTTGTCAGGTTTAGGGTTAATCGGTTTGGTGATCGCGGCCCGGGTATATTCCGCGGAGTCAATAAAACTTCCGGAGCCGCAAATCAAGGGCGGAGTCCCGATCAATGAGGTGATCCAGGCGCGAAGGAGCGTTCGGGAATTTCAGGAAATTCCGCTCAGTCTGGCTGAGCTATCACAACTGTGCTGGGCCGGCCAGGGGATCACGGATCCCAAGACCGGGCACCGATCCGCTCCCAGCGCGGTTGCGTCCTATCCGCTTAAAATGTATGTGGTGGTCAAAGAGGGCGGCGTGAGCGGATTAGCCGGCGGAGTTTATCTCTATGTTCCCAAGGATCATAGCCTGGAACTGGTTAAAAAAGGCGACTTTTATGAGCAGATGGTCAAGGATATGCCTTTTTTCAACAAATGGGTCGCCAAGACCGATGCGACTTTTGTCTTCACCGGGTCCGCAACTTTTATGACCGGCGCCATCAAGGAAACCGGCTGGCTCTATGTTGACCTGGAAGGAGGAATGGCCTCGGAGAATCTGATGCTGGCCGCAGTGTCCCTGGGGCTTGGATCCACCGCGGTGGGAGGCTTCACGGACAAAAAAGTCTCGGACCTGATGGGCATAGACAAAAACGCCAAAACCCTTTTGCTGGTTCCGGTGGGGAAGAAATAAATGAGGTTAACGGTGCACGGTTAACGGTGCACGGCTTGTCCTCCGTAGCCTCTCCTTGCTCGGACAATCTGTCGGCGAAGGAGGATGAACGGCACCTTGCTGGTAAAATTGGTCAAGCTGGTAAAGTTGGTTAAATTGGTTAAACCGGTGAAATATAAAAGAAAGTGACTGATTCCACCCTATTAACCAGCTTCACCAACTTCACCTTTTTCACCAATTTCACCTTCTTAGCCGATCATTGCCGCGTCAATTTGCTAAATATTTCTTTAGGTCCTTGATCCCGGGCTGGCCTTTGGTGCCGCCCGAGGCGGTGGTGTTCAGGCTCCCGCAAATACAGCCGGCTTTGAGGCATTCCGGGACACTCTTTCCGCGCAGAAATCCCCAGAGGAATCCGGCGTCAAAGCTGTCTCCGGCCCCGACCGTGTCAGCTACCTTTACCCTCAGCGCCTCGGCCTGAAATTTTTTACCATGGGCAAAAGCCCTGGCGCCCTTCTCGGCCATCTTGATCACCACCATCGGCACATACTCCTGGAATCTCCTCACCGCGGACTCAATGGATTTCTCGCCGGCGATATTGAGCGCTTCATTGGTGTTGGGAAAAAAGATGTCAACTTCTGGAAGGATTTCCCAGATCCCGGAATTCCATTTTTCCTCCGGATCCCAGTTCGTGTCCAGGCTGATGGTGGCGCCGGACTTTTTCGCGATCCGAATCATCTCCTGGTAATAGGGCCGGACCTGTTTGATCAGGAAATAACTTCCGATATGAAAGTGCCGGGTGGATTTAAGGAGATGGTCCGGAACATCCGCCCGCGTGACTCCGTCAATCCCTCCCAGGCAAGTCATCATCGCCCGGTCCGACCCGGTATTGAGCATCACGGTCAAGCCGGTTTCCAGACTTGGATCCTTCTTCACATATCTGACCTCCACGCCGGCATTCTTCAAAGTATTGCGAATCAAATCCCCAAAAACATCCTCGCCCACCTTGCCGATCAGGGTGGTCTTAAGGCCCAGCTTCGCGGCCTGGCAGGCGAAAATCGGGGTGGAACCGCCCATCTCAAGAATATAATTATCCACCAGCTTTTCCTTCTGGCCGAACTCCGGAACCACATCCTTTCCGCTCAAGACCAGATCCGCGCACAAATCGCCGATGGTCAATACATCAATCGTTTTTCTCATCACTTCTTGTCCTTTAAAACAATCCAGGGAGAAAGTCCCCGGGGAAGGTCCGGATTGATTCCGCGGCCAATTGCCTGGTAAAGAGAAATCGCCTGGGGCACAAAAATAAAGGGAATGCCGGTCACGGCGAAATTCTTGAAAACCGGAAGGGAAATATGATAATCTGATTTCCAGATATTTCTTGCTTCCCGGCTCACGGTTACTATGGTCGGGGATTTTTTCTTCAAGTCATAGATCAAATCTTTTTGATAGGAAATCCCGGTTGGCGAGCAGGCCATAATCACCAGGGTTTGACTGTCAATCAGCAGGATCGGTCCGTGCCGGACATCCAGAAGATGATAATAAAACGAAGGCGTCAGAGAAATTTCCTTGAAGGAAAGCGCGCCCGCGCTCGCGATCCCTTCCAGCTCCGAGTCCGCCAGAACCACCACCTGGCTCCAGGATTTCTTCCGCGCAATTTCCTGGAGAGTATTTTTATATCGCCGCTGGAATTTCCCGCCGGCCTTGACCGCGGCCCCGATTTCGTCCGCCAATTTTTTGTCTCCCGCGATCGCGGCGATCAGCAAAAGGTCGGCCGCGTAAATATTGGTCACCGACCGGGTCTGGCAGACGCTCCGGTCAAAGGCCCAGGGGATTTCCAGGCTCAAGTCCGCGATCCGGGAAAGCTCGGAATCTTCCCGGGCGCAGACGCAAACGATGGGACACCCGAATTCCTGCTTCGCCTTTTTCACTGAAAGCACAACCTCCGAAGTCGCCCCGGACCTGCTGGGAGCAATGATCACCGTGTCTTTGAGCAAGTTATGGTATTGAGAAAAATTGATCAGCAGGTCTCCCGCGGCAATGGAATGGGCCGGAATTCCCAGCCTTTGCCGGGCCGAGATTTCCGCAGAGCGGCATTGGAAATAGCTGGAACCGCACCCGATAAAGGTCAAGCTTTTATCTTTTTGTTGCTGGAAAAATTCCCTGACCTCGTCGGACTTTTTCAAAAAATACCGGTAGGTTTTCCCCAGCGCCGGATACTGCTCAAAAATTTCCCGCTCGGTCAAAAACATTGCTTCTCCCTGCGATTCCGCGGCCCCGATTTTGGAAAATATCATAGCCCATAAAAAAAGGAAAGCAATTTTTTTACAAAGACGAAAAATATTCGGACCAATCAGCCGATCTCAGGGCATAAAAAAGGAAAGCAGTTATTTTTCAAACCGCCTTCCTTTCTTGTCTTTCTAATCGGGCGATATCTCAGCAAACACTGCCGGGCGATCCCGGGGTGCAACCGATTGATGGCGCGGACATAAAGGTCACATTGACCAGGTGATTATTCTTCTTGATTTCCGGCTTCATGTATTTTTCCTTATTCTTCATCTTCCCTTGCTTATTTCTAAATTATTTTAAAATGGGGGGGCGTGATCACTCCCCCCATTCATTTTAAACTATTGCACGCAAACTACGCCGACCACCACCTGCCTGCCTCCGCAGATATTTCCCTGGGTCGGGTTGCTTGCCGGCGCATTTGGACAATTAGCTAACCAGGAAATGGGGCACCATCCGGGCGGCAGATAGGGGTTACCAACCTCCTTACGGTTCCAGATAACCAGATTTAAATTATCATGTTTATCCGGACAATCCACCGGGCCCGTGCTGTTGGTTCTCCAGCAGAAGCACTTAGTGTTATCGCAAGGAGGCGTTCCGGAATATAAATCATCCCAGGCAGTGTCAACGGTATGATACCGGACCGACACAAACCAATAGTCAAACTTCAGGGGGCAATCAGCATCACTATTTGTAAACCGCATATCCATCTCGTTCATTTGAGTTCCGGTTTTGCCTACCAGACCGGGTAACGCCACCGAGGTGGCAGTCCTGGTATGACCGGTATCCACCGGGCACAAGGTTGAATTATAAGTAGTAGTAAACTCATTATGAGTATATTGAATACAGGCAGCAGAAGCGTAATCACAGTCAGCGCCGGCATTGTCCTCCCAATATTCAACCGTTAAGGTAACGCCATCTATCACCGCAGCGGCTGGAATCGCGGTATTCCAGGCATCCATCCAGACCCGCTTAGTAACAGGAACAAGATAATCCGCATCATTATTAAGCTGAATTCCGGTGATAGCGCTTCCGGTATTATCTTCAGTGCCATTGCCTTTCGCGCTCGGATACTTATCGGCCACGCTCCCGGGTGTATCTGCCGTTATATTATCCGGGCTCTTCTTGTTCCAGGTGACATCCAGGAAATTATTGCCGGTCTGGTCAAATCTGAGATAAGACCAATCTCCAGCCATGGCCGAATCCTTGATTTTGAATACCATCATTCCCCACCAGAAATCCATTTCCGCGTCTGCGCCTTCGGTAACCAGGGTGCAGCTATCAGAGGGCGTCTGATAATGAGCAAGTCCCGACTGACCTGCGGAATCTGGGCAGACCGGTGAGTGGATTAGCCGCGGACCCGCAAATACCGGTATTAGTTATATAAAGATAGGTCCGATACGGATCAGTCGCAGGCGCAGCGAAGAAGCTGAAAGCTCCACCAGCACCCATCTTAATATTTTGAAGTGAAAACATAAAGCCTTTAGCAGCATTAACAGCATCCAAAACTTCCCACTTAGCGTTTCTGCTCGGTAAAGAAACCTGATTATAAACACCGACATCTGGTCCATCTCCGGCTGCTCCTGCAGTATAAGGCCGAACAAATCCACCTTTAAAATAAGTTTCCCCCGGGGTAGTATAATTACCTGCTGCAAAGGTCTCAACGATAGCGGTATCCCACATCAACTGGAAATCATAGACGTTAATATAAGGAGCGCCCTTGCTAAGATCCGCTTTGGGGTTTCTGCTGGCTGGAGCAATAGCTATATACTCATCCCAGAAGTCTTGGTTGTAAGTCTCCATCCAGTCGGAAAATTCCAGGCCGACATTGAGAGCAAAAAAAGTGCCCGGTTTCAGATGCGGATCCGTGATCAGGGTTCCGCACCTCTTGGTTTCACCGGTTTTAAGCGAAGCCGTACCGGCATATCCGTAATAAAATGCTTTTCCTGATCCGTCAGAACTGCATTCACCGGTTGGATCGGCCATATAAGCGTCATTCGGTTGAAGATAAGCCAATGACGCATAATAAGTGCTGAACCACTGAGAATTGCCGCTCGTGCCGGCGCCGGTGCCCGGGCCGGCCGCGGTCTGGATCCAGCGGGGATCGCGAGCGCTTCCGGTATTGGTCCAATCCGGAATCCAGGGATAAACATTGCCGGTTAATTGCATATAGAAAACATATTGCTCCCGGCTCCCGGAAAATTCCCAGGTATCGGTCATCTTTCCACAAACCGGGTCCAGCCCCTGGACCATATAAGGACTATCTAGTTGTGGGTGCGGGGTGGTTTTGCATCCCTGAACCGCGGGGCTAAAACAGTTAGTCCAGTTTCCATGAGTGGCATAGCAAAGCCCTGAACTCCATCCGTCAACCAGGTCATCAGCAGGAGTTGCATCAGGGGTATCCCCGACCGCCAGCGGATAATCGGAATTGCTCAGAGTGGGATTGTTTGCCGCGCCAGCACCGGCTACCAGGCCGGTGATGCTCCGGATCTCCTCAATGATATACGGCCCCATATTCTCTATGGTAATGTCTGCGGTCGTAACAGAATTAGCATAAGAAACATTGGCATCCGTCACGGTAAAGCCGATATCCATTGCGTCGCAATCCGTGCATCTAAAGTATCTATAATTCACATAAACATTCTGGCCATCACCAATAGTGCCGGCTGCAATTCTCTTGATCGTGCAATTTACCGCCGGCTTTCCGCTTTGAATGTTAAATGAATAATCAGGAGTAGGTCCGGAACCGACATATTTGGCGCCGGTCTTTCCAGCTCCGCTATAAACTTCAGCGCTTTTAGCCACGCATCGCTTATTGGCTAAATTGACTTCAACCTCACCCGGCAGAGACACTTGCTCATCCAGAACAATTCCCACCGGCCAGCCGGTTGCGCCCAAAGTCACCGGTTCAATTGTTAAATCTTCTCCTCTTGGATTCACCGTTACTTTCCAGGTGCCCCTGATCGGATTGTCCGAGCCAGGGATCAGAGGCTCATCCGATGAAGAAGACGAAGAGCCGCCCCCTCCTCCTCCGCCTCCGGAGCAACCCACCAGGATAGCCATCAGGATAAGTAACACCGCCCATTTACCCTTTACTTTCATTTTTTCCCCCTCCTCCAGTAAATTCTCCTCGCTTGATTCCTCCTTCTCCTCCAACAGCCGCCAGATAAAGCTCTTGGTCGCATTCAGCGGCCGCGATGGAGTTTGCCGGGATCATGAGCCTTTGCCTGGCCGAGATTTCCGCGCTCCGGCATTGGAAATAGCTGGAACCGCACCCGATAAATGTCAGGCTTTTGTCTTTTCGTTTCTGGAAAAATTTCCTGATCTCATCGGACTTTTTCAACAAATACTGGTAGGTTTTCCCCAGCGCCGGATACTGCTGAAAAATTTCCCGCTCGGTCAGAGTCATTGCTTCCCCCTGCGATTCCGCCGCCCCGATTTTGGAAAATATCATAGCCCATTTAAAAAAGGAAAACAATTTCTTTTTGCCGATTTAATTTCGGGGAGGAATCGTGATAAGATAAGGCCGATGAAAGAGCTGGAGCAGGAACTGAAATTATTGATTTCCTCCGGACATCGGCTGATTTATCTTCTGACCTTTGAAGAGGACCGGGCAAAGCGGCTGATTGAGAAGCTGGCGCAGGAGTTCAAGACCAGGACCATTAGTTGGTCCATTGCCCGCGGGATTGATCAGGGCTTGAGCTTGCCGGAGCGAGACCCCAACTCTGCCCTGGGGGATTTGATCAAGGAAAAAAATCCCGCCTGGTTTTTGTTTTTTGACTTTCATCCTTATTTGGGGGACCCATATCTGATCCGGGCTTTGCGCGAGCTCTATCCGATCCTGGCTCAGCGGAAACAGTTCATCTTCATCATCGCGCCGGTTTTGCGGATTCCGCTGGAGCTGGAAAAAGATATCGTCACTCTTGAGCTTCCTTTGCCCGAGGCATCGGCGCTCAGCCGGCTTCTGGAATCAGTGATTGCGGGCGTGCAGAAGAAAAGAGACCTGGCCGTCAAAATTGATCCTGACCTGAAAGAAAAAATGGTCCGCGCCGGGCTCGGCCTGACCGAGCCGGAGGCGCAACGGGTTTTTTTGCGGGCCTTGATTGAGCATCCGGATTTCCGGGAAGAGCATCTTGACTCCATTCTTTTCCAGAAGAAACAGATCATCCGCCAGCAGAACCTTCTGGAGTTTTACCAGGTGAGCGAAAATCTGGCAGAGGTGGGAGGGCTGGATCTGTTGAAGGGATGGCTCAAAAGCCGCTCTAAGGCCTTCAGCGAGGATGCCAGAAAATACGGCTTGCCCGAGCCGAGAGGATTGCTCCTGCTCGGAATCCAGGGCTGCGGCAAAAGCCTGTGCGCCAAAGCCGTGTCCAATCTCTGGAAACTTCCGCTCCTGCGCTTTGATACCAGCCAGATTCTCGGCTCGTATCAGGCGCCGCCGGAAGTGAACATCCGCCGGGCCATGCAGTTGGCGGAATCCATCTCGCCCTGCGTGCTCTGGATTGACGAGATTGAAAAAGGCTTCAGCGCGCATCTGGTTTCCGGCAAAGAAGCGAGCGGAGCGGTTTCGCGCGCGTTTGCGAGTTTCCTGGTCTGGATGCAGGAGCGGAAGAAGCCGGTTTATGTGATCGCCACGGCCAATTTCATCACCGAGCTTCCGCCCGAGTTGGTGCGGAAAGGAAGGTTTGATGACATCTTTTTTGTGGACCTGCCCAAAATCCACGAGCGGGAGGAAATTTTTGCGATTCATTTGAAGAAGCGCGGCAGAGAGCCGAAAATTTTTGAGCTGAAAATCCTGGCTGAGAATTCCGAGGGATTCAGCGGATCGGAAATAGAGCAGAGCATTATCTCGGCGATGTATGAAGCATTTACCGAGGCCAGAGAGGTTAATACCCGGGACATCATCAAGGCGCTTTCCGAGACCGTGCCTTTGAGCGAGACAATGGAGGAGCAGGTGGAGGAACTGAGAAGCTGGGCAAAGAACCGCGCGAGGCCGGCTTCTATGGATACCAAGCTGATTGATTTGCTCTCTTCGCCGCCTCCAGAAAAAGAATGAAGCTGTGCGTTTTATTAAAGAACTCGTCAGACGCGATTGCCTGGAAAAAATCTCGGAAAATGATAAAATGTAATCAAGTTATCAAGGAGAAAGAAAATGTATAGTTCATTTGAGGTCAAAAATTTACGCTGTTTCCAAGATTTAAAAATCAGCGCTTTTGAACGAGTTAACCTGATTGCCGGAATGAACAATGTAGGAAAAACCACTTTGCTAGAAGCTTTGTTTATTCATGGAGGATCATTCAATCCGGAATTAACCTTTAGGGTAAATGCCTTCAGAGGGATTGAGCAAATTAAAATTGAGTTTGATCGCTGGGCGGCATCCCCCTGGGAAAACCTATTCCACCAATTTGATGAATCCAAGGCCATTGAATTAGCAGGAGAAAATACCGTAACCGGCAAGAAAACGGTGAAACTTGCGGTGGAAAGAGATGTCGCGGAATTAAAAAAACTTCGGGGCAATCATTCGCCGTTTGCCATTGAGCCTCCTAAAGGAACTATTAGCACCCATGATACCGCCAAAGTTTTAAAGCTTGAATATAAAGAAAAGGGCATAAGTCAGAATTACTATATGATCATAGAACCTGGAGGCATGATTCATAGGGATCCGATACCACCGGAGCCACCGTTTCCTACCTTTTATTTGAGTCCAAGGGCTCCAAACCTTTTTCAGGAAAGCGCGGATCTTTATGGCAAATTAATGATAGAAAACAAGCAGGCAATCATTTTTAATGTCCTGAAAATTATTGAACCACGGCTAAAAAAGATTGAAATAATACCAGTGGCTGGAATTTCCATATTTCACGGAGATATTGGCTTGCCCAAGATGGTGGCTCTGCCATTTATGGGAGAAGGAATGGTCAGGCTGGCAAATCTTTTCACCAGGATAGCCAATTGCCAGAATGGGGTGATCCTGATAGATGAAATTGAAAATGGCATTCATCACTCTGTGATGGAAAAATTATGGACGGCAATTGGAAAAACTGCTAGAGAATTTAATATCCAAGTTTTTGCCACCACCCATAACTGGGGATGCATTGTGGCGGCACATAAGGCTTTTTTGGAAAGCGGGAAATATGATTTCCGCCTCCACCGTTTAGATATGGTAAACGGTCAAATCAAATCAGTTACTTATGACCAGGAATCTTTAGAAGCTGCCCTAGAAAATAATTTTGAGGTCCGGTGATGCCAAGTGGAAAGCAAAATGATAAAAAAACAATCATCAAGCCTAACTTGGTTATCGGGGAAGGCGATGATGAGAAATTTCTCCTGGAAGCTCTTCTTGAGCATCTGGAATTAAAATCGGTTCAGGCAATGGGCATTGGAGGAAAAAACAATCTAAAGGAAAACTTGAAAATGCTCAACGACTCACCAAAATTTGAATCAGTGTCCTCAATTGCAATTCTAAGAGACGCTGATTCTAATCCAAAAGGAGCTTTCCAGAGTGTCCAGAGCGCTTTAAGAGGAGCGGATTTGCCTGTTCCTGATCGTCCCCTTGAGTGGGCTGGCACTAAACCAAGGGTTAAAGTAATGATTATTCCAGAGGCGGAAAGGGCCGGGATGCTTGAAGACATTTGTCTGGAATCGGTATCCGCTAATCCTGCGATGGAATGTGTGGAAAGATATTTTGAGTGCCTCAAAGCCAGACAGATTGAGATTGAATCCAGTAAAATTTCCAAAGCCAAAGCCCATGCTTTTTTGGCTTCAAAAGAAGATCCTGACAAAAGGCTGGGGGAAGCGGCTAAGGCTGGATATTGGCCATTTGATGATCAGGCGTTTGAGCAACTTAAAAATTTTCTCAGGTCAATAGTTGAATAGTTTAAAACTGAAGTTTAGACTTGCTGATCAAAAGCCTCTGGCAATGGCCAAAGGGATCAACAGCCTCCCGCTCGGGCTGGAAAAGGTGATGATCAATGTGGTCGAGCTGGAGCGGGGTTCAATGATTCCCCTTCACCGCCATCCGGAGGAGCAAATCTCATTGATTATTTCAGGCGAGCTGGATTTTGAGCTGGAGGGGGAAAAGTTCAAGCTCGGACCGGGCGATGGCTTGCTGATCCCCGCGGACAGGCCTCATCAAGCCAAAGCCCTGAAAAAAACTTTGGCCTATGACTGCTTTTCGCCGCCCCGACGGGATTACCTGGAAAGGATCAGGAAATAATATTTTCCCCATGCCCAAAAAAATCGCCAACATCGTCATCCTGATCGTTGCCCTGTCTGCGCTCGGCCTGGGGGGATATTATGCCTGGTGGAGCCTGGCCCGCCGCGGCAATCCGATTAATTTCAGCGTGGTCGTCCCGGACAAGCTTTACCGGAGCGGCCAGCCCCGGGTTGATGATGTCAAGTGGATCGCAAAGGATTACGGAGTCAAAACCATTGTCTGCCTGAGCGAGGATGGTGACGAGGACTGGGATGTCAGAAAAGCGGCGCAGGAATTGGGGATCAAGGTGCTGGGGGTCAAAATGAGCCGGTCCTTGATTCCCGGACCGCAACCGTCGGGTTTGATCTTGAATCTGATCGCCGGCCGGCCGGTGAAGTATCAAGATTATGAGCAGATGATCCGGGAATGGCCCGGCCCGAGGCGCAAGCCGGTTGCTTTTCCCGGCCCGATTTTGCTTCATTGCCATGAAGGCAAGGACCGGACCGGGTTCATCATTGCGCTCTACCGGATCTGCCTGCAGGGCTGGTCTTTGGAAAAGGCCGCGTCGGAGATGAAGGCGAACTATCGTTTCTTCTATATGCATCGGATTCCGAATTTCTTAAGCGCCTTGCGGGATATTGAACCGGTCAAATACTGCCCCGAAAATTAACCCAAGCCCGGGAGGGGTTCGCGCCCGGCTAAAATCATCACAGGAATTCCTTGAACGGGTCCTGGGTTTCCAGCCGGAACCCGCGAACCTTTGAGCGGAATTCAAAATTGATTTCCTGAAAAGATTTTCCCCCGGCCAGGTTGCTGATCTCGCCGGGGTCTGTTTGCAGGTCAAATAAAAATTCAGCGCCATCCAGGTAGTGCCAGTATTTCCAGTTTCTGGTTCTCAGGCCGCGCCAGGGAGGAGTGCTTTTCATCTCGCCCTGGCCTTCACAAAAAATCATTTCCCGCTCCGGCGCATTCTTCCCGCAAGCGAGCAAGCTTAAATCCCGGCCCATCAGCGGCTCGGGCCATTTTACTCCGGCTATTCCGGCCAGGGTCGGAACCAGATCAAGATGCGAGACCAGGCCGTCATAATTTCTCGCGCCCTGGAAAAGCATCGGGCTGTTGAGCACCAGCGGGATATGAATCGTCTCCTCAAACATCGTATGCGATTTATTGACCAATCCGTGCGAGCCTCCCATCTCGCCGTGATCCGCAGTATAGATGACAATGGTATTTTGATCCTGACCATTTCCCTGAAGCGAATCCAGCAAACTCCCAAGCTGGCGGTCAATAAGTTCGGTCAGATAACAATAGAATCGCAGATATTCCAGCCAGCCGGTTTCATCCTTGGGCACCCGATTGGTTTTCGCATAAGCCGCCATTGCCCCGGCCAGAGGCGGATAAATTTTCCCCGCATCTTCAATGAAATTGGGCGGAACCGACACCGGATACTCCGGAATTTCGCCGTAAAGCTTTGCCAGGCCCGGAAAGCAGATGTCGTGCGGGTTGATCACCGAGCAGATCATCAGCCAGGGACGAGCTTGATTCTTTTGCCTCTCAATCCATTGCGCGGCTTCTCCGATCACCTTCTGGTCCGAGCCGAACCCGACGGCCTGGTTGAAAATCTTGATGTCATCAAACCCGTAGCGCTTAAAATCCCCGCTGCTATGGGGCCGGCGGGTCAGGTGCCATTTGCCGAAATAGGCGGTCTGGTATCCGGCGCCGGAAAATACCGTGGCCAGGTTCGGAATCTTTGGGGAAAGCGAGGGATTTTTTTGGGTCGTATCTATGTTACAGAGCACTCCGGCCTGGTGCGGATATTTTCCGGTCAAAATCGTCGCCCGGCTCGGAGAGCAGAGCGGATACGCGCAAAAGGCATTTTTAAATTCAAGGCCATTTTTCTTGAGCCGGTCCAAAGTTGGCCGATTCAGAGGCGGGGTATGCGCGGGATACCGATCCTGATCAACCAGGATGAGCAAAATGTTGGGCCGGTCTTTTTGCGCAAAGCTTTTCCCGCAGATTTGCGCCACGCTCAGGCCCACTCCCAACGAAACCCCGGTCTTGATAAATTTCCTCCGGGTGGCTTTCATCGGTTCCCATTCTAGCACTTCCGGGAAAAATCTTCACGCGCTCAAAAACATAAATTGAAGCCGGCTTCCGGTTTAGCTATAATCTGATCAATGAAACTTGCCGCAAAAAAATCTCTGGCGATCATCATTGCCGGCGTCATCGCCCTGAGCGCGATTGATCTGGGCTTGCGCCTGGCCCACCGAAGCTGGTTCTTGAATTTCGGCGAAGTGGTGGAAGCAAAAATTTACCGAAGCGGGGAGCTGAGAGCCGGCGACCTGGAGAAATTGGTGAAAAAATACGGGATCAAAACCATTGTCTGCCTGAAGGGCGGGGAAAATGCGGAGATCAAAGAACTGGCCAAGAAGCTGGGATTGAATCTGATCGGAGTGCAGATGCGGGCGAACCGGCCCCCGGGACCGGAAACCCTTTCCCTGCTGATGAAAATAATTTCCGGGAACAGCTTTGTCAGGAAGGATTACAACTGGCTGATTCAGGACTGGGTCGGACCTGACCAGGACCCGGTCAGCCTGGCCCCGCCCTACCTGGTGCACTGCCAGATGGGCGCGGACCGGACCGGATACCTGATCGCGATTTACCGGATTTGTTTTCAGGGATGGAGCACTCAATCCGCAAGGCTGGAGATGCTCAGATACTATCATTTTCCGCCCCGGTATCCCCGGCTCTGGGCGGAACTGAAAAAATTGGACCCGGATAAATTCTGCCCGGCGCTTTAACTGGGGTCAGAGCTATGTTTTATGTTTAATCTATATATAATAATTATAAATAATATTTATAATAATATGAGTTAAGTAAAAAGTAAAGCTCTGACCCCAATTGGAGGAAATTTGGATCAAGAGATAATAGAAACCGACCTCCTGGTGATCGGCTCGGGCGTGGCCGGCTTGTTTTTTGCTCTGAAGAGTCAGGAACTGGGAAGGATTTTGGTGGTGAGCAAGCGGGAGCTGTGGGAATCCGCCAGCTATTACGCCCAGGGCGGGGTTGCCAGCGTGATCTCGGACCAGGACTCTTTTGAATCGCACATTCAGGACACTCTTGAGGCCGGAGCCGGACTGTGCAAGCCCGCCATCGTTGAGCTGGTGGTGAAGAGCGGTCCGGCGAGAATCCAGGAATTGATCAAACTGGGGGTTCGCTTTTCCATCAAGAGCCAAAACCAGGGACAACTTTTTTCCAGATTGGACGCAAATGATTTTGACCTGGCCCGGGAGGGCGCGCACAGCCGTCCCCGCATCCTTCATTCCGAGGACGCCACGGGCAAGGAGCTGGAGAGCGTTTTGCTCCGTAATTGCCAGAAATCAGGCGCGATCCGATTCCTGGAATTTCACCAGGCCATTGATTTGATCACCAGCCAGAAGCTGGGCGAACCCGGTCCCGATCGCGTCCTGGGCGCGTATGTTCTGGACGAAAAGACCGGCGAAATCAAGACCATTTCAGCCCGCGCCGTAATCCTGGCCGCGGGAGGAGCCGGCAAGGTTTATCTTTATACCTCCAACCCGGACCTGGCCACCGGAGACGGCATCGCAATGGCCTATCGGGCCGGAGCCAAAATCGCCAACCTGGAATTCTTCCAGTTCCACCCCACCTGCCTGTATCATCCCGAGGCTAAATCGTTCCTGATCTCCGAGGCGGTTCGCGGGGAAGGCGCGGTTCTGAGAACCATTGCCGGGGAGCGGTTTATGCCCAAATATCATCCCATGGCCGAACTGGCTCCGCGCGATGTGGTGGCGAGAGCCATAGACCAGGAGATCAAATCGTCGGAAGCGGATTATGTGCTTCTGGACATCAGCCATCAGCCGGCGCATTTCATCAAAGAGAGATTCCCGAATATCTGCAAGACCGTCAAGCAATACGGATTTGACCTGACCAAAGATCCGATCCCGGTGGTGCCCGCGGCGCATTATATCTGCGGCGGAATCTTGAGCGATGAAGACGGCGCAACCAATCTCGCGGGTTTATTCGCCATCGGAGAAAACGCCTGCACCGGTCTCCACGGCGCCAACCGGCTGGCGTCAAATTCTTTGCTGGAAGCCCTGGTTTTTGCGGACCGCTCCAGCAGGACCGCGGCAAAATATCTTTCCGAGCGCAAACCCAAAATCCAGATTCCGCTCTGGGAGACTGGAAAAGCCATTAAATTGGTGGAGCCCCTGGTGATCAAGCATAACTGGCTGGAAATCCGGAGAACCGCCTGGAACTATGTCGGGATCGTGAGGACCGACAAATGGCTGGCGCAAGCCCAGCGCCGGATGGATTTGCTTCTGGAGGAAATCAGGCAGTATTACTGGGACTATCTGATCACCGGAGACCTGCTGGAACTGCGCAATATCGCCGCGATTGCGGATCTGATTATCAAAAGCGCTCAGCGCCGGAAAGAAAGCCGGGGCGTGCATTATAACCTGGACCATCCTGAATCCCGAAAAGAATGGGAGAAAGACACCGTCCTTCAGAAAGACGCCGGATTTATAGAATAATCTCTCCAAATTCCCCGCTCCCTCCGTCTATTAGGATCAGGGCAGGGTAGTTAGGCTAAAAGTTTGAAGTTTAAACTCAAAAAAAATAAAGCCGCCCTGTCCCGTTAAAAGAGGTGAATTGATGATGGAGTACAGACCGCAAATGCAAATCCTGAAAATCCAGACCATTGAACGGTCGCCTGAGAAGCCGGCCCGGAAAAACACCCGGCCCATCTGCTTTTTCTGCCACCAGGAAGTGGACCAGGAATTATTGCTGATGGTAAATAACAGCCTGGAAGAAATGGTCTGTATTTGCAGCAAACATTTTCAACCGAAGTAAATCTGATCTTAAATAAAACTTTCCCTCCTTTTCGTGCGAGCGACTTTAGTCGCGACTCCTTTTCGTGCGAGCGTCCTGTCCCGCTCACCAGGGAGCGTGACAGGATCAGTCGCGATTCCTATAATTTGCCAAAGATCTTGACCCGTTCATCTTAATCCCCTATTATTCTCCCAGGAGGAAAATGATGTGAAGGACTTTTTAAAAAGCCGGATCGGAGAAAAACTGGGCATCACCCGGCTGGGCTTTCCCAAAGAAGTATATTTTGAGGCCAAGCTGAAAGCGGTTGAAGGCGAGGCCGCAATATTTGAAGATGAGAAGAGCCGGGTTTTTGCGCTCGGGGTGGATAAAATCATAATGGTGGGCTCGCCCGAGTTGGGGGCGGAAGAGCAAAGGGTCAAGCCCGGATTTTTGTCCGGAAAAGAATCGGGAAAATGAATCACCAGCTTGATCCCAGAAAAATAGACTGGCCCGAATATAGCCGGCTCTGCCAGCTGATCGCGGAGCGGGCAAAAAACGAATTCAGGCCCGGGGAGATCGTGGGCATTGCCCGGGGAGGAGTGATCGTGGGCGCAACCATTGCCTCCCTGCTCAAAATAGATTTCTTCCCGATTAAATTCTCAAGAAAGATCAGCGAGCAGGTAGTGAGGAAGCATCCGAAGATGATGGTGCCGCCGACCGCGCACCTGGAAGCAAAGCGGATTCTCCTGGTGGATGACTGGAGCCGCTCCGGGGAGACCATCCTCGCCGCGATCAAGGAGATCAATAAATTTCATCCGGAAGAAATCGCCAGCGCGGTTCTGGTCCGGGCCGGGCAATTCCAGCCCGATTATTATGCCGCTTATTCGCAGGTGCCGGTGATCTTTCCGTGGGAAGAAAAGCCGCATCCGTTCCAGGAAACCGACGAAGAATAAATTTGCCATTACAGGGGGATTGAAATGATTCCGATGATTGCGTTTGTGGGCGAGAAGAAAAACGGGAAAACCTTTATCCTGGAGAAAGTGATCCGAATTCTGAACGAGCGCGGGAGAAAAATCGGTGTGCTCAAGCATACCGGCCACGGCTTCAAGCTGGACTATCCCGAGACTGACACTTACCAATTCAGCCAGGCCGGCGCCAAAATGGTGGCGATGGTCGGACAGGGAAAGATCGGAATGTATGGAGAGGCCGGATTTGAGCCGGACCCGGAGCCGGAAGCGGTGCGCGATTTATTCTTCCCGGCTTTTGACCTCATCCTGGTGGAGGGATATAAAAGCTCGCATCTTCCCAAAATCGTCGTTGCCCTCAAAGGCGATCTTCCGGATTGGGCCCAAGACCTCCCCGGCCTGATTGCAGTTGTGAGCCAGCAAAAACCTGACCTGGAAGTCAAGCATTTCACTCCCGACCGGATTCAAGAAATCGCCGACCTGGTGGAAAGCTATCTTCAGGCTCATCGCAAAAAGCGTGAAGTCAAGATTTATCTGGACGGAAAAAATCTCCAGATCAAACCCTTTATCAAGGACTTTTTCCTCAATACCATCGTTGCGATGCTCAGCTCGCTCAAGGATTCCGCCGGCGCCAAACGCATCCAGATCACCATTGATTTGCCCGAAGGGGTAACGGTTCCGATGGCAAGCGAATAACTGACAAAAATTTCCAGAGGCCCGATTCAATTGATCTCATTTCAGAAAAGGAGGGATCGGTTATGAAAAGAAAATACCAGGCCGCGACAATGATCCTGTTTTGTTTTGTATGCCTGGGATGGCATCCGGCTTTGGCCCGGGTCAAGCGCGCCGAATGGATTGAGGGCAAAGGCAAAGGCTATCCGGTCCGGGACAAAGTGGAAATCGTGCGCGATCAATACGGGGTTCCTCATATCCGGGCCGAGAATGACCGGGATTTATTTTTCGGACTGGGATACGCCATGGCCCAGGATCGGTTTTTCCAGATGGACCTGCTCAGGAAGGCCGGTCGGGGAGAGCTCTGCTCGCTTCTGGGCCGGATCAAATTCTGGAAAATAGATTTCTTGAATGCGGATAAAGTCTTGCGCGCCTTCAATTATCAAGCCCGGGCCCGGGCCGGATACGCGAAGATGCCGGCAGAGGCCAAAACTCTTCTGGACGCCTATACTGCCGGGATTAACCGATATTTGCGGGATTCCGGGGACACCATTCCGGTCTATCATTTTCTGCGAACCAATCCGACGGTGTGGCGTGCGGAGGACAGTTTGATTTGCGCGGATGTTTACGGCCTGGGTATGGTTTATGGCCAGTTGGGCACGGAGTATTATTACACCCGGCTGATGCGGGAACTGGGCCCGGAAAAGGCGCAATACATTTTGCCCGAGTATCCCGCGGATGCCCCGGTGGTGATCAAGGACCTTCCGGTGGTGAAGAGCGATCCCGGGATGGAAGAGATGCTCAATGCGATGAAGTGGATCCTCAACCTGGGAGCCACCGGCCTGGGGAGCAACAACTGGGTGGTGGCTCCGGAGAAATCCGAGAGCGGAGCGCCAATCATCAGCAATGACCCGCATGTGCCGATCTATCCGCTTCCCACCTACTGGTATCTCTGCCAGCTCCAGGGAGACACCTTCAACATTATCGGGATGATGTTCCCGGGCCTGCCCGCGTTCGGGGCCGCCTATAATGGAGATATCGCCTGGACTTTGACCAATGCCAGTATTGACCAGATGGATATTTTCATTGAGAAGGTTAATCCGGAGAACCCGAACCAATACCTTTACCAGGGAGAGTGGAAGGATTTCAAAATCCGCAGGGAGGAAATCCCGCTCAAGAACGGAAAATCCTTCAGCCTGGAAATCCGGGAGAGCGTTCACGGCCCGGTGATGGACCCGGCCGTTGTGGGACAAGATTTGCCGATCAAGGACCCGGACCAGGTTTTCACGATCAGGATAGTTGATGTGGAGATGGGGAACTTCTTGCAGGGATACCTGGACCTGGCCCGCGCAAAAAACTGGGGGATGTTTCAGGCCGGTCTGGAAAATATGATTCAGGGGCCGGTGGCCTGGAACCATGTTTTTGCGGACAAAAGCGGGAACATCGGCTACTGGCTGAGCGGGCGCATCCCGATCCGGCCGGATCCGCGGGGATGGCTGGCAAGAAAGGGCTGGACCGGGGATCAGGATTGGACCGGATATGTCCCGCTCCAGGACCTTCCTCATCTGTTCAATCCCAAGCAAAAATATCTTGCCACGGCCAACAACCGCAACTACCCGGACGGGTATCCTTATTATTTAGGCACGGAATATTATGTCAACCGGATTGCGCGGATTGACGAAGTGCTCCGGAGCAAAGAAAAATTCTCCCTCCAGGATATGGAGAAGCTACAAATGGATACGGTGCCGTTTCTGGCCCGCAAGATCGTCCCGATCATCATCAGCGATCTTGCCGGCGCCCCGGACAAAAAAACCGCCAAAGCGGTTTCCTCCCTGACCGACTGGCAGGCCCGGGGATACCAGGCCGGAATAGACTCCATCGGCGCAACCGTCTATGTAATGATCCAGGATCAGATCAACACGCTCACCTATGACGACGAGCTGAAAAAAATGTCCACCGGCGCCAACCTCTTCGGCGTCACCGGTTATTCCCTGGACCGGATTATTTATGACCCCGATAATCCCTGGTTTGACAATGTGAACACGGAGCCGAAAGAAACCCGAAAAGACATCGTCCGGGCCGCAACTATCCTGGCGATCAAGGATTTGGAGAAGAAATTCGGGCCGGACCCGAACAACTGGCAATGGGGAAAACTCAGCCACTCCTATTTTTACACCCCGATGGGATTTATTCCTGTTACCGGAAAACGGCACCGGATCGGAAAATATCCCCGCGAAGGCATTTTTGAAACCGTCAACAGCAACGGCGGATTTTTCCTCGGACCTCTCGGATATGTGTTCCTGTCCGGACCAACCACCAGGATGATCGTGGATTTCGCCGACCCCGGTCATTTCCATTTCAACGCCACCACCGGCAACAGCGAGAACCTCGCCAGCGGCCGGATGGCAAACCTCACCCCCTTTTGGGTCAATGGTCAATACCTGACCCTGAGTATGATTCCGGTTGAATACGAGAAGGACCAGATGGGAAGGCTGGAACTGAGTCCCTGAGTTGAAGCAGTCAGAGATCGCAGATAAAATATAGGAATTAGAGGAGTGGAAGAATGAATAGAAAAATTGCGATTGCTTTAATTTCTCTGACGATGCTCAGCACCCTGATCCTGGCCGGCACCTTCCGCGACCAGCGCGACAAGTTCCGGGAGGAGATCAATCTCAAGGTGGAAGAGCCGATCGCCGGGAGCAAGCTCTATAGCTCGGTGACCTTCAAGAACGAAAAAGCCTGGGACTTCAAAATCACTCCGGACCAGGCTGGAAAAATCAAAGCCCAGCTTCAAAGCTATTTCAATCTCAATGACCAAAAAATGCTGGAGCAAATGGCCGCGGAGATGAATCAAGGACGCTTCATCGTGTTTAAAGAGTTTTCCTCCGAAGCAGACGGCGTCAATCTCAAGTGCGCCTTCCTGAGTCCCAAAGTGCCCTATTGGGATGCCCTGACCGACATCAATGACATTGAAAGATTATTTTATGTCTATAACTTCAGCGTGGCCTTTGGAAAAAAGAGCCAGACCGAAACCTATGTCGTGCTCCAGACCCAGGGGAAATTTATGGGCTTCACCAAGGCCGTGACCCTGCCTCTGATCTTTAACGCCGACTATCCCAACCGGGTTTTGAGCTGGAAAATGCCGACCCAAAAGGAACTGCTGGAAGTGGCGGACAAGATCCCGGGTAAAGGAACGGTCCAGGACCGATTCATCGCCCTGGCGCGCGCGCATCAGTGGTTTCAGGACAAGGACGATCAGGGGAACTATGGGGTGAGCGACCAGGAGCTCCAGAAAATTCTGGACCAGGCCATTCTCAACAAGGACAAAAAATGCGATGTTTACCAGTGCGCCGGCAAATGGAAAATAGACGAGACCATCTCTGATGATTATTACCTGGTAACTTATTCGCTCCTGAGCGTGGTCAATATTCAGGCGTTCATTCCGCCGAATATCCCGCTGGTCGGGGCGATGTTCAAGAAAATCGCCCAGTCGGTCTCGGACGAAGTGAGCGCAAAATATCTTCCGCTCTCAATGAAAAATTTCCGCGACCATACCGTCAAATGGGCCAAGGAGTCCAAATAAATAGATGACCGAAATTGATCTCGCGTTCCTCTGGCATATGCACCAGCCCTATTACCCGGACCCGCTGGCAAAGCTTTATTCCATGCCCTGGACCCGGCTCCACGGAACCAAGGGATACTATGATATGGCATCCCTGCTCAAGGAATTCCCGCAAATCAAATACACCATCAACCTCACCCCCAGCCTGATCTATCAACTCAAGGAATACACTGACCAGGCAATCCAGGACGACTATTACAAGCTGAGCGAGAAAAAAGCTTCCGAACTAATCCCCATTGAAAAATTGTTCCTGCTTAAAAACTTCTTCCTCTGTCGGAGGGAAACTATGATCCAGCCCCACCCCGCTTATTTAAAGCTCCTCCATAAACGAGGCATCCGCGCCGGAATGGACCTGGAAAAATCCGCCCGGGAATTCTCCGACCAGGATTTCCTGGACCTCCAGACCTGGTTCAATCTCGCCTGGTTCGGCTTCACCGCCCTGAAAGAATTTCCCGAACTGAATGAGCTGAAAAAAAAGGGCAAAAATTTCTCCGAACCGGACAAACTCCGCGTCCTTTCCCTCCAATCCGAAATCTTGAAAAAGCTGATCCCGCTTTACCAGGAACTTTGGAACCAGGGCCGGCTGGAAGTGTCCACTACTCCGTTTTATCATCCCATCCTTCCCCTGCTCTGCGATACCGAGATCGCCAAAGAAGCCCTGGCCGGAGTGAAACTGCCGCCCCGCTTCTCCTGGCCCGAAGACGCGCGCGGCCAGGTCAAGTCCGGCCTGGATTATATGGAGCAAAGTTTCGGCCGGAGACCGATCGGGATGTGGCCCTCGGAAAACGCGGTCTCGGACTGGGTGCTCAGGATCGTCGCCGAATCCGGCCTGCAATGGGTCAATACCTGCGAACAGCTTTTGAAAAAATCCCGGCCCAGCCGGGCAAGAGCCGACCTGATTTATCACCCATACCGGTTCCAGGATACGGAATTAAAAGTGGTGTTCCGGGACCAGGAACTCTCGGACCTGATCAGCTTTAACTATTCTCAACTGGAGGCCGAGGTCGCGGTCGCGGATTTCATCCGCCGGCTGGACGGGATCAAGAAGCAGGCCGAGCGATTTGGAAAAAATCGCGCCCTGGTTCTGGTCGCGCTGGACGGAGAAAATCCCTGGGAAGCCTTCCCGGAAAGCGGAGTTAAATTCCTTTCCCTCCTCTTTCAACGGCTGAGCAAACTGGACGGCGTCCAAATCACCACAGTCCAGGAAGCGATTGCCTCCCAGGCCCCGGAATCGTTGGATCATCTCGCGCCCGGCACCTGGATCCGGGGAGATTTTGATGTCTGGATTGGAGGCTCGGAGGAAAATCATGCCTGGGACTATTTGGGACGGGTGCGGAAAGACGCTGAGCAAATGTTTAAAATTGCGGACCCGGAAGCGGTTAAACTGGCGCGCTCCGAGCTGTTCGCCGCGGAAGGCTCGGATTGGTTCTGGTGGTATGGGGATCATTTTTATTCCGACCTGGACACGGAATTTGATGAACTCTTCAGAATGCATCTCCGGAATGTATATCTCGCCCTCGGAAAAATACCCCCGCTCTTCCTGGAAGAGCCGGTCAAGTTTGATCATCCGGTAAGGCTCACTCAACCGCCGGTTGGATTCATCTCGCCCATTATTGACGGAAGGGAGAGCAGTTTTTATGAATGGCAGGAAGCCGGCTGCTTTGATGTGATGAAAGTCACCACTGCCCGATACACCGAAGACCCATACTTCTCCAAGATCTTCTTCGGATTTGACCGCGATCACCTCTACCTCCGGCTGGACCCGCATAAACCCGACCAGGTGGTGGAAGAAATCAGCGTGGAAATCCATTTTGAAAAACCGTCTTCCAAAAGCATCTGCTTCCCCTATCATCTGGAAAAATTGCCGGAACAAAAATTCCAGATCGCCCTGACCGGTGAATTTGAGCCGACCACTCTGGAAAAATCCACCATCCGAAAGGATAAAATCTTTGAACTCACTGTCCCCTTCGCCGACCTCGGATTCTCCCCCGGACAGGAAGTCTGGTTCCAGGTTTATGTCCTTCAGGACAACAAAATGATCGCCTCTTATCCCCGCGACGGACTGATCTCCTTCAAAGTCCCGGACCAGGACTTTGAAAGCAGAATGTGGAGTATCTGAATCAATTTCGTTCTTTAGAATTTTTTGGCTGAATGTTTTGATTTTTCGGGTATCTTTTCCATAGTTAATCACGCCTTTCGGTAATCCTTATTTCTTCCTCCGTCAAACCATACAACTGATAAACCAGCCGATCAATCTCATCATCGGTCTCCTTGATCTCACGCTCCAGCCTTTTCCCCGGTTAAGGGGCGGGCTTCGGGCGGCTTGCGCTTGCCGATAAACGGTCCAAATATTTCCGATAAATTGCCGATAAACCATAGGCCCGGTTCCGGTTGCCGGAGCCCGCGGCGACCAGCCAACCCTGGGAAATCCATTGCCGGGCCAGGACCCGGACCATGCGCTGGGAAAGCCCCAAAGCGGAAGCGATCTCCATGGTCTTGATCAGTTCGCGGTCGGAAAAAAGCGCCAGCATTGCGCGCGCCCGGCGGTCCAGCCGCTTCCATGACCCCGGCTGGCGCACAGGAGCCTTTTGAGAATGTCGTTGAGCCTCTTCCCAAACGGAATTAAAAACCGCGGCCAGAGTCTTGATGAAATAATCCACCCACGGCGTCAGATCCGCTTGCGCCCGTCCTTCATAATAGTTGTGATGGGGGTGAACGGACAGGGAACGGTAGTAACCCTCCAGGTCCCGGGCGTGATGCTCTTCCAGCGAGAAAAAACCGTTCAGGCCGAACCCGTTTCGGTGCAGCAGGAAGGTTGCCAGCAGCCGGGCGGTCCTGCCATTGCCGTCGTAAAAGGGATGGATGGTGACAAACTGGTAATGGATCAGGCCGGCGATAATGGGCGCGGGTACCCGGTCCTGCTCGGCTTGTTTCGCCCATTTGACCATGGCGGACATCAGGGGCGCAACATCTTTTGCCAGCGGCGGCAGATACACCAAGGCGCCGGTGGCCGAATCCCGGATTACATTTTGTCCCGCCCGATAGGCGCTGAGCAAAGAGGCTCTCCCTTTGAAAACCAGGGCATGCAAGCGCCGGATCAATTCCTCGCTCAGCGGCCTCTTCGCCTCCGCCCATTGCTCAACCTTAATCAAGGCATCCCAGTAATATTTCACCTCCCGGACATCCCGCTCTCTTCCGGCAAACCGGGTTTTCTTTCCCTCAATCACCTGCTCGGCCTCCGACAGCGACAGACGATTCCCCTCAATCCGCGTGGAAAAATGGCTGGACCGGATTCGCGCCTGTTTCCTTAATTCCATCTCCACCGCGGGCGAAAGCGGAGTATGCGCCACCGCCACCCGCGCCGCTTCTATCGCCATCAATCCCTGAGCGGTCTTCGGCTCAATCCGAAATTTCGGCCTCCAGATTAAGGAATTACGATTGTCCTTCAAATATCTTTATCTCCTCTACGATTCCAGGTTGCGCGAAAATTTGTCCACCAGTTTGGCAATGGCTTCTCTCGTTTCAGCCGGAGCCGGGAGCAATGATGATTCGGGTTCTTTCATTCGCTTTCCTTCATTCAGCGCAAACCTTTAATCCATATCTTATTCATTCCTGCTTTGGCCGTCAACCGATAAAAAGGCGTGAGGGATAGAATTGGGGTCAGGGCTTTACATTTTACATATAACTTAAGGAATCGGGACTAAAGTCCCCCGCACAGTCTAAGGGTGAAGGGTGAAAAATTATGAATTATGAGTTATGAATTATGAAAACCAGGGTCGTGACCCTGGACCCAATTTTTTCCATTTCTCCTTTTGCTTTTTGGCCTGAATTTAAAAAAGCGTTAAGCTATCTTAAACAACAAGGGTCGCAGACCCTTGACCCATTTTTTCCATTTTTCCTCTTGGTTTTTGGCTTAAATTTAAGAAAAGCGTTGAGTAATATTAAACAAATCAGTAATCTTTCTAAGTCCTTGAAATTCCAGCACAAAATATTTTTTGTTTAAGATTACTTAAAAAAAGTTCCCGAGCCGATTTTTTCAGGTTTGGGTTTAAAATCAAAAGGTTGATGAAGCTAATTATAGGTTTTTTTTGGGGACGATTTTCGTACTTATAGGGGGACCTCGCGTTTTGCCGGGCAAAACGCGAAGGTTTAAAGGTTGAAAGGTGAAAGGTTGAAAGGTTGAATTCTA
>Ga0315277_10000630_pt1 | contig 55363 bp, 47 predicted proteins | sample YL17G05_15_MG_FD_203695 | JGI IMG/M metagenome (GOLD analysis project Ga0315277, IMG submission 203695) | Sediment microbial communities from Yellowstone Lake, YNP, Wyoming, USA - YL17G05_15 | ecosystem: Environmental > Aquatic > Freshwater > Lake > Sediment | place: USA: Wyoming | collected... | reverse complement strand
CGTGCTCTTCGGCCGAGATCATGACACAGGCGTCGTTGGAGACCGAGATGCCGAACCCGTCGGGGATCCAGGGCTGGAAAAGGCTGGGCACGAATTCGACCCTGGACCCGCGGACAATCCCTCTCTGTGCCCGGGCGCACTCGATCGTGAAATCTGTGACCATCTGCAAGAGGTGATGGACCTCCCAAGGATGAGTCCTCATCGCCGTGAAGAATTCGGTGTGGCCCATGATGAGCGCCGCCGAATCCAGCGGTCCTTGGATGTCGGTCAGGCGGATGGGAATGCGGCCTTCGGTTTTTTCTATGAAGTACCGGGTGGTGTCGAGGATGCGTCCCATCTCACCGGACGACAGGGTGGATCGAGGGGGGAGGTCATAGATTTTTGCTGGATCGCCGAGGGCGAGTGGCTTTACCGACGGGAAATTGTTCTCCCACCAGACGACCTCGCAGCCGAACGCGGCCGGGATGTTGATGACCCCGAAGGCCGGGCAGAGGCAGGGAACGAAATCGCCCCGGAGTGACATCTGGTCTTCGATCTCGGTAAGCTGCGCCTTCAGGAATTTCGCCGGGTCGAGGAGACGGTCGCGAACGGTGTCCTCTCCTTCGGTCGAGAAAAGAGCCGAGCGGATGGGGCGGCCGCCCCGGACTCTCGGCCCGACGTAGCTGATGAGAAAGGCGGGCCGCTCGTCGTTCTCCAGGCACCACAGCCGCCGCAAGAATGATTCGCTCTTTTCCACTCTTTCTGCGTCGATGGGCATGATCTTAGCGTCCGTACATTTCAGCCGCTTCCATCATGGCGTTGATGTTCTGGAGAGGCGATCCAGGCGGGATGTTGTTGCCGTCCTGGACGATGAAACCCAGGAGCGGGGCCAGCACTTCGATCACCCGGCGGGTCGCTTCGCGCACCTGTGCCGGCGTCCCCGAGCGGATGACCATCGGGTTGACGTTTCCGAGCAGGACGACTTTTCCGCCCATTATTTCGGCGATGCGGGCCAGGTTCACTTCATATCCGAATCCCTGGTATTCGTGGATGCCCAGGTCATTGACGAAGGTTTCGAGCAGATGATCGCTGCGGCCGCACATATGGAGGCTCACCCGTCCGTCGAAATGGAAGCGGAGCCGCTTTTCGAAGGGAAGGACGATATCGCGATAGGTTTCGGCCGAGAGAGAGACGGCCAGGTCGTCCGTCCAAGCGAAATCGCGCGGTGTCGGTAGGCTTTCCTCCTCCCAGCAGAAGTCGAGATAGGCGATCAGCTTGTCGGTGACGATCCGGAGAAGCTCGCGGACGAAATCGGGACGTTCGGCGACGGCCAGGAATATCTCCGTCTTCCCCATAAGGTCGCCGGCGACACCGAAGGGGCCGTCGGAAGTGTGGGTGAGACAAGCCTGCGCGCCGGGGTAAAACACAGGCCCGCCCTTAAACCGGACGGGATACTCGGAGGCGATATCGATCATCGCCTTCCGGTAGGCGATCTGCTTGGCGTTGAGGCCGGAATGGATGAAGTCCATGGCCTCGAGCCGACGGAGGTCGGCCTCCGTCTTCACCCAGCCGGGTCCGACCCAGGGGATATCGTCTTCGGGAAAGATGATATCGCAGCCGAGGCTTCCGGCTTCAAAATTGTTCTGGAAGTCAGTCCAGGCGCCGACCCATGGGCCCGTAATGGAATAGGCATCGGTGCGGACGTTTTCCAGCAGCCATTTCTGGGCGAGGATCTGCGTCCGGAGCATGATCTCGGGGTCGGCGTAATAGTCGCGGAACTGAGTCCCGACCTGGGGGACGAGGAAGCGGTGGGCGATGGCCGGGAGGACGGGGATACGGTCGGGTTCCTCGAAACGCCGGGCCGCCTCAACGCGCCGCCGCCGCGCCTCGATCTCTTCGATCGGGACGCCTATTTCGATGACTTTGGACATTATTCCGGCGTCAATCTGTTTTCGGCAGGCGCCGGAGACGGGAATCGGTCCAGATGTCATTTTCGTCCAGGCTCTTCGATGAGAATTCGGAAAGAATCGCGCCCTTGTCGCCCGCCTGGAACCAGTGGAGCGTATCCGGCGGCAGAGTGTATTGGTCGCCGGGCCGGAGAACGATCTCCCTCCCGATCGTGAAGAACTCCCTGTATATTTCCGGGATCCTGGCCCGTGGGTTTAGTGTCGGCTCTCCCAGGACATAGAGAAATACTTCGCCCCAGCGGCAGCGGAACGTCTCCTGCTTGCCGACGTTTTTCTCGCCGACCGGAGGATGCCGGTGCTCCGGGCAGATCTGGCGGGGGAGGAGGACGATCTCCTTGGCACAGTAGCGGTCATTGTTCTCGTAGATGACGACTAGGAGTCCGACATTGTCCAGGTCTCCCAGGCCGAAGTCGGAGACCTCGATGTTCTCTTCTTCCCGGGGAGTGATAGCGATGTGCGCCTTCTTGAGCAACCTGGCCGCCTTTTTCCTGGCCCTTGTGACCTCCTCGGGTTTCATGGCCGTGCTCCTATGCCAGAAGTTTTTCAATATCCTCTCTGCTGGCGAGAGAGGGCTGGGCTCCCATTTTAGTCGTCGCCAAGGCGGCGGCGGCGTTGGCAAACCGGGCGGCCTCGAGGAGCGGCCTTCCTTCGGCGAGCGCCACGGCCAGGGCTCCGTTGAAGGCATCGCCGGCCGCCGTGGTGTCAACGGGAATGACCTTGAAGGCGGGCACGATTTCTCTTTTTTCCCTGGTGGCGACATAGACGCCTTTGGCCCCTAGAGTGATCAGCACGGCCTTCATCCCTTTCACCAGCAGCGCGTCAGCCGCCTTGGCCAGGTCCGATTTCTTGATGAGCGTAATCCCTGTCAGGATCTCGGCCTCTGTCTCGTTGGGCGTGAGATAGGTCACCCGCTTGAGGATGTCGTCGCTCAGCGCCCGGGCAGGAGCGGGGTTGAGGACTACCGGGACACCGGCAGAGCCGGCGATCTCTGCCGCTTCCCGCACCGCCTCCGGAGGCGATTCGAGCTGGATCAGGACGATATCGGCGGAGGCGATGACCGGTTTAGCCAGACGAATGTCCGCGACCCCAAGGCGCGAGTTGGACCCGGAGGCGACGGCGATGCAGTTCTCGCCATCGGGGCCGACGATGATCAAGGCCACCCCGGAGGGAGCGTCTTTGTCCCGGACGATATGATCGACGTGGATCCCGTCGCTGATAAACCCAGCCAAAGACTGCCGGCCGAAGACATCATCTCCGACCCTGGCAATGAAGTGGACCTCACCCCCGGCCCGGGCGGCAGCCACGGCCTGATTGGCGCCCTTTCCTCCGGGAGCCATGAAAAATTCCCCGCCGAGCACCGTTTCGCCGGGCCGAGGGATCTGCGGTGTCCGGATCACCATGTCGGTGTTGGAGCTTCCGATGACCGCGATTTTTTTGGGTAAGCCAGGAACCTTGGCCATAGATTGTCTTCCTTTGGGACCAGTTCTTATTGCCCTTGATTAAATTATATTCTTGATGGGGCGGAATGGCAATCGCCAAGTTGACAGCCATACCCGGCTGTGGTAAACGGATCTCTGGGATCGATTGAGAAGCAGACAGATTCGAAACCTAACTGTTGCTTTTTTCGTATTTCAAGTAGGTCTCTATACGGCGGCATTGACCATGGGTCAGACTCAGGTACCCGACAGCGGAAAGATCCTCGCGGCATTCCCCCTCCGACAGGCGCTGCCTTCTGAGGCCTCCGGATGGAAGACCGGCCGGGAAGACCAGGTTTTTAGCCGGGATAATATCTTCGATTACATGGACGGAGGCGGTGAGATCTACCTGGCTTACGACTTTCAGTTTGTCTTTGTGCGCGAGTATGTCCGGGACGACGCGCCGTCCATCGTCACCGAAATATACCAGATGTCTTCCTCCCAAGACGCCTTTGGCGTCTTTACCCATGATACAGACGGCGACGAAGTCGATCTCGGGCAGGGGGCGATCTATGCCGCCGGGCTTCTCCGCTTCTGGAAGGATAAAGTTTTTGTCCGGATCCTGGCCGACAGCGAGACGCCCGAGGCCAAAGCCGTCATCATGGAATTGGGCACCACAATTGTCCGGGCGATTTCCCGAGACGGCGATAAACCGGCTCTGGTCAAGTTCCTTCCCATAGATGGCTTAAAGCCGAAGAGCCTGCGCTATTTCCACACTCTGATCTCGCTCAACGCCCACTATTATCTGGCCAACGTGAATATCCTGAGCCTTTCGCCGGAAACTCGGGTGGCGATGGCCCGTTACGTAAAGGACGGCTCGGAAGCCAGGCTTCTCCTGGTCGAGTATCCCACGGTCGAGCGGGCCGTCGACGCCAACGGGAGGTTCGTGGAGATGTTCCTGCTGGAAAGGTTCGAAGCGGACGGGAAAGTGCCGCCGAAAAAGCTCGAAGACGGGAAATTCGCCGGCGTTGCGCGCAGCGGAAAGCATTTGATCATCGTCATCGAAGCCGAAAAAAAATCAGTCTTGGACTGGCTCACCAAGACGATATCTCAAAACCTGGAGGGATAATAACCATGAAAAAAAGAAGAGCGGGAAAGACTGTCACCCGGCGCGACTTCATCAAAGGGGCGGCCATGGGGACTCTTGGGATGGCCTTGTATGGGAAGGGCAGGCCGGTTTTCGCCGGAGCGAAAGCGGGTGCCGTTCCCTTCGCCGCCGAGAATCCCCAAAGCGTTGTTGTCTTGATCAGGAATGTAAAGGCCATCGGCGCAGGAGACAAAGTGGATGCGGCTGTTGTCCAGGATATGATCGATACTGCCGTCAAGCAGTTCTCGGGGGAGGCGGATGCCGCTAAAGCTTGGGCGAAGTATGTTCGCGCCGACGACACGGTGGGCGTCAAGTTCACCCGCTGCGACTGGATGCGGGTCCATACGGATCAGGCCGTCATCGATGCCGTCGTGAAGAGAGTGGGGGAGGCCGGTGTCGTCCCGGACAAAATTTACGCCCAGGATGGCGGGCTCCCAATCGCCAAGTGCACGGCTCTAATCAACGTGCCGTCGGTCAAGGTTCATACCTTGACTGGGATTGCCGTATCGATGAAAAATTACATCAATTTCGCACCGGCTCCGTCCAAGTATCACTCTCCGAGCACCAACCTGGGTGAGATCTTTCTGATGCCGGATGTGAAAGGGAAGACGCGGCTGATCGTCGTAGACATCCTGAGGCCGTATTTCGGCCCCGGGCCCCAGATCAATCCACTCCATCGCTGGAACTATTACGGTATCATGGTGAGCAACGATCCGGTGGCCGTCGAGAGCGTCTGCCTGAATATCTGCCAGGCCAAGCGGAACCTGTTTAAGGGCGAAGCCTGGCCGATCACACCACCCCCCGAGTTCATCGCAGCGGCGGATAAAACCTATAAGCTGGGGACGAGCGATCCGACAAAGATCAGACTTATCAAATTGGGTTGGGACAAGGATATCCTGATCTAAAGTCTATTCTTCGGGCGCGCGGCCGGCGAGTTTGTCCAGGACCCGTCTCAATTCGTCCTGGGCTTCCTTATACATCTTGGACTTAAAGGCGAGCGTGTCGAGGTCTTTTGTCTCGTTCATCCTCTGCTTCATTTTTTCGATCCGCGCAAGAAGCTCGCCTTCGCGCCGCCTCAACCTGTGGATTTCCGTACTGCTCAATCGATTTTTGTCCATTGTCCTTTCCTTCTTAACAAACCCCTTGGCTCGGGCAGGAGTCAGTATAGCCGATATGGGCAGCGCAGGCAATGCTCCGTTTCTTGACTGGACCGTGATCTTCCTGTAATATGACACTCCCTCAGGTGGGGCTGTAGCTCAGTTGGGAGAGTGCTTGACTGGCAGTCAAGAGGTCGCCGGTTCGATCCCGGTCAGCTCCACCACCTCTTCCCCCCTTATTTTCTCCCGTATCAATAATTTAGACGGGACCCCGGTTTCTTTCGTCTTTCAGCCCATGACGCATAATTTCAGCGCTTTTACTTAATTTTTGGCACGTATTTGGCACACGGCTGGCACACGGTTTTGTGCCGTTGACGCCATGTGGAGCGGACTTGTTTGCTATCTTTTTGAGCTTGGTCTAAAATCCTAAGAGATAGCCTGACAACGGGGAGAAATGCGATGGACTCCAAGCCCTTTGAAAATACCCTCTACTATGGCGACAACCTGGATATCCTGAGACGATACATTCCAGACGAAAGCGTTGATCTCGTCTATCTTGATCCGCCGTTTAAAAGCAGCCAGAACTACAATATCCTTTTCAAAGAACAGAACGGAAGTCGCGCTGCCTCGCAGATCAGGGCCTTCGAGGATACCTGGACCTGGAGCCAGGATGATGAAGCCGTCTATGCCGATCTGGTGACGAAAGGCGGGAAGGTTGCCGATTGCCTCCAGGCTTTCCGGACATTCCTTGGCCCGTGCGATATGCTGGCCTACCTTGTTATGATGGCTCCGCGGCTGGCCGAACTTCGCCGGGTCATGAAGAAAACGGCAGACATTTATCTCCATTGTGACCCGGCAGCAAGCCATTATTTGAAAATGCTTATGGACGCGGTTTTCCTAACAGATAATTTTAGAAATGAGATCATCTGGCGACGAACAGGGTCACACAATAAAATGCACCGCTATGCGCCGATCCATGACGTGATTCTTTTCTATTCAAAAACGGGAACCTTTACATGGAACTATCCAAAACGTCCATTTATGAAAGGTCATGTCGAAGAGCATTTTGTAAAGGATGGAGATGGCTATCGAACTAACTATTATGGAAACGTCCTGACCGGGTCGGGATTACGTGGGGGTGAATCTGGCGAACCGTGGCACGGTTTTGACCCATCGGCAAAAGGACGACATTGGGCGATCCCCGGAGGCCTATTGAGGGATATCGATGAAGACATATCGGGATTATCTCAACATCAAAAATTGGATCGGCTGTTTGAAATGGGATTTATTAAAATAGTGCCTGGTCACGTATGGCCTATATACGAGCGCCGGTTAGACAAAGATGAAGGACAGGCCGTAGCTGATATATGGGCATTTCAACCCTATACCAATGGAACTGTTTTCGGTATTGACGAAGGGATTGATGAAGATGTTCGCTGGCTTTCGACAAAGGATCAAGAACGTCTGGGCTATCCTACGCAAAAGCCGGAGGCTCTTCTGGAGCGGATAATCAGAGCCAGCAGCAACGAAGGAGATCTGGTCCTTGATCCGTTCTGCGGCTGCGGGACGACAATCGCGGTAGCACAAAAGCTGAAACGTCGTTGGACCGGAATTGATATAACACATCTCGCGATAACGTTAATGAAAAAGCGCTTGCTGGACGCCTTCGGGGCAGATGCACAATACAAGGTCATAGGTGAACCGACGAGCCTCCCGGACGCTAAGGCCCTAGCCGAATCCGACCCCTATCAATTCCAGTGGTGGGCGCTCGGACTGGTCGGGGCGAGGCCGATTGAGGAAAAGAAGGGAGCAGACAGGGGGATTGACGGCAAGATTGTATTTCAAGGGGACACGGCCGGACAATTTGAGCAGGTAATAATCTCCGTCAAGGCCGGTCACATCACGGCAAACCACGTCCGGGATCTCCGCGGCGTCATTGAGCGAGAGAAGGCAGCAATCGGCGTCCTGATCTCGATGGAAGATTTTACGAAACCGATGCAGACCGAAGCCGTCACGGCTGGCTTTTTTGAATCAAAAACCTGGGGGAAAAAGTACCCGAAAGTACAGCTCTTAACCGTGGCGGAACTTCTGGCGGGCAAGAAGATTGACATGCCCCCGATCAAACAGGTCGGCGCGACGTTCAAGAAGGCAGATAGATTTAAGGGCGCACCACCTGAACAATTCACAATTAAAGAGAAATAGAAGGTACGGATGGACAAACGAATGCTGCTCAAAACGATACTTGTTCGAAGCGTTCAGACTCCTGAAAAATATTGCTGCTAAAAATGTGTCTTAATTCTATCGTTTACGTTTTGCCTTTGTTTCCGATCATTACTAGAGGTTTCCTCTGTCTAAAGTTTCAGGAAGAGATGAAAGATAATTTGCCTGCTAAGGTGCTCGATAAAGAATCACACAGATCCCATTTCATGACATTGGCAGGTTTTAGCTTCTCCGGATTACTGGCTATGGCGGTTCTTGATGTCGCGCTTCGTCAGGATTTCCAATATTCGATCTATTATCTATTTTTGAGTTTCTTAGGATACATATTTGCAGTAAATCTCCAAAGCTACAAAGCAAAGCGGTGGCAAGATCAGCTTGCCACGGCGTCCTCGGATATGGCTTCATTGTGTCTTGTATTATCCATCCTAAGCATTTTAATGACAAAAAAATTTAGTCCTGTTTTTGCTTACATCTTGAGCACTATAGCAGTTTTGGTTTGGCTTACTGATCATGGCCTCCGGCTTGTCTTTGATTGGACTTATCTCCGAGAAGAAAGGAGAGGAAAAAATGATAAAAAATAAAGGCAAAGAAAAAGAGCAGGAAAAGAAAGCATTGGATTATGAATTCTGTCCCAAACACAGTCTAAGATACCCTAAAGGTTCGGTGTGCCCGAAATGTGAAGAGGAAAATAGAAGAAGAAGAAATTGATTCTATTTTTCTATAGGCTGATCAGACTGATCGGATCATGAGACGCTTGGAGGCCAGAGGCCTTGATCAAAGGCATGGCCTCCCTGGGTCAAGCGAGACGCTCGTTAGCGGATAATCGCCTCATTGATAGAGACGATGACAAAGACCGATAATTCTCAGCGCTCGGGGATTCCGAGGGTAGTCTTTCTTTCATGGGGAGCGATGTATCCTGTGGACCGGGCAGCAGTCAAGGTGCCGGGGGTATCATAAAATGGAGGGTAGTGGATTAACTTGAAAAGGAGGAGCATAGAATGAAAGGGAAAATGAGGTTGTTGACTTTAAAAAACACGTCAAATAGAATATGTTTTGCAGAATCAAAAAAGAGGACCAAAATGCTAGAAAAAGAATATGAATTCTTTCAGAAAAATAAGGCGGAATTTAAGGAAAAATATTTGCGCAAGTTTGTTGTGATAAAAAATGAGCAACTATTGGGTGTTTATTCAACGTCTGCCGAAGCACTTGCGGAAACCTTAAAAAAACATAAGATTGGGACTTTTCTGATTCAGCAAATCTTGGAAAAAGAAGAAGATTACATTCAAAGATTTCATTCTAGAGTTTTTGTATAAGGAGTAAATGAAAAAGGCCCGCCGTTTTCATTTTGCATTTAAGACGGAGTATGGGGGCATTACTCGCGAACTTCGAACCGAAATAAAAATTAAATTACCATCCTCAATGGTCGGTCGGACAAACACGGGATGGATTGGCTTAGTCGGTTTATGGGATACGGGGGCAACACACTCAGTAATTACTAAATCAGTTGTTGATAGACTCAAGCTAATCCCAACGGGAAAAACAATGGTTTTTGGCATTAACACTAGTGAACTTAGAGATACTTTTATGGTTGATATTGGACTGCCAAATAGAGTCGCGATTCCCGACGTAACCGTTACCGAGTGTGTTATTAATAGCCCCGGAATTGATGTGATAATCGGAATGAATATTATTCAACTCGGGGATTTTTCAATTTCTAACGGTCCAGGGAAAACCTTTTTTTCTTTTGCGATACCACCATTTCCTAATCCAGTTGATTTGTTAGCCAAGAGCATTGCCGTAAATCCAAAGAAGCGATGAAGCACGGCCTAGTTAAGTAAGCTCAAAATTTCTTCGGTTGTCCAAACATGGTCCGTTACCTTAGCTTCCATCGCCGGGGGAGAGGGATTCTAGTCAGGGATCCTTTTGGGAGAGGGCATCGGGTCCGGGCTGGCCTTGCCGTCCCTGGTTGGCACAAATCTGGCACAAATTTTTTCACGGGTCAGAATGTCCCGGATGTATATTGAATTCCTATAAATTCGCATTATAATAATGAGTGAGCAAAGGCAATAAGAAGGAATTCTGAAAAAATTAAAATGCCTATGCATTTCACCGCTAATTTCAGGTTGCTGTATTCTTCTTAAGAAAAGCCATGACAAATTAAAAGTAGGAAGGGAAAAAAAATGTTAAAAACAATATCTAATGTAATCATGATTCTATCTACTATCTGTTGGGCTACCGTGGGGAGTCTTGATGCCTATCAAGCTGAGCAAAAGAAAGACCAGTTAAAACTTTCGTTTAAATATAGGCCGAACCTGGATGAATGCATACCTTCTAAGCCTCAACAAAAAGCTAAACGATCGGCCGTTGATGAGTATCTTGATTATTTGCATCGGCGATTGAGTTTCCCTAAAGATTACGATATTGATGAAGATAAACGGCAAATCCAAAAACTTACAGACGAGATCCTTAGTGAATTAACCTGGAAAGAAGACTTAGCTTTTCTTAATGAGATTCCACCCAAGACTCAACAAATTGAAGTAAAGCCAACTCCCCCGACCGGATTTGTTCTTGATACTCCGGGATATAGTCCAAAAGAAAAAGTTAAAAAGTCCGATTATGATCTTAGCTTTCTTGATGAGATTCCACCTATTAATCAGCCTAGCAGTTATGCATCCTATGCAGAAGAGAGAGAGATAAAAAAGATAAAAGAAGACATAGAAAACGCCATCAGAGACCTTGAAGGCGCAGCGAGCGACGCCAAAAGAGAGTTAGAAGAACAACGGATAATACTTGACTGGGAAAACTTTAGGCATAAACAGGAACTTTTCAATAACTATTTGGAAATAAAAAGTTTTATTGAATATGACATTGAATTGGATTTGATGCTAAGTAAAACCTTCCCTAAATATAAAAAATATAGCACATCTCCTTATTATTGGCTCTGGCTTTTATATCTCTACCGTTGAAACGAAGATTATTCAAAGGCCAAACAAAACCTTTTTCCCTCGCCTTCTCTTCATCAGAATCCCTTGTTTCAACACCTCACCAAAGGTCCCAGTATGATATCATTGCCATTAAACATCCAGGCTTAAACTTCCCATGCAATTGACCCGGATTCCGTCGTTATTTATGAGGCTGGATTCATGCCTACGATCGAAGAGGCGATAAAAATCTCCGATGAAAGAAAAAAGAACGTCTTGGAACCTCAAACTAAAAAAATAATTCCTTCGGCAGAAATTCACTTATGAACTTGTGAAATTTGCTGAAGTCTACCATCTTGAGTCTACGTTCTCCAACCTTATTAATAGGAGAGGAAGGACTACTTGTCAGCCGGCCAACCCCGGACAAGTCAAAATGAATATTTTAGTTTAATGACGAAACCATTGTGCAAAAAGGATAACCATGCCGACATATACCCTTTTCTTGCTCTTTCTATTTCAAGTACTTTTATTTCATTTTTTGCTGATTCACCAATTATGAATCCTATGAGACCTAAGGCAGTTCCGCCAATTCCCGTTATTAAATATTCAATTTTAGGTTTTTCTTCTCTATGAGCAATTCCCCAAATATCATATTCCCAGACTTCTTCTTTATTGCCAAAATAAAGGCCCCATCCAAGTAAGCTCAATCCGAACCCAGTCCATCCTAAAGAATCAGCAGTACTCTCCCTTGCTCTTGCAATGGCCATTGCTCTTTCCCAAGAATCGCGTTCAGAATCCGCACTAATTGCTGGAAGTTCGGGCGTTTGTGGTAATTTAAAGGTCGGTTTAGTAATACTTGGCTTAAGTTCTTGTTCTTTAGGGGTAGGCTTTATCTCAAATTGAGCAAAGAAAATATTTACATAGCCTGTTACTATAATCCCATCTTTATCAGGTGGCAACTTTACTTTAATCCAATTTTGAACTGTTTCCACAACTTCTAATTCAGAGCCAACGGGAAGCTCTCTTATAGGCAAACTATCATGACTCGGTTCAAGTCTTAAAATGGCATTTTCTTTTATTATTCTTATTTTTGCTTCTTGAGAATACAAATTCGTTCCCTTATATGTAAACAAAATTGATAATAAAACAAATGCTAACAAAATTTTTAATGATGTTTTTCTCATCTTGCCCTCCCTTGTTTAATTTGCAATGTCAAATTTTATCATAATTACCTAATAAATCCCAAAGGTCAGTTTTTGGCCCTAAATTGATTATATGATAGCGCTGCTCCATCAAGTTGCTCAAGTTTCTATTTCCGATATTGACGGTTAATGGCAATACCCCTAAAAATCAATGTACCTTTCCGCGCCTTTCTCGATTCTCTCAATGTTGTGGAGATACTTCTCGGTTGTCTCAATCGACGCATGCCGGAGGGCTTCTTTCACCTGGAGCAGCGGAGCCCCGGCCTTCAGGCTCTGAGTAGCAAAGAAGTGTCTTAACGAGTGAGCAGAGAGTTTCTTTTTATCGACACCAATTGACCGGAAAGCGGTTTTTGTGATCTGCCTCAAAGTCCTGGTCGTCAATCGCTGGCCGCCGTTCCGGTCGCTGTGTGAGGCAAAGAGCGAATCTTCAGGCTCCACCTTCCCCCTGGCCTTTAGATACTCCAGGATCGGCCCCAGGCTCGCTTCCGTGAGCAGCACGAACTCGTCTTTGGAATCCCGGCCCTTTCCCTGGACAAAAAGCAGTGCCTCGTCGGCCTCCTGCTTCACGTCCTCGACGTCGGCCCGGATGATCTCGATCGTCCGGAGTCCGGTCCGGGCCATGAGATTGATCAACGCAAAGTCCCGCTTTCCCTGAAGCGCCGAGCGGTCAATCCCGTCGAGCATAGCCCTGACCTGGGAAACGGTAGGGGATTCCCTGAGATGGCCATTCGGCTGCTTTATTCCCTTCACATTCCGGGCGACATTCGGATATTTCCGGCAGCCCTCCAGGTAAGCGAAAAATCGCTTGACTGCAACGAGATAGCTGTTGACCGTGTTGGCCGCAAGGTTGGACTCCTGGAGGAAGGTCTTGAAGCGGAGGACCGCTTCCCGATCCGGCTGAGTGATCTCATTCGATGAGAGCCACGCCAGAAACCGCTTGAGGCCGTTCCGATAGGCGACCTTTGACACTCCCCTGATATCCTGGGCGGCCAGGAAAGAGTCTATCAGCTCAGGGACAGACAAGAGCCTGGCCGGCCTAGCCTCATCGGATTTGATTATTTCGTCCATCTCCCTGTCAAATCCCTCCGACCCAAACGTAACATGGAAATTTCCATTGTCAATACGGTTAAGTTTAACCTGAACCCCCTACCCTCTCGCCTTCTCATCTCCAGCCCCTTAGACAGGCTTCCCCGGAGGGAGATCCTTTCCCTGTCTTCTACCCCTACCCAGGCGACAAGTGTTTGAACCCCCCCGCCGAGTATCCAGGGCAAGACAAAGACGGGGGGGTAGAGGGCACTTTACGATTGGGCCTACCCTTTATAGGTCAACCCCCGCTCCGTAAGCTTCATATTTCCCCTTAATAGCGGCCATCAGTGGCCTCCTAGCCTCCTAATTTCAACGATCTTGACCCTATGGCTACCAACCTACCCGCCCCCTTAGTTCCATGAGAAAAAGCCCTCTGCTATTAACTTACGCTTCAAATCCAGGCATATATTTTTCCATCAGAAAACCCCTCTCTCGATTACCAACTTAATTTAGTCTTGAACAACCTACAACTAGTAGAGGGGTTTTTCCACAGTTTTCGCCATTGACAAGTTCAGCTTTCTTATCTTAGTTAATATTAAACTAAATAATAAGACAGTCTATAGATTGATAACCGAAATAGTGTCAGAGGGGAAAAATCCCAAGACTAAGGGCAGGCTTTAGCTGGACTGTCTAAAGCTAATTCGACTCTGTCTATAACTGTGACAAGCTCCCTATATGCTACACACTAGCTAATATCAAGTATTGGTAAGATACATACTAATAGAAGAATACATACTAAATCACTCTATGGTACTGCATCCGAAAAGGGAGACGGGTCTTTCCTTAATAAGCAGCTTACTTCATTTTCAGCTTGGCTGGGCAAACGTCCACACTCGTTTTTCGAGGTTGGAATCGGCCAAGAAGCGCCTCGTTTTGGTCTCGACCTTTTTCTATTCCATGTCCCTCTATGATGAAAACATGACCGGCCAATGAACTCTCGCCATAGGGTCCGGGTCTACTTTGATAAATTCTCGGGTTTTCCAATTCCATTTCCATCGCAATGTCTCTGACTTTCCGCCTTTTATGTAATCCATTTCGACTTCGATGCTATCGCCGGAAAACCTAACCGCCCGCGGGAAGAACCTCCTTTCGGGACAATTAAGTAGCCAGCCCCTTTGGTATTTCACGATCGTCTTGATATGCTTGTCTTTCCAATCAGGTTTGCGGTCAGCTTCCCTGTCTCTGTCCATGCATGCTACAAGAAGGTCCACCGTCTTGGGATTTGAATTTGACAAGAGCTTCTGTATCCAAGCACGTTCGGATTTTGTCATCCTACTTTTGACGGTTTTTTTATTCTCGGACTTGATCGTACATTGCTTCTTGAGTTCCATCCATCGCTCCCTGAATTTCTTCCTCGACGTTTCTTTGTTCCATTCCTCTGTCATAGAAGAGATGTCCACATCTTTTGCCCACTCATACCCCATCTCTTTGAATCGTTCATAAAACCACCTGAGCAACGTTAGCAGCATAGCCCAAGGAACTCTACCATTACGTTTCGCCAACCGGGACCAGAAAAAAATGATCACAGTTGCCTTGTCTACGGGACGCCCTCCTGTCTTCCCCTCCGAGATCACTTCCTCCAGAAAGGCGATTTCTTCCTTTAGGGAGGCGACTTCTTCCCATAGTCCTAGGGTCCTTGCTTTGTTCAAAAGTGTTCTTGATTCTTGGAGGTTCTTCTTGGCCGTTTCTATCAGGTCATCGGGAATGAAGGTTCCAAAGGGCTTCCCGAGAGGTATCCTCATAAGGACACATGCAAGCATGGAGGCATATTCCCGAAGTTCGCATCCGGTTTTCTTCTTCAGACAATTATCTAGCTGATCCTGGTCATTTAAATTCCATTTGGGATCGATCTTCGCTGGTAATTTCACATTAATATTATAATGCAAGATGGGATAGAAAGAAAGATAAGAAAACGCGGCTGAATTGAGTCGGCCCGTCCTGCAAAAGTAGGGTTTAACTAGGTTAACCCCTACTTTTTCGCTCTATTTTGTGCTTAGATCTCATTCGTTATAAAGCATTTGGGGGGTATAATTAGAGTAGGAGAATTAAGCATGCAAAGCAAAAGATTGTGGACAATACGGGAGGCAGCTTCAGCGTTGGGGCTGCAGCCAGGCACCCTCTACACCTGGGCATGGAAGAAGAAAGGGCTTCGATTTGTTCACGTAGGAAGAGCCCTACGGGTGAGTGAGAAGGAGATCGAGGCGTTCGTGCGGCGAAATACGACGCATCCAATAAAGGAGCAGGCAAAGGACCAGTAAATAAAGACCTCCAGTTTCAGCTGGAGGCAAGGGAAAAAAAATGAGCACGCAAACCAATAACAGCATAGGCGAAAAGTTCCGCCTAAGTCAAGCCCAGGTCGCCGAACTCTTCCGTCAAAACAAGCGGCACTATAAAATTTTCTTAGCAGTCATAAAACTCCAAGCATCTCTTTATCGCCCGAGAATCGCCATACTCCGGGAGGGCTTAGCGGGAGGGCGAAAATGAAGACCGACACAGAATCGCGGCCGGGGATGGAGAAGGGATATATCAAGCTATGGCGTAAATTCCGGGATCACCCTTTCTGGAGAGAGGAAAGGAGATTCTCAAGGGCAGAGGCTTTTCTCGATCTGGCCATGTCGGCAAACGGGAAGGATAGGGCTGTAATTTTTCGCGGTCAATCCTTGATGATAAGGCGGGGGCAGTTCCTAACATCGATCAGGAAATTAAGCGAAAAATGGGGGTGGTCCAGGAAAAAAGCCAGTGATTTCTTAAATCGCCTTCAAAATTCCGACAACTCAATTAGGGTAATATTAGACCACAGAAAAGCCCTCGTAACTGTAACAAATTACGCTATTTACAATCCGTCGCATCAATCAGAAAAAGCCACTGAAATTAAAGAGAAATGTGCCACAGAAAAGCCACTGAAAGGCCACAAATTGCACACAACTAATGAAAGATTAAGAGAAATAAAGAAAATTCTTAGTCCGGAATTTTTCTCTTTAGTCAATCTCCTAAGTGAAAAGATGAGGCAGAATGACCCCGGAGCCAAGATCCCCAAGACGGAACCACAGCGGCAAAAATGGGCCACCGACTTCGGGCTTTTGGCAGAAAGAGACGGAAGGCCACTCGAAGAGATCAAGAAGGTTCTAGTCTGGTGCCAACAGGACTCTTTTTGGAAAGGGAACGTTCTTTCAGCCTCAAAATTCCGTGAGAAGTATGCCCAGCTAAGATTGAGGATGATAGAAGAACAGAGCAAGCAAGGGCATAAGGAGAGTTTCACGGATGAGGAGTATGCCGCCTACATTAAACAGCAACGGGAGGAGGCGAAGAAGTGATCTACCCTGAGACCGAGAAGACCATCCTGGCGACAGTGATCGAATATTCCGGCTGCCGTCCCAACCTTACAGACATACTGTTTGAGAACCTTGTCGAGGGGGACTTCAGGGATGTAAACGCAAACCTGGTCTTCAGGGTCCTAAGAGACCTCGTTGAAAGAAAGTCGGCCTTTGACTTTATCACGATCATGGATCTATTGAGGGGACAAGTCAGCGAGGTCTATTTCTCTTCGATGCTCGACTGCCTGAGGGGAACCCATGAGGGAATAGCCGAGCGGTTTCTAAGAGAGAAGATAAACTACCTAAAAGGCCAATACGCACAAGTGGACCTCCTAAAAGAGATAGAGAATCTGGCCCGGGGAAATATCAATATCATCGACTGGGACAAAATCGGCGAGATTGTGCAGAGAGCAAAGTTTGTCCACGTGAAGAATGAGGACTCGAGCTTTCGTGCCGCATATCAGGAATATGTCTCATGGAAAGAAAAAAAGAGGACTTGTGTCAATACTGGCTTTCCCACATTCGACAAGCTCACCGACGACTATCAATATGGCGAGATCATCGCGATTATGGCGCGGACTACAGTCGGCAAGACGTTTCTTAGCCTCAATATTCTCAGCCACCTGATGAATAGCGAGCAGAATAATAAAATCGGATTCTTTTCCCTCGAAATGGACAAGGGTCCCCTCACGGAAAGGATGATGCAGATTTACTTCAACCTCTCCAGACACGAAGTCCATAGCCGAAGGATGGCAGGCGGCCTGAATGAGTATGAGTTCTTGAAAAGATATGATCCCCTTAAGGTTTACAAGTTTGTCTATTCTGTGAACGAGATCGAAAGGCTCGTTGAAAAAGACGGACTCAAGATAGTCTTTATCGACTTCCTTCAGCTGATTAAGGCCGGTTCGGGAAGTGGAGCCTACGAGATAACCACGAATAAGATCGTTGACTTGAAGGAGCTTGCCAAAAATAGAGAGCTTATAGTTTTCCTCCTAGTCCAGGTCTCAAGGAAGGGTGGTGGAGGATGGGAACAAATCACGATTGACATGGCCAGGGAATCCGGAGCGATTGAGGAGATTTCCGATTTTATAATCGGCCTGTGGGACTCTAACCTTAACCCCAGGGCTACGGAGAAACAGAGGGCTAAATCTCAAGGAAGCCTGTGCATGAAGCTATTGAAAAACAAACGCGGGCCTACAGCGTTCATCGAGGCAAAATTTTTGAAAGACTCAGGCCGCATTCTCGAAATCGAGGGACAAAATGCTTTCTGATTTTGAAATAAGGCGATTGATCAATCATGTCGACCGAAGATGGAAGGAAATTTCTCTCACAGAAGATAAGGATCTCCGCATGAAAGAAAAGACCGAATTTCTCGAAAAGATGGGGGAAATTCTAGAAAGCCTATCCAAGACACTAGAAAGCTCCCGCCGGGACAGGCCCGAATGCCACCCCTTCGGACCAGGAGGATAGCAGAATGAGTGACGATAAAAGGCGGGTCCTATAAATGATCCCCACGAAAACACAGACAATTTTCGAGTTCAACAAGAACCCCGCCGAGCTGGTGAGGATCAGCCTGGTCGAGTTCAAAGGAAAGCGATATGTCGATCTCCGGCTTTACTACGATGCCAGCGAGAGCGAAATACCCGACTGGAAGCCATCGAAGAAGGGGATCTGTCTTTCGGTTGATCTCCTGGATGATCTCAAAGAGGCCATCGATAAGGTCGAAGCCTGTGTAGAGGACGGGGACCAGGACCTGAATAAAGACTCCGCGGCCAGGACCTCCAGGGAGGACCGGCCAGAACGGACCGAGGATGAGTGAGATAGCCGACTCCACCCGGCCCGGGATCGCCTATCCTGCGCGATCCTGGCGCGAAATTTCAGCCACGGCGGGGGAGATAGTCCAGGGGAAGGTCCCATCATAGGCCCAAAAATGATAAGCATGATAGGCGATCGGCGGAAGCGCTGGCGAGAATACAACCGGAGCGAGCGCGGAAAGGCACGGCACAGACGATACCGCCAGTCTGCCTACGGGAAGGCCAGGCTCCGGGAAAAATACCTAGAGCGCGTCCGCTTGCTGGACGAAGCCAAGTCCCAGGCCGGCTGCTGCCGGTGCGGAGAAACCGACTCACGATCTCTCTCATTCATCCCTCGGGATGGTCAGGAGGTCAAATTCGCCCCCTCCTTAATGAACATCAGCCGGGGCCTCGATGGCTGGAAGGAAGTGATCGCGGCCTGTGATGTTATCTGTCGAAATTGCTTGGCAAGGAAAAGACGCGGCGGGGAGTCGGTAAAGGCCAAAGGAATCCCCAAAACCCCCCAACCTATGCCCTCTTACAAATCGTTAACGATTGTTTCGAGCCCTTACCCTACCCACCCTACCTGCGAAGCATGCGAAACTGAATTTAAGCCCCTGAATAAGCCGAAATTGAGAAGGCGGAAACGGTTCTGTTCCGATCGTTGCCGTCTGCTCTCCTGGGCAGCCAGGGAGCTTTTGAAAGCATATCAAGAGGGCCGCGCTGACGGGCTCTATGACATCATCACTGAAATCGGAGGGAAACTAGGGCCTTGATGGAAAAGATGCTGTCCGTCCGCGAGGCCGCCGAGTTCTTAAGGCGTAGCCCGAATACTCTTTATCGCTGGGTAGAGTTCGGAAAAATCCCCTGCGTCAAAATACATGGGCGCGTCCTATTCGAGAGTGATAAACTCGAAGAGTTCATCAGACAAGGCCGGTCACAGCCGATCATGCTTCCACTCCCACCGCCGAATTCTCTTGACATTGCCTCCATCGACCGACAATATCTGAAGCGAGGAGGTAAGAGCGCCGTGGGAAAATCCAAACGGCGCTGGCGTTATGCGAATGGGACGATTTTCTTAAGAAAGACTAAGAGTGGGGTTGACCGCTGGGCGATCGACTACAAGGACGGAGGACGGCGTGTCCGGGAGATTGTTAGAGACGCCCAGACGCGGGGGGAGGCTTTCTTTGCACTCCAGCAAAAGGTTGCCGCATCTTTCAACAACCGGGTCCATCCTGCACGGGAGGCTGAGCCGGTGAGCTTTGCCTGCCTCGCCGACACGTACATCGACGACTACGCCAAGGTCAAAAAGAGAAGCTGGAAGACAGACTACTATTTAGTTAAATCGAGCATGAAGCCGTTTTTTGGAACGATGACGTGCGCGGCTATTCGGTCCCTGGATGTCGAGCGCTATGTTAAGCACCGGCTCGATGAGGGAGTGTCAAAGGCGACGGCCAATCGCTGCGTGCAAATTCTGAGAGTGATGTTCAACCTGGCGATTGACTGGGGCTATCTCAACGACAATCCCGTGAGAAAGGTGAAGCTCTTTTCCGAGAAGGACAACTTGAAGGAACGCGTCCTGACTGGAGATGAGGAACTCCGGCTGCTAGACGCAAGTTTGGCGCACATGAGGCCGATCATTATTTGCGCCCTGCACACGGGGATGAGGCGCGGGGAGATCCTGGGCCTCCGCTGGGACCAGGTCGATTTCGGGAACGGGACGATCCGTGTGGACAAGGCAAAGTCCGGCAAGCCCCGTTTTATCCCCATCAACGGAACGCTCCTCGGGCTTCTGCGCCGACAACAGATTGAGCATCCCGGTGCTGAGTTTGTTTTCCCGAGCTTCCGGACCGGCCGGGCTTTCTTCAAGGTCGACAAGGCATTTAAGCGGGCCTGCAAGTTGGCGTCGATCACCGGGCTGAGGTTTCACGATCTCCGGCACACGTTCGCCTCCCGGCTCATCGCACGGGGTGTGGACATCATCACGGTCAAGGAACTCCTGGGACATTCGAGCGTCAGGATCACCGAGCGATACACCCATTCCTTGAGCGAGCAGCGGCGGCGGGCGGTCGGACAATTGGATGCACCGATGGTGTCAATTTTGGCACGCGGTTGGCACGCGGCGGCGGAGGGGGAGAAAAAAGCCCCCGCAAACCCTTATTTTTCAATGAATTAGGAGGGAGGCAGAATGAAGCGGTATCGGACTGGCAGTCAAGAGGTCGCCGGTTCGATCCCGGTCAGCTCCACCATCTTATTTCCCTTGTTTCCTCTGATATCTGAGCATTATCCTGATTTTAGCTTTTTAGCCTGAGTCACCTAAACTGAGCCATTTTTAGCGATTTTGTCCACGCCGTGTCCACACGGGGAGAGGCCTATTTTCTGTTGACTATTCTCCCGTTTCTTTGCTACCCTTTAGCCATACCTGATAGAAGGGGTCGGCAATGGCCGTCAAATGCCCGAAATGTCAAACCGAGAATCCCGACACCCTGAAATTCTGCGGGGAATGCGGGACCCAGTTCCCACTGCTCAAGGACATATCTCCCGAAGTCACGGAAACCATCAGGGCTCCGCTTAAAGAGTTGATTCGGGGAAGCCTGTTCGCTCGCCGCTATGAGATTATCGAGGAGCTGGGCAAGGGGGGAATGGGTAAAGTCTATCGGGCCTTCGACAAGAAGATCGATGAAGAAGTCGCGCTCAAAGTCATCAAGCCGGAGATTGCCGCCGACGCAGAAACCATCAAACGATTCAGCAACGAGCTCAAGCTCGCCCGAAAGATCAGCCACCGGAATGTCGGGCGTATGTTTGAACTTATGGAGGATGAAGGAACTCATTTCATCACGATGGAATATATCCCCGGTGAGGATTTGAAGAGGATGATACGGATGTCGGGCCAGCTCGGGGTGGGGACGGCTGTGCATATCGCCGAGCAGGTGTGTGAAGGCCTGACGGAAGCTCACAGATTGGGAGTCGTGCATCGGGACCTAAAGCCGAGCAATATCATGATTGACCGGGACGGTAATGTAAGGATTATGGATTTTGGGATAGCCCGCTCCCTCAGGGCAAAAGGCATAACCGGAGCAGGGATGATGGTCGGGACCCCGGAGTATATGTCACCCGAGCAGGTGGAGGGGAAGGAAGCCGACCAGCGTTCGGATATTTATTCATTGGGAGCGATCCTGTATGAGATGATGACTGGCAGATTGCCCTTTGAAGGCGATACGGCGTTGAGCATCGCCGTGAAGCACAAGACCGAGATGCCCAAAGACCCGCGGGAGTTCAATCCGCAAATCCCAGAAGATCTGAGCCGTTTGATCCTGAAATGTCTGGAAAAAGAGAAAGAGAGTAGATACCAGCGGGCAGATGAAATCCTGTCCGTACTGGTCACGATAGAGACCAGGACTTCCACGACCCGGATCGCTACGGCGAAGACCCCTGATACAAAAAGAATATTAGAGGCGGAGTGGAAAAAATCCATTGCCGTCCTCCCTTTTTCGAATCGCAGCCCGGAGAAAGAGCAGGAGTACTTCTGTGACGGCCTGACCGAAGAAATCATCAATGCCCTAAGCCATGTCAGGGAGCTGAAGGTTGTGGCCCGGACCTCAGCCTTTGCCTTCAAAGGAAAAGAAATCGATATTCGCGAGGTCGGAGAAAAACTGAACGTGGATGCAGTCCTGGAAGGGAGTGTGAGAAAGGCTGGAGACAGGCTGAGGATCACAGCCCAGCTCATCAACGTTGCCGACGGTTACCACCTCTGGTCGGAGCGGTTCGACCGCCAGATGAAAGATGTCTTTGATATCCAGGACGAGGTAACGCTGGAGATCGTAGACAAGCTGAAGATTAAGTTGCTAATAGAAGAGAGGAAGCAGGTCGTCAAGCGCTATACGGACAACTTAGAGGCTTATAACTTGCTGTTGAAAGGCCGATATTTCTGGGCAAAGAGAACAAAAGAAGGGCTGAAAAGAGGAATGGAATATTGCCACAGAGCTATCGAGATTGAGCCCACATATGCGCTGGCTTACGCCTATCTTGCCAGCAACTTCATCAGCCTGGGTTGGCTTGGTTTTACGCCGCCAGATGAGGCCTTCCCCAAAGCCAAGGCTGCAGCCCAGAAAGCCCTTGAAATAGACGGCTCACTTCCTCAAGCCTATTGTTCTTTAGCCTTTGTTTCCCTTTTCTATGACTGGGATTGGACGGCTGCCGAAAAAGGATTCAAAAAGGCTCTTTCCCTCAACCCGGGATTAGACTATGCCCATTTTGGATATGCTGTCTTCTTGGAGTGTATGGGTCGCCTCGATGAAGCCCTTCTTGCGCTAAAAAAAGCCCTGGAACTCGATCCTTTATCTCTCCTAATGCATTCCGATTTAGGCTCCTGTTTACGTCTAGCGCGCAGGTATAATGAAGCTCACGAACAGTTACAAAAGACCATCGAAATGGACCCGAACTTTGGCCAGGCCCATTTCTACATGGGGGTTTTGTACAACAATAAGGGGATGTATAAAGAAGCTATAGCGGAATTCCAAAAAGCGATCGAACTTACCGGAGGCCTATCATGGGCATTCGGAAATCTGGGGTATGCTTATGCCATGTTAGGTCAAAAAGATGAAGCAGAAAAGATCCTACATGCACTAGAAGAGCGTTCGAAGGAAGAATACATCCGATCGACGACCTTGGTAGGACTGTATTATGCACTTAGAGACATCAATAGATCGTTTGAATGTCTGGAAAAAGCACTGGAAGAGCGAGATCCCCTAATGCCTCTTATCAAGGTTTTACCCGAATTGGACTTCGTCCGCCCAGATCCTCGATTCAAAGCCCTGCTGGAGAAGATGAATCTAGATAAATAATGATAGGCAAGATCAAAAAGTTACCTCGACCTCTGGAAGGACGCCGACCCCGGTTTGCCCGAAGTCGAGGATGCCAGGAAGAGTTTGGCAGGGCTGAATCAATAAGTTGACTTGCTCCGTCATTCCTTGATAACCTTAAGCCACACCAAATAAGAGGGGTCAGCAATGGCCACCAAGTGCCCGAAATGTCATTTCGAGAACCCTGAAGACACTTTTTACTGCGGGAAGTGTGCTACTCCGCTTCCTTCTTCAACGGAAATCTCTATTTCTCAAACAGAAACCCTTCAGACTTCCATTAAAGAATTAACTACAGGCTCAACCTTCGCCAACCGCTACCAGATCATCGAGGAGCTCGGGAAGGGCGGCATGGGCAAGGTCTACAAAGTCTTTGATACAAAGATCAAAGAAAAAATCGCCCTCAAGTTGATTAAGTCTGATATCGCCTCTGATCGCGAGACCATCGAGCGGTTCAGCAATGAGCTAAGGCTGGCCCGCAAAATCCGGCACAAGAATGTCTGCCAGATGTTCGACCTTGGGGAGGCCGAGGGAGCGCACTTCATTACGATGGAGTACGTATCCGGAGAAGACCTCAAGAATTTGATTAGGATGTCCAAGGGCATGAGCGTCGGGGCTGCCGTTAATATAGCCAGGCAGATTTGCGAGGGCCTCATTGAAGCCCATCGATTGGGGGTCGTGCATCGCGATCTTAAACCGGGCAATATCATGATCGACCGGGAAGGCGATGTCCGAATCATGGATTTTGGGGTGGCTAGAACCCTGAAGGAAAAAGGGGTCACCGGCGCCGGTGTTATCATCGGTACTCCCGAATACATGAGCCCAGAGCAGGTGGAAGGCAAGGACATCAATCAACAATCGGATCTCTATTCGCTCGGCATCGTCCTTTATGAGATGGTGACAGGACGGAGACCTTTTGAGGGCGATACGGCCTTGAGCGTAGCCGTAAAGCATAAGACGGAGATCCCCAAAAATCCGAAGCAGATTAATCCCAACATCCCTGATGACCTCAGCGGGATTATTCTCAGGTGCTTGGAGAAAGATAAGAGCAAAAGATACCAGACTGCGGCTGAAGTCCACTCAGAACTTGAAAAAATCGAAAAGGGAATCCCGACCACGGAGCGGGTCATTCCGGAGAAAAAGGCTTTCACTTCGAAGGAAATCACCGTCACTTTGGGTTTGAAAAAACTTCTTCTGCCTGCCCTTGGCATTGCTTTTCTTGTCATAGCCGTGCTTGTCATCTGGAAGATTTTCCCCAAGAAAGAAGCGGCGCCCGCAGCCTCGGCCAAAAAGCCAATTGCCGTGCTCCCTTTTGAGGATTTAAGCCAGGCAAAAAACAACGAATACTTGTGCGATGGTATTTCGGAAACGCTCATCAATGCCCTGACCAATATCGAAGGCCTTTGGGTTCCTGCCCAAACCTCGGCCTTTTCCTTCAAGGGAAAGACACAGGACATCCGTGAGATCGGCCAGAAGCTCGGCGTAGACAACGTGCTTGAAGGAAGCGTTCAGGTGGCCGGGGACAATCTCCGGGTCACAGCTCGGATCAGCAATGTCCAAGATGGCCGCCAGGTTTGGTCGGAGATCTATAATCGTAAAATGTCCGACATGTTTGCCATCCAGGATGACATAGCTAAAGCCATAGTAACGGCGCTGCAGGTCAAGCTATTGGGCGAAAAGGGCGGGCCTATCGTCAAGAATTATACAGAGAATCTCGAGGCTTATAGACTCTACCTGCAGGGCCGCAATTATTGGAATAAGAGGGAGGAGCCAGACTTAATAAAATCTATTGAATATTTCGAGAAAGCAATTGAAATCGACCCGAATTATGCGCTTGCCTATACAGGCTTGGGCGATGCTTACCAAGTTCTTGCAAACAATGGCTTTTGGCCAGCTGAAAAGGCATTGCCCAAAGCTAAGGCAGCGGCATTGAAGGCCCTGGGAATAGATGACAAACTCGCTGAGGCACACACTTCTTTGGCACAAATTATGAAGGATTATGACTGGGATTTTATTGGCGCCGAGAAAGAATTCAAGCTGGCCATTGAACTGAATCCCAGCTATGCCACAGCCCACCAATGGTATGGGGGTCTTTTGTCAACCTTAGGTCGGCACGAGGAGGCGATAAGAGAAATCAAGACAGCTCGAAATCTTGACCCTTTAGCGCCCAGGATAGGCGAAAATGTGGGTTGGCTGTTCTATAATGCACGCCGATATGGCCAGGCCCTTGAAGAATTAAACAAAGCGATTGAACTGGATCCTAATCATTCAGAAACTCACGTAACTCTCGGATGGGCTTGTTAAGCGATGGGGAAATATGAAGAAGCCGTCAAATCCTATCTTCGAAGTATAGAGCTCAGTGGAGGGTCTAAAAACAGAGAAGCTGATCTTGCCAGCTGCTATGCGCTTATGGGAAAGCGAGAAGAGGCCCGGAAAATACTCAACAATATAATAGAGTATTCAAAAGGGAATTATGTCCGATCCGTAGCTATAGCCTGCGTTTTTTCGGCTCTTGGAGAGAAGGAGCAGGCCTTTGCCTGGCTCGAAAGAGCTTACCGTGAGCGCGAACCATCTTTATTAATGTTTCTGATTACTCAGCACAGATTCAACCCCCTGCGTTCTGACCCCCGTTATGCGGCGCTGCTACGAAAAATCGGAATGGAAAAATAGATTTAGGGACACCCACAAATCATAAGAAATTCCTCAACCTCTGGAGAGACGCCGACCCCGACTTGCCCGAAGTCGAGAATGCCAGGAAGAGGCTGGCGGGGCTGAAGGATTGAGGCGGGTTGGGCCCGGCCTGGACCCTGGCCCCCGTGATGCTATGGACGTGTTGCCACGGACATGCGCCTCAGTAGTATAAACGCTTAAAGCGCTCACAATTCTCATTTGACTCCATGCCCTCTCCAGCCATCCTTGACGTCTTTTCGAGATTCGGTTTAACATTACCCTCGATGATTGCTGGGAAAGTCCAGCCAAAGATGCCCACCCGGCCAGCGTAGCCAAAAACCAATTTCTTATTCCTTATTCCTATTTCTCGTTTAGATCGATATCAGAGGGCAGGTTAGTGTATGAACGATGATATTCAGTCCCACACTTTGATGGTTTTTAAAGGGAGCTGGATAATACTACCTTTTTATCCCTTTCTTTTTCTTTTCTATCTCTTGTTGAACGACATCCAGTTTTTTTATTGTTTCTTTCAGGCTTTCTATTTCTTTTTTTTGATTTTCGATCACTTTGTTTAAGAATTCCCTATTTTTATTTGCGCGTTCGTATTCCTGCTTTAGCTGTGCATAACTCCTTTCCAGCTTCTCATATTCCCGAAGAGAGCTGTCCAAGGTATGCAAAGTAAACTTCCAAGCCACAATCTCATCTATGTCTTTATTATCTGACTCGAGCGCAATGTATTTATCCAAATATTTAACGGCCTTAGAATAATCAGGCGACGGATTATTATAATGCATATGGGCTAATGCAATATAGAAGAGTGCCCGAGTGCGCACGGACATGCTTTTATGGTTTTGAGAGATCTCTTCAAGCTGCTTGATCTTCTCAGGAAAACCTTTAGGATCAAGCAGGGAAAAATCTTCTCTAAAAACCGGCGGAGCAAGTCCATGTGCTCTAAACAACGAGCAGCAACCGGATGATAACAATACTACTATTATGAAAAAAAATATAACCTGATTAATTGCCCCCGGTTTCATTTCCATATTCAAAGCATAACATCTTTCAGCATATCAATCCATTCCACCCCAACTTTGTTCGTAGGCGGACGCTCTAAGAGTTGCCTTTCCTGCGGTCGACATAATACAAACTGCCCGGCTTGGATTTGGCATAATTTTTAGCTTCGGCTGCAATTTCTCCGACTTGGACAATATGTTTAAATTGTCTCTTCTGGTTGGTGACAACGCCAATGGATATTGTCATAATGGGAAACTTTTCCTCAACTCCTTTGCGGGTTTTATGTATTATGAAACCATTTCTCAAATCCTTGGAATCATAGAGTTTATCAACCGTCTTATCGAATCTATCAACAATGAATCTGCAAATATTGTCATAGTGATCGATCGAAGAGATAACCACGAAATCGTCTCCTCCGATATGGCCATAAAACGATTCATCCGTCCCATGCTTCTTGACCGCCTCCTCAATAATTAGTGCCGTATTTTTTATAACTTGATTTCCTCTGGCATAGCCATAATTGTCGTTGTATGCTTTAAAGTTATCCAGGTCAACAAGGCAAAATGCAAACAGGTTGCCGGAATCGATCCTTTTTTTCAGTATATTCTCTATCGCTATTCCGCCGGGCAGATGTGTAAGGGGACTGGTATCAAGATACATTTCTTCCAATCGCTTCAACCGTTTGGCCATCTCAGAGAAGGAATGCGAGAGCTCTCCCAATTCATCCTGATTATGTATATCAGGAGCATAATCAAATTTTCCCTTTGAAATTTCTTGGGTGGCATTTTTTAGCCGAATGATCGCCCCTGAAATATTTCTAGTAATTGTAAGTGCAGCGCCCAAGCCGATCAACATGCTGAAGATACAGAACACAAGATATATTCTTGATGACATTGAACCGATGAGTGAAGCCGTCCGCGTTTTTTCCGTCAACTCGGAGGAGGTTTTGCCCGATATTTCTCGAATGAGACCAATCAATTCATTCTGTTTGTCCCCTATCCGTTTTGTAGAAACACTCTGGTCAGAGACGGGCATATCTATGGATTTGAACCAATTCTTAAAGATAGAGCTGTACTCTTCATGAAGAGAAGTAAGCCGATAGATCACGTTTCTGTCCTTTCCAGGCAGACTACTTATGATCCTAATTTGATTCTTGAATTCCAGCCTCTCACCCTCATAAAGCTTCATATTATCCGCACTTTTGAGGATCATATAGCGATCTCCGTGGAGTTCCTGTGAATAAATACTACTAATCATTTTATCCGTTGCCAGCAAGAGCGGAATATCCCTCTGAACAATGCTTTTGTTGATCCCATTTAATCTGCCGAGGCTTGCCAGAGCATAAGCAGCCATCAGAACAGTCAGAATAAAGAGAGGCAGAAATCCTAACAGCAATTTATTGGCAATATTAAGCTTAAGATATTTTCTTTTGGTTTTCTCGATTGCGCCGTCAAAATACCGCATATATGCCATATCAATATTTCCCCAAATTAAACACTGTAATTTATATTTATAATATTCGCAAAAATTAATGAGGTCAAATGATTTTATTCGAAATTGTGACCTGTTCATAAATATTGACCTGCCCCCGCTCAATGTACCAGCCCTTGAGTGGATTTTTCAACCTTGGGAGCCTCACCCAAAAACAGGTCCAGCCAAAAGTGGAGTTTTTTGGCCTATCGGCCCGCGGCCCGGCGGGCGATGACGGCGGTGGCGGCCATCCAAGCGAAGATGATGAGCAGTGCGAGCCGCTGGACTAGGCCGCGGAACGACGGCGGAACACCGGGATAGAAGAGGCCGGCCGCGGCGACCAGAACGAGCGCGACGGCCGAGAACACGACGGCGGGCACCCTGGCCGGGCGGCGGCCGGCGGCCGCGGGAACGAGGGCGGCCATGGCCGCCAGGATTCCGTAAATGGCCACCCGGGCGAAAAGGTTGTGGACCGCGCCTTCCCAGCCCATTTCCGAACCGCCCCGGACGGGATAATCCCTCGCCAGCCCTGTGATTGCAGTGGAGACGCCAAACACGACCAGTCCCGCTAGCACGCCCCAGCGGAAGACGCCGCGCCGCTGCGCCCGGAGCAGCCCGACCCCGAACGCGATGGAGAGAACGCCGCACAGGACCAGGCCGGTCCGGAGAATCCAAGGGTGGGGCTGACCGGGCGCCGCCAGCCGGCTGATCGTGTCGGAGGACTGGTTGATCCCGGGCGTCACGGCTGAGGCCCAAACGACGGCGATGACGAGGACCGCTCCCGCCGCCGGGCCGCAGCCCAGGAGAAAACGATCGCGCCGGTTCACGCCTCTCCTTCATTCACGTTACTATTGAATCACAACATCGTAGGGCCTGACAAATATCCCATTCGATATAGTGCAGGTCAAGCTTATGTTCCCTTTCAATATTATTGGGAAAATGATCATGCCTTATTCATTGAGCCTCTTGCTGGGGCCTATTACAGATCGGGCAATTTGGGGAAGTCTGTTGAGGAATATGAAAGGCTCGTTTCTCTCACGGCTGTCCCCATTTTTAAGATTTTTTTCTGCGCACAGATCATTATGAAAACATCCAGTCAGAAACCGCGCTCACCCGACGCTCCTGATGGACCGCTTTTATAACCGATTGATCACGGCGGAATAACCGAAGCAGCACAATAGTAAAGTAGACAATCAGGCCCCCCCCCAGGCGAAATAAATAACACACATATATCTTCGGGGAAGAAACCGACACCGGATAGAAGCGGGCCAGATACTCCCTTGATGGGAAAACTCCTTTTAAAAGAGCCGAAACTTTGCCTTTAATCCCTTTAACTTTTTTTATTTTATTTGAAAGTTTGCCGATTCTTATTCTGGTTAGCTGACCTGACGGGTTTACATCAAAAATCTGCTCCAGGGCTTCATCAAAAAAAGCAGACTGGTAATCATCGGGTTTTATTTCTGACATTATTTTATCCGGCGGCGCCGCTCCCAGCAATTCCCGGACCAGAAGCAACATCAGGTAAACACACTTTTGGCCGCCCCACCGGGTGGCCCTCTCAATTACTATTTGCCAGTCGATTTTATCTTCGGATGTTTTTATCAATCCGGCCATATCATATAAGGGAATCAAGTCTAATCCGGTCTGCAGATGGAAACCAGCATGGATACACAGATGTAAAAATAAATCCTCCGGAGAAAAAATCCGGACCTCTACATTATCTACCTTAATAAGACAAGCTCTCTCCCACAACCCGTCAAGATCTACTTTAATGGGGCTATCCGGAGTCACTATATTCCAGTGAAGTTCTATAAGCGTTCCGCTTTTATTCGTAAAAGGCGGCAAATGATGGTGAGTCTTTAACACGCTCTCCCAGGCAGGAAAATACTGCTGATAGCCAAGAGTCAGCAGAGTCCGGCCGGCCCTGACTAGATCTTCTTCTTTCACTAAAAGATCCATATCGGACATCGGTCTTAAAGCAATATCACCATAGATGTCTTTTGCCAGAGAAGGACCTTTGAGCGCAATGACCGGCAGTTGATTGTCGGCCAGAGATTTAAGAACTTTTAAGACATCAAAAAAAAGACTCGTGTTCATAGTCGCAAGGTTGCGGTATGCTTCCCTGAGTCTGTTTCTGACATCAACCGGGATAAGCTCAGTCGGAAAGTTACGGGACTTTATTTCCCGATAGAACACCCCCCCCACTTTAAAATGCAGCGCCCAATCTACCAGACTCTCCCAATCAGCCGGCGATAATTTTTCCAGCCTGGCTTCTGGTATTTTTCTACCTGAAAGAAAATCGCATAAAAGTCTGCCCGCTTCTCTTTTTTCCATGATAAGTCCTCCGGTTCATGCGGCTAACGATAGGACCGGGCTTGCCTCTCAAAGAGGTTAGCGTAAACACCCTGGCGGTTTACTAATTCTTCGTGAGTGCCACTTTCGATGACGCTTCCATGCTTCAGCACATAAATGCGGTCAGCCATCCGGACGGTGGAAAAGCGATGACTGATCAGGATGGCTGTGCGACCGGACACCAGTTGGCGAAAACTCTGGAAGGCTTCATATTCTGCCTTGGCGTCCATAGAGCTTGTCGGTTCGTCGAGGACGATGATCTGTGCATCGCGCATGAAGGCGCGGGCCAGGGCCACTTTCTGCCACTCGCCAATGCTCAGTTCCTCCCCGTCCTCGAACCACTTTCCCAGAATCGTTTCATAGCCATGAGGCAACCCGCTGATGACGTCGTCAGCCCCCGAGCGGCGCGCCGCGGCGATGACGCGTTCATGGTCGGGCGGAAGGGCGGTATTCCCAAACCAGATGTTCTCTCGGGCCGTCTGATGGTAGTGTGCATAGTCCTGAAAAATGATAGCGATTTCGTGTCTTAACGCTTTTGTTTCAAACTGGCGTAGATCTACCCCGTCGATGGTAATGGTCCCACCTGTTGGATCGTACAATCGACACAACAACTTGATCAAAGTCGTCTTACCCGAGCCATTCTCACCCACCAAGGCCACCACTTCTCCCGGCCGGATGGTGAGGGAAATATCCTCAAAAACCTTTCTCGTGCCTGCGGGATACTGAAAACTCACATGGTTTAGGACGATACCGCGTTGCATCGGCTGAGGCACAGGTCTGGCATGAACCGGTTCGATGACTGTACGTTTCAGATCAAGGAACTCGTAGAGATTTGAAAGGAAAAGGTTGTCTTCATACAGTCCTGCCAGACTGCCCAATATCCCCTGAAGAAATCCCTGCACGCGCTGAAATGCCTGATAATACATCACCATATCACCAAACGTGATCTTCCCCCACATCGCCTGATAAGCAACATAAGCATAGGATCCGTAGATTGCCGCGGTGGCAAAGGTCTGAGCCGCAAAATCAGCGATGTAACGCCTGCGCGTGATGGCCAGTCTTCCCTTGCGGAGTTTCCGGCGGACATCACGAAACCGGCGCATGAACAGAGGTCCAAGGTCAAACAGGCGGATTTCCTTGGCGTGGCTGCTGTCGGTGAGCATCCAATTGAGGTAGCCGGCCTGCCGTTCCGTGGATGTCTGCTCACGTTGCCAGCGATACATCTTGCCGGCATATCTTAATCGCACTGCGGTACCGGAAATGACGGCAGTGAATAGTATTGTCGCGATGATCCAATGAAATGACAAGAGCAGTCCTGCTATTGCCAGCAGCGAGATTCCGTTCTGACCAATCTGTGCCAAACCATTGACGATACTCATGGGGCGAGAGGGGGCTTCGCGTTGGGCGCGATGAAGTGTGTCGTAGTATCGCGCACTCTCGTAATACTCCAGGTCTACCTCAATGGACTTGGCGAGGAGGACGTCGTTCATGTGATCCGTGACCATGTAAGCCTGCCATTCGCTGACCAGTCCCGCTATTAAGCGGATCAAGAAAGCAAATAGGGTCGCTGCACCCATAAAGCCAACGAGCAACAGCACGTGTCTAAGAGCGGCCCCTTTATTAGGAGCCGTCAGCCCCACGGTCACGGCATCTACCGTGAGCTTCATGAGATAAAGCGGGAGTAACGGCAATACCCCTTGGACCACAATGAGAACCCCGCTCGCTATTGTCCAGCCTTTCGCGCTCTGCCAGACAAAACGCAAGGCGCGACCAAGCTGTAGGGCGCGTTTTATTTTCAGCTTTATCGATTCAGCTTGCACTTGCATAATCAAATGTAATCATCCAGCGCTCGGCTGCTTTGATTCTGATTTATTCTTGCTGATCGTTTCTCGCGTGTCATCACAAAGTCCTCCCTAAAGCGCCTGCTCGATCTCTTGCCAGAAGGCGCCGGTCAGACTGATGTGAAGGAGGTGTGTGGGTACGACCCGGGCCAAAGCGCAAAGGTTATTGAACCGTTCCAGATGCAGGGCGCGGAGTTCTTCTTTGCAGAGGCCCGGTGCCATGAACGTTGAGACCTGTCCCACGAACTCCGCGAGCAGGCTGACCGCCTGCCCCGGGCCTACCCGTTCCACCCGGTCTTCAAGCGCTTGGGCCAGGAAGAAGATGCCCTTGACAGGCACAGCATTTTGCACGTCCCAAGTGCCGCCTGGTCCCCCGTCCAGGAAACGGCTCCAGGTGGGCCAGGGGTGCGCCCAGTAGTTCCCTTGCGGATCCCGCACCAGCAGCGTGGTATCGTCGCACAGCGAGCGCCACGGGGCCGGAAGCCGATTGCTGGCAGTGGTCTTTCCCGTCCCGCCCGGCGCAACCAGGATCACACCGATGCCGTCCCGTTCAGCGAGCGCACCGTGGATAAGGACCCCTCCGCGGGCCTGCGATTCGCGAGCAAAGACGAGAGATAATCTCACTAGATTGACGTAAGGTCCACCCCAGTCATCGCATGGACTTAGAACGCAGACGACGACGCCGTCATTTTCTGAGGCTAACGGGACATAGCAATCTGCCACGGACGTGTGCGCGTCAACCTGGACGAGAAGCCGGCACAGATTGCCGTGATTAGGAGGTTCGATTGCGCCTGTAGTCGCGCGGAGCTGCATCACGCATCCCAGTTGAGAAACGATGGATGCGGCCTCCTCGTCCTTGGCGGCAATTCCCCAACGGCTCCCATCAGCCAGGACGAGGTCATGCCGCACTCCCCGTGTCAGTAGATGGGTCATGGTTCGTTGCCGTTCAGTCAAAACTTGTCGGTTCAATCGGTCCTTATCCTGCTGCCTCGAAAGCATCCTTCCATCGATAAACAATTGAAATGGCCGTTGGATCTGCCATTGATCCCTCTGATCATCGTATCGCCCAATGATACGCTGTCCCAGCAGAAGTTGAAACTGATCCCGGCCTCGGGCGTGGAAGACGACTACCCGCGGCCGGAATGGAGCAGGCAACACCCGGGCGATCAACCCCCAGTGAGAGAGGGCCTGATAAAGGGGGTGCAGCAGAGGAGACAGGCCACGGTCAAGGACACGTCGCCAACGAAGCCAGCGCCTTGTCAACCGGCCCTGTAACCCGCCCGCGATCTTCCGCCGCTTTTGACCACGCCAGGCGGCCACCACCTGACCTTTAATGCTCTTTGGCTGCAAGAGAAGAGTATCCTCTTGGGTGTTGTTGTCACCGAGTGTGGATATACCTGCGGGGGTCACACGTATAATGCGATGTACGACCGGCTGATCAGCCTCCGGTGGCAGAAAAAAGGCCACATCGCCGACGCGCAAGGGCCTTCTGTCATAAGGCATGATCTCCATGATCTCCGGCTCCCGCAGAGTCGGATACATGCTGGGGCCGACATAAGTAGCGAAGAACATGGCCCCGGGGACATTCCTGTTACTATTCTGAAGCGGCATTGCCGGTATTGATAAATGGAGTCTATGTCGGTATCGTTCCCAGACGTGAAGTTGGAAAGAGACCGGCTTCTTCCGCCTGTTCACAGAACCAATATGGCGCCCAGAGGCTGCCCTTGCTGTAGTAGTTCTGGGCAACGCACAAGCCCAGGCAGCGGCTCTTCATCAGGCAGCGGCCGCAGACCCCTTCCAGTCGCTCGGGCAGTCCTTCCCGCAGAGCCTTCAAGATGGCGTTTTCTCGCCATACCTCTTCCAGCCTGGCCTTCCCTACCGCGCCAAAGATCAGATCCGGCACCTGCTCGCCGATACCGCACAGGGCATAATGTCCGCTGGCGATGACGCCCAGGATGCCGAAGATCCCGCAGGCGCTACACCCATCCCCGCTGGCGATGCGATGGAGGGCTTTAAAAGCGTATGGGTAATGAAAGAAGATCTTCAACTTGGTCTTGGGCGCCAGTTCCTGTTCCACATGCCGCCCCAACTCGATGAGGTCGGCGATGTTCAGGGTCTCCTGGTTTTCATGCAACTTCTCACCTCGGGCAGTGGGCTGCACCACGTTGAACTTGAGTGAGGCCGCACCCATTTCTTCGACCATTCGCACCATGGCGTCCACCTGGCCGGCATTACTGCGCATCACCGTGAAAATGACCTGCGGCCTGGTGCCGACGGCCACAAGGTTGTTCACCGCCTGTCGGGCTGCTTCAAAGGCTCCCGATACACCGCGCACCCATTCGTGGGTCGCTGCATCAGTTCCGTCGATGCTTACGGATACGAATCGGTTGGGAGATTTGGCGATCTCAGCTGCGATCTCCGGCGTGCACAGCAGGCCGTTGGTCTCGATCGTCAGATTCAACTCTTCACGCCGGACAATCTCCAGGAAACGAGTGAAGTGGGGATGTAGCAACGGCTCGCCGCCGGTAAGTTTGACACCACTCAGCCCCAGAGGCTTGGCTTCGCGAATGGCCGTCTCGAACAACTCAACCGGCAGGGTGGGATAATGGTTGCCTGTGGCGTCGAACCGGGGCCCCATCCAACAATGGCGGCAGGCGAGGTTACACCCTTCGGTCAAGTAGAAATACAAAGTGTTGATCGTACGCATTCCAGCCTGTCCCGCCTTCTGTTGTTTCATACCGCTCAGGATGTTCATGCAATGGCGCCACCTTCCTCGAGAAAGCGTCGCAAACAAGCATCCGGGCTGGGATGGTCAACCGAACCTGTTAACGTGTAGGCCAATCCCGGACAGTTGCCTGTGCAATAAGGGATGTATGAACAACCGGCGCAGAACTCAAACCCGGTCAGCGGGATCGTATGTCGGTTGCGGAGTTGGTTCAGAGCCGGGCTGTTTTGCCATATTTCTGCCAGAGAATCATGGTTGATGCGCCCTAATTCGACATGGGCTAACATGTTGCAGGGAACGATTGCGCCATCGGCGCGCACGGAAATTTTATTGTTCGGGCAGCCGCAGGCGGTGAGGCGGCCACCATTGTGAAATGCCGGCGCGTTCTGTGCCCGTGCCTCCTCCATCCGGCGCCACATGCGCCCATCCGTCAATGGGCCGGCGTTTGCCGAGATGCGTCCATCGTATTTCTCCGTGAGGCGCAGCAAGGTCGCCATGGCCTCCTTCCGTTCCTCTATGTTCAGCAGCACATCATCCGCGTTCATGCAGCACGTGCCCATGTACCCTGCTGAGTTGGTACCGAAATCCGGCAGGCCCAGCTCATCCAGAATAAAGTGAGCGATGTTCTCCAAATCATGCACGTTGTTCCGATGAATCGTGACACGCACTGCCACGCTAATCCGATGGCGCTGCAAGGTGCGAAGGGCGCGTATCACGCCCTCAAAAGAGCCTTTTCCACGACAGGAGTCGTGGACCTCTGCGCACGAACCATCTACCGACAGCTGAACATACTCGCAGCGACCTGTGCGGGCGATGAAAGCGGCGATTTCATCGCCAATCAGCGCGCCATTGGACAGGAAGCAGAAGCGCATCCGGTTGCGGACGATACCCTCAAGGAGTACGGGCAGGTCCTCCCGGATAAACGGCTCTCCGCCTGCCAGGGTGACTTTCATCACGCCGAGCGACCCGAGTTCGTCGAAGAAGGTGAGCCATTCGTCGGTCGGCAGATCCCGGTAAACCATCGCCGGATTATTGAAAAAGTAGCAGTAGCGGCAGCGCAGATTGCAGCGTGCGGTGATTTCAATGGTCAGGCTGCGCGGGGTGCGCATGACCTTTGATACTGTTGGGTTTATCTTGTCCTTGAGTTCCTCAGGCATCCGTTATTTCTTCTCCATTTCCAGCCCCACAAAACCGTTTTCAGCAAGCGTGTTAACGAAGGCGGTGATCTCTTTGAAGGCGGCGTCCGGAGTGTCTTCAAAGTTGTTTTTGATCGTCGACACGATATCCTCGATGCTTCTCTTGCCGTCCATCAGTTTCCATACTGCTACACCGACAGGATTGGTTCCCACGGCATAGGCCGTATCGGCATTGAAGAGTACGGCCCAGTCGTCAAACTCCTCCCGGAGCACAACGATGGGATTGGGAATCGGTCTTTCCGTTTGATTCATGGATCATTTCCTCCATATATTACATCAGCGGCAACAACACCGCCTGACATGCCGCCAAAAAGATGAGTCCCATCAGCCTTGAGCTATTGTTCCGTAACGACCACTCCACGTCCTAACGCTATTTTCAGCTTGGAGAAATCATCCGAGCCGAAAATAGCGTTCGAAAGTCAGGCCAGCCGTAATGCAGTCTCTTACATGGCGCTGCCGGCCGTGCAATCTGCTATACAAAAGCAGTGCCGGCCGTGCAACCCAATGTTGCCGAAGTGCCGCCAGTGCAGGCGCTTTGTGCGCAAGTGCCGGCCGTGCAATCCCGATTTGCTGAAGGACCGGCCGTGCAATCCCGTGTTGCATACTGACCCGCCGAACAATCAATGGGTCCAGTTGGAGAACCACCACAAGTGCAAGCAACCCCCGCTGCATCAGCAGCACCGGGAGAGCAAGCCGGAGGTGCAACCGAACTTCCAGCTGTACAGACTCCAGATCCTTTGGCCATCTCCCCTAAGGGTGCAAGGATCGGCGATTCGTACTTTGATTTTCCCTTAGCTTTTTGGCCCGACATATGAACACCTCCTTTTTCTAAATGTATCTATTTAGCCATCCGAAGTTAACTCCACCGGCACTTCCCCAGGTTATGAAAATAATTTAGACCATGTTGCGTTTCGTGTCAAGGAAAATTGTACAAAAAAGTCGATTTGGTTTTGGCTTCCTTGAAGAAGGGTTGACAGTTGTATTGCATTGTCAACCGAAAAATTGGGTTAGCTTGAAGCAACATATAAGCTGCCTGCGTATTCCGATGATTCCGGCCTCCGAATCCGAATGAAGGCGGCCACCCCTCGGAGCGAAGCGACGCTGGACATTTTCATTGTACCCCAGTAGCCGTATTGAGTCAGGGATTTAAATAGTAAGAAACTCCTCTTCTGCTGCGCTGGCTGGATGAGCATTCGTGCGTCAATTTTGCCTTGTCCCATCTTTAGGGATGATCAATCGCAGTGTCGTCGGATGTCAAGTTGAGAAGAAAATAGCTGAAGGTGGGCCGGGAAGGCGCGGACAAGCTCAAGAGCGTTTATTCTTTACAAATCCTATAGATTTGATATAAAATGGAAAAGCGTGTGTGACGAAACGCAAGATTCTCATTAGGAGGCATTATGAGAAAAGCGATGTCATTGACTCTTGGAATCCTATTCCTCGTCTCCATGGCCGCCCTTGTTTATTCCGAGGGCCAGGGCAAGATGACCCTCAAGGCCGGAGATGAGGTCTACGCCTGCAACTGCGGGGAGAGCTGCCCATGTCAGATGATGGCCCGGCAGCCGGGCGACTGCACCTGCGGCCAGCCAATGGTCAAAGCAAAGGTTAATTCCGTCGGCGAAGGGACGGCTGTCCTCGAGATCGCCGGAAAAGAGCGAACTTTCAAGACCGTCGGCAAGTATATGTGCGGCTGCGGCCCGGCCTGCAAATGCGGCGCGATCAGTCAGAGTCCTGGCAAGTGCCCCTGCGGCAAAGATATGGTTGAGGTCAAGTAAGCGGCACCCCACCGAAAAGGAGTTGCCCGGATCCGCCAAACCGCCAAACGCGGCCGGACACATATATTCTGAACGACCAAATTCGCGGCTGGCTATTTTGACAGGGTCCCGGTAGTCGTCCATTATTCCCGGGGATGACCAAGAAAGGGACCATCTTTATTCTTCTTCTGCTCGTCTTTCACGTTGCTTTTTTCCATTTTTTCCTGCGCGGGAAGAGGTGGGCCTGCTCCTCATTTATTACCTGGGAAAGGACCTCAGAAGAGCTGGGCAAAAGACCGAATAAAGCCAAGGAGAGGGATCAGACGTCTCTCTTCTGCCCAATTTCTTTCTGTTTGACATCAATTTTTTCCTTACGGTAGATTAGAGGAGGAACGTTACAAATTGCCAAGAGAAATTGTCCTGGGCAACGGGAAAAAGACGATCTGCCTAGACAACAGAATGAGGATTCGGGATATCTTTTTTCCCAACGTCGGACTGGAAAACCATCTGAGCGGTCATGAATTCAAAGTGGGAGTCATGCGGAATTCGTGATTGCTGTAACTGAATACCTGGATAAATATCAAAAATTGGCCTCTTTAATGAGCCAGGGAGACTAACAAGCACAAGGAGGAGAACCATGTCCTTGACGAAATTGTGCAAGGCCGATGATGTGCGCGGGGGAGAGATGAAACAATGCCAGATCGATGATATTGAGGTTTTGGTCGTCAATCTGAATTATCAATTTTTCTGTTTAGAGGCGCGCTGCACTCATGCCGGGGCACCGCTTTCAGATGGCGAGCTTAATGGAAAGATTCTGAATTGTCCCTGGCACGGGTCGCAATTCGATGTGACTGACGGTCGCGTATTACTGGGTCCCGCTGAACAGTCTCTCAAAGTTTATCCGGTCAAAGTCGTCGATGGTGACCTTTATATCGAAATCTAGTCGGCACAAGAAACCTCACCTCGTCGAACCGAGCGTCCCCGAAGTCGAGGATGCCAGGAAGAGGCTGGCCGGGCTGAGCAGTTCCTCTTTTCCCTGATTGTTGAGTAACTTCTGAATTTTCACCGCCCTGGAACTATTGGCCCATTCTTGGCGAGCCATGGCCTAATCGCCAACTCTTTGGTTGCACCGAGATATTCATTATAATAGCGGGATCGTAACGAGGTGACGTGCACCATGAAACCAGAAAAGAAAAATCCCCTTAACCCCAAAACTCCGCTCTTCCGTACCGATTGGCTGATCCTTTGGCTCATCCTGATTTCTTTCGCAGCCGCTGGGACTGCTGCTCCCGCCTCCGGCTCCGGCGGTCCGATCCGCATTAACGTATCCCTCGACGCCGCGGTCCAAGCCGAACCCGTTTCCGGACGGATCCTCCTTCTCCTTTCCCGGACTGAGCGTTTCGACCCCGACATCAACGGCACTCCCGTCTTCGGGCTCAACGTCGATGACCTCGAGCCTGGAGCGACGGTCATTGTGGACGACCGGGCTTTCGGATATCCCGTGCGGCGCCTGAGCGAGATGCCGGAAGGCGAGTACTATGCCCAGGCCTGGTTGAACGTTTACACGACCTTCAAGCGCAGCGACGGCAAAGTCGTCAAGCTCCATATGGACCAGGGAGAAGGCCAGGACTGGCGCCGCTCGCCGGGCAATTTCTTCAGTGAACCCGCCAAGCTCCGGATCGGCGGCGCCGGCGCCGCGTCCAATCCCTCTCTCATCCTGGCCAAGGTCGTACCGCCCCTCCCGCCCTATCAGGATACCGCCCACCTCAAGCACATCCGCATTCAGAGCCGGCTCCTGACCGAATTCTGGGGCCGGCCGATGTTCCTCGGCGCTAACGTGCTTTTGCCTAAAGGATATGAGGAACATCCCGACGTCCGTTATCCAGTCCACTACATCCAGGGGCATTTCCCACGCGGCAACGTCGCCCGCTTCAGCGAAGATCCGAACAATGCGGCATATAAGCAGTGGGCCGCCGATAATGCGCCCCGCTTCATCCAGGTGACGATCGAACACGCCTGTCCCTATTACGACGATTCCTACGGGGTGAATTCGGAGAACGTCGGTCCCTATGGTGACGCCATCGTCACCGAACTCATCCCCTTTTTGGAAGCGGGCTTCCGGGCCATCGGAAAGCCCTGGGCGCGAGTCCTTTCGGGCGGCTCGACCGGGGGCTGGGTTTCACTGGCCATGCAGGTCTTCTACCCCAATTTCTTCGGCGGGACCTGGTCGTTTTTTCCCGACCCGGTCGATTTCCGCAAATACCAGATCGTCAACCTCTACGAGGATGCCAACGCCTATTACATCGAGCATGAATGGACCCGCGTGCCCCGTGGCGCCTGCCGGGACACGAGCGGCAACTTGATCTTCACCCAGGAGCAGGAGAACCTCTACGAAGAGGCGATCGGCGACCGCTTCCGTTCGGGCGGGCAATGGGCCATCTGGAATGCGGTCTTCGCTCCAGTAGCCGAGGACGGATATCCCAGGCCGCTTTGGGACCCCGCTACGGGCCGCATCGAAAAGGACGCCGTCGCCTGGGCCGGGGAGCGCTATGACCTGCGCCGCTACCTGGAAAAGAACTGGCCGTCGATCGGCGCGAAGCTCGCCGGCAAGATCCACCTGTACTGCGGCCGGATGGACAATTTCTACCTGAACGAGGCCTGCTACCTGCTGCAGGAGTCACTCGAAAAGATGGCCGATCCCCCCTACGGAGGCGAGTTTCGGTATGGCGACCGCGGCGGCCACGGTTGGAGCCCGTTTAAGAGTGATGAGCTCCTGCGGACAATGGCCGACCACATCCTGGCGACCTCGCCCGACGCTAAGAAGGACTGGGATTACTGACCGCCCTCAACCGGGCCATTGTGGCTCCGGGAATTACTGGGGGGCGAACGAAGAGGCGGGAAAAATCGGCTCCGCCCAATTCACTTGGTGATCGTCCAAGTGTATCCGTTATCCCCGAGGACTTCAATGCGGGTCGAAGCCACGACTTCGCTCTGGCTCGGTCTTTTGGCTTCGAAGAGATGTTCGCCATAGGGGACATTATTGACCAAATCGCTTTCTTGGTCCTCGAGGTCAGTCTGGTAGGCGCCATCTCCATACACGCTGAGCTTTTCTCCGTAGTGATTGATGATCGTTACGCTGGCTGTGCTGCCTATCGTCCACGTATAGTTCGAAGTCGCTGAGGTTTCTACCGAGATAGATTTGAGCAACGTTGCGGTCCCTTTTTTCTTGGCTTCCAGCGTATGTTTTCCCGCGGCCACGTTCTCGATGTAATAGTATTCCTTGCTTTCCAGGTTAAACTGGTAAACTCCGTCCATATAAATATCCACAGCGATGCCGCAGTCATTGCGGACGGTGATCCTAGGTTTCTCGTCGGGGGTGGTCGTATTCTTGCAGCCGGACGACCCTAATAGGAAAAACCCCAGGCAAACGGCTGTACCCAGGGCCGCTCCTGCGATCTGCTTTCTTAGCTGGCCCATCGTAAATTTCATCTGTATTCAGAATATAACAATCTTCTCCATCCGTCAAACAATGCTCCCCGGGGTTGTCTTACCCCCAGAGGTGATATTTCCCTTTCAAACATCACCTTTCGAATCCCCCCAAAAGATGATTGACCAGGGGCGGGGGCTGTGGGAATCTGGGTTTGGCTTCAGGCGATACCCGTCCCTATGTCTTCGGACGGAAAGGTGAGGGAAGGCCGGGCCGCGAAATGAGTATGAGCCTTAACCCAACGGCAATTCTTAGGAGACAGACCGATGGAACATCAGGAGCAACAGCCAGTGGGGGCGCCTTTTAAGAAAAAGGTGCTCATTGCGGATGATTCCCAAGTGAACTTGGCTTCACTTGAGAAAGTGCTCGCTGCCGGCCTCTTCCAAACGATCCGAGCGTCGAATGGCAAAGAAGCTTTCGATAAGGCCATCTGCGAGCTCCCCGACCTGATTTTGCTGGACGTTATGATGCCGGAAATGAACGGCTTTGAGGTGGCCAGAATACTGAAAGAGGATTCCCGGACTCGCAGCATCCCCATCATCATGGTCACGGCCCTAGACGACCCGGGGAACGAGCACGCCGGGCGACAGGCCGGAGCCGAGGAGTACTTGGCCAAGCCGGTCAGACCGCGAGAGCTCATCGCCCGGGCGAACTCTCTTATCGCCCTCAGACAGTACCGGGATCAATTGATTATCCGCAATCATTCGCAGTGGTCTTTTATTGTGGACAAGCACTCCGACGATACCGGTCCGGAGCCGCAGAAGCAACTGCCCTTGGTCCTTTTGGTCGAAGATAACGAGAGCGATGCCGCGCTGGTTGGGCACCTCTTAAAGGATCTTCCCCTCCGGATTGAACGCCTGGCCAACGGGGCGGACGCGGTCGAACTCTGCCAAACGGGGAGAGTGGACCTGATGCTGTTGGACCTCCTTTTGCCCGGTCTGAATGGATTCGAGGTCTGCCGCCAGGTCAAGGGCTCGGAAAAAGGCAAGGACCTCCCCATCGTCGTTATCACCTGCCTGGAGGACATGGACAGCCGGCTCAAGTGCATCGAGCTCCAGGCCGATGATTTCTTGGTCAAGCCGATCGTCGGCCGGGAGCTCCAGGCCAGGGTCAAAATCCTCCTGGAGAAGAAAAAGCAGCTGGACAGGCTACGGTCCCATTATGAAGAGGCCTTGAACTCGGCCGTCGTCGATTGGCTGACGGGACTCTACAATCACGGCTATTTCAAGAAATTTCTCGACCTTGAAATCAAGAAATCTCTCCGCCGGCGATACCCTGTCACCCTGATCATGATCGATATCGACAATTTCAAGGCGGTCAATGACGCCTATGGACATCCCACCGGCGACGTGATCCTCCAGGAACTGGCCCAGGTGGTCAGGAGGGCCGTCCGGGAGGTGGACTTGGTCGCGCGCTATGGGGGAGACGAGTTTGCCATCGTCCTCCCGTATTCGGACGGCCAAGGCGCTCTTCGGGTTGCCCATAGGATTGACGAAGCCATCAGGAAGCACGGCTTCTCTCCGAAAGCCTCCGCCCCGAAAACTCGGCTTACTGTAAGCATGGGGGTGGCCAGATATCCCGAGGATGCAGTTCATGTGGATGAGCTCATTCACAGCGCGGATCAAAGGCTCTACGAGGCCAAAATAAGGGGGAAAAACCAGATCTCCGCCTGAAGGCGCATCTTTCACAACGTCCCTTCCCCTGCTATAATTCACGCCCATGCTCAAGCCCCTGAAGATCGGCGAGGTCGAGGTCGGTTTTCCGCTGGTCCTCGCTTCGCTGGCCGGCTACAGCGATTTGGCCTATCGCCTGATCTGCCGCTCCTTGTCCGCACCCTACTGCACGACCGAAGCCATGCTCGACCGGCAACTCCTAATGGAGAGCAAGCTCCTGCACAGGCTAGTCAGGCTTGACGGCGCCGACCACCCGGTCGCGGGACAAATCATGGGAAGCGAACCGGCCGTCATGGCCCAGGCGGCGGCCACGCTGAGCCGGTTGAGCTTTGATGTCATCGACCTGAATTTCGCCTGTCCGGTTAGAAAAGTCCTGGCCCGGAAGCGCGGCGGGTACCTGATGGCTCATCCCGAACGCGGGCTGGACATCGTCAAGGAGGTTCTCGAAGCGGTCCCCGACCGGCCTGTCACGCTTAAGCTCCGCCGGGCCTTCGAGGAGAAGGACAGGGACTCTCAGGCCTTCTGGAAGATCGCCCAGGGAGCTTTCAAGGCAGGGATTGCGGGAATCTGTGTCCATGCCCGCAGCGTTGAGCAGAAATACAGGGGCCCGGCCGACTGGACATTCTTGGCCCGGGTTAAGCGCGAGTTCCCTGGCAGGACGATCATCGGTTCGGGTGACGTTCACACCGCTGCCGACGCTCTGAGGATGATCGGGGAGACGGGCGTAGACGGCGTTATGGCCGCCCGCGGAGCCATCGGCAATCCCTGGATCTTTCAGCAGGCCCGTGATATCGCCGCCGGCAGGGAGCCGTGCCCGCCGGGGATAGATGAACAGCGGGAGCTCATTTCCCGCCACTTCCGCCTGGCCTGTGAACTGTACGGTTCAAACCGGGGGCTCAAAATCATGCGCAATATCGGCATCTACTACGCCCGCCGGCATCCTCGCCCTGCGCAGGTCCGGGCGGCCGTCATCAAAGTCAGGAGCGAACGAGATTGGCAGGAGTGGATAGAGGCCTTTTATTGCCACCCGGATGCTTGACAATCCCGGAAGATGTGGCTAGATTCGGCTCGAGAGAGGCTATGCCGCGGGAAGTCGTCTTGATAAACCGGGCACCGGTGCTGACGCTCTGGGCGAGTGTCGTGGCCGAGCGGCTTGGCTATGATCACGAGGCCGCACTTTCCCTGGGCAAGGCGCTGGCCGGGCTGAACGCCCAGTCCAAGGGACGCCGTCTCGGCATCTACAAGCCGCCCGAAAAGGTCGAGGGCCTGCCGCCGAAAAAAGCCCGACGCGGAGAGGATTTTTGGGTGGAGCTTCTTGGAAGGTCCATCCCGGCGACGCAGACCGCTGCAGGTGTGAGGGCCGTCGAGGGGGACCGCCCTATCGACCCCGCCGGAGTGGAGAGATATCTCCGAGGCAAGTTCGGGGAGGCGTTCGAGACAGCCTGCCGGGTCATGGATGACTTGGCCCGCGCCTTTTCTGCCAAGGAGCTGGCCGTCAGAGCCTTTTCTCTCTACGAGCATTTCCGACCCGGTATCCCGGAAGGTGTGCGCGGCTGGGGCGCCAAGGGCGAACTGGATCTTGACCGGATTCGCGCCCTGTCTGATAAATCCTGAGGCGGCCGGCAGAAGGACTCATTGAACATGAGCGCGATAGCTGGCCATCAAGTGTCCTTCCCAAGGGGGTTCCTCCGATGAAGGCCATGATATTGACTCGGATCTGCGATCTTCGCGAAGAACATAATCCGCTGGAACTCAGAGACGTCATGGATCCAATACTTAACAAGGGTGAGGTTCTCCTTAGAGTTCGGGCCTGCGGCGTCTGCCATACCGAGCTCGATGAAATCGAGGGGAGGACGCCGCCGCCGCGGCTGCCGGTCATCCCGGGGCATCAGGTCGTGGGCCGGGTGGAGGGAACGGGCGGCGGGGTCGGTCGTTTCAAGAAGGGGGACAGAGTCGGGGTTGCCTGGATCTATTCGGCCTGCGGGAGATGCAAATTCTGCCGCGGCGGTCAGGAGAACCTGTGCGCCGATTTTCGGGCTACGGGAAGGGATGTGGATGGCGGGTATGCGGAATACATGACCGTAAGCCAGGACTTCGCCTATGCTCTCCCTGAAGTCTTTTCCGACGTCGAGGCCGCTCCGCTCCTCTGTGCCGGGGCCATCGGTTATCGATCGTTAAAGCTGACTGGACTCCGGGACGGCCAGAGGCTCGGGCTGACCGGCTTCGGCGCGGCGGGGCACCTGGTCCTGTTTATGGTCAAGCACAAGTTCCCCAGGACCGGAGTCTATGTATTTGCAAGGGCCGAAAAGGAACGGGAATTCGCCAGGGAACTCGGGGCGGTGTGGACGGGCGATCCCGATGAGGCATCGCCGGAAAAGCTCGACGCCGTTATCGACACGACACCTGTCTGGAAGCCGGTGGTCGAAGCATTGCGCAACCTGAATGCGGGCGGCCGCCTTGTCGTCAACGCGATCCGGAAGGAGAGCGTCGACCAGGACCATCTGTTGAAATTGGATTATCCCACTCATCTCTGGATGGAGAAGGAAATCAAGAGCGTCGCCAATGTGACGAGAGCCGATGTGACCGGATTTCTGACGTTGGCGGCCGAGATCCCGATCAAACCGGAAGTCGAAGTCTATCCCCTTGAAGACGCCAACAGGGCCCTCCTTGAAATCAAGGAACGCCGGATCCGCGGCGCCAAGGTCCTGCGGATCTCCTAACGGGAGACGACTAGCCTACGTCTCGTCTCTACTCCCTTTCCAGGTCTTTGGCAGCGCGGGACAGGATTTGATGGGGGTAGGCTTCCAGTCCTTGTCGACGGCGACGAAAACCACTTCGGCTTCAGTGACTCGCACCGTCTCCTGGCTGTCCGCCCGGGTGGCCTCGACCTCGATCTTGATAGTGATCGAGGTGCGGCCGACCCTGACCGTTTCGGTGTAGAAGCTAACGACATCTCCTACGAAAACCGGCTTGTGGAAGACGACCTTATCCATGGCTATGGTGACGAAATTGTAGGGCCCGCAGGTCTTGCGGGCCTGGACGGCCCCGGCCAGGTCGATGTGGCTCAGGATGACCCCTCCGAAGATAGAGCCGTGCTTATTGGTATCCCGGGGAAGGAGCGTCACGCGGAGGGCGGGATCCCGGCATTCTATCATGACAGTGGGCTCTTTCGTCAGCCTTTCCCTATATCACAGGCGGTTCGCGCGGTCAAACAAAAGGTGCCCTTTTTAATGACCTCTCGGCCGCTCGGGCCGAGGCAGAGCAGGAGGTCGAGGGCAGAGAGGTCCGGCAGGAAGTCACCCCAGAACTGAGGATATTGCGGCGGGGAGTACCGCAAAAAGCGCAGCTTGATACCGGCCCGCTCGAATTGAGCGCACTCCACGGATTTTTCCGAACCGTACGGCAGTATGGCTTCGTCGGCTTGGGACTTTTCGGCGATCGAGACCAGGAGGGGAGCGCCCTTTCCTGAAATCCCCAGGCCTGATTGAAGGACCATCTCGTTTTCGATGCCGAGGTGTCTTTTTAAGAGAGTCAGCAACCCGAGTGCTAACCTCATGAAGCTGTCATCAGCCTCATTGACAACGGCCTCGATATCCCTGAAGACGGCCTCGAAATAGAGGGACTTTCCGTAATAATGCCTTAGAGTTGAAAGGAACTTCGTGGCCCATCTGGCCTTTTCATAAATCTCGAGGTCTTTGATCTTTTGTCGGCCGCGACCTTTCCTCTTGAGCGGCGCCGTGATCCGGACTTCGCCCTCGGGTCCCTTGACGCGGTTGCGGTTGACGAAAGTGAACCCTCGGGCGAGCAGGGACTCATCGAGCAAGACCATCCGATCGGAGCGGAGAAGCCGGGCGAAGAACCCGCCCCAGGGGATGAACGCCGGCTGGTTGAAGCTGATTCTCATAGATGGTATCAGTTAGCTGACTCCCGACCTTCGAAACAGGGGATTTCCCCTCTTCACCCTCTCCTTCGTCCTCTCCCATCGAGGGAGAGGATTATCTTCGAAGAGACAAAGGCGCTCGTCTGAAGGAAACGCCCCTTCTTCATCCTCCCTTTTTATTTAATTGAGAATCTATGGATTGTCAGGCTTTTATAGACGGTTCCCGGCCGCAGGATAGTCGAGGGAAAATTCGGCTTGTTCGGGGAATCGGGAAAATGCTGCGTTTCCAGGCAGAAGCCGTAATGCTTCAAGTAGGCTGTGCCGCCCTTGCCGCTGATCGTCCCGTCCAGGAAGTTGCCGGAGTAGAACTGGAGGCCCGGCTCGGTCGTGCTGATCTCCATGACCCGACCGCTCTTGGGTTCAACCACGCGTATCGCCAGGCCCATTTTCCCCCCGCCGCTCCTCAGGACAAAATTGTGGTCATACCCGCCTTCGACCTGGGCGATGCGTTCGCCGATGCTGTGCGGCGTCGTGAAGTCGAACGGCGAGTCCTTGACAGGCCGGATCTCACCCGTCGGAATCAGCCCGGCATCGACCGGGGTGTAGGCATCGGCGTTTATCGCGAGTTCGTGACCCAGGACGTCGCCTTCGCCGGCCAGGTTGAAGTAGCTGTGGTGGGTCAGGTTGAGGGGCGTAGCCTTATCCGTCGTGGCCTCATAGGAGATCCTGAGCTCATTGGCATTCGTGAGCGAGTAAACGACCGTGACGGCCAGGTTCCCCGGATATCCTTCTTCGCCGTCTTGGCTGAGATAGCTGAACTTGACGCCGACGACGCCTTCCTCGCGGACCGGCTCGGCCTTCCAGACCACCTTATCGAACCCTTTGATTCCTCCGTGGAGATGGTTTTCACCGTTGTTCGTGGCCAGCCGGTAGAGGGCACCATCCAGAGTAAACTGCCCCTTGCCGATACGGTTCCCGTAACGGCCGACGGTCGACCCGAAGTAAGGGTTGTTCTTGATGTAGCCGTCAAGCGCATCATATCCTAGCACGATATCGCCCGGTTTTCCGGTCCGGTCGAGGACCTCGAGCGACACCAGCGTCGCTCCGTAGGTCATGAGCCGCGCCTTGAGGCCCTTGTCGTTGGTCAGAGTATAGATCTCGACGGCCGTTCCGTCCGGCGTCCGGCCGAAAGGTTGTTTTTGAACATTCATCGCTATCCCTCCTTCCGCAGGTTCCCCGACTGCTGCCGGTTCCGGCAGATCGGCTTTATTGCCTTTGCAGGCCGTGAGTCCAAGGAGCGCCAACCCCACCAACGTGCCGACCACGATCATTTCCGGGCATCTCTTCATGCGCTCCTCCTGTCCGGCAGCGGCATCGCTGTTCGGTTGCGTTCATCCTACTTTATCCCTGTTAAATTTTCAAATTGGATGTCTTGACATTGTTCTGAGTTTTTACTAACCTTTCCAAATCGGAGGATGAGAGGACGCGGGGCAAATACAAAATAGTGCTTTCAACGCAGCCCTGGCTGCGATCCCAATACGTTTAGGAAAGGAGGTATTATGAGGAGGGTATTTTTTATTTGTTTGTTTCTTGCGGCAGTCCTTATCATTGGGTCGGCTTATGGTTCTTCAGCCGAGGCGAAAAACTATCTGATCCTCGCCAAAACTCAAGGTAAAGGCAGCACGGCCATCGACGATCTTATCTCCATGGCCGGAGGCACTATTCTCTCCCGGCTGGAGAAAATCGGGGTCGTCGTGGCTTCTTCGGACAACCCCCAGTTCCTCGACATCGTGGTTGGCGACCCGCGCATCAGCAAGGCGGCCGAGGACGTCGAGGTCAACTGGATCCCGGAAGAAAATTACATTGAAGCCAATGAAGCGGATTTGACGGCCCAGGGCCTCAACAGCGAACCTTATTGGGGTTACCAGTGGAATATAAGGCAGATCCACGCCGACCAAACGGCCGCCAACGGAGATCTGGGCTGGGGCGTGAAGCGTGCACGAGTAGCTGTTCTCGACGCGGGGATCTGGAGTAGCCACCCCGACATCGGACCCAACGTCAACCTGGCCTTATGCAAGTCGTTCGTGCCCGGCGAGCCGGGCATCGATCCTATCGTCTATGGGTTTAATCATGGAACCCATGTCGCTGGGATCATCGCTGCTCCGATCAATAACAGAGGGGTCCAAGGAGTAGCTCCCTCAGCCGAGATCGTCGCCGTCAAGGTGCTGGGGAGCGATACGGGAAGCGGAGCTTTCTCCTGGGTGATCCAGGGAATCATGTACGCCTCAGGCCCGGACGTTCAAGCTGACGTGATCAACATGAGCCTGGGAGCTACATTTGACCGGATCAATGCCGGCGGTGGCGGGGCCGGACCTCTTATCGCCGCGCTCAACAGAGCGATTAACGTTGCGACGGCCGCAGGGACGCTCGTCGTTTGCTCGGTCGGAAACGAAGGCGTGAACCTCAACTCCCGGCTGTGGTCCATCCCGGCCCAGTCCGGAAACGGCATGGGGGTTTCTGCGACCGGACCGGTCAACCTACAGGATTTCGACAGGCCGGCTTCATACACAAATTACGGACAGTCGGTGGTCAACGTCGCCGCTCCGGGCGGTGATTTTGTTCTTTATCCGCAGCCGAACTATGCTTTTGACATGGTCCTGAGCCCTGCCGGACGTACTTCGGGTGGAGCATGGCAGTACTATTTTGCTGCGGGGACCTCCATGGCAGCTCCGCACGTCTCCGGTCTTGCAGCGCTCATCATCGGGAAGTATGGCCGCCTCAGCCCTGCCCGGCTCAAGGCGATAATCGAACAATCCGCGGACGACATCCTGCAACCGGGCGCCGATCCATATAGCGGCAAGGGCCGGATAAACGCCTTTAACGCCCTGCAGTAGGATTTTCGCTCGAGGGTAGCGCGGCCAGGCTGCCAGCTGAAGCTTCTGCGCAAAGAAGGGGTGGATTAGTCCGCCCGGCCATTTTTTGACATCGTCCCTTTTCTAAGATATAAGATGGCCTCTGAAGAGGGCGACGCTGTTCGCTCCCTGGATGAGCATGCCCCCCATAACTTGCCACCGACATTCACTCTGGGAGGTAGTTTCCGTGTCCAAGAAATTGTCGCTATTGTTGATCGGGTTTTGCATCTTCTGGCTCGCGCTTGCCTTCACCGCTTGCCAAAACAAAAAAGCCGCCGGCCTCGACAAGATCCAACCCCAAGTCCCCATCGCGGTCCGTCCCTTTCCACTCCAGAACGTCCAGCTTCTCGACGGGCCGTTCAAACAGGCCATGGACCGGAACACGCGATATCTCCACGACCTCGATTCCGACCGCCTGCTGCATAACTTCCGCCTCACCGCCGGCCTTCCCAGCTCAGCTCAGCCTCTCGGCGGATGGGAAGAGCCTAAGGTTGAGCTCCGCGGCCACTTCGTCGGCCATTTCCTTACGGCCTGTGCCCTGACCTACGCCGCAACCGGAGATGAAGCGCTCCGCCGGAAGGCGGATGCTCTCGTGGCCGAGTTGGCTAAGTGCCAGAAAGCCCTGGGCGAGACTGGATACCTCAGCGCCTACCCGGAGGAATTGATCACCCGGGTCATCGAGGGGAAGCGTGTTTGGGCGCCCTGGTACACGCTCCACAAGATCATGGCCGGCCTCCTCGACATGTATGTCCACTGCGAAAACAGGCAGGCCCTCAACGTCGTCAAAGGCATGGCCGCCTGGACGAAGCTGAGAATGAACAAGCTTGATGATGAAACGATGCAGCGGATGCTTAAGGTGGAACACGGCGGGATGACCGAAGTCCTGGCCAACCTATACGCTGTGACCGGCGATCCCGACCATCTCGCCTTGGCCCGGCGGTTCGACCACAAGGCTTTCCTCGACCCGCTGTCCGGGCGGCGCGACGAGCTCAAGGGGCTCCATGTCAATACCCAAGTGCCCAAAGTCATCGGAGCCGCCCGTGAATACGAGCTGACCGAAGAAAAGCGCTACTCCGAAATCGCAACCTTCTTCTGGGACGAAGTCGTCAACCATCGCTCTTATGTGACGGGCGGAACCAGCAATTACGAAGGCTGGCGGACCGACCCGGACGTCCTGGCCGCCGAGGTGAGCAACGGCAGCCACGAGACCTGCGTTACCTACAACATGCTCAAGCTCACCCGTCAGCTCTTCACTTGGAGCGCCGACCCGAAGCTCGCCGACTACTACGAGCGTGCCCTCCTCAACGGCATCCTTTCGACCCAGGACCCGGCGACCGGGATGGTGATGTACTATGTGCCGATGGAGTCGGGCTGGTACAAGACCTTCTGCACGCCCAACGATTCCTTCTGGTGCTGCACTGGAACGGGCGTCGAGAACCACGCCAAGTACGGCGACAGCATCTATTTCCACGATGACAGGGCGCTCTACGTCAACCTCTTCATCGCCAGCGAGCTCCGCTGGCCGGAGAAGGGATTGACGTTGCGCCAGGAAACGGCATTCCCCAAAGAGCAGGGGACAACCCTATTCATTAGCGCTCCAACCGATCTCCAACTCGAGCTGCGTATCCGGATGCCCAATTGGGCGACAAAAGGTGTTTCCGTCAAGGTCAACGGCGAAACCCAGGAGGTCGCAGCCCAGCCCGGCCGCTACATGTCGCTCAGCCGCACCTGGAAAAACGGCGACACGATAACCGTCGAGATGCCGATGTCGCTCCATCTCTGGCGGATGCCAGACGACCTCAATTTAGCGGCCATTCTTTATGGTCCTGTGGTCTTAGCCGGAGAGCTGCCGACCGAAGACCTCGCTAGAGAAAAAATTTACGGGCCCTATCACTCTGACGGGAAGCCGGCGTCTGTGCCAGACCTAGTTCCCCCCGGCCAGGACCTGGAGGGCTGGATCAAGCCGCTCGCCGGCCGCCCGCTGATGTTCCAGACCGTTGGGGCGGGACGCCCGGGCGATATCACTCTCATGCCCTTCTATGAGCTCTTCGGCAAGCGCTATGCCCTCTATTGGCATCTTTACACCGAGAAAGAATGGGCCGAAATGGATTCCAAGCGCAAGGCCCGCGTCGCCGAAGAAGCCGCCCGGAAGATAGCCGTCGAGAAGCGCCTGGCCGACCGGGTGGCTATTGGTGAAGCCGAATCAGAAAAAGCACACAACCTCCAATCAGAAAAAAGCGAGTCCGGGGAGCTCAGGGGAGAGCGCTGGCGGCAGGCCGTCGACGGCGGCTGGTTCAGCTTTGACCTCAAGGTCCTCCCCGACAACCCGATGGTTCTGCTCGGCAGGTATTGGGGGAGCGATACCGGCCGAACGTTTGACATCCTCGTCGAAGGGACCAAGATCGCCAACCAAACGGTCAACGTCAATTTCCCCGGCGATTTTTTTGATGTCGAATACAAGATTCCCTTGGAGCTGACCAGAGGAAAAGGGAGGGTAACGGTCAGATATCAGGCCCCGCCCGAGGGCATTGCCGGCGGCCTATACGGCTTGGTCATGCTCAGGGAAAGGTGATAAAATAGAAGCCTTTCATCCGATCGATAAGGAGGCGAAGCGCATGCCAAAAAGAACTCAGCTGATATTCTTCGCGATCGGAGCGCTCCTGGTTTGGCCGCAGATATCCTGCAACAGAAGCGTGGGAACGGACTACCCCTACACCGCTGTGCCCCTGACGGCGGTCAAGCTCACGGACTCATTCTGGGCGCCCCGCCTCGAAACCAACCGTACGGTCACAATTCCGTTCGCCCTCGAACAGTCCGAGTCGACCGGCCGGATCAAGAATTTCGAGATCGCCGGCGGCGCGGCTCAAGGCTCTTTTTGTTCGAAGTACCCCTTCGATGATTCCGACGTCTACAAGGTGATCGAAGGTGCCGCCTATTCCTTGATGGTCCATCCCGATCCTCAGCTGGAAACCAAGATCGACGAGATCATCGCCAAGATCGCCGCCGCCCAGGAAGCGGACGGCTACCTCTACACGGCCCGGACCATCGACCCGGCGAACCCGCCTGTCGATTGGGTGGGCAAGGAGCGCTGGTCGAACCTCTACATGAGCCATGAGCTCTATAACCTCGGGCATCTCTATGAGGCCGCTGTCGCCTATAATAAGGCGACGGGGAAGAAGAACCTCCTGGGCGTCGCCCTTAAGAGCGCCAACCTCATCGACAGCGTTTTCGGCCCGGGGAAAAAACACGGCACGTCAGGCCACCAGGAGGTCGAGATCGGCCTGGTCAAACTTTATCGGCTAACCGGCAAGAAGAAGTACCTCAACCTGGCCAAATACTTCCTGGACGAGCGGGGGAATTCCAAGGACCGCAAGCTCTATGGTGAATACTCCCAGGATCACAAGCCGGTGGTCGAGCAGGCGGACGCCGTCGGCCACGCTGTCCGGGCGATGTATATGTATTCCGGGATGGCCGATGTGGCCGCCCTCACCGGTGACGCGGCCTACATCCAGGCCCTCGACAAGATCTGGGATGACGTTGCTAATAAGAAGATGTATGTCACGGGAGGGATCGGGGCGGCCGGCGGGATCGAGGGCTTCGGCCCCGCCTATGAGCTGCCCAACGCCGCCGCCTACTGCGAGACCTGTGCCTCGATCGGCCATGTGCTCTGGAACTGGCGGATGTTCCTCCTCAAAGGTGACTCCCGATATATCGACATCCTCGAGCGCACGCTCTACAACGGCTTCCTGTCGGGAGTGGGGATGAGCGGAGACCTCTTCTTCTATCCCAACCCGCTCGAATCCTACGGCCAATACCACCGCAGCCCCTGGTTCAATTGTGCCTGTTGTCCGAGCAATATCGTGCGTTTCGTCCCGGAAATCCCCGGCTTCATCTACGCGACGCAGAACGACTCTTTGTTCGTGAACCTGTTTGTGGGCAGCGAGTCAAGCCTGACGCTGGGCGCACAGAAGGTCCGCGTCGAGCAGCAGACCCGCTATCCTTGGGACGGGACTGTCAAGATCGTCGTCCATCCGGAGTCGCCCGCCGAGTTCGGGCTCAACGTCCGCATTCCCGGCTGGGCGCTCGAACGCCCTTCGCCCGGAGACCTGTATCAGTACATGGAGCATGAGTCGAGCCCGGTGACTATCTACATCAACGGCGAAGCGATCACGCCGGAAGTGGCCCAGGGGTATGCCCGCCTCCGCCGGGCATGGAAGGATGGGGATACCGTCGAGGTCAACTTCCCCATGCCCGTCCGGCGGGTCTTGGCCAACGCCGCGGTCAGGGACGATATCGGCAAGACGGCTCTGGAGCGGGGGCCGATTGTCTACTGCGCCGAATGGCCGGATAACGACGGCCAGGTCACTCACCTCGTCCTGCCCGACGATGCTCCGCTCGCTGCCGAGCGGCGTGACGACCTGCTCAACGGAGTCACGGTCATCAAAGGAGAGGCAACCGCGCTTTTCGCCGGACGCCGGGCTGGGCAAGCCGACCGGAGAAAACAGGAGTTTATCGCTATCCCGTACTATGCCTGGGCCCATCGAGGGGAAGGGGAGATGACCGTCTGGCTGCCACGCGAGGAGTCACTGGCCAGGCCCGTTCCCCGTCCGAGCATTGCTTCGGCGAGCACGGCTAGCGCATCCGGGGACAAGCCGGCCGGCGCGGTCAACGACCAGTGGGACCCCGCGAACTCCAACGACCATGCCCACCCTTATCTGCACTGGTGGCCAAACAAGGGCACACAGGTGTGGGTCCAGTATGATTTCGGGCAGCCGGCCTCCGTTTCCGCGGTCGGGGTTTACTGGTTCGATGACACCGGGCAGGGGGAATGCCGGGTGCCGGCCTCCTGGCAACTCTTCTACCGTCAGGGAGAGACTTGGGTGCCGGTCAAGGCCAGCGGCCCCTACGGGCTCGAAAAGGACATGTTCAATCGGGTGAAATTTCGGTCTGTACTAACCAACGCGTTGCGCCTGGAAGTCCAGTGCCAGAAGGATTGGTCGGCCGGCATCCATGAATGGAAAGTGGAATAAGAGGCTAGATGGGTCCTGTCACGGCGCGTCCCCGTCCGTCCTCGCTGAAGACCCGCCCACCCGCCCCATTTCGCTGCGGGCGGGCGGGGACTAGCACCGTGCCACCCATCTAAGAACGAGTTTGATGGAGAAAAGGGATGAAAAAAAGGACGCTCACGCTCGGGCTTGATTTCGGGACGAATTCCGTCCGGGCGCTTCTCGTGGATGTAACGAAAGGAAGGGAGACGGCCACGGCGGCCCACGCCTACGAAACGGGAAAAGAAGGGATCATCCTTGATTCCTCCGACCCTAACCTGGCGCGGCAGAACCCCGCTGAATACGTCCGCGGGACCGAGGCCGTGGTCCGGTCGCTCCTGGCGGAAGCC